>JFBN01307208.1_pt1 | contig 81782 bp, 85 predicted proteins | sample 768741 | NCBI WGS metagenome assembly JFBN01 (sample SAMN01983846, study PRJNA193217) | chicken gut metagenome | biome: terrestrial biome; isolation source: ceca of Broiler chicken | host: Gallus gallus | place: United Kingdom: England | collected 2010-09-07
AAATAAAGATAAATATTATTAAAAAATATTTATAATTAATTAATACTATTTTTATCCTATAAAAATTATTTTTGTTTATTTATTTTCATAAGATATAATTTTTAGTTATAAATCTTAAAATTTTAAGATGATTTGAAAAGGATATTATGGAAAATTTAATAATTTACGCTTTTATATATCTTTTAGGTTCAATCCCTTTTGGGCTAATCCTAGCTAAATTTTTTGCTAAAACTGATATCAAAAAAGAAGGTTCAAAAAGTATAGGAGCAACCAATGTTTTAAGAGTAGTAAAAGAAAAAAATCCCAAACTAGCAAAAAAACTTGCCATTGCTACAATAATTTTAGATTTTGCAAAAGCAGCTATTCCTTTATTAACCTTGAAATTTCTTCATTATGATCAAGCTTTGCTTTGGAGCGTGGCAGTTTTGGCTATTTTGGGACACTGTTTTTCAATTTACTTGTTATTTGAAGGAGGGAAAGGCATAGCAACAGGAGCAGGTGCTATGATAGTTTTGCTTCCATTGGAAGTGCTTACAGCATTTATTGTATGGGTAGTTATAGGAAAAATTTTTAAAATATCTTCGTTAGCTTCTTTAGCAGCATTACTTGCTTTTGTTGTAAGTTCTTTTATATTTAATTATGACTTAGAAATTCATACACATGCACCCGTTTTCATTATCGCTTTTATTATAGTATATAAACATCTACCTAATATTAAAAGATTGATTTTTAAAGAAGAATGCAAAGTCATATAAAAATAAAATTTCACTTTAAGTGTATCATTGGTATATTAGATTTCGAAAGAAGGAAAAAACAAAAAATTATTATCAAGCTTAAAGCTAAAGCAAATGAATTTTTAAATTATGCAGAAGTAATTACCAAAATTAAAACATGGTATAAAAAAGAAGAATTTTACACCCTTGAAGAGTCTTTAGACTTTGTAAGCTTAAATTTAAAAAAAGATTTTCCTAATTTAACCAATCTTAACATAAAAATTTTCAAACCCCATATAATAAAAAATGCTACAGTTGGGGTTAAATTGAAAAAAAAATATTAATTTTTTTTTAAAGATATCTAAACATTTACTTAAGCTATGATATAATTCTTTAAATTTTTCTTAATAAGGATAGAACAAATGAGAATTTTAGTTATAGAAGATGAGATTAGCCTAAATAAAACAATTATAGACAATCTTAATGAATTTGGTTATCAAACTGATTCTTCTGAAAATTTTAAAGATGGAGAATACTTTATCGGCATTAGACATTATGATTTAGTTTTAGCAAACTGGACTTTACCTGATGGAGATGGAGCGGAACTTGTTAACACTATCAAGCATAAATCTCCAAGAACTTCAGTTATGATTATGTCTTCAAAAACAGACAAAGAAACAGAAATCAAAGCTTTGAAAGCTGGAGCTGATGATTTTGTTACAAAACCTTTAGATTTTGATATTCTACTCGCAAGAATTGAAGCAAGACTAAGACTTGGCGGAACCAATGTTATTAAAATTGAAGACTTAGTTATTGATCCAGATGAGGAAAAAATTACTTATAAAGGTCAAGATATAGAACTTAAAGGAAAACCTTTTGAAGTTTTAACGCACTTAGCAAGACATTCAGATCAAATTGTATCCAAAGAACAACTTTTAGATGCCATCTGGGAAGAACCTGAGCTAGTAACTCCAAATGTTATCGAAGTAGCTATCAATCAAATTCGTCAAAAAATGGATAAACCATTAAATATATCTACCATAGAAACAGTTCGTCGTAGAGGATACCGTTTCTGCTTCCCTAAAAAATCTTAACAATTTTGCACCTTCGGTGCAAAAAATTTATCTTTATTTCTATTTTTATATTTTATTTAAGTTTGGTTATTGTATAAACTAAAATTATTTTTTAAATTTTTGAAAGGTTATGATGTCTCTTTTAATTACAAAAGACTGCGTATGTTGTGATGCTTGCAGAGAAGAATGTCCTGATGAAGCTATTTATGAAAATAGTCCAATTTATGTAATAGACCCTGATCTTTGTTCAGAGTGCGTTAATGATTTTTCAGAGCCTGCCTGTATTGTTGCTTGCCCATATGAATGTATCATTCCTGATCCTGATAATGTAGAAACTATAGAAGAATTAAAACTCAAACATAGAGATAGAGAATTTTAATGGCAAAAAAAACAGCCGTTGTTGATCTTGGCTCAAACTCCATTAGAATGGTGATTTTTGAAAAAACTTCTAGATATGGTTTTTATACAACTTGCGAATACAAACGCAAAGTAAGACTTGGAGAAAATGCTTATAATAATGGCAAAATTCTCCAAGAAGAAGCCATGCAAAGAGCCGAAGATGCCTTAGCTTTTTTCAAACAATGCGCTTTAAAGCATAAGTGCAAAAAAATATTTATAGTAGGCACATCAGCCTTAAGAGATGCCCCAAATTCAAAAAATTTCATTAAAAGAATCAAAGATAATCTGTCTTTAAATATACGCTGTATAGATGGAAAAAGCGAAAGTTACTTAGGTGGTCTTGCAGCTCTAAATTTATTAAGTCCTTTTAAGGATGGAACCACTTTAGACATAGGTGGTGGTTCTAGTGAATTGTGTTTAATAAAAAATAATAGAATTATTTCTTGCATATCTCTTGATATTGGCACTGTTAGGCTAAAAGAATTGTTCTATGATACTGGAAAAATGGATTCTTTAGAAGAATTTATAAAACCAATTTTAGAACAAATTCCTAAAGAATTTTGCAATCAAAACCTTATTGCAATAGGTGGAAGCTTAAGAGCAATATCTAATTCCATCATGCAAAAAAATTCCTATCCACTGAAAAATTTACATGATTTTCGCTATATGCTAGATGAAGAAAAAGGACATATTTTAAAAATTTTTAATTCAAACTTAGACTCTTTAATCAATTTTGGCATAAAAAAGGATCGTTTTGATACCATTAAAGAGGGTATATTTATTTTTTTAAAGATTGCGGAAAAAATAAAAGCCAAACAAGTTATCACGAGTGGGGTTGGAATCAGAGAAGGAGTTTATTTGCAAGATTTACTTCGTCCTAAAATCACATTTCCACCAAATTTCAATCCTAGTTTAAAATGTTTGCAAGATAAATTTTTACAATCAAAACAAAAAAATAAAACTCCACATTTTGCTCTGCAAATTTTTACAACCCTTAAAAATCTTCATAAACTTAACGATAACTATAAGCATACTTTACTAAATGCTGCCAAATTATGCCATATTGGAGAATATTTAAATTTCTATTTTGCTAATGAACACTCTGCTCATTTTGTACTAGGTGGATTAAATTATGGATTTTCGCATAAAGAAAAAGCTTTAATTGCTAGTATTATTAAGCTTAATGGAAAAAAAGTTAATCCTTATAATCTTGAACCCTATAAACAACTTTTACCCAATATTCATACCATTTCATGGCTTAATTTTATTTTGTGCTTAGCTAAAACTTTAAGCACAAATGAAGATAAGATTGATTTTGCTTTTGCAAACAATACTCTTTATATATATCAAGAAAACAAAATTCTTAATTTACCCAAAGATGAGCTCAAAAAAATTGCAAAACCAGCTACCATAGCATTAGCAATCAATCAAATTTGACGCTGCTCTATAAGATTTTGAATTCTTTTTTTATTCTCTTCAAAAAAAGAATCAAAATTTTTCTCTGTTTTTTCTGTATGTTTTATTGTTTGTTCCTCTGGAATTTCAACACTTTCTAAAAGCACATTGGAATTACCTATTATCATTGTATAACGTTTATTAGCGTGATCAAAAATAACAAGTTGATTATTTTTATCTAAAAATCTTTGGAAAATCATAGTAAAATCTCTAGAAACATTGTTATTTTTATAAACCATAGTCTTTTTAAACCACCAAAGCACTATTAACAAAATAACTAAAACTAGCATTACTAAGATATAATTTGTATAATCATACCCTTCTAAACTTGTACTTTTTGGTTTAGGCATTAATTCTTGAGAATTATTCACAGTAGTTGTAGGTACAGATTCGATATTTGCTTTTCCTTGCTCTATAGCTCGTATCCTTACTCCAAATTTATCATTGATAGAGCTAAGTTCTAAATTAATATTTTGTTTGTTTTGTAGCATAATATAGGTATTATTATTTTTAGAACTAATACTAATTTTATCTACAAGTTGAGAGTTAAGTTCTTTTAATTCATCTTTAGAATACGTTAAATCACTAAAAGTTAAAAGAGTTAAATTTTTTTCTTTTTTTTGAGAAATCTTGCCATTATAGGCATTATCAAAAGAAAGCATTAAATCTACTCGATCATTTCTATCGTAGATATTAAAACTAATCAGCCCAACACTATATAAAGGTAAAATTAAAAAAAATAATACTAGCAATCTCATTTAAATTTCTTTTTTAAAGTATTGAAGCACAGTCTTAGAATCCAAAATTTCATTAATTCTTATAGCGAGATTTTTTTCATAAACCATAACCTCGCCTTTGCCAAAAATTCTTTTATTGATATAAAGCTCAACGCTTTCTCCAGCAGGCTTTTCAAGATCAATAACCGAACCTACTTCAAGTTTTAAAAGCTCCGCTACACTCATATTTGTAGTTCCAAGCTCGCTTACAAAATCTACTGTAATATCTAAGATATCTTCATAAGATTGTAAAAGCCCATGATGAATGTTAAACTCTATATCATCGCTCATTATTTGCAATATCCTATTCTAAAATAACAATTTTCAAATTTATAAGTTAAAGCTTCATCTAGAACTATTTCAGAAAAATCAACTTTTCCTAAATATTCCGGAATTCCGAGTTTATACTCGTCATCACCCTTGGCATCATTTAACAAATTTTTAGCATAACCTATAATCTGATTGGCACATTCTTTAGTTAAATCGCACCAGTCATCTTCTTTAAATTTTTCATCATTAATTAAAATTTCTGCAATTTTTTTTAAAAATTCTTTTGGAAAAAATAAATAAAAATTACATTCTCCTTCGCTTTTGCCCATGATAGGAATACTCGCTCCATAAAGTTCACCGCTTATATCTTGAGCTGCTTCAATGCGAAGTCTTAAGATATGCTCGCAAAAATGAGTGATGGAATACTCAAGAATCTTTAACATAACTACCACCTTTATAAAAAACTTAATTTAAAATTATAGTAAATATAAAATAAAAATATGTTTTAAAATTTTATTTTTTGAAAATTTCTTCAATATCTTTCATTATTATATCCAAATTTCCTTGTTTAAAACACTTTACTATGCTAGTTCCCACAATCACTCCGTCAGCAACTTTTCTCATTCTTTTTACATCTTGATTATTTTGAATGCCAAAGCCTACAAAAATAGGCAAATTTGTAAAAGATCTGATTTCTTTTACTTTATCTTGTAAGATTGCTTCTTCGACGCTTTTTGTACCTGTAATACCTATGCTTGCTAATAAATAAATAAAACCTTTAGCATGTTTTACTAACTTTTTAACCCTTTCTTTAGGGGTTGTAACGCTTACAAGTGTAATTAAAGCTATATTATATCTTTCACACTCTTTAATTAAATCATCACTTTCTTCAAAACTCAATTCAGGCACAATCAAAGCACAAATCCCTAAAGATTTTGCTTTTTTCACAAATTTTTCCAAGCCATAAGAAAAAATTAAATTATAATAAACCATAAAAACCAAAGCTTTTTTAGTTTTTATCCTAGCTAAAAGCTCAAAAACATTGTGAATATCTATACCTTGATCAAGAGCTATTTTTGCCGCATCTGCAATAATCTCACCATCGGCAATAGGATCACTATAAGCAACACCAAGTTCTAAAATATCAATAGGGCTTTGATCCAATCTTTGCAAAAAAGCTTCACTTGTTTGAAGATTTGGATAACCTAAAACCGTATAAGCCACATTTGCATTTTCTTTATAAAATTTTCTAAAATCAACCATAAATCACCCCTTTTTTATAATCTCTAATCATTTGCATATCTTTATCTCCCCTGCCTGAAAGATTTACTACTATCACGCTTTTCTTTTTTAAAGTTGGACAAAGTTTTTCTAAAAATGCCAAAGCATGCGAACTTTCAATCGCTGCAATAATACCTTCTTCTTTACAAAGTAATTTTAAAGCCTGCATACATTCTTCATCACTTATAGCATGATATTGCGCTCTTTTGCTTTCAAATAAAAAAGCATGCAAAGGACCAATTCCTGGATAATCAAGCCCTGCAGAAACACTATGTACAGGCAAGATATTGCCTAAATCATCTTGTAAAACCTTGGTTTTCATACCGTGAATAATGCCTGTTTTTCCCTTATTTAAAGTCGCTGCATGATAAGGCGTATCAATGCCAAGCCCCGCTGCTTCAATACCTATAAGTTTAACATTTTCATCTTTGATAAAATCATAAAAAATCCCAGCTGCATTGCTTCCACCCCCAACAGCTGCGATAATATAATCTACTTTTTTATTGAGTTTTTGAAGTTGCATTTTGCATTCTTTTCCTATAATGCTTTGAAAATGGGTTGCCATTTTAGGATAAGGATAAGGACCTACCGCACTTCCAACCACATAAAAAATATTTTTAATATCCCCAACCCAAGCTTGAATAGCTGCAGTAGTAGCTTCTTTTAGAGTTTTAAGCCCACTTTGTACTGCATGAATTTTAGCACCCAAAAGCTCCATTTTATAAACATTTAAAGCCTGTCTTTGCACATCGGTTGCTCCCATGTAAATTTCACATTCAAGTCCTAAAAGTGCTGCTGCAGTGGCTGTTGCAAGTCCGTGTTGACCTGCTCCTGTTTCTGCTATGATTTTTTTCTTTCCCATTTTTTTTGCTAAAAGGGCTTGAGCGATGGCATTATTGATTTTATGTGCTCCAGTATGATTTAAATCCTCGCGTTTTAAATAAATTTCATGCTGATATTTTTTGCTTAAATTTCTAGCAAAATAAAGCGGAGTAGGACGCCCCACATAAGTTTTTAGAAGCTCGTTTAATTCTTTTTTAAAGAGTTTATCTTTAGAAAATTTCAAAAAAGCACTTTCTAGCTCATTTAAAGCAAACATTGCACTTTCAGGCAAAAACTGCCCACCAAAATCCCCATAATACGCTTTTTTCATTTTTTCAGCTCCTTTAAAATTTGTTTTATTTTGTTGATATCTTTTAAGCCTTTTTCATCTTCAAGTTTTGAATTAAGATCTAAAATTTTAGCTCCTGTTTTTACGGCCTTATGAATATTATCCAAACCTATGCCTCCAGCTAATGCAAAATCTTTAGTATAAGAACTTAATAAAGTCCAATTAAAACTTATTCCATTACCGCCCTTTAAAATTCCCTTAGCATCAAAAAGCACTAAATCAGCAAAAATTTCACTTTTTAAATCTAAACTATTTTCCACACTTATCACCTGCCATACAAAAACATTTTGCACCTTTAAAATTTCAAATTCTTCTTTGGTAATAGTGCGATAAATTTGTACTCCATCAAGCCTAGCTTCTTTAATACATCTTAAAATTTGTTCCAAATTTTCATCTACAAAAACACCGACAACTTTTTTATCTTTTTCATGAAAAATTGCACTTAAATTTCTTGCTTGTTCTAAACTCACTCTTCTTGGACTTTTAGTAAAAATAAGTCCAAAAAAATCAATATTTAAAAAAGCTAAATCTTTGGCATTTTTTTCATCTTTAATACCACAAATTTTAAGCTTTAGCATAAGCTTGATACTCCTTAAAATATTCTATAACCTTACCTGAATAAATGGCTTCTAAAATCATATCTTTAGCCACTAAAGGCGAACTTGCTTTATTGGCTGTATAAAGTGCAAACATAGCATTTAAAACTACCAAATCAAATTTTGCCCCTTGCATTCTACCGCTTAAAATATCTTTTAAATCTTTAGCGTTGTCATATGCACTAGATCCTATGATTTCACTATGAAAAGCTCTTTTAAAACCAAATTGTTCAGGACAGATAGAATACTCTAAAATTTCTCCTTCACAAAGCTCATAAATTTTACTTTCATCGCAAATACTAAGCTCATCCATACCATCATTTCCTCTTACCACTAAAGCTTTTTTGCGTCCTAAATTTTTTAAAACCTCTATCAAAAGCCTATGCACAGGTGCGTGATAATTTCCCATAAGTTGATATTTTAACTTTAAATTAGGGTGCAATAAAGGACCTAAAACATTAAAAACCGTTCTTACTCCAAGTCTTGATCTGACCTCTTTAAGTTCTCCTACCAAAGGATGGAAAAATGGAGCATGTAAAAAACTAAGCCCTTGATTATTTAGTTGTTTTAAAACTGATTCTAAAGTATTTGGAGTAGTTATATTTAAAGCTTCTAACACATCTGTACTTCCGCTAGAACTTGAAATGGCACGATTTCCGTGTTTGGCTACTTTTACTCCTAAAGCTGCTAAAATAAAAGCACTAGTCGTAGAAACATTGATACTTTTAAAACCATCTCCACCTGTTCCACAAATATCAATCATCTCACTCTCATCACTAAAAGTTTGAGAATATCTTAAAATTTGTCTTACAAAAGCACTTAAAGATTTTTCGTTTAAAGACTTTTCAGTGATTAAAATCAACAAAGCCGCTACTTGTAAAATTTCATAATCTTTAGACATAATAATCTTACAAATTTGCTCAAAATCATCGCTTTGTAAAAAATGATTTTCACTCATTTTTTGCAAATAAAAACTTAAAGGATTTTCTTGTTTTTGTGGTTTTTTTATATCTTGTTTTAAAAAATTAGAAAAAAGTTGTAAGCCATATTCACTAAAATAGCTTTCAGGATGAAATTGCACACCATAATAAGGTAAATTTTTATGTCCCAAAGCCATAATCACACCCTTTTCATCAAGGGCTAAAATTTCAAGCTCATCACTCAGCTGTTTAACCTCTAAAGAATGATAACGCATTACACTAAAATTTGAAGGCAAATTAGAAAATAATTCATTTTCCCTGCACTGTTTTATCAAAGAATTTTTTGCATGCATAGGCTCTTGCGTCTTAACCACTAAAGAATCAAAAGCTAAAGCTAAAGCTTGATGTCCTAAGCAAATGCCCAAAACAGGGATATTAAGCCTTGCTTTAAAAATTTCAAGACAAATCCCACTTTGACTTGGATGCTTTGGACCAGGACTTAAAATAATATGAGTAGGATTTAAATTTTTAATTTCACTCAGAGAAATTGCATCATTTCTTCTTACTAAAATTTCATCATTGCTGAGTTGCTCTAACATGCTTTTAACATTAAAAACAAAAGAATCATAATTATCAATTAAAAGTATCATTGATTTTCCTTTTTTAAATTTTCAAAAGCTACCAAAAGCGCCTTGCGTTTAGCACAAATTTCTGCATATTCTTTTTGACTCTCACTTTGCAAAACAATACCCGCCCCACTTGCCAAATAAGCCTTATCTTGAGTAAAAAAAGCGCAACGGATTAAAATCGCTAAAGTTATGTCTTCGTTAAAATTTAAAAATCCTACCGCACCACCATAAATTCCACGATCGCAATCTTCAAGCTCGCTAGTGATCTCTAAAGCTCTTATTTTAGGAGCTCCGCTTAAAGTTCCCGCTGGAAAAACTGCTTCAATCACATCAAAAATACTCGCATCTTCTTTCATATTGGCATACACTTCACTCACTATGTGCATTACAAATTTATTTTTAATAATAGAAAAAAGATTTTCCACTCTTGTTTGAGTGCCAAATTTAGAAGCATCATTTCTTGCTAAATCTACAAGCATCTTATGTTCACTAAGTTCTTTTTCATCACTTAAAAGATCTTTTTCTAAAGCTAAAAGATCACAGTTATTTTCCAAATTTCTAGTTCCAGCAATAGGGGCTAAATAAATCTCTCTTTTTTTAATTTTCAATAAAAACTCTGGAGAAGAACCCAAAACAACACCATATTTACTTGGAAAATAAAACATATAAGCGCTTGGATTTAAAGCACTTAAACTCTCATAATAATCAAAAGCATTTACTTGATGTTTGATACAAAGTTGCTTACTTAAGACCACTTGAAAAATATCTCCACTTAAAAGATATTCTTTGGCTTTTTCGCACATTTTTAAAAAATCATTTTTTTCATCTTCTAAAGAATTTAAAATTTCAAAATCATTTTTTTGTTTCTTTTTTATTGGTTCAATATCATCTTTTAAATATTCAAAATATTTTGAAGCACCAAATTTAAAAAACATCTTGCTATTTTTCTCATAAATCAAATAAGCTTTAGCATTGGCAAATAAAAATAAAGGAAAATCATAATTTTTCTTAGAAGAAAGTGGAATTTTTTCAAACAAAGATACAAAATTTGCACTAAAAACTCCAAAAAATCCAGCAAAGTCGCAAATTTTATTCTTGCTTAAAGCTTCATAATATTTTGCCTTAAACTCGCTAAAGGATAATTCATTAGCATCTAAATAATCACAATCAATCCCTATAATTACCTTAGTCAAATCCTCTGCAAAATAAGAATTTTCAAATTTTTCAAGGATTTGTCTGTAATAAAAATTTACATTTTTAACAAACATAATAAACCTTTTTTTAAAAAATAAATTAAAATAATATTAAAGAAAAAATTTAGATAAAAAGAAGTTTAGGAACGCCAAGAGCGAAGAGTATGTGTAAGTTTTAAAATCAAAGAATTACTAAAAAAACCATTTTCACTCATCTTTTACCTTTCTTATAAAATATTTCAAAAATTAAGACTTTTATGAAAATTTTTAAAGTCTAAATTAATTTTAATCAATAAATATAAATTTTGCTTTAAATTTAAAATAAATATTATAAAATCTTTATATTTTATAATATTTTGAAACATTTTTACGATGCTTAAAGTTACCAAAAAATATTCTATTGTTATAAAAAACTAAGATAATACTTAGCTTAATAAGATAAAATTATTCCGTATTTGAAATATTTAATATTTTTTAGGAAAAGCTATGGAAATCACAGATTTACCTTATCTAATCATAGGAATCATTTCAGGTATTGCTTCTGGACTTTTTGGCATTGGTGGAGGTATGATTATCATTCCTTCTATGTTCGCACTTGGAGCAAGTGCTCACCATGCTATCGGAATTTCAGTATTGCAAATGATTTTTGCAGCAGTTTTTGGCTCTTATATTAATTATAAGAAAAAAAATCTAAATCTTAAAGATGGTATTATGATAGGTTTTGGAGGGCTCATAGGGGCAAGCTTTAGCGGAATGCTTTTAAAAGCTTTAAGTGATGTAGCTCTTACTGGCGTATTTTTAGCGGTAAGTTGTATATTTTTTATCAAATATGCTTTTGGAATTAAAGAAAACATTGTGCAAAATCAAAGAAGCGTTTGGGTAAAGAATGTCATTTTATTTATTGCTGGAGCTTTTACTGGTATTTTTGCTATTTCTTTGGGAATTGGTGGCGGACTTTTAATTGCTCCGATTTTAGCTTATTTTTTAGGCTATGATAGCAAAAAAGTTGTTTCCTTATCCTTGTTTTTTGTTATTTTTGCTTCAGTCTCTGGTATTATATCTTTTTCAAATTCTGGAGTTATAGACTCTGAAGTTATTCATAAAGGAATACTAGTAGGTATAGCTTCTATGGTTGGAGTTTTTATAGGAATTAAAATCATAGAAAAAATGCATATTTCAGCTCATAGAAAAATTTTACTTTGCGTATATGCCTTATCAATACTTGGAACCACCCACTCTTTACTTAATAAGCTAAATCTTATAAATTTTTAACTTGGATTTATCCAAGTTCTTTTAATATTATTATGCTAAAATCTTAAATTTATTTAATGTTTAGGAAAGACTATGAACGATACCATAAAAATCATTGGCGCAAGAGAAAATAACCTAAAAAATATCCACCTTGAAATTCCCAAAAACAAACTCATTGTTTTTACAGGACTGAGTGGAAGTGGAAAATCAACCCTTGCTTTTGGAACTCTTTATGCTGAAGGACAACGCCGTTATATAGAAAGTTTAAGTGCTTACGCCAGACAATTTTTAGATAAGGTAGGCAAACCTGATGTCGATAAAATCGAAGGTTTAACTCCAGCCATTGCCATAGATCAAAAAACCACTTCTAAAAATCCACGCTCTACTGTAGGAACCATCACTGAAATTTATGATTATCTAAGACTTTTATACGCAAGGGTTGGCATTCAACATTGTCATCAATGTGGACAAAAAATCTCATCTATGAGTGCGAGTGATATAGTCAGTGAAATTTTAAAATTTCCAAAAGGTGCAAAAATCATCATCTACGCTCCACTCATACGAGAAAAAAAAGGAACTTATGCAGATTTACTTGAAAATTTACGCAACAAAGGCTATATAAGAGCTCAAATTGATGGAGTTTTGGTAAGACTTGATGAAGAAATTGAACTGGCCAAAACCAAAAAACACACCATTAAACTTGTCATAGATAGGCTTGAAATTCAAGAAGATTTACTTTCTCGTCTTGCAAGCGATATAGAAAAAGGCTTACAAGAAAGCTTTGGAGAAATAGAAATAGAAGTTTTAAATCATGAGGAAATAAACCTTAATAAACACTATCATTTTAGCGAGCATTCAGCTTGTTTTGATTGTAAAATTTCCTTTGTTCCACTCGAGCCTTTAAGCTTTTCTTTTAATTCTCCAAAAGGAGCATGTGAAGCTTGCGATGGACTTGGAATTCGTTATACTTTAGATATGAAAAAAATCATCGATGAAAATTTAAGTCTCGAAAACGGTGCTGTTAAAATCATGTATGGTTTTAATAAAAGTTATTATTATAAATTCCTAATCGCCTTTTGCGAACAAAATGAAATTCCTATCAAAATACCTTTTATGCAATTAAACGAAGAACAAAAACGTCTTGTATTGTATGGTAATGCCAAAACTATAGAATTTCTTTGGAAAAGAAATCGCCTAAAACGCACTTTTGAAGGCGTGGTTAAAATGGCTTATGAAATGCTAAAAGATGAAAAAGATTTAGCTGAATATATGAGTGAAAAAATTTGTAAAGACTGCGGTGGGCATCGTTTAAAACCTGAAAGTTTAGCCGTGAAAGTAGCCAAAAAAAGCTTGGGTGAAATTTTAGATATGAGCATAGAAGATAGTACGGCCTTTTTTGCAGATGAGAAAAATTTTTCTTATTTAAGCGAGCAACAAAAACTTATTTCTAAAGCTATCCTAAAAGAAATCAACGAAAGATTGTTTTTCTTGTATGATGTGGGGCTAGGTTATCTTTCTTTAGGGCGCGATGCAAGAACGATTAGTGGGGGTGAAGCACAAAGAATCCGCATAGCTTCACAAATTGGCAGTGGTTTAAGCGGAGTGATGTATGTCTTAGATGAGCCTAGCATAGGACTTCATGAAAGAGATACTGCAAAACTGATTAAAACTTTAAGAAATTTACAACAAAAGGGCAATACCCTAATTGTCGTAGAGCATGATAAAATGACCATAGAAGAAGCAGATTTTATTGTAGATATTGGTCCAAAAGCAGGAAAATTTGGGGGTGAGGTTGTATTTAGTGGAACTTATAAAGAACTTTTAAAAAGCAAAAGCGAAACTGCACTTTATATGAATGGTAAAAAACAAATTTCACAACTTCAAAACAGAACACAGAAAGAATGGCTTGAGCTTAAAAATGTAAATATTAACAATATCCAAGATTTAAGCGTAAAATTTCCTTTGCAAAATTTAGTCGCTATAACAGGAGTTTCAGGTTCTGGAAAAAGCTCTTTGATACTTCAAACCCTACTTCCTTTTGCACAAGAGGAATTAAACCGTGCGAAAAAAGTTAAAAAACTTGGCGGAGTACAAATAGAAGGACTTGAAAAACTTGATAAAGTCATTTATCTTGATCAAAGCCCAATTGGGCGCACACCACGTTCAAATCCTGCCACCTATACAGGTGCTATGGATGAAATCAGAAATCTTTTTGCCGCCACTAAAGAAGCCAAAATGCGTGGTTATAAAGCCGGACGCTTTTCTTTTAATGTCAAGGGTGGAAGATGTGAGAAATGTAGCGGAGATGGAGAAATCAAAATAGAAATGCATTTTTTACCTGATGTTATGGTAGTTTGTGATACTTGCGGGGGCAAACGCTACAATGATGCCACGCTAGAAATCAAATATAAAGGCAAAAATATCAGTGAAATTTTAAATATGAGTGTTTTAGAAGCGAGTGAATTTTTTACAGCCGTTCCTAAAATCAAACAAAAATTAAATACTCTAGTAAAAGTGGGTTTAGATTATCTAACTCTAGGACAAAATGCCACCACCTTAAGTGGAGGTGAAGCACAAAGAATCAAACTTGCTAAAGAACTAAGCCGTAGCGATACAGGAAAAACGCTTTATATACTTGATGAACCTACAACAGGACTGCATTTTGAAGATGTCAATAAACTCATCTTAGTTTTACAACATTTGGTTAATCTTAAAAATTCTGTTTTTGTGATAGAACATAATTTAGATGTGATTAAAAATGCTGATTATATCATCGATATGGGGCCTGAAGGCGGAGTTAAAGGTGGAAAAGTTATAAGCACAGGAAGCGTGGAAAAAGTCGCTAAAGAACACAAAAAAACCCGTTCTTACACAGGATATTATCTAGACTTAGAGCTTAAAAATACACAAAAATCATAATTTTATGTTTGATTTTTTATATAATGATATTAGCTATTTGGGGCTTTTCATGGTGTGTTTTCTTTCAAGCACACTATTACCCTTAGCAAGTGAAGCCTTTGTTTTAGGCTTTATAAAACTTGATTTTAATCCGAATTTGGTACTTATCGTAGCCACTTTGGGTAATACCTTAGGAAGTTTAAGTACTTATGCTTTAGCGTATTTTGGAAAAGAAAAAATTTTAGAAAAATACTTTAGCAAATCCTTGAAAAAATTAGAAAATTTCAATGCTAATTTTGCTAAATTTGGAAGTATATTTGCTTTTTTTACTTTTTTACCTTTAGTGGGAGATCTTTTTGCCTTGGGACTTGGTTTTGCGAAATATTCTTTTTTAAAAACTATATTTTTTATCTTACTTGGAAAATTAAGTCGTTATACTTTCATAATTTTCATAGCAAACTCCTTTTAAAAGCCTCTCTTTTATAAGTTTTAAAAGCCTTGCATTATCTACATTTTTTAAAATTTTAACACAATTTTTAGTGCTTAAATCCACCCCCATACTCATTTTTGATTCTCTAAAACAACGCCAACTCATACCTCTTGCCAAAGAACTATCGCAAATAACATCAGCATAACACTCATCAAAATCTGCAATACTAGAATCTAATGCGCAAGCTATCGTTAAAGCATCATGTATCCAAGTTCCCTTTGTACCACGTGTTTTAGAGGCATAATCAATCCAAACACCTAAAGTTTCAACGATAAAATCACATAAAATATTCTTACCTTGCAACTCTTTTAAATCCTCGTGTGTTAATAAAGTCTGCATGGTTGCATTATAAGGTACAAGTGTAATTTTAGCTCTTGAATTTAGCACTATACTAGCCGCCTCAGGATCAAAACCAAAATTTGTATCTTTAGTGTAATAAGGCATATCAAAACTGCCGCCCATAATAAAAAGCTCTTTAAGATTTATATCAAAATCTTTAAAAATTTTCATAGTCATAGCGATATTTGTCAAAGGTCCTATCGCACAAATAGAAATTTCTTTAGGATTTTTACTCACCAACTCACCCATTTTAAAAATCGCATCAGGATTTATATTTTCTAAAATTTCAGGACTTTTTATATTTTCCCAAAGATATTCAAGTTTAAAATTTTTAACACTTTCATCAAGTCTTTGACGCCAAGCTTTACTTGGTTCTTTTAGGGCTTCATTCGCTCCCAAATAAACTGGGATATTTAAATTTAAACATTTAAATAAATCCTTAGCCACACTATAGGCAACAAGGCTTGGAACATTACCGCAAACTGTGCTTAGCATTTCAAGTTTGATTTCTTTAGATGACAAAATCAAAGCAAGTGCTAAACCATCATCAGTATTTGCTCCTGCAATAGCATTGCCTATGTCCGTGTCTAAGATAAGTCTCATATCGCATCTTCTATTTTATTTAAATCTCTACCTCTAGTTTCTGGCGCAAAAAATGTAGTCACAAAACCTATACCTGCAGTTAATACAAAATATGTCGCGATAGGCCACCAAGTGCCATAATATGCAAGCAAAGCAGAAGCCACCATAGGCGCTGTTCCTCCTGAAAGAATAGAACCTAGCTCCTTAGCAAAAGCCATTTTTGTATAACGGTTTTTTACCCCAAAAAGCTCCACACCCCAAGCCGCTTGCACACCAAAAATCCCTAAAGATGCTAAAGACATACCTACAATAATAGTTAAAATCACAATAATTTCATTTTTACTATCTAAAAGCATAAAAGCAGGAAAAGCATAAATCATTAAAAGCAAACAAAACATTCTATAAGTAATACATCTTCCAAATTTATCACTTAAATAACCTACCAAAGGAATAACTAAAAACCCTACCAATGAAGCTATCATCACTGCTGTAGTAGCTACTGATTTGTCTAAAAGTAAAATTTTAGTCACATAACCTACAATAAAACCTTGCGCAAGATAAGAAGGTCCATTTTCGTCTATTCTTAAGCCCACCATAGTCCAAAAAGCACGACTTCTTTGCCAAAAACTTCTTTCATCTTTTTTCATATGCTTTTCGTTATTAAGACGCAATTTCATCATTTCATTTTTTTGCTTTTCAAAAACAGGGGTTTCTTTGACATGAAAACGAATATATACAGCAAAAAGAGCGATTAAAATACTTCCCATAAAAGGAACTCTCCAGCCCCATTCTTTAAAACTTGCTTCATCCATTTGTACCATCAAAAGCCATACAAAAGACGCAAGCAAAGTTCCACTATTTGATCCTAAAGCAATCACAGAAGAAACAAGCCCTCTTCTCTTGCTAAGAGCATATTCTCCTAGCATAACTGTTCCACCTGAAAGTTCAGCTCCTGCGCCAAAACCCTGCATAAAACGTAATGCAACCAAACAAATAGGCGCCCAAACACCAATCACTGCATAACTTGGGATAAAACCTATCAGAGTAGTTGAAATTCCCATTAAAGCTATTGTAGCCATCATAACATTTTTTCTTCCGTGTTTATCACCTAAATGACCAAAAAACAAAGCCTCAATAGGTCTTGCAATAAAACCTATGCCATAAGTTACAAAACTAAGCAAAAGTGCAATTACTGGAGTTTGCTCAGGAAAAAATACTTCTGAAAAAATTGTTGCAGCTGCTAAACCATAAAGTGCAAAATCTGCATATTCCATAGCAGTTCCCAACCAGCAAGAAAAAACTGCTTTTTAAAAACTTTTCTACCTTCAGGTGTGTTAAAATTCTTATCTGCAATTCCATCAATTTGCTGATTTGTCATTACATTTTCCTTACATTATTCATATAAAATTTTTACTCTACTCGATATTATGACTAAAAATTGAAGTATTTTCGCTTAAATATCTTTAAATTTCGAGACATTTTAAGCAAAATTTTGAAATAATATAACCAAAAAATATATTTTATCAAAAGAAGAAATTATTATGAAAACTTTAACTATTATTGATACTTTTGGATTTTTTTTCAGACTTTACTACGCATTAAAAGGTTTTAAAAATTCACAAGGACAAGCTAGTGGAATGATTAGCGGTTTTGCAAATTTTATTTATAGCTTAAAAAATGAATATAAAAGTGATTATATTGTTTTTGCATTAGATTCCAAAGGAAAAACTTTTCGTAGCGAAATTGATCCAAACTATAAACAAAATCGCACTCCACCGCCACCTGAACTTCTAGAACAAATTCCAATTTGCATAAAGATGATAGAAAAAATGGGTTTCATAAGCGTTTCTCAAGAAGGTTATGAAGCTGATGATATCATTGCTTCTTTTGTAAAAACTTGTGAAAATAGAGATATTTTTGTACGTATTATCACTCAAGATAAAGATCTTTATCAACTCATAAAAGATGGTAAAACAAGCATTTACAGTCCTATTTCTAAAAACGACTATGATGAAGCAGCGTGTTTAGAAAAATACGGAGTAAAACCTAATCAAATCAGAGATTTTTTAGCTCTTTGTGGGGATAGTTCTGATAATATTCCAGGCGTTAAAGGTATAGGTGCAAAAGGAGCTAAAACCTTGCTTGATGAGTTTGGTAGCATAGAGGGAATTTATGAAAATTTAACCCTAGTACGTAACGAAAGAAGTCGTAACTTGCTTTTAGAGGGTAAGGAAAATGCATTTTTAAGCAAAAAATTAGCTTCTTTGTATGACAATTTAGAAGTACAAAATCTCATAGAAAAAGCCACTTATCCTGATGAAGAACCTCTTTTAAAAATACTTGAAATTTTAGAACATTACGAACTTAATACTTTGCTTAAAAAACTGCGTCAAAATCCTGATAATAAAGATAAAAATTTAGGTTTTAAAGCCACTTTAGTACAAGATGAAAACAAACTTTTTGAAATTTTAAATACCCTTGATAAAGAAAGTATTATTGCTTTTGATACCGAAACCACAGGACTTGATACTAAAGAAGCAAAAATTGTTGGTTTTAGTTTTTGCATGAATGAAAATGAAGCCTTTTACGTGCCTTTAACTCATAATTATCTTGGAGTAGGTGAGCAAATCTCATTGCAAAGTGCCAAAAAAGCTATAGAAGTAATCTTTAATCATTTTGTTATAGGGCACAATCTCAAATATGATTTTAAAATCATTCAAAACAATTTTGACTTAAATTTACCTCAAAAATACGCAGATACAATGATTTTAGCATGGCTTAAAAATCCTTCTTTAAGAGTAAATATGGATGATTTAGCCTTAAGACTTTTTAATTACGAAACCTTGCATTTTGAAAGCCTTGTTAAAAAAGGAGAAAATTTTGCAAGTGTAGAACTTGAAAAAGCTTGTAAATACGCTGCAGAAGATGCTTATATCACTTTAAGATTTTATCTTTATTTTTTAAAAAATCTTGAAACTCCTTTATTAGAACTTGCTAAAAACTGTGAATTTGATTTCATTAAAATCATTATGATGATGGAAGAAAATGGCATAAAGCTTGATACAAATGCACTTGAAATCCTTATGAAAAAATTTGAAAATGAAATCAAAAATTTAAGTGAAGAAATTTATACTCTTTGCGAGGATAGATTTAATCTAAATTCACCTAAACAAATGGGTGATATACTTTTTGAAAAACTCAAACTCCCAAGCGGAAAAAAAGGAAAAACAGGATATTCTACCGATGAAAAAGTTTTAAATATACTTTTAGATAAACATCCTGTAATTGCTAAAATTTTAGATTATAGAGAACTTGCCAAACTTTATTCCACTTATTGCGAACCTTTGTTAAAACTAGCGTTAAAAGATAAAAATTCACGCATTTATTCAAGTTTTTTACAAACTGGAACCGCTACAGGACGTCTTTCATCTAAGGATCCAAATTTGCAAAACATCCCTGCACACGGACAATATGCAAAAGATTATAAATCTTGCTTTGTAGCTAAAGATGGATTTAGTTTTATCTCTCTTGATTATTCTCAAATCGAACTTAGAATGCTTGCACATTTTAGCGAAGATGAAAAACTTTTAAATGCTTTTGCCAATGATGAAGATATACACGCAAGAACAGCAATAATGATTTTTGGTGAAAGCAATTATGAAACCAGAAGTGTTGCAAAAAGTATAAATTTTGGACTTATTTATGGTATGGGTTATAAAACCTTAAGTCAAAATTTAAAAATAGAAGCTAATTTAGCCAAATCTTACATAGAAAAATATTTTGAAAATTTTACTAGCATTAAGAAATATTTTGAAAAAGTTAAAAACGAAGCTAAACAAAATGGTTTTATCACTACTTTAAGCGGTCGCAAGCGTTATTTTGATTTTGAAAACGCAAAACCTATGCAAATTGCCATGTATGAAAGAGAAAGCATTAATTCAATCTTGCAAGGCTCAGCAGCAGATGTAATCAAACTTGCAATGCTAGAAATCAATAAAGAATTAAATGAAGACAAAAAGCTTATTTTGCAAATTCACGATGAATTAATTTTTGAAGTAAAAGACGATTTGTGTGAAAATTTTGTAAAAAAAACTAGAGATATTATGGAAAATATAGTAAAATTAAAAGTAAAATTAAAAACAAGTTCAAGTATCGCCAAAAATTGGGGCGATTTAAAATAATCAAGGAGATAATTAATGGATCTTTCAACCATATTAGGAATGGTGCTTGCAGTTACTAGTATTTCGGTAGGAGATATACTAGAGGGAGGCAATCCTTTGCATGTTGTGCATCTTTCTTCCTTTCTCATAGTTATGCCAACAGCTGCATTTTGCGCAATGACTTCTACGCATAAAAAAATTGTAAAAGCAGCCTACAAAGAACTCAAAGTTGTTTTTAAAGGTTCTGGAGTAAATTTACCCGAAAGGATAGCCCAGTTAATAGAATTTGCTATTATTGCAAGACGAGATGGTCTTTTAGCGTTAGAATCAAGAACCAGTGAGATTGAAAATGAATTTTTAAAAAATGCTATGATGATGCTTGTAGATGGTAAAAGCTTTGAAGAAATTCATGAAAGCATGGAAATACAAACTGAACAACTTGAAGAGCATTATAAAGAATGTGCAGAATATTGGATAGTATTTGGAGAGACTTGTCCTACCATGGGGCTTGTTGGAGCGGTTTTTGGACTTATTTTAGCTCTTAAATTACTAGACAATCCTCAAGCAATGGCAGCAGGTATTTCAGGTGCTTTCACAGCTACAGTTACGGGAATTTTTGGCGCTTATGCACTTTTTGCTCCTTGGGGAAAAAAATTAAAAGCTAATGGAATGGATCTTGTAAAAGAGCAAATTGTTATTACTGAAGCTATAAAAGGAATTGCAGAAGGTGCTAATCCTAGAGATTTAGAAGCTAAACTTTTTAACTTCTTAAGTCACGATGATCCAAGAATTTCACAATTTGACAAAGGTTAAAAATGGCTAAAAAACATAAATGCCCAGAATGTCCAGCAGGTGAAAAATGGGCTGTGCCTTATGCAGACTTTCTAAGTTTGCTTTTAGCACTCTTTATTGCTCTTTGGGCAATTTCTAAAACAAATCCAGCTAAAGTAGAAGCATTAAAAACAGAATTTGTAAAAATTTTTGATTACACCTCTACCCAAACAGTCAAAGAAGAAGCTAAAACTCAAGAAAAGTACAAAGGCGCAGCAAAAGAAGAAAGCGATGAACTCAAATCGTTAAAACAAATGACTATGACACAGCAAGAAACTATCAAACGTCTTCAAGCAGCTCTAGATCAAAGCGATAATCAGGTTGCTCTTAACCTTCCATCTAAAGTTGAATTTGAAAGAGGTAGTGCTCAAATCGTTTCAGCTGATATACAAGATTATTTAAAACGTATGGCTGAGCTAACAACATATTTGCCACCTCAAGCAAAAATAGAAATTAGAGGCTATACAGACAATAGCGACTCTATTATAAGAAGTTACGAACTCGCCTACCAAAGAGCGGAAAATGTATTAAAATATTTTATAGAAGGTGGAGCAAATTTGAAAAATATTAGCATTAAAAGCTACGGGCTTAATAATCCTATCAATGGAAATCCACAAGCTCTAGAAAATAATAGAGTAGAAATATATTTTAAAGTCGATACAGCAGATACAAGTACTCAAAAATCGGTTCTTGAGCTTATTAACAAAATAGGAACTAAAGCACCTTAAAAGTTTTAGTTTCCTTTTTTTACTTGACCAGCTAAACGACTCTTATTATTTGTATTATAAACAAATCCTAGCACCTCAGCTACAGCTTTAAACATTTCCCTAGGAATAAGATCATTAACATCACAAGCTTTATAAAGCTCTCTTGCTAAAGGAGGATTTTCATAAACTACAACATTATTTTCATAGGCTACTTGTTTTATGCGAAGAGCGAGAAAATCCACTCCTTTGGCAACAACCCTAGGGGCTTGTTCTTTACTTGTATCATAACGAATAGCTACGGCATAATGCGTTGGGTTTGTGATCACCACATCCGCACCTGCAACATCTTGAACCATACGACGACGCGCAGCTTCCATTTGAAGTCTACGAATTCTACCTTTAACCTGAGGATCTCCTTCCATTTGTTTATACTCATCTTTTATTTCTTGTTTGCTCATACGCAAACCTTTAAAATACTGAAAACGCACCAAAAAAACATCTAAAACAGCAATAATTAAAAAAGCAACTATAACAATAGCTGCTAAAACAATAGCTCTGTCTCTTAGCCAAGTAAGCTGTGCAACCATAGTATAAAGCTCAACTCTTGGAAGCTCTTGCATAAATTTAAGTAAAACTATAAAAGCTATAGTAAAAACAATACCCACTTTTAAAATAATTTTTATACTTTCAACAATTTTTTTCAATGAAAAAAGGTTTTTTAAACCTTTTAGAGGATTGATTTTTCCTAAATTTGGCATAATAGGTTTAGTTGTAAAAATAAAACCAAATTGCATAATATTTCCCAAAACCCCAGCAATCATAATACTTAAAACAATAGGTGCAAGAATAATTAAAACCTCAAAAATGCTTTTAATCATAATGGCTTGAATAATACGCAAATCAAATTCAACACCAATAAAACTTTGATAGTATCTATATAAATTTACAATTCTCTCGCCCATAAAACTCATCATAAATAAAGTTATAGTTACTCCAATTATCAAAGTTACAATAGCTGCCGCATCTTGAGACTTTGGAACATTACCTTCTTTACGCGCATCTTCTATCTTTTTGGACGTGGGTTCTTCTGTTTTTTCTTGATCTTCGCCTGCCATATTTTAGCCTAAATAAAAATTTTAATATGTGTGTAAAATTATAGTAGAAAATTTATGAATTTCAATTAAAGAATAAAAATGAAGAAAAAGCCTCGTAAAGAGGCTTTATACTAAGAAATTAAAGTTTAGCTTCGTTTTTGCCAAGATATTCAGCTACACCTTTAGGGTTAGCTTTCATACCTTCATCACCCTTATTCCATCCTGCAGGACAAACTTCACCATGCTCATTTGTAAAAAGCATAGTATCAACCATTCTTAACATTTCATCTATGTTTCTACCTAGTGGCAAATCATTAACCACAGCATGGCGAACTGTTCCATCAGCATCAAGCAAGAACGAACCACGAAGGGCAACTGCTTCTGCATAAAGTACATCAAAATTTCTAGCAATCTGCTTAGTTAAATCAGCAACAAGTGGGAATTTAACCTGACCAATACCACCTTGATTTACCGGAGTATTTTTCCAAGCAAAATGTGAAAATTCATTATCTCCTGAAATTCCAATTACTTCAATACCGCGGTTTTTAAATTCTTGATATCTTTTGTCAAAAGCTATAATTTCTGAAGGACAAACAAAAGTAAAATCTTTTGGATAAAAGAATACTACCGCTCCTTTTGGACCTATGTTTTTATAAAGATTAAAATCTTGAACAATTTCATTGTTTCCTAATACCGCTGGAGCAGTAAAATCTAAAGCTTTTTTAGTAACTATCATATTTTCTCCTAAATAATAAATTTTATTGATAACGAAATTATATCGTTTAAATCTTTATTTTTTTTTAAATATCTAAGATAATATTAAAAATTTAAGAAAGTTATAATTATTATCAAATAAGGTAAATTTTTGATTATCAAAATTTACCTTATTTAAGAATTTTATGCTAAAATCTTTTAAATCTTAATATTAAATAAGGAGAAAAAATGGCTGTAAAAATTACAGATATATGTATTGCTTGTGGTTCTTGTATTGATGAGTGTCCAGTGAATGCTATCGTTGATGATACTAACAATCCAGAAGGTGAAGATAGATATTATGTCTATGCAAACAAATGCGTTGAATGCGTAGGACATAATGATCAACCAGCTTGTGCTAGTGCTTGCCCAACAGATGGATGTATAGTTTGGAGTGCTGTAGAATCAGGACAACCAAGTCGTGATAATATTGGTGCTGATATGAGAAGTGGGGACACTCCAGTTTTTGCATAATTTTAAAAAATTAAAAAGCTAGAGATTCCTAGCTTTTTCTTTTAATTTAACTTTCTTTAAACAAATTCAAGTATAATTTTAAGCTTTATTAAAATAAGGAGTTATTACAAAGATGGAAAAAACTTTATCTATAATTAAACCTGATGCTGTTAAAAAAGGTGTTATAGGAAAAATTTTAGATCGTTTTGAAAGCAATGGATTAAGAATCGCTGCAATGAAAAAAGTTCAACTTAGTAAAGAACAAGCTGAAAATTTTTATGCTGTTCATAAAGAAAGACCTTTTTTTAAAGACTTGGTTGAATTTATGATTAGCGGTCCTGTTGTTGTTTCTATACTAGAAGGAGAAGGTGCTGTATTGAAAAATAGAGATTTAATGGGAGCAACAAATCCTAAAGAAGCTAAAGCAGGAACAATTAGGGCTGATTTTGCTAAGAGTATTGACGCTAATGCTGTTCATGGAAGCGATAGCTTAGAAAATGCAAAAATAGAAATTGAATTTTTCTTTAAACCAAATGAAATTTGCTAAATGAAAATCCCTTTTTCTAAGATTAATACAAAGGAATATCCTTTTAAACTTAATCTTGAAAATATGATTTTTGAGGGAAATTTAGTAAAAATAAATCCTAAGCTTGTTAAAATAAATGCTATTATGCAAGGTTTTATCTATAGACCTTGTGATAGTTGTGGAACTGAGTTAGAACTTGAAATTAAAGAAAATTTAGAACTTTTTGCAAGTGATGGTATTTTTAAAGATGAAGCAAACAAATTGAGCAATACTATAGAATTTTTCGATGGACATATTGATTTAATAGAAGTTGCTATCAGCGAGCTTGAAGCTTATTTGAGTGATTATTTTTATTGCATAAATTGCAAATAATTAATTAAATTTTATAAAGGAGAAAAAATGGCAGTACCAAAGAGAAGAGTGAGCAAAACTCGTGCAGCTAAACGCAGAACTCACTATAAAGTTAGTCTTCCTATGCCTATAAAAGACAAAGATGGAAGCTACAAAATGCCTCACCGTGCGAATCCAACAACTAAGGAATATTAAAATCAATGATTAACATTGCCATTGATGCAATGGGTGGTGATTTTGGAGAAAAACCCATTATAGAAGGCGTTTTAAAGGCACTAGAAACAAAACCTTTTAACGCTATCTTAGTGGGAAATTCTAAAATTCTAAAACCTTTAATACCAAAAAAATTAGAACAATATATACAATACGAAGAAGCTAGTGAAATTTTTTCGATGAATGGAAATGCCACAGATGCTTTAAAAAATAAAGAAACAACCATATACAAAGCTATTAATTTATTAAAAGAAAAAAAAGTAGATGCTGTAGTTTCAGCGGGTCATAGTGGAGCAAGTATGTCTTTGGCTACCTTAAGGCTTGGAAGACTTAAAGGTATTTCAAGACCTGCTATTGCCACTTTAATGCCAAATATCGTTAACAGAACTTTACTTTTGGATGTTGGAGCTAATACAGATTGTAAAGCTGAAAATTTATTTCAATTTGCCATAATGGGTGAAGTTTATGCTAGAGAAATTATGCAAATTCAAAAACCACGCCTTGCTTTACTTTCTAATGGCGAAGAAGAATGCAAAGGCAACGAACTTACCAAAGAAAGTCATCAGCTTATGAAAAAAATTCCAAATTTTATAGGTAATGCTGAAGGTAGAGATATTTTCAATGGTGAAATAGATGTTTTAGTCTGCGATGGTTTTGATGGAAACGTTATCTTAAAGGCTTGTGAAGGTGTAGCAACAGCTATTTTTCAGCTTCTAAAAAACGAAGTAAAGCAATCTTTTATTTCTAAAATAGGTGCTTTACTTATGAAGTCATCTTTTAAAAAATTAAAAAAACACACAGATTGGCAAGAATATGGCGGAGCACCCCTTCTTGGAGTTAATGGCTGCGTGATCATAAGTCATGGAAAAAGTGATTCTAGAGCTATTAAAAATGCAATTTTTCAAGCTATAAATTTTAGCCAATCTCATATCAATGAACTTATAGAAAATGAACTTGGGAAATACAATGCTTAAAGCCGGTCTTAAAAGTATAGCTTCTTATATTCCAGAAAAAATTTTAAGCAATGCTGATCTTGAAAAAATAGTAGATACCACCGATGAATGGATCACTAGACGCACAGGTATTAAAGAAAGACGCATTGCTAGTGAAAATGAAAATTCTAGCGATTTGGGCACAAAAGCTGCATTAAAAGCCATAGAAAGAGCAAATTTAAAACCTGAAGATATTGATGCGATTCTTGTAGCCACTTTAAGTCCTGATTATTTTACTATGCCTTCAACGGCTTGTAAAATTGCTTCAAATTTAGGACTTGTAAATATTAGTGCTTTTGATATTTCAGCAGCTTGTTCTGGTTTTATCTATTTGCTTGAACAAGCTAAAGCCTTAGTAGAAAGTGGTTTGAAAAAAAATGTTTTAATCGTAGGAGCTGAAAAAACAAGTTCAATTATGGATTACAATGACAGAAGCATTTGCATACTCTTTGGAGACGGTGCGGGTGCTGGAGTTGTAAGTTTGGACAATGAAAATCATATCCTTGATGTACATACTGCAAGCAATGGTAATTATGGAGATCTTTTAATGACTCAAAGATCGCAAAAATCAAGTCTATGTCAAACACTTTCTATGCAAATGAAAGGCAATGAAGTTTTTAAAATAGCAGTAAACACGCTTAGCAATGATGTTGTAGAAATTTTAGCTAAAAATAACATTTTAGCACAAGAAATTGATCTTTTTATTCCTCATCAAGCTAATCTACGCATCATTAAAGCCGTCCAAGAAAAACTCAATCTAAGCGATGAAAAATGTGTGATTACCGTACAAAAATATGGCAATACTTCAGCTGCTTCTATACCTATGGCAATGAATGATGCCTATGAAGAAGGTCGACTTAAAAAAGGAGATCTGATCTTACTAGATGCTTTTGGCGGTGGTTTTACTTGGGGATCTGCGCTTTTAAAATTTGGAGGAGAGAATTTTTAATCCTCTCTTAGCTTTCCAAAAGCTTGAATTTCTACCAAATAACCCTCTGCTAAATCACTTCCTACACAAGCTCTAACAGGTTTAGGATAATTTTTAATCCAAGTATCATAAATTTCATTCATTGCATCAAAATCTTGCATATTAGCTAGCCAGATTTGAATTTGAATCAAATCTCCTTTGCTTGCGCCTATTTTTTCAAACAAAGCATCAAGTTCTGCAAGCGCTTCTTTGGTTTGCTTTTTAATATCTCCACTAGGTTCAAAAGCCACTTGTCCTGCAGTCTTAAAATATTTATCAAAAACAATAATTTGCGACATTCTATCGCACTCATCAAAACGCTTTATCATGCATATTTTCCTTGAAATTCTTTCATAAACTCACACAAGATTTTTACCTGATCCAAATTAAGTGCATTATAAATACTTGCACGAATTCCTCCTAAAATTCTATGTCCTTTAAGTCCTATCATTCCAGCTTCTTCGGCTTCCTTTACAAAAAGAGGCTCTAAATCTTTATTTTTAGCAATATTAAAACTCACATTCATTAAAGATCTATCCTTTTTATCTGCATGTCCTTTATAAAATCCATTACTTAAATCAATACACTCATAAAGCATAGCAGCTTTTTGAGAATTTTTCTCATGCACTTTATCAAGCCCACCTTGATTTAAAAGCCAATCCATTTCAAGATTAAACATATAAATGGCAAAGGTTGGAGGCGTGTTAAACAAGGACTGATTCTCAATATGAGTCAAATAATTTAACATACTAGAAATTTGTTTATTTTTAGATCTTTCTAACATATCTTTACGGATAAAAATACAACTTAAACCCGAAATTCCAGCATTTTTTTGCACCCCGCCATAAAAAAGAGCGATATTTGAAAAATCTACTTTTCTAGAAAAAAAATCACTCGATGCATCTACAATCAAAGGAGCTTTAGTTTTAGGATAATTTTGATATTGAGTGCCGTAAATAGTATTGTTAGAACAAATATAAGCATAATCAGCATTATCACTAAATTCCACTCTAGGAATATGATTAAAATTACTTTCCTCACTACTTGCTACGGTTTTAACATTGACACCTAAAATTTGTGCTTCTTTAATCGCTTTTTTTGTCCAAACTCCTGTATTCGCATATTCACAAACCCCATTTAAAGCTAAATTCATAGGAATCATAGCAAATTGCAAACTTGCTCCACCTTGTAAAAATAATACTTCATAATCATCATTTAACCCGTAAAGTTTCTTAGCTTTCTCTTGTGCTCCAAAATGCACTTCTTCAAATACTTTTGTGCGGTGAGAAATTTCCATTATAGAATAACCCCTGCCCTGATAATCACAGAGTTCTTTTTGAGCTTGCTCTAAAATTTCTAAAGGTAAAGTCGATGGCCCTGCACTGAAATTAATTTTTCTCATAATCTATCCTTATAAAATTTTTGCTTCTTTTTGAGAAGCTTGAGAACTTAAAATAACGATATCATCACTCTTAAGATCTTCTAAATTTGCTATTTTACCATTTTTTCTGATACAAATAAACTTTTTGCTTTTATTAAAAAAATTCTCATGTTGCAAATAAGCATTTTGCAATTTATCTAATTTTAATTCATTATAACGCATTTGATTTGCCAGTAAATGATTTAATTGCTTTTCTATATTATGGCTTTGTTTTATTTTTTCATCTATTATTTTTGGCAAAGAATTAAATTTGAAAAATTTGCTTAAATTTAAAAGCAAATTTTCATAATTTTGTATTTTATGATTCCAAAGTTGTATTAATTTTTCTTCCATTAAATCTAAACTTTGTTCTATATCTAACTTAGAATAAAACAAAGTATCTATAGCAGCTGAGGGCGTTGGAGCTCTAAAATCTGCAACAAAATCACTAATAACATAATCAATCTCATGTCCTATGGCTGAAATGATAGGAGTTTTTGCTTTAAAAATCTCTCTTGCTAAATTTTCATCACTAAAACAAAAAAGATCTTCCCTGCTTCCTCCACCACGTGCTATAATAAGAACATCTAAATCCATATCATCGGCTTTTTTTAAAGCTTGTATAAGAGAAAAAGGAGCATTATTTCCTTGAGTTAAAGCATCAAAAATATAAATTTTTGCCAAAAAATATTCTTTTTGATGAATAAGTTTTAACATATCTTGCAAAGCAGCAGAAGTTTTTGAAGTGATAATGCCTACTTTTTTAGGAAATTTTGGCAAAGATTTTTTAAAGCGTGGATCAAAAAGTCCTTCTTTTTGCAAACGCTCTTTTAAAGCCAAAAACTGTGCTTCCAAATCCCCAAAACCTGCTTTTTTCATACTAGTAGCGATAAATTGATAACGACCACTTTCAGGATATAAACTCACACTTCCACAAAGCTCTAAAAAATCCCCCACTGCGGGTTTAAATCCGACTTTTAAATTAGCTCCTTTAAACATAGCACAAGCAATGCTTGATCTTTCATCTTTTAAATCAAAATACCAATGCCCTGAACCATGCAAAGTAATTTTTGAAATTTCTCCACTTAAAACTATATCATCAAAATGTGTTTCTAATAAAGCCTTTGCTTTAAGATTTAATTCTGTTGGTGTCATAGTTTTTTTGCTATAAACATTGAACTCACGCCAAAGCTAAAACTTTTATAATCAAGCATTTTAAAACCAGCATTTTTAAGCTCTAAAATAAACTCTTCCTTACTTAAAAATCCTTCAATAGAATTTGGCAAATACTCATAAGCACTTTTATTTTTACTAATTATCCCACCTATACTTGGTAAAATATTTTTAAGATAAAAATCTCTACAAGCTGCTATAAATCCACCCTTTTCTCTTTTTGTAAATTCCAAAACTACCAAAATACCATCTTTTTGAAGTACTCTAGCAAATTCGCCTAAGGCTTTTTGTCTTTCTACAACATTGCGAATGCCATAACTAATACTTAAAATATCTAAACTTTGACTTTCTAAAGGTAAATTTTGTGCCCCTGCTTCTATAAATTCAACATTTGGAAATTTTTCTTTTGCAACATTTAGCATGCCGCTACTTGGATCAATGCCTTTAATATTTAAAATATTTTTTTCCATTTTTAAAGCACTCTCTTGCCAAATCTCTATCATATCCCCTGTGCCACAAGCAATATCAGCGATTTTTAAATCTTTTTTTAAATACAAACTCATCACTCTTTGGCAAGCTTTTTTACGCCACGCCACATCGGCTCCAAAGCTTAAAATTCTATTCGCCTTATCATAAGTAGGTGCAATTTGATTAAACATTTCTATAATTTTTTCTTGTTTTTGCATTTTTATCCTTTGTAAATTTTCAAATTTTTACTTGATTTTTTAAGCAATTTACAAAATTTATTTTTATTATTGATTATTTTGGAAAAAATATTTTTATCCCTATCTTTGCAATATTTTTCATAAAGTTTGTTTAAATTTTTTATCTCTAAAAAACGATAAAAATATTCTAAAAATATTGCTAATTCAAAAAAACTATTTTCAAAAAGCTCTAAATCAAAATTTTTTAGTATATTTTTTCTAAATAAAATAATTTTTTTTCTAAGTTCTAACGCAACAAGTTGTTTAAAAAACCTATCTTTGCAATCACCTTCATAAAAAGAATTTTCCTTTATGAAAAAATCAAAATCATTAAACAAATCTTGGATTTTTTCATCGCTTAAAAATAGTAATAAATCTTGATTTGAATTTTCACTTGCTAAAATATCTTGAGTTTTTTTCGTTATATCTTTAAACTTTAAAGCCAAAATATTACTCAAATTTTTATCTAAAATAGTATTCATACTTGATAAAACTATATACAAGCTTCTTGAATAAAATAAAAATTCACATAAACTTTGCTTATCTTTTCTCTCTAAAGATAAAGTCCAATAAAATTTTAATTTTTTAAATAAATAAAATAAAAAAATTCTAAATCCATCATAAGCATTAATATAATTTGGAAAATCCAAGCTAAAATTCTGATTTTTTTCTATAATTTTAAAATATTTCTCTATATCAAAATTTTGATATTCAAAACCATATAAAACGATATGTTTAGAATTTAAATCATGATGTAATTCTTTTTGAATTTTAAAATCTTTAGGAATTTTAAATTCATTGGAACTATCCAAAGTTGGAAAAAATATTTTTAAAATACAAATTTTAGGCTCTTCATAAATATCAATATAACTTTTTAAAGAGCAAAATTTAAATTCGAAGCGCTCTTTTTTAATGCTCTTTCCTATAATCTTTTTTCGAGCTTTTTCAAATCTTTTTTTAGAAATTTTCTCTTCTTGATTCTGTTCTAAAATTGAATTATTAAATTTTGTAATTTTATAAAATTCATTGCAAAAACTTTGAAATTTAACACTATGATTTGAAGTTATTTGAGTATAAAAAGTTTCAAATTTAGAATTTCGAAAAGGTATATTATCTTTTTCTAAATTCTCTAAAAGAGTGCAATCAGATAGTAAAAAGTTTTTTTGAATTTCATAAACCATTAAAATAACCCTTAAAATATATGAGTTATTTTAACCTTATTTTGCTTAATGACACTTTTTGCAACTATCAACATAAGCACAAACAGACAGATGATTGACGAGATTGCCTATCTTTTTTTCTAAATGCTCTTGATATTCATAAAGCTTAGCATCTTTAAAACTTAAATCCTCTATACCACCACATTTGGTACAAACAACATGAATATGTTCTTCTTCATAGATATCGTAACAAGTTTTTTGATTTAAAACATTGATTTCAACAACTAAACCTTGTTCTTGTAAAGTATTAAGATTTTTATAAACCGTCGCTAAAGAGATTGAAGGGTATTCTTTTTTAATTTCTGTATATAATTCATCAATATTAGGATGCTCATGTCTTTTTAAAATTTTTAAAACACATAGTCTTTGCGGAGTAGCTTTTAACTCATGTTTTTTAAGCATTTGTAGTAATTCCATTTTATTTATTCCTTGCTTTTTTAAGTAAAAATAATAATAAAATTTTTATTAAAAGAAGTTTATATTAAATAATATTTTTTATTATTTAATGATAAAATTTTAAAACTTTCATCAACAAACTATTGACATCTTTTTCTAGATTTTTTTCCACCTCACTTGTTTTTCCATGTTCAATAAATTTGTCTTCATATTCAAAGCTAACGACTTTTACATGCAAATCATATTTTTGTAAAAAATTATTAATTAAACTTTCTATACCACCAATTTTAACATTTTCACTAAAAATAAACCAAATTTTACTTTTTTCAGCAAGCTCACACAAAAGCTCTTCATCTAAAGGTTTAGCAAAAATTAAATCGATCAAATTAGCATTATTATTCATTTCTTGCAAGGCTCTTAAGACTTGCCACGCTTTTGCTACACCTTGTCCATAACCTAAAAAAGCAATTTCACTACTATTTTTTACAAGCCATTGTGCCTTGCCAAGTTTTATCTCACAAGAATTAAATTCTTTATCCAAAATAAAACTTCCTCTAGGATAACGAAAAGCAATAGGTCCTTGATGTAAATAAGCATACTCCATTATATTTTGCATCATTTGTTCATCTCTTGGGGCTAAAAGAGTGAAATTTGGCAAAGGAGCTAAAAAACTAAGATCAAAAACACCTTGATGCGTCTCCCCATCTTCGCCTACTATCCCTGCCCTATCCATAGCAAAAACCACATTTAAATTCATAATCGCACAATCATGGATCACTTGATCATAAGCACGCTGCAAAAAAGTGCTATATATTGCAATAAAAGGTTTAAATCCTTCTTTTGCCATAGCGGCCATAGAAGTTACTGCATGCTGTTCTGCAATAGCCACATCCCAAAAACGATTTGGATATTTTTCTATAAGCTTATCAAGACCTGTTCCACTTGGCATAGCTGCCGTAACCCCAACAATATTTTCATATTTTGAGGCTAAATCAAGCAAATTCTTAGAAAAAATTTCAGTAGCAGATTTTTTAGTATCACTTTTTTTAACACTCTCTCCACTATCTATATCAAAAGCTCCCACCCCGTGCCATTTAGCATGTTTTCCTTCAGCTAAAGCATAGCCTTTACCCTTTATGGTTTGAGTATGTATCACACAAGGCTTTTGCATAGCTTTTGCTTGTTTTAATGCAGAAATAATTTCACCTAAATTATGTCCATCAATAGGCCCTATATATTCAAGCCCTAATTCTTCAAACAAAAGCCCAGGAGTAATAAGTTTAAAACTCTCTTCAAAACGCTTGGCCATATAAGTAGCACTATCAGGTAATATATCCAACATTTTAGCAATACGCTTTTTAAAACTTTGATAAAACTGCGTTGCCATAGCCTGAGAAAGATACTTTGAAATTGCTCCAATTGGTTTTGAAATACTCATTTCATTATCATTTAAAAGTATTACGCAAGGAAATTTAGAATCACCCAATTCATTTAAAGCCTCATAGGCCATACCCGCACTTAAAGCACCATCTCCAATCAAAGCAACAGGAACACGTTTTTCACCCTTTAAAGCAATAGCCTTACAAGCACCTACTGCCAAAGAAATAGAGGTACTAGAATGCCCTGCTACAAAATAATCTCCCTCGCTAGGTTTTGTATAACCACTTAAACCATTGATTTGTCTTAAAGTATCAAATATTTCTTCTTTTCCGCTTAAAAGCTTGTGTGTATAAGACTGATGCGACACATCAAAAATAAAAGGATCTTTTTTTGCATCAAAAACCAAATGCATTGCTATACTAAGTTCTACAGCACCCAAATTTGAACTTAAATGCCCACCATTTTTACTCACAACTTGTATGATTTTTTCACGCATAGATGCTGCTAAATTTTCTAATTCTTTTAAACTTAGCTTTTCTAACTCTTCTTGAGTATGGGCAAATTTTTTACTCATTATTCACCATTTTTTTAATTTTAGTTAGACGAGAGTTAAGATTGGATTCTATATTGCCTGCGTCACTTATAATAACAACACTTCCTTTGCTAATTGCATCATCAAGACTTATTTTAATATGAGCATTCTGATCAAATTGCTCTTTTAAATACTCATAATCCTCTGCATTAACCTTAAGCTCAATTGCACTAGCACCCTTAAGCTCACCGATTAAATCTTTAGCCAAAGCATAAGCTATCTTACTTGAATTTAGTTCAAGTTCTTTTAAGATTACTTCTTTAGCGATATCTATAGCAGTATCTGCTAATTCTTTCTCATTTTTTTCTATGAAATTTTCAAGATTTTCGCAAGCATTATCAAGTTTGGCTATACTTTTTAAATACTTATCTTTAAAATCACTCAATTCCTTTTGAAATTCTTCTTTTGCTTTCTCATAACCCTCTTTGGTAAATTTTTCTTTAGCATTTTCAAGTTCTGAATTTAAGCGGTTATTAAATTCATTCTCTTGGCTTTCTATTTGCATTTGAAGTTTAATAATATTGCTTGACATTTCATCTGTTTTTTTAAGTAAATCTTCAACAAAGCTTGGTTGAAATGTTGGAGTTTGAGTTTCCATAACAGCTTGTGTAGAGGCAATGACTTGATTTTCTTCGACTGGTTTTTCGTCATTTAAAGATATATTAGTATTTTCTTCATCTGGAGTTTGAGTATGTTTTTTTTCACCTGTATGATTATCAAATTCTGAAATAACTTTAAAACGATATCCTTCAACAACATGCTGATCAGAAGCCCCACCAGAAATTACATTGCTACGATTAACCATCTCTCACCTACTCTATCATTTCATCCGCATCGCCTGTTTGAACAAGACCTTGTTCTGCAAGTTTTTGCACCACTTCAACAACCTTTCTTTGTGCATCTTCAACATCTTTAACACGCACAGCACCCAAAAAACCCATTTCTTCAAGAAAAGCTTCGCTTGCACGCGTAGACATATTGGCTAAAAATTTTTGCTTTAACTCTTCACTTGCACCTTTTAAACCTATCATTAAATCACGCTTATCGGCTACTTTTAAAATTTCTCTTATAGCCTGAGTGCTAAGTTTTTGTATATCATCGAAAGTAAACATAAGCTCTTTAATAGTCTCTGCTAAGCGTTCATCACTTTGTTCAATATAAGTAATGGTTGATTTGCTTGCTTTTTGACCCAAACGATTAAGCACTTCTGCTACTGCTCTTGGGCCGCCCACTTCAACCTTATAAGAGGTAAGACTTTCAAGCTTGCTTTCTAGCACTGCAGAAACTCTTTTAATAATACTTGGAGAAATATCACCAAGATTTGCCATTCTTATAACCACCTCAGCCCTTAATTCATCGCTAAAATACTCTAAAGTTTCTGCCGCATGAATAGAATCCATGTGTGCCAAAATAAGAGCGATGGTTTGTGGGTGCTCTTTGGTAATAAAGTCTGCAAGTTGCTGTGGTTTAATTTGCGCCAAATAAGCAAAATTTTGATTATTCTCCATACTTTTAGTGAGTTTTTCAAGAATTTTATTTGCAATCTCTGGTCCAAAAGTACGAAAAAGTATTTCTTTAGCATATTCCAAACCACCACTTTTAATATATTGATTTGATTGAAGCAGAGTGTAAAATTCTTCTAAAACTGCAGTAGCTACAGATCTATCAACATTTTTAGCCATAGCAATATAACGTGAAATTTCTGTGATTACATCAATTTCCATATGTGAAAACACAGAAGTGGTTGCATCTTCGCCAAGTTGTATAAGAAATATCGCTACCTTCTCAGGCATCGATAAATCATCATAGACCATTTTTTGTTCTTCACTTAGCTTTATCATCACATATCCTTTTCGCCAAATTCGCTATCATTTTGAATTAAGTTTTGCAAAAGTGCTGCAATTTCCTCACCTTTATCACTTACCAAACCACGCAATTTTTCAAGCAAAACCTCATACTGGATAGAATCTTCATTGAAGTTATCCCCAAAACCAAGTTGTTCTTCAACTTTTTTCCTTGCTGCATTAAATTTCTCTAAAGCATCTTCAGCATCATCTAAAACAGCATTTGGACCTTGCTGCATTTCCTCTTGTGCTGCGACATCTTCAAGCATTTTTTGAGTAAATGGAGCAATAACTTTTTTGTAAAAAATAAAAAGTAAAATCGCTGCAATAAAGTATTTAACCGGCGGAATAAATGGCTCAACAAAACGATTGTAAAAAGTTTTAACTTTACTCTCAACTCTAATCGACTCACGATGAAATGGTAAATTTTGCACCACAACACTATCACCTCTAGTAGCGCTAAAATTAATAGTATTTTTAACTATACTCTCAACACTTGCAAGCTCTTCTTTAGTCAATGGGACATATTCGCTTTTCACATCCCCATTTTCATCAACCACATCTTGATATTTTCCATCTATAGTAACAGCTGCTGAAGTGCGTAAAACTGTTGCAAATTGTTTTTTGGTATTTGTGATAGTTTTAGAAAGTTCATTATTTGTAGTAACTTGATTTTTTTTATAAGTGTCAATTTGACCCTTATTGTCAAGTCCTTCAACAGGACCTATATTAGAAACAGCACCTGGAACACCCTGAATTTCTGGATCTTTTCTACCTGTTCTTTCCTCGTTTAAAGTTTGCTCACTACGTACTATAGGATTTGGATCATAAATTTCACTTTGAGATTCTTGCTTGGAAAAATCAAAATCTATATTTACACTCACTTTTACTTTATCCATGCCACCTGCAAAAGGAGCTAAATTTTCTATAATCTTATCTTCTAAAGCTTTTTCTTGATCACTTTTAAATTTAATTTGCGCACGAACCAAGTCATCTTCATATGCTTCTTGCTCATCTAAAGGCACACCACTTTGATCACTAATCTTAACATTTTCTTTAGTAAGTTTTGGAACTGCCGCTGAAACAATATTTTTTATACCATCAATTTGTTTTCTAGTAAGCTTTAAGCCTTCGCGAACATTAACAACAACTGAAGCTGTAGGCGGAATTTGCCTTTCGGTAAAAACACTATCTTTAGGAAATGCTATGTGTACAACAGCGCTACGAATAGGTTCTAAAGTCTCAATAGTTCTTGCAAGTTCGCCTTCTATGGCTCTTTGGTATTTTACCTTTTGCTCTTCATTTGTAGCTCCAAAAGCTTGAGTATCAAAAGCTTCAAAACCCACGCGACTATCTTTTATAAGACCTTCGCTTGCAATAAACATTCTTTGACGATAAACCTGATCTTGTGGAACTAAAATTTTATTTTCACTTTCTAATTTATAGGGAATATTATTTTGTTCAAGTTTAGCTACAATTGCAGCAGAAGAACTTGGGCTTACATTTTCAACTAAAACTGCATATCCATTATTTGCATTACTACCACTTCCACGAAATAAAGCTAAAAAAACCAAAAACCCAACCACAACTATAATAGATGCAGCAATCACTATACGCTGCTTGCGAGTTAAATTTTGATAAAGTTGCCCAATTTGATGAAGCATATTTTTAAAATCCATTAATTCTCATCCCTTAGTTTAGCGAATTTTACATATTTTTATTTGATTTATCTATCTTAAAATCTTATCAAATTCTGTAAAAAATTTTTCATTTTCATAAGATGTTCCTATAGTAATGCGTATAGCATTTAAACCATAGCTTTTTAAATTTCTTATTATTATACCCTTTTTAAGCAATTTTTCAGACAAATCTGTACTATTTTTTTCATCAAAAAAATAAGTGATGAAATTTGTATAACTATCGATAATTTTGATATTATGTTTTTTAGCAAATTCTTTATAAAGCTCCATTTGAGAAAAATTATTCTCTAAAGTTTTTTCAGTAAATTCATCATCATCCATTGCTGCAACTGCTGCTTTTAAAGCAAGATTGCTCACATTAAAAGGAGCACGAAGCTTGTAAAATGCACTAATAATATTAGCATTAGCTATGCCATAACCAATGCGTAAGCCTCCTAATCCATAAAGTTTAGAAAAAGTTCCCAAATAAAGCACATTGTCAAATTCTTTAATCAATTCACAAGGTTCTAAATGTTTTTTGCTATCTTTAAAACTTGCAAATTCATTATAAGCTGCATCAATCACAACTAAACAATCCTCATTTACACCTTTAATAAACTCGGTCGCCTCACTTGCATCCAAACACTCGCCTAAAGGATTGTTTGGTAAGCATAAAAAAATAAGTTTAATTTCATCTTTATGCGTTTCATAAAGTTTTTTAAACTCATCTAAATTATGAGTAATACTTTGAGTTTTATAACACTTTGCACCACATTGTTTGGCATAAATTTCATACATAGCAAAGGTAACTCCAGCTTGCAAAAAAGCATTTTTAGAATTTAACTTAGAATGTATAGCAAATTCAATCACTTGATCACTGCCTGCACCGATAATGATATTTTCATTTTGAACTTTGTATTTTTGAGCCAATGTGCTTTTAAGTTCTATCATACTATCATCAGGGTAAAGATGGACTTTGTTTGCATTTTGTCTTAAACATTCTATAGCTTTTGGTGGCGTGCCAAAAGGATTTTCATTACTTGCTAATTTTATCACTTCTTTAACGCCATATTCTTTGACAATAACTTCTATATCTTTTCCGGGTTCATAATTGCTTAAATGATTTAAAAATTCATTAAATTTCATCTTTTTCTCCTGATAAATAAGATCCAAGCCAAACAATCTCTTGTATATCTTTTAAAGCTTTTTTTACATTTTCATCATCAATATGCCCTTCAAAATCTATATAAAAACTGTGTAAAAATTCTTTTGATTTTACAGGACGAGATTCAAGCTTGGTAAGATTGATATTTTCTTTTTTAAACTGCTCTAATAAAAAGCTAAGCCCGCCAGGTTTATGTGCTGTGTGTGCTAAAATAGAAGTTTTACAATTTGGCATTTTAGGATTTTTAATATCGCTTAAAATTAAAAATCTTGTTTTATTGGCTGCATTATCTTCTATTTTATCAAAAAGCACAGGCACATTATAAAGCTTAGCCGCTATTCTAGAACAAATTGCTGCCGCATATTTATCTTGCGAAGCTAGGTAAGCTGCATTAGCTGTAGATTTTGAAGGAACAAATTCTATAGCACTAAGTTCATGACTTTCTAAAAATTTACGACATTGATTATAACCTTGCGGATGCGAATAAATGCGTTTGATTTCTTTTAAATTTTCATTAATTCCTACAAAAGAATGATGAATATCCATATAAATTTCACCAAAAATTTTAAGCTCATTATACTTACCTAGACAATCTAAAGTAATGCCCACCGCACCTTCGGTATTATTTTCTATAGGTACAACACCGTATTTTGCTTCTTTATTGCTTAACTCTTTAAAAACATCTTCAATATTAGCCAAGGCTATATAACGACTCATCGCACCAAAACGACTTCTTGCTGCTTGATGAGTATAAGTTCCCTCAGGCCCTAAATAAGCTATAGTTTGAGGCATTTCTAAATTTCTTGAAACTGCAAAAATTTCTTGATAAATTGCCTCTATGGCATTTTGATCTAAAAGTCCTAAATTTGCATTTTTTAAACGATTGATAATGGCTCTTTCACGCTCAGGACGATAAATAGCTCCCCCACTACTTTGTTTAAGCTCGCCTATACTTTTAACATAAGTCATTCTTTCATTTAAAAGTTCTAAAATTTTATCATCAACCGCATCGATTTTATTTCTAAATTCTTCTAAATTTGGCATTTTAGCTCCTTTAAAAACTCAAAAACACTAGGATAAACTCCATCAAGCAAATCCGTATCAAGCCCTTTTGTGTCGCTTATCTTTCCGCTTAAAACCAGCAAGGTTTTCATGCCAAGTTCTTTTGCCTTAAGCAAGTCTCCTCTAAAATCATCACTAATGATTTTAATATCTTCAAAATCGATTTTTGAATTTTGTCTTCTTATTAAATTTAAAGCTTCTTTATAAAAAGCAATGCTAGGCTTACCCACAACCTCATATTCAAAATCAATAGCATTTTTAAGCATAGCCATAATGCTACCTACACCAGGATAAGGCCTACCATCTTTTTTATAAATACTAGTTTCGTGCATAGCTATAAATCTAACTTCTCTTCTAGCCAATTCTATCATAGTGGCAAAATCTTTAAATTTAAAATCATCATAACTAGCCACAAGCACAGCACTAGGATTTACAAAATCGAGCTCAAAACCAAGATTTTCAAGACTTTTTACAAACTCATCTGCACCAAAAGCCGCAACTTTACAAGGTCTTAAAAGGTGTTTTAAAACGCTGAAAGGATCAATATAAGCATTTTCTTTTATAGCCAATCCTTTTTGCTGTAATTTTTCTAAAAAATCAAGTTTTTTTGTATTGTTAGTGATGATAAGATAAGGAAGATTTTTTGCATTTAAAAAATCGATCAGTTCTTTAGCACCATGGATTAAAGATTTATCATGATCAGAAATTAAAGTCCCTTGAACATCTAAAAAAAACATTTTAAGCCTTTAAAAATTTCTCTTCTAAAGCGATTTGATCTTCAAAATTTTCTCTTTGACGGATCAATCTTACCTGTCCTTCTTCAAGGGCTAATTCGCAAACTTTATTACGAGTATTGTAATTACTGCTCATGCTAAAACCATAAGCTCCAGTATTTTTAATAACCATTATATCACCACTTTGAGTGCTAGGCAAAGACCTTGCTTTAGCAAAAAAGTCTCCACTCTCACAAATTCCACCTACAACATCACATAAACTCTCTTGGGCTTGATTATAAGGTAAGATTATTTCATGATAAGCCTCGTATAAACTTGGGCGTATAAGATCATTCATCGCTCCATCTACTACAACAAAACGCTTGGTTTTATTTTGTTTTTCATAAAGTACTGAACAAACAAATTCTCCACTTTTAGCAACTAGATACCTTCCAGGCTCCATTCCTATAGTTAAATCAAGTCCATGAAGTTGTGCTAATATACCTTGTGCATAATCATAAAGATCAGATTCACACTCATCTTTTTCATAAGCCACACCCAAACCACCGCCTATATCAAAAAATTTAAGATCGATTTGCAAGGCTTTTAACTCTCTTACAAGTTTTGCAACGATGCCTGCTGCTTCATGAATGGGAGAAATATCTAAAAGTTGCGAACCTATATGAAAATGCACTCCAACGGGCTCTAAAAAAGATGAATTTTTTACATAAAGATACATTTTTCTTGCTATATCAATTTCGACACCAAATTTATTTTCATTTAATCCTGTAGAAATATAAGGATGAGTTTTTGCATCAACATTTGGATTAACACGAATGCTGATTCTTGCCTTTAGATTAAGTTCTTTAGCCACACTTTCTAAAAGCATCATTTCAGCTTCGCTTTCAAGGTTAATATATAAAATATCATATTCTAAAGCTTGTCTTAACTCTTCTTTGGTTTTTCCTACTCCACTAAAAATAATCTTATAAGCTTTTGCTCCTGCTTTTAAGGCACGCTTTACCTCGCCTATACTCACACAATCAAATCCACTATCTAAATTTGCAAGCATTTGCAACAAACTTAAATTTGAATTGGCTTTTACAGCGTAAAAAATTTGAGATTTTCTAGCCTTAAAAGCCTCTTTGAGATTTAAAAAACGCTCTTTTATGAAATCAAAATTGTAAATATAAAAAGGGGTATTAAATTCTTGTTTTAATTGTTTATAATCCATATTTAACCTTTAATTTTTATAATTTTACTACACAAAGCTTAATTTATCGATGCTTATAATACATATAAGCACTTAAACAACCCAAAATTATAATAGGCACTACAATGCCAATTTCACTTGCAATCACACTATTTTCACTTAATCTAGTAAGCAAAAACAAGACTCCCCAAATCATCAAAGTCACTACAAAAGCTACAAAAGTTACAATAGCAAGATTAAAAAATCTTGCTATTACAGGAAAAAAATAATACATAATAAGCATTAAAAATGGTGCAAAAAAAGGAGTAAAAACAAATTTATAAAGATTGATTTTAAGAGTATCTGTATTGACATTTTGCGCCTTAAAAAGCTCAAAACTTTCAAGTGCATCAGATATTGAATAATCACTATTACTAGCAACCCCTTCTATAATCTTTGGTTTAAAACCCTCAAGTGATTTAAGCTCGGAGAAATCTTGTATCTTTAAACCATCATTAGCAAGTTCATAATTTTTAGGTAATAATGTAATATTACCATCTCGCAAAATCCAGCTTTCACCTTCAAAATGGGCATTTTTAGCACTTACAAAAGAGCTTAAATTTAAATCATTAATATTAAAAATTTTTATATTTTGAGCACTATTTTGTCCATTGTTTATCTTTGAAATATAAACAAAATTATTGTTAAATTTCAAAAACACTTCTCCACTTTGATTCATAATAGTGCCATTTTTTAAAATATTTCTCTTATAATCATTTGCATAAGCAAAAGAAGTAAAATTCAATCCTATATAAATACAACAAAAAAATAAAGCCCATAAAAAAGGAAATAAAATAACATAATTTCTACTCAGTCCTAACGCATAAAGACTTACAAATTCATTTGCTCTGATCATAGAAATCAAAGAAACTACCAAAGCAAAAATCAAAGAAATGGGTAATACATAAGGCACTGCCGAAAAAGATAAAAACATAACATAAAGCAAATCAAGATTTGCGGCTTTTGGTAGATCTTTAAAATTTAAGAGCAAATCAATACCGCAATAAAAACCAAGTAAAGAAAAAAATATAATAAAAAAATTTTTTAAATAAATCCCTGAAATAAAACGAAAAAATATCCACATCTTAAGCCTTTAGGCTGTATTTGGATGATATAGCAGACAAATCATCATTTTCAATAAGCTCAAGCAAAGCTTTTTTTGTATGCTCTAAAACTTTGCTTAAAGTTATTTCTTCTTCGGATTTAAATTTACCTAAAACATGGGAAATCACATTTTCACCCTTTCCCACTCCTATACGCACTCTTTCATAGTCATTTCCACATAAAGTATCTATGCTTTTAAGCCCATTATGTCCACCGCTTGAACCGCCTTTTTTAAAGCGCAAGGCTCCTAAATTTATATCTATATCATCATGGATAACTATCATTCTTTCGCATTTATAAAAATCATTCACTGCTTTTACGCTAAGTCCTGAATTATTCATATAAGTACTAGGTTTAAGAAGAAGTAAAGAAGAACCTATTTTAAAAAGCTCTCCTTTAAATTTAGAGTTTGTAAGATTTGTAAAATTGCTTTCTTTTAAAAGTAAGTCAATTAGCATAAAACCGACATTATGACGGGTATTTTCATACTCTACGCCTATATTGCCAAGCCCTACGACTAAAATCATCTAGCTTTTTCTACACCTACAACCGCTACTCTATCAGCATCAATCATAGTTACTCCCGCAGGAACTACAATATCACGAACAAGTAAAGCATCACCCACATCAAGTTTACTTACATCAAGTTCGAAGAAATTTGGTAAATTTTCAGCTGCACATTTTACTTTTAATCTTCTTTTTGATTGGATTAAAACACCTTTATTTTTAAGACCTATAGCTGTTCCTGTGATTTTAACTGGAACCATGTATTTAGAAATCACACCTTTTTGTGCAACTTTTAAATCCACATGTTTAAGTTCTGCAGTTACAGGATCTTTTTGATAATCTACAACTACAACGCTTAAAGTTTGAGAACCTACTTTTACATCAAAAATTAAAGTAGTTTTTTTACGAACTTCCTTAATAAACTCATTTACTTTAAAAGCGGCATTGATGTTTTCTAATCCTTTTCCATAGATGTTTGCGATTAGATAACCATCTCTTTTTAAAGCTTTAGCAGCTTTTCTACCGATACTCTCTCTAACGATGCCTTCTAACATCTTTTGTCCTTTCTTAAAAAATGAGCTTTGATTATATCTAATTTTGGCTTATGGAAAAGTAAATTTATAGCTTCTTTTAACTTCTTTAAGATATAATTTGTTTTACAAATATGTATGTTAATTTAAGGCTTCATGTGAATGAAAAATTCAATATTAATATAGCTTGGTTTTTAATAATCTTAGGTGGAATTATAGAATGCTTTTGGGTAAGTGGACTTAAATATTCTACAGAAATTTGGCAGTATATTTTAACAGCCATTGGGGTTTGTATTTCTTTTACTTGCTTTTTAAAAGCTTGTGAAAGACTTGAAGTAAGTATTACTTATAGTGTTTTTGTAGGCATTGGCACTATTGGGGTGGTTTTAAATGAAATGTTTATTTTTAACGAAGCTGTTTCTATAATTAAACTTGTGCTTATAGCAATTTTACTTTTAAGTATTATAGCCCTTAAATGGGTAAGCAAGGAAGCTTAAGCTATGGAATGGTTTTATTTGTTTTTAGCTACTGCCTGTGAAATTTTTGGCGTGGTGATCATGAAAGAACTTGTAAGCACTAAAAATAAGCTTTACCTTTTAGCTTTGATAGTGTGTTTTGGATTTTCTTTTACTTTTTTAAGCTTAAGTATGCAAAATATCGCTATGAGCGTTGCTTATGCTATATGGACAGGAGCTGGAACCGCTGGTGGGGTAATGATAGGAGTGCTTTTTTATAAAGAAAGTAAAAGTTTTTTGAAACTTTTTTTAATCGCTGTGATTATTACCTGTACAGCGGGTTTAAAATTTCTTTCTTGAGGATTTTTTGTGCAAATTTATGTAAGTGGAATACATACTGATGTAGGAAAAACACATTTTAGCGCAGCTTTTTGTGCGAATTTTAACTATGATTATTTTAAACTCATTCAAGCAGGAACTCCAACAGATAGTGAGTTTATTGCAAAATTTAGCCCAAAAACAAAGATTTTTAAAGAAGGTATTTTTTTGCAAACTCCAGCTTCTCCTCATCTTGGAAAAATCAAAGAAAAGCTTGATTATAAAGCCTTAGATATCATTTTACCAAAAAGCAAAAACCTACTTATTGAGCTTGCGGGTGGGCTTTTTTCTCCTATGGATGAAAATTACACTATGATTGATTTTGTGAATATTTTCAAACACCCTACGATTTTGGTAGCAAAATACTATCTTGGAAGCATTAATCATATCTTGCTTAGCATTGAAGCTTTAAAGCAAAGAAATATCAATCTTTTAGCCCTTGTAATGATGGGTAAAAAAGATATCTTACAAGATGATTTTATAAAAAATTATGCAAAAATTCCTATAATTAATCTTAATTTTTTTGATAAAAATAACATTTTAAATAAAAATTTTCAAGAGCAAATGCAAGAAATTTTGCAACTTAAAATTCCTTAAAAATCTGCTCTAAACTCTCCACCACATAAACGATTTGTTCTTTTGTGATGATGTAAGGAGGCATAAAATAAATCGTATTTGCTAAAGGTCTTAAAAGCAAGCCTTTTTCTAAGGCTTTTTGAAATACAAAAAGTCCCACGCGTTCGTGTTTATGGCTTAAAATATCAAAAGCACTGATCATTCCACAAGTTCTAAAATTTCCTAAAAAATCAAATTTTTTAAGTTTTGAAAATTCTTGCTGGATAAAGGTGCTTAAAATTTGATTTTTTTCTAAAATATTTTCATTTTCAAAGATATCTAAAACCGCGTTAGCTGCTGCACAAGCTAGAGTGTTTCCTGTATAGCTATGAGAGTGTAAAAAGGCTTTTTGCTCACTATAGGGTGCATAAAAGGCATTATAAATTTCATCCTTTGTAAGCACTACAGAAAGAGGCATAAATCCTCCTGTAATTCCCTTTGAAAGACAGATAAAATCGGAACTTTGTTTGCATTGATGTAAGGCAAACAAAGTTCCTGTGCGTCCAAACCCTACCGCAATTTCATCAAAAATCACTTGCACATTAAAAGCATGGCAAAGCTTGATTGCTTCATCGATAAAACCAGCTTCATACATGTGCATATTTCCCGCACATTGCACCAAGGGTTCAAGTATAAAAGCACAAATTTCACTCGAGTGTTTTTCTAAAATATCTTTTAAAATTTCAAGCTCTTTAGTATAGTCTTTACCTTGTGGCACAGGAGCGCTTAAACACTCTAAAAGCAAAGAATTGTAAGTATCTTTATAAAGCGCAACATCGCCCACACTTAAAGCCCCTAAGGTTTCGCCATGATAAGAATTGCTTAAAGATAAAAATTTATTTTTTTTCAAACCTTTATTTAAATGATAATGAAAACTCATCTTAAGTGCTATTTCAATGGCACTTGATCCATTATCTGCATAAAAACATTTATTAAAATTTCTGCCTACTTTTTCACAAAGTCTAGCCGAAAGTTTGATAATAGGTTCATGCGTAAAACCTGCTAAAATCACATGCTCAAGCTCATCGACTTGTTTTTTGATGGTATTTGCGATTTTTTCATTACAATGACCAAAAAGATTTACCCACCAAGAACTCACACAATCCATATAGGCTTTATCATCAAAATCATAAAGCCATACGCCTTTTGCTTTTTTTATAGGGATTAAAGGTAAGGTTTCGTGATCTTTCATTTGTGTGCAAGGGTGCCAAATGTGTTTTAAATCGAGGTTTTTTAAGATTTGATTTTGCATTATAACTTCTTTTTTAAAAATATTTTGGCAAAATAATACTTTAAATTTTTAAATTTACAGGAAAAAAATGAAGCTTGAAAAAATTTTGCAAGATCTGGAGCAAAATCATAATCTAAGAACTCTAACGCCTTTAAAACATGAAAATAAATTTGTTTATAAGCAAGATCAAAAGCTTTTAAATTTAGCAGGAAATGATTATCTTTATTTGGCGTCTTCTAAAGAGTTAAAAGCTGAGTTTTTAAACACCCTAAAAGAGCAAGATTTGTTTTTTTCAAGTTCGAGTTCAAGAAGTTTGAGTGGAAATTTTGAAATTTATGAAGAATTGGAAAGTTTTTTAAAGACTAAATTCAAAGATAAAGAAATTTTACATTTTAATAGTGGCTATCATCTAAATATCTCTTGTATAGCAGCACTTTCTAGCGTTTCTAAGACGCTTTTTTTAGCCGATAAATTTATTCATGCAAGTATGATTGATGGCTTAAGACTTGGCGGGGCTGATTTTTTTCGTTTTCATCACAAAAATATGAATCATTTAGAGAGTTTAATCCAAAAACATTATGAAAATTATGAAAATATCATTGTTTTAAGCGAAGCTTTGTTTAGTATGGATGGAGATTTTAGCGATTTTAAAACTTTGTGTGAGCTTAAAAGACGTTATGATAAAATCAAGCTTTATATAGACGAAGCACACAGCGTGGGTTGTTTTGATAAAGAGGGTTTGGGGCTTGTTAAAAAACTAGCCTTAGAAAATGAAGTGGATTTTTTGGTTTTTACCTTTGGAAAAGCCATTGCTTCCATGGGTGCTTGTATAATATGTGATGAAAAATATAAAAAATTTTTCATCAACAAAGCTAGAGCTTTTATTTATTCTACAGCTTTGCCACCTATTAATGTAGCTTGGACACAATTTATTTTTAAAAAAATGCCTTATTTTAAGAAAGAAAGAGAAAAATTAGAACTTTTAAGTACTTTTTTTAAAAGTAAATTGCAAGAAAAAAATCACACTGTTTTAGGTGATGCTTATATTATTTGCTTGCTTTTAGGTGAAAATAAAAAAGCCTTAGAAATTTCACAAAAACTTCAAAAAGCTGGTTTTTTTGCTCCTGCGATTAAAGAACCTACTGTGCCAAAAAATACAGCTAGAATTCGTTTTTCTTTGCACACAGGACTTAACACAGAAGAACTTGAAAGGATAATAGAGCTTTTATGAAATATGAATTTTTATGTAAAAATCCTGATTCAAAAAAACTTATAGTGGTATTTGGAGGGTTTGCTTCACATCCTAGTCATTTTTCGCATTTAAAAAGCGATAAAAATGTGATTTTATTTTATGATTATAAAAATTTTGATTTAAATTTTGATTTCAAAGCTTTTGATGAACTTTTTTTAATCGCTTTTTCTATGGGAGTTTGCGTAGCAAATAGACTTTTAAAAGAGCTTCATTTTAAACAAAAAATAGCCATAAATGGCACAAATTTAGGCATAGATAAATTAAAAGGAATTCATCCTACAATTTTTAAAAAAAACCTGCAAAATTTTAAATTAAAATATTTTAAAGAAGTTTTATTTGAAGAACACAAAAGCTTAACCAAAGATTTTATTTTTAAAGATGAAAAATCTTTGAAAATAGAGCTTGAAAAACTTTTTGACTTTGCTTTAATAAAACAAGAAGAAAATTTACTTTGGGATAAGGTTTATTCAAGTAAAGAAGATGAAATTTTTCCACCAAATGCCTTGAAAAATAGTTTTAAAAATTTGATTTTTTTAGATGAACCGCATTTTGCTTTTTTTCATTTTAAAACTTGGGATGAGCTTTGAATTTTTTAAAAGCAAAAGATTATGAAAAACATGCAAAAGTGCAAGATTTCATGGGTTTAAAACTTTGTGAAATTTTAAAAGATTTAAAAATTTCACATTTTGAAAAAGTGTTTGAATTTGGTTGTGGTAGGGGTGAATTTAGCAAAAAACTTCAAAATTTCATTACTTTTAATGAGTATTTAAAAAACGATATTTTAAACTTTAAAGAAAATTCTAATATTTTAATTTTTGATATGAATGAAATTGCAAAACAAGATTTAAGTAAAGAGAAATTTGATCTTATTGTTTCAAATGCAACTTTGCAATGGCTTGATTTAAAACGCATTATACTAAGTCTTAGAGATATGCTAAATCAAAATGGAATTTTACTTCTTTCTACTTTTGCAAAACAAAATTTAAAAGAAATCAAACAAAGTACGGGGTTTGGTTTAAATTATTTTAGCTTAAATGAATTAGAACAAATTTTTAAAGTCTATTTTAATGAGGTAAAAATTACTCAAGAACTCGTAGAATTAAGCTTTGATAATGCTTTAGATGTTTTTAGACATTTAAAATTAAGCGGGGTAAATTCTTTAGGTTTTTATCCTTTAAATAAAGGTTTTTTAAAAGAATTTGAAGAAAAATTTCAAAACAAACTCACTTATCATCCTGTATTTATTTTATGCAAAAATGATATAAAATGATTTTTTTGTGTTATAATCCAAAAATTAAATTTTTACACAAGGAAAACTAAATGAAAAAGTTTATAGTATTTTTTGGGATTTTGCTTTTTGTTTCGTGTTTAAATGCACAAAATTTAAGCATTTTCGTGGCTTCTTCAGCTTCAAAGGCAATGAGTGAAGTTAAAGATGAGTTTTTGAAAACACATCCAGAAGATAAAATAGAATTGGTTTTTGGTGCTTCTGGAAAATATTATGAGCTTTTAAAACAAGGAAGAGAATTTGATCTCTTTTTTTCAGCGGATACTAAATATGCTAAGGCTATTTATGATAATAAAAATGCCTTAATAAAGCCAAGAGTTTATGTTTTAGGAGTTTTGGCTTTGTATAGTTTGGATGAAAATTTACTCCAAGGAGGCGTTGAAAATTTAAAAGAAAAGGCAGGTAAAATCACGCATCTAAGCATAGCCTATCCTAAAGTAGCTCCTTATGGAATAGCGGCTAAAGAAGTGCTTGAAAATTTGGATTTAAATGAACTTTTTAAAGACAAAATCGTTTTAGGTGAAAATATCTCAGTGCCTGTTTTACATGTAGATAGCAAAAATTCAGATATAGCTATAGTGGCTTATTCTTTAGTTTCTCCTATCAATCATCCTAAAGGTAAAACAAGTATTATTAATCCAAAGTATTTTAGCCCTTTAGAACAAAGTTATGTCATCACAAAATATGCTAAGGATAAAAAATTAGCCTTTGAATTTAGCGAATTTATTGGCTCTTCAAAAGCAAAAGAGATTTTTAAAAAGTATGGATTTAGCACACCATGAACCTTATAAAAGGACAAATTTGTGAGCTTTTAAATCAAGAGGATATAGTTATTGTTAAAATACTTTCTAAAGAGGTGATTTTTAGTGTTTTAATGCTTGAATTAAAATCTTTAGAAAATTTAAAAATTGGTGCGAGTGTAGAACTTCTTTTTAAAGAGCATGAGCTTTGTTTTAGCACAAGTAAAACTCTTTTAAGTGTTGAAAATTCTTTTTTAGCTAAAATTACGAAAATTAAAAAAGGCAAACTTTTATATCAAGTATTTTTTGATTTTAAAGGTAACGAGCTTTCTGGTATCATCACCAAAGAAAAAGCTTTAGAACTTGAAATTTGCGAAAATCAAGAATGGCTTTGTTTTGTAAAAGCAAATGATATTGTATTAAGGAGTCATAGTGCTTGATCCAGCTTTTTTACAAACCCTTTATCTTACTTTTAAACTTGCTTTTATCACGACTTTTATTCTTTTTTTTATTGGTGTTTTTTTAGCTTATTTGTTAAGTTTTGTGCGTTTTCCTTTTAAAACAATCCTTCAAAGCTTTATTTCCTTGCCTTTGATTTTACCTCCTAGTGTTTTGGGATTTTATTTGCTTGTAACTTTTTCGACTAATAGTTTTTTAGGGCAAGTTTTAAAAGAATATTTTAATCTTTCTTTGGTTTTTAGTTTTGAAGGTCTTGTTTTTGCTTCTTTGATTTTTTCTTTGCCTTTTATGGTAAATCCTTTACAAAGTGCCTTTTCATCGATTAATCCAAATTTGCTCGATGCTTCTTATAGTTTAGGTAAAAGTAAAATTTATACTCTTTTTAGAGTAATTTTACCTAATTCTAAAGCAGGAATTTTTAGTGCTTGTGCGATGAGTTTTGCTCATACTGTGGGTGAATTTGGAGTAGTGATGATGATAGGAGGACATAAACAAGGTGAAACTTTAGTGGCTAGTATAGCTATTTATGATGAACTTGAAATCTTAAACTATAGCTTAGCCCATCAATATGCTTTTATATTGTTTATTTTTTCTTTTTTAGTACTTTTTAGTCTTTATTTTATCAATAAAAAAATGAGTTTTCAATGATAAGAATTGATATCAATCATCCTATGAATACCGCTAAAGGAAGACTGGATTTAAATTTTAAAAAAGATATAGAATCAGGAAAAATTACTGCACTTTTTGGCGAAAGTGGAGCAGGAAAAACCACTCTTTTAAAAATCATAGCGGGACTTATAAAGCCTAAATTGGGGCATATAGAAGTAGATAATGAACTTTGGTTTGATTCTTCAAAAAATTTTAGTTTAGCTTTACAAAAAAGAAAAATTGGTTTTGTTTTTCAAGATTATGCGCTTTTTCCAAATATGAATATAAAAGAAAACATCGCCTATGCCGCTAGTTCTAAAGCAAAGGTTAGCGAGCTTTTAGCCTTAATGAAGCTTGAAAATTTAGCTAAAATTTATCCTAAACATTTAAGTGGGGGGCAGGCACAAAGAGTAGCTTTAGCAAGAGCTTTAGCAAGAGAACCAAAAATCTTGCTTTTAGATGAACCTTTGAGTGCTTTGGATTTTAAAATGCGTGCCAATTTACAAGATGAATTAACCAAGATTTTAGAGTATTTTAAAATAAGTACTTTATTGGTAAGTCATGATCTAGCTGAAATTTATAAGTTAAGTCATAGAATTTTAGAGCTTAAAAACGGAAAAATTATTAAAGATTTTCCTAAAAATGAATTTTTTACTCATTCAAATATCAGCGCAAAATTACGCTTAAGTGCAACTTTGCTAGAAATTAAAAAAAGTGATATTTTAGTGGTTTTAACCTTGCTTTTAAATCAAGATATTATTAAAATCACTCTTAGTGAAGAGGAATTTCTAAAAGCTTATCAAGATGTAAAAATCGGCGATACGCTTTTGCTATCCATAAAAGCCTTTAACCCTATCATCGTAGGAAAACTTGATAAATAAGAGCAAAAATTTAATTTTTTAATGAGTACTTTAAGTGTACGCAAATCATACAATTAAGTATTTTTGCATTTTACGAAATACTCACTAGCCATCATTTTTAACTTTTTTTACAAGTTCATCTAAATATTTTTCTAAAATTTTTTCTCTTTTATATAAATCTTCAAATTTATCAATATCTAAATTTAGCGCGAAAGCCTTATATTTATTTTCATCTTTTAAATACACAAAACCTACAATCCAAGCAATTTTTTGCTCATCATTAAAACCTGTTTTTCCAAAAAGCTCTAAATTTTCCATATTTTTTAAATAAATCATTTCCTTAACACTATTCATTGCTTCTTGAGAAAAAGGTAAGCTATTTTGTGAAAGTCTAAAAAGCAAAATTGCTTGTTCTTTAGCGCTTATTTTTAGTGAGTTGTCAAGCCAAAAAGTATCGATCTTGGAAATTTTAGCATTACCATAATGAAGCTTGTTTAAATATTCTTGCATAGTTTTGATACCAATTCTTCTTGCCACTTCTTTAAAAGCAAGAACATTAGAATATTTTATAGCTGAACTTAAATTCATATCTTGCGCCCAAGAAGATAAAAATACTTTTTCACCTCTATAGTGATAAAAAATTTCTTTTTTAGTTTTTATCACACCACTATCAAGTGCAATTAGAGCATTAAAAATTTTAAAAGTGGAAGCGGGAGAGAAAGTCTCCATAGCCCTTGAAAAGTCGTTACTCGCCCAAGTTTTTCCATCATAAAAAACAAAAGTGCCGCTTATATTATACTCTTTAAACCAATTATTTAATATCTTATCTTGCCCAAACACTAAATTTAAGAAAAGTAAAAATAAAGTTATTTTTTTCATAAAATATCTTTCTATTTAAATAATTTTAAACAAAATACTTTTTAAAGCTTTATTTTCTTTAAATATCCTTTAACATGAACTGAAATTTTCTAAAATTGTAACCATTAAAGCAATCCATCGATTAAATATAACTTACTTTATCATTCATTTACTATTTATGAAAAATTATATGCTAGTTTTTTGCTTATTATTTTATAGCTAAAAATTGAGGTATGCAAAATGAGAAAAAGTATGATTAGTTTTTTGGAAAAAAAGGCCAAAAATGAAAAAATAACCATGGTAAGTGCGTATGATTATCATAGTGCAAGAATTTTAGACAATAGCGATATAGATATTATATTGGTTGGAGATTCATTAGCCATGACGGTACTTGGTATGCAAGATACTTTAAGTGTTACTATGGATGAAATGTTGATTTTTACCAAAGCTGTTTCTCGCGGAGCTAAAAAGTCTTTCGTACTTGCTGATATGCCTTTTATGTCTTATCAAAGTTCAGATCGTGACGCTATCTTAAATGCCTCAAGATTTATCAAAGAAAGCCACGCAAATGGGGTAAAAGTGGAAGGGGGTATAGAAATCGCAAGTAAGATTAAATTGATTTCCCAATCAGGAATACCCGTCGTTGCTCACCTAGGACTAACCCCACAAGCTGTAAATATGCTAGGTGGCTATAGGGTTCAAGGTAAAGATTTACAATCGGCCCAAAAAATTATAGATGATGCAAAAGCTGTGCAAGATGCGGGTGCTTGTATGTTGGTTTTAGAATGTGTGCCTGTAAAACTAGCACAAAAAATAAGCTCTATTTTAGAAATTCCAACAATCGGCATAGGTTCAGGCAAATACTGCGATGGACAAGTTTTAGTTTATCACGATCTTTTGGGTTTAAATAAAGATTTTAAAGCAAAATTTGTAAAGCATTTTGATAAAATTGATCCTCGAGTAGGAGTTGAAAAATATAGAGATGAAGTTAAAAGCGGTATTTTTCCTTCCCAAGAGCACAGCTTTGATTATTTAGATGATGAATTATTAGATAAATTATACTAAGGATACAAATATGCAAGTCATTACTTCTGTCAAAGAAGCAAAACAAATTGTAAAAGATTGGAAATCACATCAACTTAGTATAGGCTATGTTCCAACCATGGGTTTTTTACACGATGGACATTTAAGTTTAGTCAAACATGCCAAAACACAAGATAAGGTTATAGTAAGTATCTTTGTAAATCCTATGCAATTTGGGCCTAATGAAGATTTTTCTAGTTATCCAAGAGATTTAGAACGCGACATTAAAATGTGTCAAGATAATGGCGTTGATATGGTTTTTATCCCCGATGCAACTCAAATGTATCTTAAGAATTTTAGCACCTATGTAGATATGAATACGATCACTGATAAACTTTGCGGGGCTAAAAGACCGGGGCATTTTAGAGGCGTTTGCACGGTTTTAACTAAATTTTTTAATATCCTAAACCCTGATATAGTCTATATGGGGCAAAAAGACGCGCAGCAATGCGTAGTCGTTAGGCATATGGTTGATGATTTAAATTTTGATTTAAAAATTCAAATTTGTCCTATCATTAGAGAAGAAGATGGCTTAGCTAAAAGCTCTAGAAATGTATATCTTAGCAAAGAAGAAAGAAAAGCGTCACTAGCTATATCTCAAAGCATTTTTTTGGCTGAAAAATTAGTCCGAGAGGGAGAAAAAAATACTTCTAAGATCATCCAAGCTATGAAAGATATTTTAGAAAAAGAAAAACTAATCAAAATCGATTATATAGAATTAGTCGATTTTAACACCATGGAAAATATCGAAAATATCACTGATAATGTTTTAGGAGCGGTGGCTGCTTTTGTTGGAAAAACAAGACTCATTGATAATTTTTTAGTACAAGGATTAAAATGAATATCACTTTACTCAAATCAAAAATACATCGCGCAAGCGTAACAGAAGCTAGGCTTGATTATGTAGGAAGTATAAGTATAGATGAAAAATTATTGCAAGCGAGTGGAATTTTAGAATACGAAAAAGTCCAAGTAGTCAATGTCAATAATGGCGCTAGATTTGAAACCTATACCATAGCCACGCAAGAAGAAGGAGTTGTATGCTTAAATGGTGCTGCGGCTCGTCTTGCAGAAGTGGGAGATAAGGTGATCATCATGTCTTATGCTGATTTTAATGAAGAAGAAGCAAAAACATTTAAACCAAAAGTTGTTTTTGTGGATGAAAATAACACTGCTACAAAAATAACAAATTATGAAAAACACGGAGCTATTTTCTAACATCTAGCTATTTTTGTAATTTTTTACTTATCTTAGATAAATTCATTTATCTAAGATAAGTAAAAAATGATTTTTATATCTTTTAATCCATTATTTTTGCTTATCTTAACTTCTAGTTTTTATAAACCACATCTTTTTTCATTAAAAATTTTTTTAAATTTTGTCCCTCTTTGATAACCTTGTTTTCCCTTATAAGTTCAAAACCATTTTTTAAGAAAAAATCTTTAGCACTTAAGGATGCGAAAGTGTAAATTTCATTATGCAAATAAGTTTTTAAAATAAAATCAAGTAAATTTTGTGCTAAACCTTGTCTAACAAAATCAGGATGAGTAAAAAGCAAATCAAGCAATTTCTGCTCTTGTTTAACACTTATAAAACTTGCGATTTTTCCTCTTTTTTCATAGACAAAGATCTCATCATATTTAAATTTTTCTTCCCATTGTTGTCTATCAATTTTAATCCAAGCACAAATTTGATCTTTTGTATAATCCTTAGCACAAAGTGTTTTACGCTTTGCTCAAAAAGCGACAAACAAGCATTTAAATCTTTAATATCAGCTTTTCTTAGCAAGAACTTTTCTTAATGCCAAGCTGGCTAGGGCTAAACCAAAAGATGCAGTCACACCCATAAAAGATCCAAGATCTTTACAATGCGCTTCCTCATCTGAAAATACCACATCAAAATTTCCTTTAAAGCCTGATTTTCTAAGTTCATAACGAAATTTTTTCGCTAAAGCATCGCCGTGAGTTTTAAAAATACTTGTAGTTTTAATGCGTGTTGGATCAAGCTTTCTAGCTCCACCTGTTGAAGAGATAAAAATTTGTTTTTTAAAATCTATAAGATGAGCCAAAGCCACTTTTGCAGGGATATCATCAATGGCATCTATGATAAGATCAAACTCGCTTAAATCAAATTTTTCTAAAAAATCTTCATCGATTTTACTGACTATACCTTTAGCCTTATAAATTCTTTCAAATACTTTAGCCTTTTCTTCGCCTATATTTTCGCTATGAATTTGGCGATTTTGATTGGTGATTTCAAATTTGTCCGCATCGATTAAAGTAAGGTTTTTAAAACCGCTACGATAAAGCGCATCAACGCAAATTCCACCCACTCCACCAAGTCCGCAAACCAAAACTTTTGTTTGTGAAATTTTTTGAAATTTTTCTTCTCCAACGAGCCATTTTATACGCGTAAATCTATCATTCATTCTTTTGCCTTTAACCATTTTTTAACTTTTTTCATTCTTTCATAAGCTGTAAGATCCAGCATTATAGGTGTTATTGTAGCGTAGCCTTTTTTAAGTAAGGCAATATCGCTATTTTTCTCATCTTCAAAGTCTAAATTCGCTGCTGCAAGCCAATAGTACTCTACTCCTCTCGGATTGACATTTGAGTGGGCTTCAAAATTATAAACCCTTTTGCCCGCTTTACAAATTTTAATGCCTTTGATTTTTGATTTTGCAGGAAAATTGATATTTAAAAATTCTTTTTTTTCCAAAGGAAAACCTTTATCAAAAATGTTTTGAATGATTTTTTTGGTAATTTTTAAAGCATTTTTATAGTCTAGTTCTTTTTCACTTTTTTTATAAAATTGAGAAAGAGCGATAGCGGGAATTCCTTGTAAAACCGCCTCCATAGCTCCTGCACAAGTTCCTGAGTAGGTAATGTCTTCGCCTACATTTGCTCCTTTGTTAATCCCACTGATTACAAGATCAGGCAAGCGTGTTTTATAAAGTGCGTGAAGTGCAAGATAAACACAATCTGCTGGAGTGCCATCATCAAGTTTGTAAAATCTTTTTCCTACTTTAACAAAACGCAAAGGTTTGGTTAGGGTTATGGAGTGTGAACAAGCTGATTTTTCACTAGCAGGAGCTACTATGGTAATCTTGGCTTTAAATTCTTTTTGTAACATCTTAATGAGTTTTTTAAGTCCTTCGCTTTCATAGCCATCGTCATTAGTGATAAGAATTTCTTTCATTGCTTTTCCTTGCAAAAGATAAAATTTGGATTTTAACATATTTTTTTAAAGCTTCATAGTATAAAAATTTTAATTTTAAATTATATAAATTTCGTATTATTTTTAATTATTTTTTTATTTTATATCGATTAATATTATTTAAACTATAAAAATATAAAGTTAGTAAGGAGGGTTTAAATATGTTTGATTTTTTCAAACCTAAAGCAAAAGCTATTAAATTTCCTAAAGAGGAAATTTTACCTAGATATTACAAAATGAGAACTTGGAGTTTAAGTGGGGTTTTTATAGGATATATGGGATATTATCTTGTGCGAAATAATATCACTCTTTCAACTCCATTTATACAAAATCAACTTGATCTCAGTAAATCAGACATCGGAACAATCACAGGCTCAATGCTTATAGCTTACAGGATTAGCAAAGGTGCAATGAGCGTTATAAGCGATAAAGCTGATCCTAAAAATACATGGCTTTAGATCTTATTTTATGTGCTCTTGTAAATGTTTTACTTGGTTTTTCAAATTCTTTTTACGCTTATGTAGGTTTTGCTATCGCGCTTGGGGTTTTTCAAGGTATGGGGGTAGGTCCTTCTTTTATCACTCTTGCAAACTAGTATCCTAAAAAGAGCGAGGAATTTACACGGCCGTTTGGAATATCTCACATAATATAGGAGGCGGGATAGTTGCTCCTATAGTTTCGCTTTCAGGTTTTGCTTTGGCAGCATTATTGGGTGTGAGTATGGCGGATTTTAATGAAACACATTAGCATATCAATCATTTTTATGTTCCTGCTTTTTGTGCTGTGCTTATTAGCCTTTATGTGCTTTATGCAGTTAAAGGAAGTCCTAAAAATGAAGGTTTGATTAATATTACTGAAATCAATGAAATGCGAGGGATTAAAACAGAAGAAATCAAAGCTGTAGAAACTCCAAATTTAAGCAGTTTTGAAATTTTTTATCGTTATGTGCTTAAAAACAAAAATGCTTGGTATGTGGCTTGGATGGATACTTTTGTTTATATGGTGCGTTTTGGGCTTATTTCTTGGCTTCCTATTTACTTGCTAGAAACAAAAGGCTTTAATAAAGAACAAATAGGTATTGCCTTTTGGCTTTTTGAATAGGCTGCTATACCTTCTACTTTACTTGCAGGATATATTTCAGATAAAATTTTTAAAGGCTATAGAATGCCTCCTGCTATAGGCGCCATGGTGATTATTTTCTTTATGATTATTGGATATTTTACTTCAAATAATCTTTATATGGTTATTTTCTTTGCAGCTATGGCGGGGTGTTTAGTCTATATACCACAATTTTTAGCAAGTATGCAAACTATGGAAGTCGTTCCTGCTTTTGCAGTAGGATCTTGTGTAGGACTTCATGGCTTTATGAGTTATGTAGTCGGCGCTTCACTTGGAACAAAAGCATAGGTTGGGCTGTGGATTACTATGGTAGTTGGAATGCTGGTCTTATCATGCTCCTTAGTGCTTGTATTCTTTGTATACTTTGTTCTACTTTATGTCATTTTAGCGCTAAAAAGAAGCATCAATAACAATTTTAACTTTTGCTTGCAAAAATACCAAGCAAAAGTTAGATTTTAATAATATTTTTGTTACATTATAACTATTTATTAACATACAATTTCTAAAATCTTACCTTCAATCAATAAAAATTTATCATAAAAGGAAATACTATGAAAAAAATTATTACTTTATTTGGTGCATGTGCCTTAGCTTTTAGTATGGCAAATGCAGATGTAAACCTTTACGGACCAGGTGGCCCACACACGGCCTTAAAAGATATAGCAAACAAATATAGCGAAAAAACAGGCGTTAAAGTAAATGTAAATTTTGGCCCTCAAGCGACTTGGTTTGAAAAGGCTAAAAAAGATGCAGATATTTTATTTGGCGCTTCAGATCAATCGGCTTTAGCTATAGCGAGTGATTTTGGAAAAGATTTTAATGTGAGTAAAATCAAGCCTTTATATTTTAGAGAAGCCATCATACTTACTCAAAAAGGCAATCCTTTAAAAATCAAAGGTTTAAAAGATTTGGCTAATAAAAAAGTAAGAATCGTTGTGCCTGAAGGTGCTGGAAAGAGCAATACTTCTGGAACTGGAGTTTGGGAAGATATGATAGGTAGAACTCAAGATATAAAAACCATACAAAATTTTAGAAACAATATCGTGGCCTTTGTTCCAAATAGTGGAAGTGCAAGAAAGCTTTTCGCACAAGATCAAGCCGATGCTTGGATCACTTGGATTGACTGGTCAAAAAGCAATCCTAACATAGGAACTGCCGTAGCTATAGAAAAAGATTTGGTTGTTTATAGAACTTTTAATGTGATAGCTAAAGAAGGTGCGAGCAAAGAAACACAAGATTTTATTGCTTATTTAAGTTCTAAGGAAGCTAAAGAAATTTTTAAAAAATACGGCTGGAGAGAATAAACCTTCATACACGCTTTTTAGCGTGTATTCTTGCATAACTTCTTTTAATTAAGCCAAAATAAGATAAAATGTTTAAAATATTGATAAGGAAATTTTTTGAAAACCTTTTTAGTTTGTGCTTTAGAGCCTTCAGCAAATTTGCATTTAAAAGAAGTTTTAAAAGCTTATAAAAAAGATTTTGGTGAATTTGAACTTCATGGGATTTATGATGAGAGTTTATGCAAAGAATTTGATTTAAATTCTAAACCACTTTATAGCTCACATGAATTTAGTGCTATGGGTTTTATAGAAGTTTTACCTTTGATTTTCAAAGCAAAAAAAGCTATAAAAGAACTTGCAAATTTAAGCTTTACTCAAAAAATAAATGGGATTTTATGTATAGATTCACCCGCTTTTAACATACCTTTTGCTAAAGCTTTAAAAAAAGCAGGCAGTAAAATTCCACGCATTTATTATATCTTGCCTCAAGTTTGGGCGTGGAAAAAAGGTCGCATACCTATCATAGAAAGTCATTTTGATATTTTAGCTTCTATTTTGCCCTTTGATAATCAATTTTTTAACAAAAGCACCTATATAGGCCATCCGCTTTTAGATGAGATAAAAGAATTTAAAAATCAAGAAGACATTAATCATACATTTTCAAAAAAAGATGATGAAAAAACTATAGCCTTTTTACCAGGTTCAAGGCGTAGTGAAATTAGGCGTTTAATGCCTATTTTTAAAGAACTTTCTCAAAAATTTAAGGGTAAAAAAATTCTTTGCGTTCCCTCATTTAATCTTGAAAAATTAGAAGTTTATGGTGATATTAGCGAATTTAAGATAGAAAGTAACACTCCAAAAGTGCTTAAAAAAGCTGATTTTGCCTTTATTTGTAGTGGAACAGCTACTTTAGAAGCAGCTTTAGTGGGAACTCCTTTTGTTCTTGCTTATAAGGCAAAGGCTATCGATATTTTTATCGCAAAACTTTTTGTAAAATTAAAACATATAGGACTTGCAAATATTTTTTGTGATTTCGCTGGAAAAGAAGCTTTAAATCCTGAATTTTTACAAGATAAAGTCAATGTTTTAAATTTATATGAAGCTTACAATAAATATGATTATAAGGCATTTTTTGCTAAAGTTGATTTTTTAAAAGAATATTTACAATTTGGAAGTGCTAAAAATTTAGCAAAAATCCTAAACGAAATATAAAAGGATAAATCATGCAAAAAGAACCAATGAGTCAATTTGGCTATGATAAGTTAGCCGCAGAATTAAAAGATTTAAAAGACAATCAACGCCCTGCCGTTGTAATAGAAATCGATACAGCAAGAAGTCATGGGGATTTGAAAGAAAATGCTGAATACCATGCTGCAAGAGAAAAGCAAGCTTTGATAGAAAGTCGTATTGCAGAGCTTAGTGACTTGCTAGCAAGAGCTCAAGTGATCGATCCTTCAAGCTATGAGCACGATAGTGTGAAATTTGGTTCAAGTGTTGTGATCATGGATTTGGATACAGAAAAAGAAAGCAAATATACTCTAGTAGGAATTTGCGAAGGAAATTTAGATAAGGGTTATATTTCCATCGCATCTCCAATAGCAAAAGCTATGCTTGGAAAAAAAGAAGGAGATGATTTTAAAGTGCGTTTGCCAAAAGGTGAAAGTGAATTTGAAATCCTTTCTATAAATTATGAGCCTTTGAAATTTTAAGGATAAAAAATTTTACTACAAAATGGAGCGATTTTAATCGCAGATGCTCATGAAAATGAACAAAGAAAGGGATTTTGGGAATTTTTACAAGCCTTAAAAAAAGGTAAAATTTCCACCCCTCAACTCATACTTATAGGTGATATTTTCGATTTGCTTATAGGCGAAATCTCTGCTACACATGAATTTGCTAAACCTTACATAGAACTTTTAGAAGAATTGGCCTTAAAAATTGAAATTATCTACTTAGAAGGCAATCATGATTTTAATCTTTCTTGTTTTTTTAAAAGGGTAAAAATTTTTAACTTACAAGAGCAGCCCATAAAGCTTAATTTGCATACAAGTAAAGGTAATAATCTTGTTTTAAATAGTGCTTTTATAAAATTAGCTCACGGAGATATTTTTTTACCACCTCTTTTACAATTTACTCTGAAAACATTAAGAAATCATTATTTGCTTGTATTTTTGAATTTTTTAAATATTATTACTCGTAATTTTATTTCAAATAAAATTCTTCAAAATCAAAACAAAAAAAACCTTTTTTATCAAATAAAAGATTTTGAAAATTTAGCGAAAAAAAGATATGAAAAATATGAAAATTTAGGATTTTGGGTATGTGAAGGACACTATCATCAAAATCATCAAATCAACAAAGAAAACATTAAATATCTTAACTTAGCTAGTTTTGCATATGAGAGAAGTTTTTTTGTAGTAGAATATCAGCAAGAAATCAAATTTCGAGAACAGAAATTGAGGGGTCAAAATGTTTGATGAAAATATCGTGAAAACGGGTTCAAATGAAATGGAGCTTGTCGATTTCCGTATCTTTAAGCAAGGGCACGATAAAGTCTATGAAGGAATTTATGGTGTAAATGTTTCTAAGGTAAGGGAGATTATAAAAATCCCAAGCCTTACAGAACTTCCAGGTGTACCTGATTACATCGAAGGAATCTTTGATCTTCGTGGAGTGGTTATACCTGTAGTCAATCTTGCCAAATGGATGCAAATCACTGAGCCAGAAAGCACTATGCTAAAACCTAGAGTTATTATTACTGAATTTAGCAATATTCTTATTGGTTTTATAGTTCACGAAGCAAAAAGAATTCGTAGAATAAACTGGAAAGATATAGAACCAGCAACTTTTTCTACAGGATCAGGTGCTTTAGATAAAGGTAAAATTACAGGTGTAACACGCATTGAAAATGATGAAGTGTTGCTAATTTTAGATCTTGAAAGTGTTGTTGAAGATTTAGGAATTTACGCTCCAAAAACAGATATAGATTTTGGAAAAATAGAAAAATTTACTGGAACAGCACTTATACTTGATGACAGCATGACTGCTAGAAAACGCGTCAAAGAAATGATGCAACAGATGGGCTTTCAAGTTGTTGAAGCTAAGGACGGCGTAGAGGGCATAAACAAATTAGAAGAATTAAGCCAAATTTATGGTGAAAGTTTAAACGATACTTTAAAAATTATAGTAAGCGATGTCGAAATGCCACAAATGGATGGTTTCCACTTTGCTGCACGCATTAAAGAAGATCCAAGATTTAAAGATATTCCTATAGTCTTTAACTCATCTTTATCAAATGAATTTATGAATGAGAAAGGTGTTCAAGAAGCTGGTGGAGAAGGCTATCTTGTCAAATTTAACGCTAGCGATTTCTTCAATGAAATTGCAAAGGTTATTAAAAAACATCAATCTCAAGAACAGGGGTAAAATATGGAAGATATGCAAGAAATACTTGAAGACTTTTTGGTTGAAGCTTTTGAGCTTGTTGAGCAAATCGACCATGATTTAGTAGAGCTTGAATCAAATCCAGAAGATTTAGAATTATTAAATAGAATTTTCCGTGTTGCACATACGGTTAAAGGATCATCAAGCTTCTTAAATTTTGATGTTTTAACAAAGTTAACTCACCACATGGAGGATGTTTTAAACAAAGCAAGACATGGCGAGTTAAAAATAACTCCAGATATCATGGATGTGGTTTTAGAGTCTATTGATAGAATGAAAACTTTACTTAATTCCATTCGTGATAATGGCAACGATACTGCTATTGGTATGGATATAGAACCAATTTGCGCAAGATTAACAGCTATTTCAGAGGGAGAGTCTCCTGTTGTGGCAACAGATTCAAATGAAAAATCTATTCCACAAGCAGAACTAGAAGCACCAAAACAAGAAATAGCTACTCCAGAACCTGAAGTAGATGTTAATCAATTAAGTGATTCTGAAGTTGAAGCTGAAATAGAAAGACTTTTAAAAGTTAGAAAAGCTGAAGATCAAGCTCGTCGCGCACAAAAGAAACAAACAACAAATGCGGCACCTAAACCGACTAACAATACAGCAAATAAACCTACGGAAAGTGGAGAGAAAAAAGTTCCTGCTTCAGGTAGTAATGCTAGCAGTATGGATCAAACCATACGCGTGGAGGTAAAAAGATTAGATCACTTAATGAATCTAATTGGAGAGCTTGTTTTAGGCAAAAACCGTTTGCTTAAAATTTACGATGATGTTGAAGAGCGTTATGAAGGAGAAAAATTCCTTGAAGAACTTAATCAGGTTGTAAGTCAATTAAGTATTATTACAACTGATGTTCAGCTTGCTGTGATGAAAACAAGAATGCAACCTATAGCAAAAGTTTTCAATAAATTCCCAAGAGTTGTTCGTGATTTAAGTCGTGAATTAGGAAAGCAAATAGAACTTGAAATTACAGGTGAAGAAACTGAACTTGATAAATCTATCGTAGAGGAAATTGGCGATCCTATCATGCATATGATTAGAAATTCATGTGATCATGGTGTTGAGGATCCAGCAACTCGTGCAGCAAATGGAAAACCTGAAAAAGGTATAGTACAACTTAAAGCTTATAATGAAGGCAATCACATCGTTGTAGAAATTACAGATGACGGTAAAGGACTTGATCCAAATGGCTTAAAAGCAAAAGCTATAGAGAAAAATTTGATTACCGAAAGAGAAGCAGATCAAATGACAGACAAAGAAGCTTTTGCTTTGATTTTCAAGCCTGGTTTTTCAACTGCAGCTAAAGTAACAAATGTTTCAGGTCGTGGTGTAGGAATGGATGTTGTTAAAACCAACATCGAAAAACTTAATGGGGTAATTGAAATTGATAGTGAGTTAGGCAAAGGAAGTTCATTTAAACTTAAAATTCCTCTTACCTTGGCAATCATTCAATCTTTACTTGTAGGAACTCAAGAGGAATTCTATGCAATTCCACTTGCAAGCGTTCTTGAAACAGTTAGAGTGCCAATTGATGATATCTATACTATCGAAGGTAAAAATGTATTACGCTTAAGAGATGAAGTGCTTTCTCTTGTGAGACTTTCAGATGTATTTGGAGTTAAACAAGTCCTTGAAAGCGGTGATCAAACTTATGTCGTTGTTATAGGGGTAGCAGAAAGCAAGCTTGGTATTATAGTAGATACTCTTGTAGGACAAGAAGAAATAGTTATTAAATCTATGGGTGATTATTTACAAAATATCCAAGGTATAGCAGGAGCTACAATCCGTGGTGATGGTAGAGTGACATTAATCATTGATGTAGGTGCTATGATGGATATGGCCAAAGAAATTAAAGTTGATATTAAAGCGCAATTAGAATCAAGTGCCAAAAAACCTAAAGAACAACCAAGTGACTATAAAGTCTTAATTGTAGATGATTCTAAAATGGATAGAACTTTAATGCAAAAAGCTTTAGAACCGCTAGGAGTTAGTTTAATCGAAGCAACAAATGGTGTTGAAGCATTGAATATTATAAAATCTGGCGAACATGATATTGATGCAATGCTTATAGATATCGAAATGCCAAGAATGGATGGATACACCTTAGCTGGTGAAATTAGAAAGTATTCTAAATATCGCAACTTACCATTGATAGCAGTTACTTCAAGAACAAGTAAAACTGACCGTTTAAGAGGTGTTGAAGTGGGTATGACTGAATATATCACTAAACCTTATTCTCCAGAATACTTGGAAAATGTGGTTAGAAAAAATTTGAAACTAGGATAAGAATATGAGTAATGAAAAATTAGAGCAAATTTTGCAAAAACAGCAAACTCAGATGGCTGGTCCTGATGTCGATCAAAGAGAAGATGATATCATCCAACTTGTTGGCTTTGTAGTTGGAGATGAGGAATATGCGATTCCAATTCTTAATATACAAGAAATCATCAAACCTATAGAATATACTAGAGTTCCTAGTGTACCTGATTATGTTCTAGGGGTTTTTAATATGCGTGGTAATGTTATGCCGCTCATTGATCTAGCTCAACGCTTTCATTTAGGAAGTTCTAAAATGACACCTCAAACAAGATATATTGTTTTAAGAGGTGAGACAAATGGAACTGGAGTTGGAGGAAATGCTGGTTTTGTTATAGATAGATTAACTGAAGCAATTAAAATTCACAGAAACAGAATCGATCCACCACCTGAAACTTTAGTTAAAGACAAAGGTATGATTTATGGTATAGGAAAAAGAGATGAAAATATCTTAACTATACTCAAAGTAGAAGCTTTGCTTAAGCGCGAATTTTAATGATTAAACTTTGTGTTTTTGACTTTGATGCTACTTTAATGGATGGTGAAACCATCGATATTTTAGCTACAGCGCATGGCAAGGGTAATCAAACAAGCGAAATTACCCGCCATGCTATGACTGGAGAACTTGATTTTTTCGAAAGTCTTCAAAAACGAGTAAGCTTTTTAAAAGGTATGTCTTATAAAAAAGTTTTAGAATTAAGTAGCACACTTCCACTAATGCGTGGAGCACATGAACTTATCCAATATTTAAAATCTAAAAATATACAAATTGTTATTTTTAGCGGTGGTTTTCATGAAGGCATAAATCCTGCTATGCAAAAACTTGGAATTAACCTCGGTTTTGCAAATTATCTACATCATAAAAATGACATTTTAACAGGGCTAGTTGGCGGGGAAATGATGTTTTCAAATTCAAAAGGCTTAATGCTACAACGATTAAAAAGCTTTTTAAATTTGAAAACAGATGAAGTGATGTGTGTTGGCGATGGGGCAAATGATTTGGCAATGTTTAACGAAAGTGGATTAAAGATTGCATTTTGTGCTAAAGAAATTTTACGTTCTCAAGCTGATATTTGCATAGATATAAAAGACTTAAAAGAAATAATAAAGGTAATATAATGAAAAATTTTTCTCTTTGGTGTGATTTTATAGAAAATAGTTTTTTAGATAATGAATTTTTAAATTTATTATCACATGGAATTAATGGCGCTACTTCAAATCCTGCTATTTTTAAAAATGCTATTTTAAATTCTCCAATTTATAAAGATAAAATTCTTAAATTAAAAGAAAAAAAAACAAAAGATATTTATGAAGAATTAGCAATTTCTGATATTCAAAAAGCAGCTGATAAATTAGCTCCTCTTTTTTATCAAAAAAATGATGGATTTATAAGTATTGAAATAGATCCAAGACTTCATGATAACACAACTCTTAGTTTAGGTGAAGCTAAAAGACTTTATAGTGCTATTGGCAAAGAAAATATAATGATTAAAATTCCAGCTACAAAAGCTTCTTATGAAGTAATGTATGAACTTATGAAAAATGGTATTAGCGTCAATGCTACCTTAATTTTTTCTCTTGAACAAAGTCAAAAATGTTTTGAAGCTTTAAATGCAGGTTTAGTCGAATTTAGAAAAAACAATATAGCCTTAAAAGAACAAAACACTAGAACACCACAAGCTGTTATAAGTATTTTTGTAAGTCGTTTTGATAGACTTTTAAATCCTAAGGCTAAGGAGCAAAATCGTATTGGAATTTTAAATGCAAATTTAGCTTATAACAATATCTACTCAAAAAATGAACCTAATATTCGCACCTTGTTTGCAAGCACCGGAGTTAAAGGAGATGATCTGCCAAAAGACTATTATATCAAAGAACTTCTTTTTGAGAATTCTGTTAATACTGCTCCTCTTGATGCAATAGAGGCATTTAAAGGAAAAATGCATTTTAAAAAACCTTTAATGAATTTTGAAATTTATACAGAACTTAATCAAATCATTTCTCAAAGTGAACGAGAAAAAGCTTGCAATGATTTATTAAGTGATGGCCTAGAGCAATTTTGTATTGCTTTTGAAGATATTTTAAAAGCTCTTTAATTAACGTATTTTTATCATTTTATTCTTTGAAAGTTTTAATATTTTTGATGGGATATTTTCGAAAAATTTCTCATCAAGTATTATATCGGCAACACTTCTAGCCCATTCTTCATCAAATTCTTTTCCATGCTTGTTTGCCGAAGATGAATAAAAATAGCCATTTTTACTTAAAAAATTCGCATGTTTACACTCTTTCACAATACGAATGGCCTGATTATTGGGATAAATAAAAGTTGTTTTTTTAGAACGACGTACTAAATTTTTAAAAGATTTTGGAATTCTTGCTAAACTTTTTAACTCGCAAAATTTCGCAGAAGTGATTAAGCAAGGCTGATTTTTATCTCTACCTTTTAAAGCATTAATCTCTTCTAAATTTTTACTTAAAAATCCTACCGTAGTATCTGTTTGGGCTAAATAAATCAAGATTTAAGCCACTCTTGTAAACTCTTTACATCTAGGCAAGATTTACTCTGTATAGCTTTAATCGATTTTGCACCTGCTAAAGCTGATCGTAAATTTGTAAAATAAGGTATTTTAAAACGAATAATATTTTCACGAATTTTTTTCGTATCGCCTTTAAAACTGTGACTATCGCTTGTATTGATAACTAAGTGAATTTCCCCATTTTTCAATTTATCTTCAACATTGGGGCGTCCTTCTGAAATTTTATGTACAAGTTCGCACTCAAAACCACTTTCTAAAATTTCCTTGCAAGTTCCCCCTGTTGCCATAAGCTTAAAGCCAAGCTTTACATATTCTGCAGCGATTTTTTTGGTATATTTTTTATCCTTATCTTTTAAGGAGATAAATACCACGCCTTGCTCTGGAAGATGATTAAACGATGCAATTTGACTTTTCGCATAAGAATTTGCAAAATCCTTGCTTATACCCATAACTTCACCCGTTGAACGCATTTCAGGACCTAATTCTAAATCACTTCCACTAAGTTTTGCAAATGGAAATACTGCTTCTTTCACGCTCATATATTTTGGAGTTTTAGGGCGTAAAATTTTAGTATCAAAATTAACCACTTTAAAAGTATCATAAAATTTTAAAGCTTCTTTTAAATTTCCTTGCCACATCACACGCGTTGCCACTTTTGCTAAAGGAATACCCGTAGCTTTACTAACAAAAGGTACGGTACGACTAGCTCTAGGATTTACCTCTATCATATAAAGCTCATTATTATGTAAAGCAAATTGTATATTTAAAAGTCCTACAACTCCCAAATTTAAAGCAATATCTGCGGTTTTTTGTGTAATAAATTCTTGCATTTTTTCATCGATATTACAAGGCGGCAAAGAACAAGCACTGTCACCTGAATGAATTCCTGCTTCTTCTATGTGCTCCATAATTCCTGCAACATAAACATCTTTACCATCACAAATCGCATCAACATCAATTTCTGTAGCATTGTCTAAAAACTGATCGATCAAAACAGGGCTTTTATCGCTTACATCCACAGCTTCTTGCATATAGAGTCTAAGTTCAGCCTCATCATTTACCACGCGCATCGCACGCCCACCTAAAACATAACTTGGTCTTACAAGCACAGGATACCCTATATCACTAGCCTTAAGAACCGCTTCTTCTACGCTTGTTGCAGTAGAATTTTTTGGCTGATTGATACCTAGCTTTGTAATAAATTCGGCAAATTTCTTTCTATCTTCTGCCACATCAATTACTCTTGCGCTAGTACCTATAATCTTAGCTCCAAAAGCACTTAAACGCTTAGCAAATTTCAAAGGAGTTTGTCCACCAAAATGCACAATCACTCCATCAGGTTTTTCACGCTCAATCACCGCTCTTAAATGTTCGAAATCAATAGGCTCGAAATACAAAATATCACTTGTATCATAGTCAGTCGAAACGGTTTCAGGATTACAATTATACATAATAGTTTTAATACCCATATCTTTAAGCGCAAAAGAAGCATGTACGCAAGCATAGTCAAATTCTATACCTTGTCCTATACGGTTTGGCCCCCCACCTATAATCATCACTTTTTTTTCTTTTTTATCCTTAGCATCGTTTTTACTTTGAGTGAGTTCGCTTACATTGATACTTGAATAAAGATAAGGAGTTAAGGCTTCAAATTCACCCGCACAAGTATCCACTTCACTAAATTCTGCGATGATTTTTTGCTTCATTCTTGCATAATAAATATCATTTTGGCTTAATTCTAAATTATCTTTCAAATTTACAAGCAAGGCTATCATTTTATCTGAAAAGCCCATAGTTTTTGCTTTTCTCAAAAGAGCCTTATTATTTAAAATATCCATATCAATTTGTTCTTCAAAATCTACAATTTCTTTAATCTGTGTTAAAAACCAAGGATCTATTTTACAAAGCTCATAAAGTTCTTCTACGCTAAAACCTTCCCTAAAAGCTTGAGCAACATAAAGCAAACGCTTTTCATTGGCATTACGAATTTTAAAAACAAGATCATTTCTATCTTCAAATTTTACCCTATCAAAACCACTTAAAGAACGCTCAAGCGAACAAAGTGCTTTTTGTATACTTTCTTTAAAAGTGCATCCTATAGCCATTACCTCACCCACACTTTTCATAGCTGTACCTAAAGTTGTATTTGCTCCTGGAAATTTTTCAAAGGTAAAGCGAGGAATTTTTGTTACAATATAATCAATCACAGGCTCGAAAGAGGCAGGAGTTCCTGTAATATCATTTTTAATCTCATCTAAGCTAAAACCTACTGCCAAAAGTGTCGCAACCTTTGCTATAGGATAACCCGTTGCCTTAGAAGCTAAAGCACTTGATCTTGAAACTCTTGGATTCATTTCTATAACTATCATTCTTCCATTTTTTGAGTTGATAGCAAATTGCACATTACTTCCGCCTGTATCTACACCAATTTCACGCAAAATAGCAAAAGAAGCATTACGCATAACTTGATATTCTTTATCCGTCAAAGTTAATGCTGGAGCTATTGTAATACTATCTCCTGTATGAACTCCCATAGGATCGATATTTTCTATGCTACAAACTATGATACAATTATCCGCTCTATCGCGTATAACTTCCATTTCATATTCTTTCCAACCTAACAAACTTTCTTCAATCAAAATTTCATGGATAGGTGATAAAGCTAAAGCAGTATTGGCAAGTTCTTTAAATTCGTCCATATTGTAAACCACGCCACTTCCAGCACCCCCTAAAGTATAAGAAGCACGGATCATCAAAGGAAAGCCGATTTCATCTACGGCTTTTAAAGCTTCGTCATAATTATACGCATACATCGATTTTGGCAAATCCATGCCAATTTTTTTCATACATTCTTTAAAAACCTGGCGATCTTCGCCTTTTTTAATCGCCTCAGGATTTGCGCCTAAAAATTTCACATCTCCTAAAAGTCCGCTTTCATAAACTTCCATAGCAACATTTAACGCTACTTGTCCACCCATAGTTGGCAAAATTGCATCAATTTTTTCTTTTTTAATAATACTTAAAATACTTTCTTTTGTTATGGGTTCTATATAAGTCGCATCTGCAAATTCGGGATCTGTCATGATGGTTGCAGGATTTGAGTTGATTAATACTACACGATATCCTAATTCTTTTAAAGTCTTTGCGGCTTGAGTTCCAGAATAATCAAATTCACAAGCTTGTCCTATCACAATAGGACCACTTCCTATAAGTAAAATGCTTTTAATATCTGTTCGTTTTGGCATAAATTTTCCTAAGAGCATAAATTTGGGCTGATTATAACAAAAATTAGTTTTATAAACTTTGAAATTATCGATATAATTTTAAAAAATAAACACTCTGCTTTTAATCTAGGAAATAATACATAAAGAAATTTAAGATTTTTTATAAAATTCTCATTCAATTATAAACATTTATTTGATAATTTAATAAAATTTTTAGCATTAAACAAAGTGATAATAATTAGCAAAAATATAGAAAATTTTTAAAAAGTCTAATCCTTGACTTATAAATTATCTACTACATATAAATAAGCAGGAATACTAATCTTAACATAAGGCTTTACTTCTACACTTTGATACATATCTTCATCATTAACTCTATTCACAATACCAACAGGTATATCTGAAAAGAAAATATTATCAAGTCCACTTGTTAAAATTTCATCTCCGGTATTAATTTTTGCCCATTTTGGAATAAATTTAACCACAATCCTGCCATCTTCACCCTGGATTAAACCTGGAGCTTTGGATTTTCCTATATAAACAGAAAAAACACACTGATCATCACCTTGTAAGAGAGCCATTGCTCTACCATTTTTATTAATAGCTATACCTGCAGTATATCCTTGATATATTAAACCACGATTTTTACCAACTGGAATTTTGCTCCAATCTAACCATAATTTTTTATAATCATTCAATTGAACGTAAGAAATAACTCTAGTTAAAGAAACTTGAGGTAAATATTTTGTAGAATTTTGATCCTCTAAAATACGATTTAATTGATTTGCAAAACTAGTTACCTTTACAGCAATATCTTCTAATTCTTTATTTCTAGCTTTTAGTTGCTGAATTTGATTTGCTTGATTAAAGTGTTCTGAAATTTTTTTTCCCAAATAATCTTTAATATTATAAAAATTACCTATAACAAAATCATTAACACGGAGAACATTTTGCTTGATAAGTCCTCCATAATAAAAAGATATAAAAACCAAAAAGGCTAAGACAAGAACATAAAAAATCTTATTCTTCATTGGTTAATTGTTGCAATAATGAAATTTCCTCTAAAGCTTTACCCGTTCCTTTTGCTACAGCTAAAAGCGGTTCATCTGCGATATAAACTGGCAAACGTACAATTTCACTTAAGTATTTATCAAAACCACGAATCAATGCTCCACCACCTGTTAAAACTACACCATTTTCTACTATATCACTTGCTAAATCAGGCGGCATCATTTCAAGAACCATTTTTAAAGCATCAGCAATTTCTTTTAAATACTCACGCATTGCTTCTCTTACATCTTCACTTGTAAGTTCAATACGACTTAAAAGTCCGCTTACTTGATCGCGTCCTTTTACCACCATAGAAAGTTCTTTTGGAAGTTGTATTGCTGAACCTATGGTGATTTTGATCTCTTCGCCTGTTCTTTCACCTATGATAAGATTGTATTTTTCTTTTACATAATTAACTATACTCATATCAAGCTTATCTCCAGCCGTACGAATAGACTTTGAAATCACAAGTCCACCCAAAGAAATCACTCCGATCTCAGTAGTTCCACCCCCTATATCTACTACCAAATTTCCTTTAGGTTCTTGTATAGGTAAACTTGCACCAATAGCTGCTGCCATAGGCTCTTCGATCAAAAATACCTCTCTTGCACCTGCACTTAAAGCACTTTCTCTTACCGCTTTTCTTTCTACTTGAGTTAAACCATAAGGAACAGAAATAATAATTCTAGGGCGTAAAAAACTTTTTCTACGATGTGTTTTTTCTATAAAATAGCGGATCATTTTTTCAGTCATATCAAAATCTGCAATCACGCCATCTTTCATAGGACGAATAGCTTCGATATTGCCTGGAGTTTTTCCCACCATATCTTTAGCTTCTTTACCTACGGCTAAAATTTTTGCTTTGGAACCATACCTTTCTCTTTCAACTGCCACAACAGAAGGCTCATTTATCACTATACCCTTATCTTTTACCAAAACTAGCGTATTAGCTGTTCCTAAATCAATCCCCATATCACTAGAAAAAAATCCTATAAGTTGATCTAATATCATTTCTATCCTTTTTAACTTATTTTTCTTTTTATTAATAATGCCTTTGCATTGTCTTTAACAACTTCTTTGGTTATTACAATATCATAGTCTTTATACTCTGGTAACTCAAACATTAAATCTACCATCATTTCTTCTATAATACTTCTAAGCCCCCTAGCCCCTGTTTTTCTCTCCAATGCAAGTTGTGCGATAGCTCTTAGAGCATCTTCTTCAAATTTTAAATTTACCCCATCAATAGCAAAAAGCTTTTGATATTGCTTAATAATGGCATTTTTAGGTTCAGTTAAAATTCTTACCATATCTTCTTCATTAAGCTCATTTAAAGATGCAATCACATGCAAACGACCTATAAGCTCAGGAATCAAACCAAAATGAACCAAATCATCAGGTTCAATTTTCTCAAGTAAAGCTTTATTTTCTTCTTTTGCATCATCAAAAAAACCTACAACTTTATCTCCAAGTTTTCTTTTTAAGATAGTTTCCAAACCATCAAAAGCTCCACCACAAACAAATAAAATATTTGAAGTGTCAATTTGTATAAACTCTTGATTTGGATGTTTTCTCCCCCCTTTTGGTGGAATATTTACCAAACTTCCTTCGATAATCTTAAGTAAAGCTTGTTGCACACCCTCTCCACTTACATCACGAGTAATAGAACGATTTTCACTCATTCTGGCAATTTTATCAATCTCATCAATAAAAACTATACCTTTTTGAGCTCTTTGCACATCTCCATCTGCAGCTTGTAAAAGACGTGTTAAAATATTTTCCACATCCTCACCTACATATCCTGCTTCAGTTAAAGAAGTTGCATCACAAATTGCTATAGGTACATCTAAAAATTTAGCTAAAGTTTGCGCCAATAAAGTTTTTCCACTTCCTGTTGGCCCAACAAGTAAAATATTTGACTTAAAAAGCTCTGTATCATCATCTTGAAGTTCAGCTTTAAAAAGTCTTTTATAATGATTGTATACTCCAACACTAAAAACTTTTTTAGCTCTATCTTGTCCTATGACATAACGATCTAAATAAGCTTTTAATTCTTTTGGAGTGATATCTTTAAATTCTGTATTATGACTTTGTTTAGGTTCTTTAAATTCTTTTTCTTCTCCATAAATAATACTATAAGCACCTTCAACGCAATATTCACAAATAAAAGCATCATCATTTTCATTTGCTAAAATTCTTCTTTGTGGATTCTCCACTTCATTGCAAAAACTACATTTTCTAGGCATTATTTTTACCCCTATAGACAGGAATTCCGCGCTTTGTTTCTAATATAAAATGACACATTTTTTTAACATTTTCACTTTCTTGATTTTCAAGCAAATTTTTAGCATTTTCTTTTAAGTCTCCTTGTCTAAATAAAGTTTTAAAAGCTCTGCTAAGTCTATCTACTTCATCTTTATCAAAACGACGACGAATACCTACTAAATTTAAACTTCTAATACTTGCACGATTTCCTTCTGCTAAACAAAACGGTACTATATCCTGAGAAAGTGCACTTGCTCCTGCTATCATACAACCCTCACCTACTTTGACAAATTGATGAATAGGTGTAAGCCCGCCTACAACTGTAAAATCTCCAAGCTCTACATGTCCTGCTAAAGTTGCATTATTAGCTAAAATAATATTATTACCTAAAAGACAATCATGAGCAATATGACAATAAGCCATAATAAAAGCATTATCGCCTATACGAGTAAAACCATCTCCTTTAGCTGTACCTGAATTTATCGTTGCAAATTCTCTAATAGTTGCATTTTTTCCTATAACAACACCGCTTTTTTGCTCTTCTTTATAAGATATGTCCTGAGGAATATCGCCTACTATAGCATAAGAAAATACACGAGAATGATCACCTATAGTTGTATCTGAAAGAATTCGAGCACCTTGTTTGATGACAACATTATTACCTATTTTAGCATCTTTGCTTACATAGGCATAAGCTTCTATTACAACATCGTCACCAAGTTGTGCACCCTCTTCAATCACCGCACTTGGATGAATTTTTTTCATTATTTATCCACTATCATAGCTTTAAGCTCGGCCTCTGCAACTAAATTTCCATCTACAAAAGCTTGCCCTTTAAAAATCCACATATTACCACGATTTTTAACCACGCTCATTTCATAATCAAGCCTATCTCCAGGACGCACAGGATTTCTAAATTTTGCTCCATCTATGCCTGTGAAATAAACTACTTTACTTTTTGGATCCACTTTATCTTCCATACTTTCAAAAGCTAAAACTCCACCTGTTTGAGCCATACCTTCTAAAATCAAAACTCCAGGATAAATAGGATGCCCTGGAAAATGTCCCATAAAAACATGGTCACTTATACTGATGTTTTTATATCCTCGAACCACTTCTTTAACTTTTAATTCTGTAATTTTATCTACTAGTAAAAAAGGATAACGGTGTGGTAAGATTTCTTGAATTTGCATTACATCTATCATTATTAAATTAACCTTGAAAACAATTAAAAATTTTATTATATAAAAAAATCATTAAAAATTATATTAACAAAAAAGTTTTTCTTAATAAATTTCTTAAATTTTTACAAGCACCTCTTGATTATCATGATAAATTTCACTTTTTGCTATCACTTCATATCTTGAAGGTAAAATATTTTCAAGGATGATAATAGGACTAAGATTATAAGTTCCAAACAATTTATTACGCCATTTAATTTCTGCTTGAACACTTAAAGGTTTTTTTAAAAAATCTTCAAAATTTTTCCATTTGTTTTTAAAAAATGCATTAAAACGCCAAAATTCCACTAAAACTATTTCATCTTTAGTACTTCTATAAAAGCCTTCTTTTAAATTTTGTTTTAAATTTTCCTCATCCAAAGAAAATCTTGTATAAGCGTTTTTAAAATGCGAATAAAATAAAATATGAGATTTAACGGGCTTTTTATCTAATTTTATCAAAGCACTTAAAAGACGATAATTTAAAAATTTCTCTCTTAAAATTTCAAATTTTATACCTTTTTTTTCCCATAAAACTACTTTTTTATAAAGAGCTATTCTTGCTTCTATACTTGCAGGTAAAATTTGCTTATTTACAGGAGACATTAATTCATCAATAAAATTCTTATCTTGTTTTTGTTTTTTAAGCCCATAAATGCAGCCGCAATAGTTTTGATGATAAAGCATTTCCTTTTTTGCTAAAGCAAACTGTCTTTGAGTGCCGCCATTTTTACGAAAATCAGGAGCTAAAAACTCTACTCCATAAGGCTCACATTCTTTTTGTAAAGCATTTTTTAACTGTTCTAAATCTTTTTTAGGGCTGGTTAAAAGCGTAGTAGTAAGCTTTTTTTCTCCTATTTTAGCAGCAAATTTAACACTAGATCCCATTCTTACATCAAAGCAAATTTCACACCTTGCACCCTTTTCAGGCTCATCTTCATAACCACGCACAGCATTAAGCCATTTTTCATACTCATACTCACCTTTATAAAGCTTAATACCAAGTTTATCACAAGATCTTTTTACATCTAAAAATCTTAGTTCGTATTCGCTTAAAGGATGGATATTTGGATCATAAAAGTATCCTATAATTTTTTCATCAGGATAAGTCTTTCTAAGTTCTTCAATAAAATAATGACTATCCACGCTACAACAAATATGTACTAGCATTAAAGACTTTCAAGCACTTTTAAAGCATGATCTTTTACACGAACATTACTATAAATTTGAGCAATCTTACCTATTTCATCAATAACAAAAGTAGAGCGAATAAGACCTTCGTATTCTTTTCCGTAATTTTTTTTAAGCCCCCAAGCTCCATAAGCTTTAGCAACTTCTTTTTCACTATCGCTAAGTAAAATATGTTTTAAATCAAATTTAGAGATAAATTTTTCATGACTTGCCACGCTATCAGGACTGATACCAATAATCACTGCATTTTTACCACCAAATTTATCATAATTTAAACTAAAATCACAAGCCTCTGTAGTGCAACCTGGAGTATTATCTTTTGGATAAAAATACAAAATCACCTTTTTGCCAATAAAATCTTTTAATGCTATTTTTACCCCATCTTGATTTAAAAGCTCAAACTGAGGTGCTTTATCTCCTATGTTTAAACTCATTTAATTGCCTTTGCTTTGATAGCTTCAACGCTTTCTCCGCCAAAGCCTATGTCATAATTTTCTACATCTTCTAAAACCACCACAACTCTTTCTTTACTTTTATTATATTTCGTGCTTAAAAGTTTGGTAATATCAGCTATAAGCTCCGCTTTTTGTTCCTTGCTTAAAGACGGCTTTGCTAATTTAATATTTACTAATGGCATTCTTTCTCCTTTTTAACGATAATTTTTCATAATTATTTCAAAAAATACCTAATATTTTTTTTAACAAAAAACCTTAATTTAATAAAAGCTTATTGTTAGTATATTTTTGATAAAATCCCGATTTATTCTTAAAATAATATTTTTTAAGAAATAAACAACTATAAAAGGTAAAAAAATGATCTCAGCAGATAAAATTTGGATGGATGGAAAATTAGTTGATTTTAAAGATGCAACTTTGCACTTTTTAACCCATTCTTTGCATTATGGCAATGCTGTTTTTGAAGGAACTAGAGCCTATAAAACAGATAAAGGTTTAGCAATTTTCAGACTTGAAGATCACACCAAAAGACTTTTAGAGTCTGCAAAAATTACTCTTTTAAATTGTCCTTTTTCTCAAAAAGAGCTTGAAAATGCACAAATTGAACTCTTAAAAGCAAACAATTTTAAAAGCAATGTCTATATCCGCCCTTTGATTTTCTTAGGCGATGGAGTTATGGGACTTTATCATATAAAAGCTCCTGTAAGAGTTGGAATTGCGGCTTGGGAATGGGGTGCTTACCTTGGAGAAGAAGGTTTAGAAAAAGGCATAAAAGTAAAAATTTCGTCTTTTGCAAGAAATAGTGTTAAATCATGCATGGGAAAAGCTAAAGCAAGTGCAAATTATCTTAACTCTCAAATTGCAAAATTTGAAGCTATTGAAGCAGGCTATGAAGAAGCTTTAATGCTTGATGAAGAAGGTTTTATCGCAGAAGGAACAGGAGAATGTTTCTTTATTGTAAAAGATGGGGTTTTAATCACACCTCCAAATGATTTTTCTTTAAAAAGCATTACTCAAGATACAGTGCTTAAAATCGCTCATGATCTTGGTATCACCGTGCTTCGCCAAAGAATTTCAAGAGATGAAGTTTATACTGCTGATGAAGCATTTTTTACCGGAACAGCCGCTGAAATCACACCTATTAATAATATTGATGCAAGAATAATAGGAAATGGTTTAAGAGGATCTGTAACTAAAAAACTTCAAGATGCTTATTTTGATGTAGTTTATGGACGCAATGAAAAATACGCATCTATGCTAACTTATATTTAAAAAAGGAAATAAATGCCAGCTGATTTGAATGATTATTTCAATAAAAAAAATGGAAATTCTAACAATAACGGAAACAACAACCGTCAAAATTTCAATTTCAAAGCACCAGAATTTAATTTTAAAGGTTTTGGGAAATTCTCTCCATTTGTTTATGGGGTGATTATTATTATCTTATTTTTAATCGTTGCAAAACCTTTTATGGTGATAAATTCTGGGGAAATGGGGATTAAATCAACAACAGGTAAATATGACCCAAATCCATTAGAACCAGGACTTCACTTTTTCTTACCTTTTGTACAAAAAATAACCATAATCGATACTAGAGTAAGACAAATCAACTATGCTTCTATAGAGGGAAGTAATGAAAATTTATCTTCAGGTTCAGGTGTTATTAATAAAAATAGTATTTCTGTACTTGACTCTCGTGGATTGCCTGTATCTATTGATGTTACAGTACAATACCGCTTAAATCCTTTGCAAGTTCCTCAAACCATAGCTACTTGGAGCTTAAATTGGGAAAATAAAATTATCGATCCAGTTGTTCGTGATGTAGTGCGAAGTGTTGTAGGAAAATATACAGCCGAAGAACTTCCTACTAATCGTAATACAATAGCCGCTCAAATAGAAGAAGGTATAAGAAAAACCATAGAAGCCCAACCAAACGAACCTGTAGAACTTCGCGCTGTACAACTTAGAGAAATTATTTTACCTTCAAAAGTAAAAGAACAAATCGAACGCGTGCAAATTGCAAAACAAGAGGCTGAAAGAACTAAATATGAAGTAGAAAGAGCTAATCAAGAAGCCTTAAAAAAAGCTGCCTTAGCTGAAGGGGAAGCAAATGCAACCATAATCAGCGCCAAAGGTAAAGCTATGGCTGTTAAAATAGAAGCAGATGCACAAGCTTATTCTAACAAAGAAATCGCAAACAGCCTAAACACCCCTTTGCTAAATTTAAAACAAATTGAAACTCAAAAAGAATTTAATGAAGCTTTAAAAGTCAATCAAGATGCTAAAATTTTCTTAACTCCAGGTGGAGCAGTGCCAAACATTTGGGTTGATACCAAAGATGCTAAAAAGCAAAGTGCTGCCAACATGAACTAAAGGATACACAAGTGGAGAAACTAAGAGAAATCGTGCTTTTTTACACTACTCATTTATATTTAGTAGATTATATGCTGATTTTATTAGTTTTTTTTCTCTTCACTTGTGTTTTACTTCTTTGTGTATTTTTACGCCATAGGCCTATAGCGGCACTTTTTATTATCGCATTTGACATTATTATTTGTTTTTTAGTTTATATCTATGGGTATAAACTAATAGACAATGAAGTAAGAACTCGAAAAACCGCTATTACAGATCAAAAAATGATACAAAGCTCAAATGATTTAATTGTTGATTTTAATATTACAAATAATTCAAAAAATAATTTTAAAGAATGTAAAATTACAGCTAAAATTTTTGCAGATAAAATACCTAATGATAATATCATAGAAGAATATAAAAAGAAATTTATCCCTTTTAGACAAAAAAGTAGAGAAATTAAAGATCTAAAGAAAAACGCAACCCAAGTTCAAAGAATTGCTTTTGAAAATTTTAACTATGAAAATAACTATACCATACGCTTAGTTTCGGAGTGTTTTTAATGCATTTTACGATTTTTCATATTATAGCTTTTATCATTTTACTTATTTGCTTTGCCTTGATTTGTATTTTAATCTTTCTAAAAGTCAAACAGAAAGAAATGGCTTTGATTTCTTATACCATAGCTACTATTTTTACCGCACTTTTGATATATTCTATTTTTCTGACAATCAATCAATTCACCACTCAAGCCGATCTTAGCAAACTAACCTACACAAGAGATCTAAGGCATGAAAGCGTTATAGTAAGTGGAAAAGTTCAAAATCTTACTAAATTTGAAATCAAAAAATGCTATTTGATACTTAGCATATTAAACCAACAACAAGTAGGAGGTGAAATTTTCAATGATAAAAATATCCGTAACGCTAAAATGCAAAATACAAGTGTTTCTTATACTATAGAAATCATAGACACACTCCCAGGTAATACCTATAAAGAATTTAGAGCCAGTGTTCCTTTTCCTCCAAGTTTTAATAATCCTGAATTTTATCACACTTTAAAATGTATTTGATATTGTTAAATAGTTTTAAAACATCTATAAAAAATAATTTTATATTAATTTTATTTTTTTTGATATACTAACGAGCTTTATTTTTAGTAAAAAATTTATGTGAGGTTTTTCATGTTTAGACTATCGAGCGTTAGTTCAAAACTCTTATTATCAGTTGCTATTAGTGTTATTGTAGCTATAGCTCTTATGATTGCTATTGTTTCTTTTCAAGTTGCTTCATATTCAGAAAAAGAAGCCAAAGATACTATTTTTTTATCTTCAAAAAGATATGTGAATTATATACAAGGTATTTTAAATGAAGAAGTCACACTAACCAAAGGAGTTGCTACATCGTTAAATGAAATGTTTCAAAATAATGATCATGTAGATATCGATTTAATTGAAAGTCTTATAAAAAATACTTTTGATAGTAGTCACTATGCAGCATATACATTTCTCTATTTAAAAGATACTACTGTATTAAGTGATATGCAGAATGTAGATAAAAAATATATTAGCCCAGATGGAAAAACTTTTTCTATGATATTTTTTGATCAAATAGCAGAAAAATCTGGTGGAATAACTACTATTTCAACTCCAAACAATTTCTCTCAATTAAATCTAATACAAAATATCGAACAAAATGCAAAATATGGAGATAAAGACTCTGTTTTTGTAGGTTCTCCTAGAAAACTTAATTATGATAATAATGAATTTTTAGGTATAAATTTCGGTATGCCTATTTTTAACAATAAGGGCAAATTTATTGGAGTTATAGGATATACTATAGATTTACTAGAAATTTCCGAGACTATATTGGATCCAAAATTCGACTTTTTTGAAGGGGATCTAAGATTCTTAATGAACGATCAGGGTATTATTGCTATTCATAAAAATAAAAATGCAATTTTAAAAACTTTATTTGATATTAACAAAGATCAATCTGCTCAATTAATTGTTGAGGCAGTTAAAAACCATAAAGATGAAATCTTAGATAATTATATTGCCTCAACAGGAGATCTTAGTTATGCTAGTATCTCTTCATTTAGCACTTTAGGTAATTCTAGTCATTGGAGTGTAATTGTAACAGCTCCTAAAAAATCAGTTTTAGCCCCTTTATATAAACTACAATATATTATTATTAGTGTTGCTATAATAGCACTAATTGCTATTTTGGCTGTTGTGTACTTTTTTATAAGAAAAATCATAGGCTCTAGAATTCCTCTTATACTTAAGTCTTTGGAAAATTTCTTTCGCTTTTTAAATCATGAAAAAATAGAAGTTCAGACAATTGAAATTAAAGCTAATGATGAATTGGGCAAAATGGGTAAAATTATCAATGAAAACATTCTTGCTA
>JFBN01307166.1_pt1 | contig 80904 bp, 70 predicted proteins | sample 768741 | NCBI WGS metagenome assembly JFBN01 (sample SAMN01983846, study PRJNA193217) | chicken gut metagenome | biome: terrestrial biome; isolation source: ceca of Broiler chicken | host: Gallus gallus | place: United Kingdom: England | collected 2010-09-07
GTGGGGGGGGGGGGGCAATAATTCTATAAATAATAATCTATTTTCACAAGTCCCTCAAGATTTAACACAATCTAAGATATTTTTAGAAGCTTATCCGTCGCTTTTATTTCAACCTCTTAATTCTTTGAAACAATTGCTTTTTGAAACAAATTCTTGCCCTTTTTTGCCAAAGATTTATGCTATTTATAAAAATGTTGATGAGATAGATTTTGGTGTTTTGCTTGATTCTTTTGTGTTAAAAACTAATCATGATAGTGGTGGGATAGTGATTGTTCCAGATAAAAATGAGTTTTTGAAAGATAGCAAAGTATTTAAAAAAGCTATGGAAAAACTCACTAAACATTTAAAAACAAATTATTACTCCCGTTTTAGGGAATACCATTATAAAGATATAGAGCCTTGGTTATTTGCAGAAGAATTGTTGGGTAGATTTAAAGATAATGCAAGTAAGAGTAGCAAGAATAATTTTAAACAAACATTGCAAAGTTTTGAAATCCCTGATGATTATAAATTCCATTGTTTTGGAAAAGAAATTTTTGTGCAGGTGGATAAGGATAGATTTACTAATCATACACGAACGATATTTAATGATAAGTGGGAGAAAATGCCTTTTTCTTATTGCTATAGAAATTGTTTGGAGGAAATACCAAAACCAAAGCATTTTGAGGAAATGAAAGAGGTTGCAAGAATATTGAGTGAAGATTTCGCAATGATTCGTATTGATATGTATCATTTTAGAGAATGTTTTATCATTGGTGAATTGACTTTTGCTCCAGAGGCTGGAAAAGGAATTTTTACACCTAGAGAATGGGATAAGAAATTTGGAGATTTGTGGAAATTAAGATAAGAAGATTTATCTTAATTTTTAATTGAGGCATTTTGCTACAAAAAGTGTGCAAACATTTGCCGAAAAAGATTTTGTGTAGAGGGGTTCAAAGCCGCTTTCTTGAAGTTCTAAATTGAGCTTCTTTGCAGTCAAAAATTCTTCAATAGAATCGGGTAAATATTTGTAAGCGCGATAGTTTTTGGAGATGATTCCGCCCACAAAGGGTAAAATGTTTTTGGTATAAAATCCCATAAATTGCTCTAAGATTCCGGGATTTTCACACTTTGTAAATTCCAAAATCACTAAAATCCCATCTTTTTTTAACACTCTTGCAAATTCCTCTAGTGCTTTTTTGCGTTCTACCACATTGCGGATTCCATAGGCAATAGAGAGAATATCAAATTCTTTGTTTTGGAATGGCAAATTAGTTGCTTCACATTGCATAAAATGGATATGGGGGAATTTTTTTTGAGCCACTTCTAGCATTCCACTGCTTGGGTCTGCACCAATGATTTTGTGAATCTTAACTCCATTAGCATTTTTTTGCCAATGGCTTATCATATCGCCTGTCCCACAAGCGACATCAAGGATATTGAGGGAATTTAAAGAATCTTTTGGTAGATTTTTGAATGCAAGATTGCAAGCTTTTTTCCGCCAAGAAATATCAATTCCGCAACTCATTACGCGATTTGCTAAATCATAACTGCTAGCAATTTCATCAAACATTGAGATGATTTTTTGTTGTTTATTGTTCATTTTGTCTCTTTAGGGATAATTTTGCAAGTTCTAGCCACGCTTCTAGGCTTTCAATCTGGGCTTGCGTAGCTTGTGTGGAAGTGCCCCCATAGGAATTGCGACTATTCATCGAAGCCATTAAATCAAGGGATTTATGGGCTTCTTGTGGAATTTTGGAATCCACACTGCAAAGCTCTTGTATGCTTATTTGACTTAAGTCTTTATTGAGGCTTTCTGCATAAGCGACAGCTTTGCCGGTAATATGGTGTGCTTCTCTAAAAGGAATATTGCAGTTTTGCACCAAAAAATCAGCCAAATCTGTAGCGGTTAAATGCCCTTTTTGGCAAGCTTTTTGCATTTCTTTGGGATTTATTTGCATGGTTTTTAGCAAGTCATTTAAGATTCTTAATGAAATCTCCAAAGTCTCAAAGCTGTCAAAAACGCCCTCTTTATCCTCTTGTGTATCTTTATTGTAAGCAAGAGGTAAGCCCTTCATTGTCGTTAGAAGACTAAAAAGATTCCCATAAACTCTACCGCTTTTGCCTCTAAGCAGTTCTGGGACATCTGGATTTTTCTTTTGGGGCATAATAGAGCTTCCTGTGGAATATGCATCACTTAGAGTAATAAACCTAAACTCATAGCTACTCCACAAAACAAGCTCTTCTGCTATTCTTGAAATGTGCATAGCAATGAGGCTTGAATCATAGAGAAAGTCCAATGCAAAATCCCTATCACTGACACTATCTGTGGCATTGAGTGTGGGGGCAGTGAATCCCAAAGCTTTTGAAGTATAAAACCTATCTGTTTGATAAGGTGTTCCTGCTAATGCTGCACTTCCTAGGGGGCAATAATTATTCCTCTTAAAAGAGCTTTCAAGGCGTTCAAAATCACGCACAAACATACAGATATACGCACACATTAAAAATCCAAAATTCACAGGTTGTGCATGTTGGAGATGAGTCATTCCGGGTAATATTGTTTTTGTGTGAAGTTTTGCAATTTCAAGTAGAGTTTGGATAAGCGTCAAAAGCAAGGAGCGAATTTTTTGGTTTGAATTGAGCACAAAAAGTCTAAAATCTAATGCAACTTGATCATTTCGGCTTCTTGCTGTGTGGAGTTTTTTGCCTACTTCTCCGATAATTTCTATTAGTCTTTTTTCTATTGCCATATGAATATCTTCATCGCTAATATCAAAGATGAATTTTTCATCTTCTATTTCTTCTTGAATTTGCTCTAATCCTTCACAGATTTTTTGGGATTCTTCTTGAGTTAAGATACCACAATGGCTAAGCATTTTGGCGTGAGTTTTGGAGCCTAGAATATCTTGCTTGTAAAGTTTTTTGTCAAATGGCAAAGAGGCGTTAAAACGTTCTAAAATTTCAGAGGCATTTTCTTGGAATCTGCCACCCCATAATTTTTTATTTTTCATTGTGAAAACCTTTGGATTAGAATGGTTTTAGAATTACTAAAATGCTAATGAGAATTAAAGCAATTGTAGGAACTTCATTGTAGATTCTAAAGAATTTCCCATTTTTGTGGCAATTATCATTTTTAAAAGCTTTTAGATAATAAAAAAGGCTAAAATGGTAAGCTATTAAAATAATCACTAATAAGATTTTAGCATGTAGCCAGCCACCTTCTGTAAGCAAACTTGGTTGGAGAGCTATTAGCCAAATTCCTGAGAGTAGAGTGCAAATAATTGCAGGATAGCCAATAAAATTATAAAGCTTTTCTTCTTGAATCTTAACAACCTCGCAAAAGCCTTTATTATCCTTATGTTCTGCGTGATATACAAAAAGACGCGGTAGATAAAAAAGCATTGCCATCCAGCTTACAAAAGAAATGATGTGAAAAATCTTGACATAATAATAAACCATAAGAACACTCCCTAAAAATTTCATAGAATGTAAAATTAAATGTGAAATTGTAGCAAAACAGACTTAAATATGTGAAAAAATTAATTATCTTTTTTGTATAATCTTTGATTGAAATAAATTTTATTTTGTTATTTTTTAAGGATTTTATTGACTTCTTTATTTTTTGGTTTAGATATTGAATTTATTAAAAATGCTATCCCAACTTTTATAGATGCTTTATGGCTAACTTTGCATTTGTCTTTTTTTGGAATCTTATTTTCTATCGTGCTTGGGTTTTGCATAGCGGTGGTGCAGTTTTATAAACTGCGATTTTTAAGCACTTTGTGTCAAGCTTATATAGAGTTATCCAGAAATACCCCTTTGCTTATACAACTCTTTTTTTTATATTATGGATTACCGCAAGTGGGATTGCACCTTGAGAGCTATACTTGTGCGTTAATTGGAGTGGTGTTTTTGGGTGGAAGTTATATGGCAGAATCTTTTCGTGCAGGGTTAGAATCTGTGGGGAAGATTCAATTAGAATCAGGGAGAAGCTTGGGATTGAGCGAAATGCAATTGGTATTTTATGTGATTTTGCCACAAAGTTTAGTGATAAGCCTTCCTTATATTGGTGCAAATGTTATTTTTTTATTAAAAGAAACTTCAGTGGTAAGTGCAATTGCATTGGCAGATATTTTGTATGTAACTAAAGATTTAATTGGGAGTTATTATAAAACAAGCGAAACTCTTTTGCTGCTTGTTTTGTGTTATTTGGTGGTGCTTTTGCCACTTTCATTGTTTTTTTTATTTTTGGAAAAATACTATAAAAGGAAAATAGTATAATGGAAATTCTCTTTGATACGCAAAATATTGTGCGTTTATTACAAGGGGTTTTGGTAACTTTTCAAATCGCGTTTATTGCGATTTTTTTCTCTTGTATTTTTGGATTTGTTTTGGGATATTTGATGACTTTGCCAAATAAAATTTTAAATTTTATATGCCGTTTTTATTTGGAGACTATTCGCATTATTCCTATTTTGGCTTGGCTTTTTATTGTGTATTTTGGATTTTCATCTTTTTTGAATCTGAATGGAATCTGGGCGTGTATTTTGGTTTTTAGTTTGTGGGGTATTGCAGAAATGGGCGATTTGGTAAGAGGAGCGATTTCAAGCTTGCCTAGGCATCAAAGCGAGAGTGGAAGGGCTTTGGGATTGAGTGAAATGCAAATACAGATTTTTATTATTTTGCCACAAAGTTTTAGGCGTTTATTGCCTCCTTTGGTGAATCTTTTTACAAGAATGATCAAAACAACCTCTCTAGCAGCACTTATAGGGGTAAGTGATATGTTGAAAGTTGGGCAGCAAATCATAGAAGTTAATCTCATTAGCTACCCGCAAGCAAGTTTTTGGGTTTATGGTGGAATTTTTGCTTTGTATTTTATGATGTGTTATCCCTTATCGCTTTTTAGTCAGCATTTAGAAAGAAAGCTTGCATAAAAAAGGAAATATTATGTCAAATCATATTGAAAATGAAGTTTTATTGGAAGTTAAAGAGATTGTAAAAAAGTTTGGTAATACTTTGGTTTTAGATGGCGTTTCTTTGGAGATAAAAAAGGGGGAAGTGTGTGCGATTTTGGGTCCTAGTGGTTGTGGAAAAAGCACTTTTTTGCGTTGTATTAATGGATTGGAGAATATCAATGAAGGCAAAATTATTTTTAAGCAAAAGGATATTCACCAAAATAAAACAGATTGGAGGAATATTCGCCAAAAAATTGGAATGGTATTTCAAAATTATGAACTTTTCCCTCATTTAAGTGTGTTAGAAAATATCATTTTGGCACCTACAAAGGTGCAAAAACGAAGCAAAGATGAGGCTATATCACAGGCTATTAAGCTTTTAAATCGTGTGGGGTTGGAGCACAAAAAAGATGCTTATCCCAAAGAACTTAGTGGAGGGCAAAAGCAAAGGGTGGCAATTGTAAGGGCTTTGTGTATGAATCCAGAAATTATGCTTTTTGATGAGGTTACTGCTTCTTTGGATCCAGAGATGGTAAAAGAAGTTTTGGAGGTAATCAAAGAATTGGCTATGCAAGGAATGACAATGATTTTGGTTACCCATGAAATGAAATTTGCACAAAAGGTGGCTGATAAAATAGTGTTTTTTGATAAAGGTAAAATTGTAGAAATTGCAACTCCACAGGAATTTTTTACTAATCCCAAAAGCCAAAGAGCAAAGAAATTTTTGAATATTTTTGAATTTTGATGGTTTTGCCATTTTATTGTTGGACTTGAAAGTTACTTTTTTATACTCTTTGTTAAAAATAGAATAAAATTTTTTCATTATAAATATGGATTAAAGTTTTTCTTAAATAGAATAGGGCTTTCTTAATATTTATTTAAGAAAAATCAAATGATAAATATTTTTAAGGAAAAATCATGCGAAAAATATTGTTTATTATGTTTTTGGGAATATTGAGTTTATGGTTTGTTGGTTGTGGTCAGACACAAACAAATTCAAATAATACTCTTGAGGCTATTAAGCAAAAAGGAGTTGTTACTATCGGAGTTTTTAGCGATAAACCACCTTTTGGTTTTATCAATAAAGATGGCAAAAATGATGGTTTTGATGTGTATTTGTCCAAACAAATTGCAAAAGATTTATTGGGCGATGAAAATAAAGTAAAATTTGAACTTGTGGAAGCCGCTAGTCGAGTTGAGTTTCTTAAAAGTGGAAAAGTAGATATCATTATGGCGAACTTTACAAAAACTCCAGAGAGGGAAGCTGTGGTGGATTTTGCAGCACCATATATGAAAGTGGCATTAGGAGTTGTTTCTAAAAATGGAGAAATTAAGACAATAGAAGATTTAAAAGGAAAAAAACTAATTGTCAATAAAGGCACAACAGCGGACTTTTATTTTAGCAAAAATCATCCAGAAATTGAGCTTTTGAAATATGATCAAAATACAGAAAGTTTTTTGGCACTCAAAGATGGTAGAGGAGTGGCATTGGCACATGATAATCTCTTGGTTTTTGCATGGGCAAAAGAAAATCCTGGGTTTGAAGTTGGAATTACTAAAATGGGCAATGAAGATGTGATTGCTCCTGCTGTAAAAAAGGGTGATAAAGAGTTATTAGAATGGCTAAATCAAGAAATCCAAACATTAACAGAAAATGGATTTATGAATAAAGCCTATCAAGAAACATTGGCTCCTATTTATGGAGAGGATAATCTAAAATCTGTATTGTTTGTAAAATAAGTTAGCATTTATAGGAAGTTTTGCTCTTGCAAAGATGACTTAAAAAGCATTCTTGGCATTGTGGATTGAGTGCTTTGCAAGTGTATCTTCCAAATAAAACCATTGCTTGATGAAGAGTTGCTAGATTATCCACAAAGATTTTAGTTAGCTCTTCTTCTGTTTGCAAAGGAGTTTTTGCATTACTTAAACCAAGTCGATGCGAAACTCTAAAAACATGTGTATCTACTGCGATGAAGTTAGCTTCTTTGGATTCTATTAAAACTACATTAGCTGTTTTTTGTCCAACTCCCGGAAGTGTTTTTAATATTTCTCTATCCAATGGAATCTCTCCATTAAATTTTTCACAAACGACTTGTGCCATAGCTTTGAGGTTTGTTGCTTTGTTGTTGAAAAATGAGCAAGTTTTGATGAACTCTTTGATTTCATCTAAAGGTGCATTTTGTAAGGCTTTTGGGTTTGGGTATTGCTTAAAAAGTGCAGGTGTGATGAGATTTACACGCTTATCTGTGCATTGAGCAGATAGCATAACAGCAATAAGTAATTCATAATCGTTTTTGTAAATCAATTCTGTTTTGGCATTTTTGTAATGTTTTAAAAAAAGACTTTTGATTTCTTGAATCTCTTTTTTTGTTGCTTTTTTTGGCATTATTGTTCCTTTTAATTGAAAATTTCAAGAGGTGATGTAACAATTCGCTTTAAGATATTAAAGGGAGAAAGTAAAATATCTTGTGTAGTTTGAGTTGTGATATTTGGATCTTTTAGAGGTCCCTTGATAGAAAAACTAGTAGAAATAGTGCCTTCTTTGCCTAATAAAATATAATTGACAAGAGGAATTTTATTGATAATTTCCCCTAATGATTTTGCGGTGATAAGTTGGGCATAAAAGTCAATATTTTGGTTTTTTATGTCAATAATTCCTTTGCCTTTAATATCGATAGATGAACCGATAAAATCTAAATTTTCAATGGCTAAAAAATCTTGGTTTAAACCAAAAACAATGTTGCCTTCTTTGAGATAATACCCTTGATCATTGAAACCGGGCATTTTTAAACTAAGCAAAGAAGGAATAGTATCGATAAATGCCATAAGGTTTTGTAGAGTATTGAGCTGGTTAATGGAAGTGTTTAAGAGATTGATTTTGCCTATGAGGACACCTTTTTCATTGGTGTTAGCATTAAGAAAGAATCTCCCATTGCTGAAGGCATTTTGTCCAATAAGGGTATTAAAAAATAAATCTCCAAATTCTTTTGCATCAATAGTTATAGAATCGCCTTTTTTGTAGATATCTGCTCGTCCATTTTTGTGGGTGAGTGTGGCTTTTAGTTCATCATTGATGAGCGAGAGAGAAAAAGAATCGCTTAAGATGGTGTATTTTTTGGTATGTAGATTACTATTTTTGCCTTGGATAATAAAAGGGGTATTTTGTTTGGAAGAAGTTTTTAATTGTTCTAAATCAATTAAGATTCCAAGATTGTTGAGTGTGAGTTGTTTGGATTGTTCATTTTGCCTAAAAATAAAGTTTTCATCTTGGGATTGGATTGAAAAATAAGTCGGATTGTAGTGTAATTGCAATTCAAAGGAATTTAGAGGTTGGTTGTTGCTTTTGTCAAGAAGGATATTTTGTGTGCTTTGCACAGAGAGATTCCCATAAAATTCATTAAAATCTTTGGTGGTTATTTTGGCATAACCTTGTTGAATTTTGTATTCTTTGAGAAGTTGCGAAAAAGGCAAAAGGGCATTGAGGTCATTAAATTCAAAATAGTAATCGTCTTTGAGAGTGCTAAGGAGCTGGAGTGTAGGAAATTCAATCAAAGTTTGATTGTGTTCTTGGAAATTTACTTTAAAGGGCAAAAGGTGATTTTGGATAGAGAGAATCTCTGTAGAATCTGAAGAAATAAGAAAAGAATGAATGAGTAAATCTCCACTTAAAGTTTTAGAAGTAGTATCAAGGATAAAGTTAGAATCTCCCTTTAGATAGTTTTTGTAACTAGAATTTTTGGTATTTACATTAATGAGATGGTTATCCATATTGACAGAAATATATTCTGAATAAAAAGGGATAGAATTTACCATTATGTCTGCATTATGGCTTTTAAAGATGCCTTTGTAGTCAATGGAATGGTTTTGCAAATCAACTTTGAGATGTAGTTTGGTGTCTATTTTGGCATTTGGGGCTTGAATGGGGAGGGTTATATGATAGGATTCTAGCAAAGTTTCAATCTCATCATCTAAAGGGGAATTTGTATTGATAAATATTTCTAAAGAAGGATTAGTGAAAATATTTTTAATAGAAACTTGACTGCCTGAGAGAATATGATTTTGGTAGTTTGGTGTATCTGGGTAGAATTCTAGAGCATTTTTTGCAAAAATCATTTTTACATTGGGGGAGAAAATGGGCGGTAAATTTTCTTTGAAAGTAACATTTGCGTTTTTGACTTCCCCTGATACATAAAGTGAATTGAGAGATTCTGCGAGGATATTATTGGATTTAAGAGGGATTGTAAGAGAGAAGTCGTTGATTTTTGCAGAGCTAAGAGCGTAATTATCAAAAATCCAGCTTTCTAATATTTTGTTGTGAAAAGGAGGCAAAAGAGGGCGAAGAAAGTTGATGTTTTCAAAGGTGTTGCTAGAGCCTTTGAGATAAATATTTTCGGAGTTTCCATTCATTTGGAGATGAAGGCTTGTTAGAATCTTATAATCTTTGATATCTAAAAAATCTATCCTCCCATTCATTTCTAAATTTTGTTTTTTGAGATTGTATTTTCCTTCACCACGATAGTAAATTCCCATTTCTTTTAGATAAAAATCATGGATTGTAATAAGCACTTGAGATGATTTTTCTATCAAATTAAGTTTTGTATAAAGCCATGGTAAATTGATAGTAAAATTATCTCCATCATAATTGAGTGAAGCATTGTAATCATCAAGAATAATTTGGTGGATTTGGATTTTTTGAAAATATTGCAGTAATAAATGGATATTTTTAGCATATTGGATTTGACTTTGAATGTCCATATTGCTAGATGAAGTTGAATATTCTAAATTGGATAAATTAAGGGATTGTATTTCTAAAATGAGTTTTTTATCTAATCTTAGATAAAATTCTTGGAATTGTATTCCAGCAATTTGGAATTGATGAATCCTAATTCCGTTATAAAGAAAGGTATAGAGCAAAATGAATGCTCCTATAAAAAACGATAAAAAGAAAGTAATTTTAAGTAATTTAGTTGATGGTTTTTTCATATTATTAATTGTCTTGTGTTTTTATCTACAAACACCCATTCATTCTAGCAGGATTGTGTATATCCCTCAAGGTGGTACTAATGAAATTATAGCATACCTTAAGAAAAATAATTTTGATGTGAATAAAATTGATGGCTATTTATTGCATTTTTTTGGCTATTTGCAAAGTGGTTGGTTGGATATTGGAAAAACTAATCTTGCAAAGGGAGATTTTCTATATGCGTTGATGACTTCAAAAGCGGCTTTAGAAGATATTATCCTAATACCCGGAGAAACATTATATTTTTTCATTCAAGAGATAGCATTGAAGTTGAATCTTGATGAAGAGAAATTGTATTTTGCTTATAGGAAATATGCACCTTATGAAGATGGTGTGATTTTGGCAAATACTTATAAGATTCCAAAAGGAATTAGCGAGACGCATTTGATGTATTATTTGGTAAATACATCTTTGAAAGAACATAGGAAATGGGCGATTAAATTTTTGGGTGAATATGATCAAAAACAATGGTTTAAATATGTTGTGATTGCTTCAATTATTCAAAAAGAATCGGCTAATGAAGAAGAAATGCCATTAGTTTCAGCAGTGATACACAATCGCCTCAAACTCAAAATGCGTCTTCAAATGGATGGTTCTTTGAATTATGGTAAATATTCTCACACCAAGATTACTCCAGAAATGATACGAAATGATACAACCTCTTATAATACCTATCGTTATAGTGGGATACCAAAAGCACCTGTTGGGAGTGTAAGCTTTAAGGCAATTCAAGCAGCTGTATTTCCCGCAAATGTTGATTATTTGTATTTTGTAAGAAACAAAAATGGCGTGCATTCTTTTTCAAAAAATTACCAAGAACATTTAAGGAATTTTTCAAAATAGCAAAAAATATTAGAAAAAGATTTAAAATAAGATTTATTTAAGAAAAAATAATTAAAAATATACATAAAAAGTTAAATAAAATTTTGCTTTTTAACATTTGAGAATATTTTGTGTATAATGTACGGTTTTTAAGAGAGATTAATTCTAAGGAAAAATATGGAAAGAGTAAAGAGAGTAGGCATTATTGGTGCTGGAAATGTAGGTTCTACTTTGGCTTATATCCTATCTGCAACAACTCCTTATCAAATTGTATTGCGCGATAAAGATAAAGATAGAGCAAGAGGAATGCTATTAGATATGTTTCAAGCTTCATGTGTGGGGGAGAATTTTGCCAAACTTGATGTAATTGCATCGCCAAAAGATTTAAGCGGTTGTGATGTAATTGTGATTGCAGCAGGTTCTCCAAGGTTGCCGGGTATGAGTAGAAATGATTTGCTTTTTGCCAATGCTAAGGTAATTAGCGAAATTGCAAAAGATATTAGAGAAAATGCACCAGAATCTATTGTGATTTTAGTAACTAATCCACTGGATGCTATGGTTTATACAATGCTTAAAGAAACAGGATTTGATTCTAAGCAGGTTTTGGGAATGGCAGGAATTTTGGATAGTGCGAGAATGGCAAGTTTTATTTATGAAAGATTACAATGTGCGCCCGGTCAGATTGTAGCACCTGTAATGGGCGGTCATGGTGATGATATGGTGCCTCTTCCTCGATTTTCTATGGTTAATGGAGTGCCTCTAAGTGAGCTTTTAGAACAGAAGGAAATTGATGAGGTTGTCAAAAAAACAAGAAATGCTGGAGCAGAAATTGTTTCTTGCCTTAAAAAAGGATCGGCATATTTTGCACCAGCAAGAGCCACTGCAGAAATGGTGCGTGCTATTATGAGTGATAGCCATAAAATTTTACCTTGCTCCGTGTTATTGCAAGGTGAGTATGGGTATAGTGATGTTGTAGGTGGAGTTCCAGTAGAGCTTGGGATTCATGGAGTTGAGAGGATAGTAGAGCTTAAACTTAATGAAGAAGAAAAGCTACAATTTGATAAATCTATTCAATCTGTAAAAGGATTGATTGATGAATTAAAGACTAGTTATTTTTAAATCGCAATCAAGGAGGCAACATTATCACAAACAATAATTTAGGTAAAAATTGTTAGAAAATAAATTTATAAGAGGAGTATAAAATGGGATTACTAAAAGCCCCTGATAATACACCCGTTTGGGTTAATGAAAGTCGCTGTAAAGCATGCGATTTGTGTGTGAGTGTTTGTCCAAGTGGGACACTTGCTATGTGCTTAGATGAACACAAGGTTTTAGGAAAAATGGTAAAGGTAATTAATCCAGAATCTTGTATTGGTTGTGGAGAGTGTGAGTTGCATTGTCCTGATTTTGCGATTGCAGTTGCAGATAGAAAAGAGTTTAAGTTTGCAAAATTGACAGATGAAGCAAGACAGAGAGCAGAATCCATTAAAAGTAATGGTTTTATGGCGTTATAAATTCAAGGAGAAAAAGTGAGTAGAGAATTTATTGCAAATGGAAATGAATTGGTTGCTCATGCGGCAATTGATGTAGGCTGTAAGTTTTTTGGTGGTTATCCTATCACGCCTTCTAGTGAAATTGCACACGAGATGAGTGTATTTTTGCCAAGAGAAAATGGAGCTTTTATTCAAATGGAAGATGAAATTGGCGGAATCTCAGTGGCTCTTGGTGCTTCTATGAGTGGAACAAAAGCGATGACTGCTACTTCTGGACCGGGAATTTCTCTAAAGGCTGAACAAATAGGCTATGGATTTATGGCAGAGATTCCTTTGGTGATTGTTAATGTAATGCGTGGAGGACCTTCTACGGGATTACCAACGCGTGTAGCACAAGGTGATGTAGCTCAAGCTGCGCATCCAACGCATGGAGATTATCAATCTATTGCATTGTGTCCGGGAAGTTTGGAAGAAGCTTATATGGAAACAATCCGAGCTTTCAATTTGGCAGAAAAGTTTATGACACCTGTTTTTTTGCTTTTGGATGAAACTTTGGGGCATATGCATGGAAAGGCTATCGTGCCAGATTTGGAAGAGATACAAAAAAATATTATTAATCGCCGTATTTATAATGGAGATAAAAAAGATTATAAACCTTATGGTGTGCCTCAAGATGAACCAGCAATTCTTAATCCATTTTTTGGGGGCTATCGCTATCACATCACGGGATTGCACCATGGACCAACAGGATTCCCAACAGAAGATGCAACACTTTCTCAAAATTTAATTGACAGGCTATTTAACAAGATTCTAAGCAAGAAAAATGAAATTATTTCTTATGAGGAATATCAATTAGAAGATGCGGAAATTTTATTAATTGCTTATGGTTCTACCTCAAGAAGTGCAAAAGAAGCGATTGATCGTTTAAGAGGCGAGGGGATTAAGGTGGGATTATTTCGCCCTATCACTCTATGGCCATCTCCAAAAGAAGAGTTAGAAAAATTAGGAAAAAGGTTTAATAAGATTCTTGTTGCAGAGCTTAATAAGGGGCAATATGTTTCAGAGATTGAACATTCTATGAAAAAGTCTGTTAATTTATTGACAAAAGCAAATGGGCGACCTCTTTCCCCAATTGAGATTATGAATAAAATTAAGGAGTTATAAAATGGCTTTTAATTATGATGAGTATTTGCGTGTTGATAAAATGCCAACGCTTTGGTGTTGGGGTTGTGGCGATGGGGTGATTTTAAAAGCAATTGTAAGAGCCATTGATAAGCTTGGTTGGAATATGGATGATGTTTGTTTGGTGAGCGGAATTGGCTGTAGCGGACGCGTTTCTTCTTATGTAAATTGCAATACAGTGCATACTACACATGGTAGAACGCTCGCTTATGCCACAGGTATTAAACTTGCAAATCCTACAAAGAAAGTCATTGTAGTAGGTGGTGATGGTGATGGATTGGCAATTGGTGGGAATCATACAATCCATGCTTGTAGAAGAAATATTGATATTAATTATATTTTGATAAATAATTTTATTTATGGATTAACCAACTCACAAACTTCTCCCACAACACCCAAAGGAATGTGGACTGTAACTGCACAATATGGAAATATTGATCCAAATTTTGATGCTTGTAAATTAGCAAGTGCAGCAGGGGCTAGTTTTGTGGCAAGAGAATCCGTGCTTGATCCTAAAAAAATTGAAAAAGTTTTAGTGGAAGGGTTTCAAAATGAAGGCTTTAGCTTTTTTGATATTTTTAGTAATTGCCATGTTAATTTGGGTAGAAAAAATAAAATGGGTGAAGCAGTTGATACGCTTAAATGGATTGAAAGCATGATTGTACCTAAGAAAAAATACGATGAATTAAATGAGGAAGAAAGAAAAGGTAAATTCCCAACTGGTATTTTATTGCATGATACAAATAAAGTGGAGTATTGCAAGGCTTATAGGGAAGTGCAAGAAAAAGCTCAAGCAAAAAAAGGAGGTGTTCGATGAGAAGACAACTCCGTTTCACAGGTGTAGGAGGACAGGGCGTTTTGTTGGCTGGAGAGATATTAGCTGAAGCACAAATTCGTAATGGTGGCTATGGTGTAAAAGCTGCTACTTACACTTCACAAGTGCGTGGAGGACCTACAAAGGTGGATATTTTGCTGGATAATGAGGAGATTTTGTATCCTTATGCTAATGATGGGGAAGTGGAATTTATGCTTTCAACCGCACAAATAAGCTATGATCAATTTAAAAGCGGATTAAAAGAAGGAGCTACTATAGTGGTTGAGCCAAATTTGGTGATTCCAAGTCAAGAAGATAAGAAAAAATATCAAATCTTTCCTATCCCCATTATTACCATCGCTAAAGAAGAAGTGGGAAATGTGGTTACACAATCTGTGGTGGCATTAGCTATTACAGTTACTTTAACAAAATGTGTGGATAGGGATTTGGTGTTTGAAACGATGATTAGCAAAGTTCCTGCAAAAGTGGTTGAGCTAAATAAAAAGGCTTTTGAGTTGGGTGAGAAATACGCCAAGGAAGCCTTAGAAAAAGGTGCATTGCAATAAACTTCAATAAGCCACAAAGGCTTATTGAATGAAATCTGCTGATAATCTTCATAAAAAATATCTTTTAATTTCTTGTGTTTTTCTTGCAAATGGGGTATAAAAATATTTTAAATTATTTTTTAGGTTTTTGTGTAACTTCTAAAATATAACAAATAATAATAATTATATATAAATATATATATCGTAAATGTTAAAAAAATATTGACTTTGCTTGAGATATAAGAGTAAAATTAAAACAATATTTTACCTCTAAAAAAAGTGGAATCAAAAGAAATGAAATTAGAACATTTACCTTTAGGAAATTTACTTTTAGACCAAAAAGACGCAGTTTATAATGAAAAATTAGAAATTTTAAACCAAGTGCAAGAAATTTTTGATGATTTTAGGCTTGATATTCAAAAAAGCCTAGAAATTGATAATAAAATCGCGATTTTCTATCAATCTCAAAATGGTGAAATTCCTAATGCAGTGCGTGGCTTTAGCCAACAAGCAAAAGACAAATTTGAAGTAGAGATTTTAGATGTAGATAATATCCAAAGGGTCAATGGGAAATTTGGTGCTTTTGAGGCAGAATCTGAGAATGGCAAAAAAGTAGGTTTTTCACAAGCGGTTATGTTTGTATATGATGAAAATCTTTTGAGATTCAAAGGATTTTTTAGTGTGGCAGATTTTGATAACCCACTAGATTTGTTAAAAGCATTGGAAGCAAATCTTGGAGAGTATTCTTATAAAGAGATGATTGCCTATAAAGAGGATTTTTGTCAATACCATCATAGACGCGAGAAACATTGCACCAAATGCGTGGAATCTTGTCCTACTTTTGGAGTTGGGGCAAATGATAGCTTGATGGAGCTAGTATTTTCTCCGATAGATTGTATTTCCTGTGGAGCTTGTGTTGGGGTTTGTCCTACAAGCTGTTTGGAATATAGCGAACTTCCAAAAGAGGGTTTGGAAGAGATTGTTGAGATTTATAAGAATCGCCAAATCTTTTTGTGTGATGAAGTTGGCTACCGGCAGTTGGTTGAAAAAAATGTTATTTTGCCTACAAATCTTATTCCACTTGTTTTGCCTAATTTAAAAATGCTTAATGAAAATGATTGGCTGATGATGTTGCAAGTTAGTCAAAATGATATTGTGGTTTTTGGCGATAAAAGTTCGCAAATTGAATTTGTAAATAATATCACAAAGCAGATTTATCAAAGGGAGTGTATTTTGATTGCTGATTCTTTGGATGAGATTGAAAAGTGTGCTTTGGAGGTAAAAGGATTTGAATCGTATTTGTATAAAAATCGCTACTCTCGCCCTCATAGAGAATCTTTGGCACAAAGAATACAATATATGATAAAAGATAAAGAATTTGGTATTGCAAAGAGTGTTGCACCTATTTTTTATGGAGATTTGAAGGTGGATTCTTCAAAATGCACTTTGTGTCTCTCTTGTGTGGGGGCTTGCAATGTGAATGCAATTTTTGCAAAAAGCGATGATTTTTCTTTGCGGTTTAATCCTTCTTTATGCACCACTTGTGGATATTGCGTGGAATCCTGTCCTGAAAAGGTAATGGAAGTTAGTCGCGAGGGTATGAGATTGGAGGCGAGCTATTTTAAAAGTAGAGAGATTGCCAAAGATACGCCCTTTTTGTGTGTAGAGTGTGGGAAGCCATTTTCTACAAAAAAATCTATTGACAAAATCTTTGCTTTATTAAGCCCATCTTTTAGTGCAGATTCTAAAAAATTAAGAACCATTCAATGTTGTCCAGATTGTAAAGTAAAAGTAATGTTTCAAGATCAAATCAATCAAAAAGTCGGGGTGTAAAATGCTAGAGAAGCTTTCTAAAGAGGAATTAATGAATCTTAACAATGCAAGAATTTTGTATTATGATTTTTTTAATGGCTTTTTTGTTTTTGAGCTACTTGATGATAGAGTAGAGATTTTTCAAAAACAATTAGCAATTCTTAAAAACGCACCTTTAAGCGAAGAAGTAGAAGCGGATTTTTTGCTTTTAGAAAATGAAATCTCTCACAATGGTATTGTAAATATTAAAGATGAGTTTTCAAGGCTTTTTGCATTGCCTTTTGGAGAAAAGCAAGTTGGGAGCCATTTGTCACATTTTTATGAGAATTGCGTAGGTGGAAATAGTTTGCTGCAAATCAAAGCTTTGATTAAAAAAAGTGATATTCGCATTAATTCCAAGGATTTTAAGGAAACAGAAGAGCATTTGGGGTTTTTGTTTGGGTTTATGAGATATTTAATAGAAACAAACAATGAAGAATTAGCAAAAGAAGTGTTTTTGTATGCTAATAAGGCTTTTTTGGGGCTTGTTAGCGAGATTAAAGAAAGGAGAGATTCTAAGTATTATTTGGCATTAGCAAGAATTTTGGAGAGTTTTTTGAAATTTGAAGGGGAGGTTTATGCTTAAAGAGAAATGATTCCACAAAGGCTTTCTAAGATTAGAGAGTCTTTTTGGGATTATCCCAAATCTCAATTTAAGGAGCTTAAATGGAGAAAAGTAGGCGTGAATTTTTGAAAAACGCTACTAAAACTTCAATAGCGGTTGCTGGTGTTAGTGTTGCACTAGCAGGTTGTAGCAAAAAAGGAAGCAGTGAGAATCTAGTTCGTGGGAAATCTCCCAAAACAGAGATTCTTTATCAAAAAACTAAGCAATGGGATATGTATTATTCTGTGGCTAAATAAAAGAAAGGAGGTTAAAGTATGAGTGAGGCTATTAAAAGGCGTCAAACAAGGCGTGCATTTTTGAAAATGACTGCGTTAGGAAGTTTGGCAGGAGCTAGTGTAGCACTTGGTGCTGATAGTCAAAAGACAATGCGTCCTGCAACTGCACAAGAATTACAAGAGAAGTATCCAAATTCTCAAAAAATCAAAACAATTTGCACCCATTGTTCTGTTGGTTGCGGTATTGTTGCAGAAGTTGTTGATGGTGTTTGGGTGCGTCAAGAAGTGGCACAAGATCATCCAGTATCTCAAGGTGGGCATTGCTGTAAGGGTGCTGACTTGATAGATAGAGCAAGAAGTGAGACAAGACTTCGCTATCCATTAGAAAAAAAAGATGGCAAATGGGCAAGATTAAAATATGATGAAGCAATGGATAAAATTGCCGCACAGCTTAAGCAGATTCGAGAGGAAAGCGGTCCTGATGCAGTAATGTTTTTGGGGAGTGCAAAATGTTCGAATGAGCAAAGTTATTATATTAGAAAATTTGCAGCATTTTTTGGAACAAACAACATAGATCACTGCGCTAGAGTTTGACATTCACCAACAGTTGCCGGTGTGGCAAATACATTTGGGTATGGTGGAATGACAAACCATCTTGGCGATATGATGTTTTCAAAATATATTTTAATCATTGGGGCAAATCCTGCGGTTAATCACCCTGTTTCTATGGTGCATATCTTAAGAGCTAAAGAAAAAGGGGCAAAACTTGTTTGTATTGATCCGAGATTTACCAAAACTGCAGCAAAATGTGATGAATTTCATAGAATTAGAAGTGGGACAGATATTGCATTTGCATATGGGTTATTAAATCATATTATTGCAAAAAATCTTTATGATGAAAAATACCTAAAAGAGCGTGTATATGGCTATGAAGAAATCATCAAAGAAGCACAAAAATTCCCTCCAGAAGTGGCAGCTGATATTTGTGGAATCCCAGCTGATGAGATTAGACATATTGCAGAGGAAATGGCTGCGGCTAAACCTGCAAGTTTAATTTGGAATCAAGGATTGACGCAACATACAGTAGGGACTTCTAATACAAGGATTATGCCTATTTTGCAAATGTTTTTAGGGAATATTGGTAAAAATGGTGGCGGTGTAAATATCCTAAGAGGGCATGATAATGTGCAAGGTGCTTCAGATATGAATAACTTAGCAGATTCATTGCCGGGTTATTATGGACTAGGAGAGCCTGCTTGGAAGCATTTTTGTAAGCATTGGGGTGTAGAGTATGAATGGATGCTTGGACGCTTTAAGAATAAAGAAATGATGGAAGCTACCGGTTTTGCACACTCTACTTGGAAATTTGGTGTATTAGATGATGAAAATATGGCTAATAATGGTGGGACAAAACTCCGTGCATTAGTTGTTATTGGCTCTGGTATGACAACAGTTTCTTTGCTTGATTTGCAAAAAAAGGCAATGGATGCATTGGATTTAGTGGTTTTTGTAGATCCTTATGTGAATGATTTGGCTATTTATAGCGATAGAAAGGATAATCTCTTTATGCTCCCAGCAGCTTCACAAATGGAAACAGCAGGTTCTGTTGCTGCAACTAATAGAAGCTATCAGTGGAGAAGTAAAGTAATGGAGCCACTTTTTGAATGCCGTCCTGATGAAGAGTTTTTGTTTGGTTTGGCAGATAGATTGGGCTTTTTAAAAGAGTATCAATGGAGATTGTATGATATTGCAAAATCCAAAGGTAGAGATAAATTTATTTGGCCAGATGATGCAACTACGGAATTGACACAAAGCATACGAAGTATCGGATTGCAAGGGATGAGCCCAGAGAGACTAAAAGCACATCAAGAGAATTGGCATATGTTTGATAAGGTGACTTTAGAGGGGAGCGGACCTTTTAAAGGCGATTATTATGGATTGCCATGGCCTTGTTGGAGTGATAAGCACCCCGGAACGCCTGTAATGTATAATGATAGCATTCCTGTTATGCGTGGTGGTATGGGATTCCGTGTAAATTGGGGAGTAACAAGCCCTGATGGACAAAGCATGCTAACAAATAGAACTTTGCCAAATGCAAAATATCAAGGAGGACATGCTCCTATTAGTGCTGCAAATGCAGAATCTTTGGGTATTAAACTTACTGAAGAAGAAAAGCAAGCAATAGCAGGAACAACTTTTGCAATGGGAATTGGAAATAATATTTTGGTTGAGAAAGCTTTGGAAGCTGGACTTTGTCCTTATGGAAATGGTAAGGCAAGGGCAAGAGTATGGAATTGGTATGATCAAATCCCGCTTCATAGAGAGCCTTTGCATTCCATTCGTGGAGATTTGGTTAGCAAATATCCAAACTTCCCTGATAAGAAAAATCATTTTAGGGCAAATATTAAGTATATTTCTCGTCAAAATGAAAAAGATTGGGTAAAAGAATATCCAGTCAATATGCTAAGTGGAAGGCTTGTAGCACATATGGGAACGGGAGCTGAAACTAGAAGTGCAAAATACCTTGCTGAAGTAGAAGGTGAAATGTTTGTAGAGATTCACCCAGATAAAGCTGCAGAGATGAATATCCGCAATGGTGATCAATTGTGGATTTATGGGACAAATGGAGCAAGAATCTTGGTGCCTGCAAAAATTTCTACTAGAGTGGATTATAATAGTATTTGGTTGCCACAGAATTTTTCAGGAATGGATCAAGGAGAATCTAGACTTGAAAATTATCCAGAAGGCACTAAGCCTTATGCTATCGGAGAATCGGCTAATATGATTTCAAGCTATGGGTTTGATTATAACTCTGCTTGTCCAGAAACAAAATGTGGCTTATGCCGAATTGAAAAAGCGCAATAAGGAGTGAAAAATGAGTGATACTAATCAAGAGATCTTAGCGAATTTTTCAAGAATCAAATTTTATTGCGATACTAATCGTTGTATTGAATGCCATGGGTGCGATGTAGCTTGCAAAGAAGCTCATCATTTGCCTGTGGGCGTGAATCGCCGTAGAGTAGTTGTATTAAATGAAGGACAAGTAGGCAAAGAAAGTGCTGTTTCCGTGGCTTGTATGCATTGTGCTGATGCACCTTGTGCGCAAGTTTGTCCGGTAGATTGTTTCTATATCCGTGCTGATGGGATTGTTTTGCATGATAAGAAAACTTGCATTGGTTGTGGATATTGTTTGTATGCTTGTCCTTTTGGTGCGCCTCAATTTCCCAAAAATGGTGTTTTTGAAAGTCGTGGCGCAATGGATAAATGCACATTTTGTGCAGGCGGTCCTGAAGAGACTAATAGCGATGAAGAATACAGACTTTATGGACAAAATCGAATCGCTGAAGGGAAAGTGCCAATGTGTGCAAGTATGTGTTCTACAAAAGCACTTTTAGCTGGAAGTAGCGAGGAAGTATCCAATATCATTACGCATCGTGCGACTGTGAGAGGTGAGAATATCCCAAATGCTGTGCCAAATGTGTGGAAAACTGCTTATGGAAATTAAGGGGGATTCTATGAAAACTTGTAAAAATTTCTTTAGAATCTTTGTAATTTTCTTTGGGGTTGCTGCTGTTTTGTGGGCAGCTAATCCTAGCGTTCCACAAGAAGGTGGCAAACAATATGCAGAAGTGATAGAAGGCAATAATGCTCTAATGCAAAATCCTATGAATCCTAAACTCTATGGTGGTCCTGAAGTGGAGGCTATCAAGGCGTGGGGAGTAAATTCTCCAAATGCAGTGGGTTGGGGTGAGATTTTTACACTTTTGCAAGGGCATTATTTTGCGACAATCTTTGCTATTATCATTGTGTTGGTGCCATTAGCGTTTTTGGGACATTTTGTTATAGTAGGACAAAAGAAATTTTCCCACGGAAAGAAAATCAAGGTTTTTTCTACTTATAATATTGTTGTGCATTGGTGTGCTGCTATACCCTTTGTCATCTTGTGTTTGACTGGATTAATAATGATCTTTGGTGATAAGCTTGGCGGAGGCGGTTTTGTTAGATTTGCTAGAGATGTGCATGGAATTGCAACGATACTTTTTGCGATTTTTGGAGTTTTAATGTTTTTGATGTGGGTAAAACCTGCTCTCTTTAAACTCTATGATATTAAATGGTTAATGATCATGGGTGGATATTTGAGCAAAGAAAAGCGTCCAATTCCTGCAGGCAAATTTAATGCTGGTCAAAAAATGTGGTTTTGGGTTTGCACTATAGGTGGTTTTATGATGGTTATCTCTGGTGCATTTATGTTTTTCCAATTTAGCGATATTGAAACCTTGAGGATTATGGCATTAGCTCATAATGTGATTGGATTTTTAATTGTGGCACTTCTAATTACTCATATTTATATGGCTGTTTTTGCGATTGAGGGTGCTTTGAACTCTATTATTGATGGCAATATGGGTGAAGAAGAACTTGCGATTTTGCATAGCTATTATTATCAAGAATTGAATAAAGCATAATGGAAAGATTCTGCCAAAATTTACAGATTGAACAAATTTCTCCTAGTGGATTTATTTCTACTAGAGAGGATTTTGTCATTAATGAGGAGAGGATTGCCTTTTATCTTAATGGGGAGAAGTTGCTTTCTGTGATGAGTGTCCCTGTGGAGCAAGATTATCATATTGTTGGATTTTTGATGAGTGAGGGTGTGATTAGCAATATCTCACAGATTGATTCTATTAAAATTGCAGAAGATGGAAAATCTGTATGGTTGGAAGCACAGATTCATCAAGAAATGCTCAAAAATCTTTTTAGAGAGAAAACGCTCACTTCGGGTTGTTGTGTCGGAGTTGCTGGGAATTTAGAAGGAAATGTGATTAAAAAGTTTATTGCAAATCCTTATAAGGTTACAACCAAAAAGATTTTTGAACATTTGAGGGAGTTTGAAGAAAATAGCCTATTGTTTTCTAAAACAGGTTGCGTTCATAAAGCAATGTTGGTCTTAAAAGAAAAAACTCTCATTTCAGAAGATATTGGGAGACATAATGCTATTGATAAAGTGATGGGTAAAGCAAGAATGCAAGGGTTTGATACTGAAGATTCTATGCTTTTTGTAAGTGGGAGATTATCTTTGGAGATGATTGTAAAAGCAGTGATGCATAATATCCCTATTGTGGTTTCTAAGGCAGCAGCAACTTTTATGGGGATTAAAGCTGCACAAGAAACCGGAGTTACATTGATTGGTTTTGCGCGTGGAGAGAAGGCAAATGTTTATACGCATAGTGGTAGAATCTTAGGATAAGTTGGAAACAGAATTAGACTTTTATTACAAAACCTCCAATAAAGATTGCAATAATAATCAATGGAACAATGTATTTGATATAGTAAAACCAAACAATACTAAAAGTAGAGGTTTTTTGGGAGTAGTTATTGATTTCTTTGATGGATTTTTCTCCCAAAACCCACCCTACAAACAATACAGAACCTAAAGCAGTTAGAACAAAGAAAATATTGCCACTAATAAAATCAAAATTATCAAAAATATTTCTTCCCCAAAAAATAATCTCTCTCCAAGGTCCATAAGTAAGGATACAAGGGAGATTCCCAAAAATAAAGACAACAATGAGAGTGTAGCTAACTGCTTTGTTGTGAGAGAATTTAAATTTTTCTTCCAAAATGCTAATAATCACTTGATAGATAGTCAAAGAAGTGGTTAAAGCTGCAATTAATAGCAAAATAAAAAAGACAATAGCAAAAAAGCTTCCAAAAAACATATGCGAAAATGCAATAGGCAGGCTTTTGAATACCAAAGAAGGACCAGAATCTGGGGCTAATCCCACGCTAAAAAGGGAAGGGAATATGATAAAGCCTGCCAAAATTGCTACAAGTGTGTTGATGATACCTGTGATATAGGCTGTTTTTACAAGATTTTCTTCTTTTTTGAGATGGGAAGAAAGGGTAATCATCACCCCAAAACCAAGTGAGAGTGCAAAAAATACCTGTCCTAGAACATATAAAAATAATTTTGGCGTGATAGCAGAAAAATCAGGTATAAGATAAAATTTAATACCCTCTATTGCATTATCTAATGTAAGGTTGCGAATAATCATTCCAATAAGACATAAAAACAAAAGAGGCATAAGCCATTTAACGGATTTTTCGATACCTTCAATGATACCTTTTTTGAGAATAATCCAATTAATAACAACAAAAATAAAAGTATAAAATCCAATCAACAAAGGAGAATTTTCGATATTTTGTGTGTAAAAGTTAGAGGTAATTTCTTTGGTGATTGGGCTAGAGAGATCAAGCCCTAGCGATGAAAAAAGGGATAAAAAAATATTGATGATATATGAGATAACCCAACCCCCAAGCACCATATAATAAGCCAAGATTCCAAATGCTCCAATAACCCCCATATAACCTACTATTTTCCATAGATTGTATTTAGAATGAGTGTCAAAGGCGTCAATAGAGTTTTTATGTGCCATTCTGCCAATAACATTTTCTACTAAAATAATAGGAATCCCAACTAAAAGCATTGCAATAATAAACGCCAAAACATAAGCTCCACCACCATTTTCACCAACAAGATAAGGGAATCTCCAAGTTGCTCCAAAACCAATAGTAGCCCCAGCAACAGTGAGAATATAAGTAATTTGATTGCTCCAAGTTTGTCTTTGCATAAGTCTAATAAGCCTCTTTTGTGAAATTATTGTTTGAAATTGTATAGTTTTTTGCTTAATTTAAAGAATCTCTTTAAAAAAGTAATTTTTGCAGAGATTCTTCCCATTTTAGCGGTTGGTTTAAAATTTCTATCCCTTTTTGAATCAATTGATTTTGTGTGTTTGGATTTTTGATGTTATTGAGGTGTTGGAGGAGATAAGATTGAAGTGTATTTTTATCTATATTCCACACTTCCTTGATAGCCAAAATAGCTTCTTGATAGCTTTTTAGATTTTCGTGTTGATTAGGGGCGATTTCAAGAGCAATGCAAGGAATCTTACAGGATAGAATCTCTATTAGGGTTTGCCCACAAGCACAAATACACAAATCCATTTGTGTGAATAAATTTGCCATTTGTTTGGGGCTTAATCCATAATATCCCTTTGCATTAGAATGGAGGTTTGTATCTTTGTGAATGTAGTGGATTTGGTAATTTGGATTTTGCATTAAGAGCAAAGTAATAATCCATTTTGTGAGATTTAAAATATCTTCTCCACCTAGTGTGATAAGGATTTTTGAGATAGTTTTTGGGGTAAATTTTTGTTTTGTTTTTAATTGCTCCAAAAAAGGTTTTTGCAATAATCGGTAATTGCTACCCAAAAAAAGAGTGTGGTTTGGATAATGCTTTTGATAAATCGCTTTGGAAGCACTTGGTGAATTATTTAATAAGATTCCTTTGGGATAGGGAAGGCGTAAGGTATCATCAAAAAAAATGCAATGTGGAGCTAGGTTTGCAACTTTTTGGTAAGATTCAAGTTCTAAAACATAAGAGTCAATGACAGCAAGATTACATTTTTTGAGTTCAATATCCATATAAGAAGAGAGCAATAGGCTTGAATCTAAAAGTGTGGCTTGAATATTGTTTTGCTCTAAAATATGCAAAAGAGCTGTGCAGCGACTAAAATGTCCAAGCCCAACCCCTGTTTGAATATCAGCAAAAATGAATGCTTTTTTGTGCATCTAAGAGTAGATTTTTTTGAGATTTTCTAGTTTGGAAGTTGCATTTAATAAGAGCATATCTGCCAAAATTAAAGCCAACATAGATTCACACACAACGCTTCCTCGAATTGCAATACAAGGATCATGGCGACCTTTGATTTCACAAGTGCATTCTTGATTGTTCGTTGTGATTGTGGATTGTGGGATAAAAATGCTCGGGGTAGGCTTAAAATGCACTTTGAAATAAATTTCCTCTCCATTGCTAATTCCGCCCAAGATTCCACCACTATGATTACTTAGAAAACCATTTTGGGTAATAGAATCGTTATGTTCTGAGCCAAACATTTTTGTCGATTCAATGCCACTCCCGATTTCTACTGCCTTTACTCCATTTAAGCCAAGCATTAATTCCCCAATTGCCGAATCTAGCTTATAATAAAGCGGCTCCCCAAGCCCAATGGGGATATTTATCGCACTAATTAGAGCAGTTCCACCCACACTATTGTGTGAGTTTCTAGCTTCCATTATTTTGTTTTTTTGGGCTTGTTCGGTGTTTTTATCTAGTGAAAAAATTTCACTTTCTTTGGCGAAATTGAAATCAATCTCTTGACAATCAATCCCACCCACACTAAAGATTCCACTTCTTAGGGTAATTTTGAAATGCTTTAATAACATTTTTGCAATTGCTCCAGCAGCAACTCTTGCTGCACTTTCTCTAGCACTTGACCTTCCGCCTCCGCGATAATCCCTAATGCCATATTTGTGAAAATAAGTAAAATCTGAATGCCCGGGGCGAAAAATGTCTTTGATATTGTTATAATCACTGCTTTTGGTCGCATGATTGCGGATAAAAAACCCCAAAGGAGTTCCTGTGCTTTTGCCCTCAAATACTCCACTTAGAATCTCTACTTCATCGGCTTCTTTTCTTTGTGTGGAAAAAAGATTCCTGCCACCTTGCCTTCTTTGCATTTCTAAATTAAGAAAATTTGTATCAATTTCTAATCCAGCAGGAAGTCCATCTAGCACTCCACCAATCCCAGCTCCATGACTTTCCCCAAAAGTCGTGAGTTTAAGCCGTGTGCCAAAAGTATTCATTTTGTCTCCTTTAGAATCTCAAGTGCAATTTTTGCACAATTTTGTTGGGCTTCTTTTTTACTTTTGCCGCTTGCATGTGCGTATTCTTTGCCTTGAATAAAAACTCCAATTAGAAATTCTTTATTGTGGTCAGGTCCTTTAGAATCCAAAACCACATATTCAGGGATTACCCCAAAGAGAGCTTGAGTGAGTTCTTGCAGGCTAGTTTTGTGATCATAAAAAAGATGTTGAATGTCAATTTTGGGATAAAGAATCTCAAGGATTTTTAGGACAATTTTTTGCACCTTTTCAAGCCCACTTTCTAAATAAATTGCACCAATGATGGCTTCAAAAGCATTAGAGAGGATAGAATCTTTGTCTCTTCCGTGATTTTGTTCTTCAGAATGAGAGATAAATAAATATTCTCCGATACCCAAATAACGCGCAATTTTTGCAAAAGCTTTTTCATTGACCATAGAGGCTCGCATTTTTGAAAGCTCACCTTCTGGCGAGGAGGGAAATTTTTTGTATAAAAATTCTCCAATGATTAAATCCAAAACAGCATCACCTAAAAACTCCAATCGTTCATTGTGCGTTGATTTTTTGGCACTTTTATGCGTAAGTGCCTCTTTGAGTAAATTTTGATTTTTGAAGTGATAACCTAAGGTTTTTTGAAAATGATTGAAATCCACCTTTATTCCTTTTGTTCTTTAAGTTTTAATGCCTCTTCTTTGGCAATTTTATCACAGAGTTCATTTTCTTTGTGACCATTATGACCTCTAACCCATTCTGTTGTGATATGGTGTTTTTTGGATACTTGTAGATAATGTTTCCAAAGATCTGGATTCTTGATATTTTTAAAATCTTTTGCAATCCAATTTGGAAGCCATTTAGAAAGTCCATCTAAGACATATTTTGAATCGCTAACCACTAGCACTTCGCAAGGCTCTTTGAGTGCTTCAAGGCTAAAAATCAATGCAGAGAGCTCCATTTGATTGTTTGTTACATTTTTGGCACTTCCTTTTAAAATTTTTTCATAATTTTTGTAACGCAAGATTCCACACCATCCGCCATATCCGGGATTCCCAAGAGATGAACCATCACAAAAGAGAGTAACGCGTTTCATCTTGTTTTTCCTTTAAAAACACAAGGGTTTGTAGTGTGAGTAATTCTTTGCAATGAGGGCAAGTCTCAAAGGGGAGTGGAGTATTTGCTTTGCAAGAGGTGCAAAGGTATTGAAATTTTAAATCACCTTTGTAATTTTGGTTTTTGTGTAAGAGTGTAAGTACTTCAAGCTCAAAAGTAGATTTTGAATCAGGGGTAAGATTGTAAAAGCCTTTGGCTTGAAAAATATCTTGTAAGAGTTTGTTGTTTGGGGGAGTATTTGGGAGTTCATTGGGATTTAGATTCCATAAAATATCTAAAACATTCAAGATTTGTTCTTTGTGGAGATTTTGAATAGATTCCCAAAATAAACTAGGATAAAAATCCTTAAAGTATTTGAGAATAATGCGGGACAATTTTACCTCTTTTTGTAAAAGCATTAAAAGCTTTTTTGATTTTTCTTGGTTGTTATCGGCATTGGAAATAAGGATTTTGGTTTGTAAATAGTGGCGATGGAGAATCGTCCCACCTTCAATTTCTTCCAGACAATCTAGAGCGTTTAAGGCATCTTGATAGAGTTTGAGTTCCTCATAAATGCTAATGAGGGATTTTAAAACTTTGCAAGAGCGGGGATAATGGTGGAGAATTTCTAAATAGATTTCTTTTGAACGCAATGGAAAGCCAGCCTTGTAATAAACATTGCCTAGAGATTCTAAAATAGGAATTTTATCAATCGGATTTTTGATATAATCAAGCAAGGTTGCATAAAGGCGAATAGCCTTTTCATAGTTTGCGCCTTTTTGATACATATTTGCCATAAAAAGAATCGAGGGAGTTGGATTTGGGCTTAGAGCTAAAAATTCTTTGATTTCTTTGTCAAAACCAATATAATCAAAGCTTTCCATAAATTTTATAAAAGATTGATGGCGTTTTTTGCTTACAATATAATTCCAATAATAAGCAAATAGGCTAATAATTCCCACAAGAAAAATAAAAATCATAATCCCAAAAAGAGGATCGCGGTAGTCTATATTTTCTAAAAAATTCAAAATAAACCTTGTAATCTTTATGGATATTTATTCTAAAAGATTATAGCAAAATTTCTAAGAGGATTTTATAAGAAACTTTTGTAAAATTTGATAATTTACCAAATATTAATCAATGGAGTTCAAAGTTTGATAACTCAAGAAAGTATTGATGCACTCAAAAATCAACTTGATGTTGTAGAAGTGGTTTCACATTACATAGAATTAAAAAAAATGGGCTCAACCTTTAAGGCTTGTTGTCCTTTTCATCAGGAAAATACTCCTAGTTTTGTGGTGAATTCTTCCAAAGGTTTTTATCATTGTTTTGGATGTGGTGCAAGTGGAGATAGTATCACTTTTGTAATGGAATATGAAAAGATTAATTACAAAGAAGCTTTGGAAAAATTAGCGCAATTTTATAATGTAACATTAGTGTATGATAATCAAAAACAGCAAAATATAGATTCTAAAATTATGGATTTTATGAATGATTATTATCAAAATGGAATCACCAAAGAAGTGGAATCTTATATTCACTCACGCGGCATTTCAAATGCGATGAAAGAGAAATTTGAGCTGGGTTATGCAGGGCATAACTATGAGATTATGGCATATTTGCAAAAAAATTCTATTGATATGCAAGAAGCGTTAAATTTGGGTATTTTGGGTGTAGATAATGAAAATGGCGTCAAAAGATATTATGCAAGATTAACACAAAGATTGATTTTTCCTATCCGTTCTCCACAAAATAAAATTATCGGTTTTGGTGGAAGGACGTTTGGGAATCACCCTGCAAAATATATCAATTCTCCCCAAACAAAATTATTTAATAAATCCCAAATACTTTATGGTTATCCACAGGCAAAAGAAAGTATTTATAAAAAAGAAGAAATTATCATCACTGAAGGGTATTTAGATGTAATTATGCTTCATCAAGCGGGATTTACAAATGCTGTTGCAACTCTTGGCACGGCTTTGACAAAAGAACATTTGCCCTTGCTCTCTAAAGGGAATCCAAAAATCATTGTTGCATATGATGGTGATAATGCAGGAATGAATGCGGCTTTTAAAGCAGCAAGTCTATTGTCATTGGCAAAAAAAGAGGGTGGAGTCGTGCTTTTTGATGGTGGATTGGATCCAGCCGATATGGTGAAAAATGGAGAAATTGAGAGATTAAAAGAGCTTTTTGTTAGTCCTATTCCACTCATTGATTTTGTGTTGGAGGAAATGATTAAAAAATATGATATAACTAATCCAGTCCAAAAAGATAAATGCTTGCAAGAAGTCTTAGAATATCTTCATCAGTTTTCTGCTGTAATTCAAGAGGAATACAAAGGATTTTTGGCACAAAAGTTAAAACTTCCTCCACATTTAATTAAAACTCAAAAATACAATGAAGCTAAGATTGTAAAAAATCAAGGTGATATTTATGACTTAGCAGAAAAAATTATTATTAAAAGTGTTTTAGAAGATTCAAGCCTTTTGGAATATGTTATGGATTTTTTGGAGCCTTCAATGTTTTTTACTCAACAAGAAGCTTTTTTGAAACTCATAAAAGGAGATTTGCAAGATAAAAGTTTGATTGGGATTTTGTTGGATAGCAAGATAAAACCGCAAAACAAAGAGAAGTTAAAGCAACAAATGATTATGATTTTGCACAAATTTTATGAAGAACAAAAAAATAAAATTATTCAAGATAAGAATCTTTCTTTGAGAGAAAAAGCATTTTTATTAAGAAAATATCAAAAGTATTTGGAAAATCTAAAAAAAGGAGATTTGATTATTTATGAAAGCTTTAGCGCTTTTTAGTGGAGGTTTAGATAGTCTGCTTGCTATTAAAATTATCAAAGATATGGGAATTGATGTTTTGGCTTTGCATTTTAATATTGGATTTGTTGGTAAAAATGATAAGAGTGAAGCCCTAAAAGAAATTTTGGCACAAATTGATGTTCCTTTGAAAGTCATTGATATTAGAAAGCAGTTTTTTGATGAAGTGTTATTTGCACCAAAATATGGTTATGGAAAATATTTTAATCCTTGCATTGATTGTCATGGGAATATGTTTTCACACGCTTTTTCGCTCCTAGAGAGTGAGGGAGCTAGCTTTGTAATTAGTGGAGAGGTTTTGGGACAGCGTCCAAAAAGTCAAAGGGCAGAAGCACTTTTGCAAGTGGAAAAGTTATGCAACGCACAAGGTTTGGTAGTGCGTCCTATGAGTGCAAAACTACTTCCTATTACTATCCCAGAACAAAAGGGGTGGATTGATAGAGAGAGATTGCTAGATATTCATGGTAGAGGTAGAGAGAGGCAGCTAAAAATGGTGGAAGAATATGGAATCAAAAATTATGCCAAACCCGGTGGAGGTTGCCTTTTGACAGATACTTCTATTGCAAATAAAATCAAAGATTTGCAATCTCATAGAGAAATTGTGTTTGAAGATATGGAAATGGTGAAATATGGGAGATATTTTATTTTGCCAAATGGTGGAAGATGTGTGATTGCAAGAAATGAAGAAGAAAATCAAAAGCTTTCTTTTAAACACCCTAAGATGAGCAAGATTGAGTTGTTAAATTGTCTAGGACCTTTGGGGTTGGTTGAAAAAGATTCAAGTCAAGAGGATAAAGAAATGGCGATTGCTTTAACTCTAACTTATGGTAAAACCGAAATGGATAAATCTTATAAAGTGCATTTTGAGGGGAGGGAGGTAGAAATGAAGCCTTTTGTCTCAAAAGAAAAAGCAAGAGAGTTTTTGCTTAATTCATAAAATAAGGAGTTGTGATGAAAAAAGAGATTTTTAGTGAAATTATTTGTGAGCGTTATTCTTGTAGAAATTTTAAAGAAAGAATGCTCACACAAGAAGAGATGGATTATATTTTGGAAGCAGGGAGATTATCCCCTAGCTCTTTGGGGCTAGAGCCATGGAAATTTTTGGTGGTGCAAGATTCTAATAAAAAAGCCGAAATTGCTGAAATTGCTAATGGACAAAAACATGTTGAAAAATGTGGAGCAATTATTGTAGTGGTTGCAAGATTGGATTTTGGTGAGTATTTTATCCCAAAATTGCAAGGACGCGGCTTAAGTCAAGAGGAAATGCAAAAGCGGATAGATATTTATAAGCCTTTTATTGATGGGATGAATGAGCAAGAGAAATTGCATTATGCAAGAGAGCAGACTTACTTAGCTTTGGGCAATCTTGCTAATGCTGCTTGTGCAATCGGGCTTGGCTCTTGTATTATTGGCGGTTTTAATGCGGAGAAATTAGATACTTATTTGAACTTGGATACCTCCAAAGAAAGAAGCTTTGTAATGTTGGTAGTTGGGGAAAGAAATGAGGTAGATATTCCCAAAAAAGCGAGGTTTGATAAAGAGAGTATTATAACTTTTATTAATTAATTTATAAAATTAAATAAAGTTATGCTATGATAAGCCCTTTAATTTTTGATTTATGAGGGGTGAATTGTGTTTCGTAATTCCAAAAGAGAAGAGGAACTTATCATTGAAAATAGGGAATTAAAGAAAAAGGTTGAGCAGCTTGAAAATGCTCTAAAGAGTTGTAGCGTCCAAAATGAGGATTATCAAAAATCTTTTGCACAGATTGAATTACACCAAAAACAAACAGGTGTATTTAATAGTATGCTTGAGATGATGACTCAATCTTGTGCAAAGAATTTGAAAATATTGCAAGATGATTTTTCTAATTCTGTAAATATGCTTCAAGAATCTAAGAAAACTTCTTTAAAGAATTATGAACAAATACAGGCTTTAGAGACTTCTATTGGGGGAACTGTAGCAAATGTAACAGAAAAGTTGATTAGCTTTCAGGGCATGATTGCACAGGTTTATCAGGATTTGGATTCTATTACAAATGTTATTAAGCTTATTACCGATGTTAGTGATCAGACAAATCTACTTGCTCTTAATGCGGCTATTGAAGCAGCAAGGGCAGGGGAGCATGGCAGGGGATTTGCTGTTGTTGCAGATGAGGTAAGAAAACTTGCTGAAAGAGCGCAAAAAGCTACAAGAGAGATTGAGATGAATATTCAAGTATTGCGTCAAAATTTCTCTGAAGTGCAAACTTCCACAGAGGAAATTGTGGGTGATATGGATAGCGTAAATGATGAAGTTGCGAAATTTATGGAAATGGGGCAAACTTCTATATCTGTTAGAAATGATTCGGCAAATGTGTTGGATACTACTTTTATTGCATTGGTAAAGCTGGATCATTTATTGTTTAAGATTAATAGTTATAAAGCAATTATAGAAGACAATAAAGAAATGCAGCTTGCTACTCACCATGAATGTCGTTTGGGTAAATGGTATGATTCTGGGATAGGCAAGGAGCATTTTAGTCAATTGAGTAGCTATGCTGGCTTAGAAACGCCACATTCTTTGGTGCATGATTCATTTAGAGGAGCGCTAGAAGTTTTTAAAGAAGCAGGAATACAAAAAGGTGATGAAATTGTAGAATATATCAAACAAGGCGAGATAGCTTCAGATGGAGTGGTTGCTATATTGGACAATCTACTCAAAGAAAAAATATCTGAAAGACAAAATAACACGAACAAATAGAGCTTAAAGCTCTATTTGGATGAATTATTGGAATAGATTTTTAAAAGAATTTGTATCAAAATTTTCAAAATCATAATTTTGAGTGTTGTTGCTAAGTGGCAAACTAGCTTTTTCAATAAGTGTGCTTATTGTGCTCATTTTGTCACTAATTTCATTGTGTTTTTGTGATAAAGATTCTATTAGCGATGAATTATCTTGTGCCATTTGGCTTGGAAGTGGCAAAGATAAAGAAACATTTTCTCCTGCTAAATTTAAACTTAATTCTCTTCCAAATAAAGCTTCATTTCGGAATTGCGCAGCTTTAGCAGTTTTATCAAGGATATTAAGATTTTCTGGATTTATTTCTCCCATATCCTTTGCTTGAGTGCTTAGTGCATTAAGCGTAATATCGGCAATTTGCATTGCTCCTACCATTTCATTTGCGCCTTTAACTCCATCGCTAAATTTGCGAATCTCTAAAGTTTCTTTGGAGAGATTGGGCAGTTCTTGAGAATCTTGAATATTCTGTGTGGTAGAGGGTTGCGATTCTTTGGTGTTGGGTTGTATATTTTGTGTATAAATATTTCCTAATCCATAGGGATTTACTGATGACAGCATAAAAACTCCTTTTAATTTTTTAAAGAGTTAAAGCATTTTGTGTTCCATTTTGGAAAACTAGGGTGATTTAATGGGTTGGCATTTTTTGATTTTGTTCAAGTTGCATTATTTTTTGTTCGAGATTCTTTTGATTTTTGCTAAGATTGGCAGTAGCAGTGATTTGATTGAGTAGAATCCACAGGCTAAGGGCAGCAAAAAGAATAGTAATTACACAACAAATCAGTGCTATTTTAATGGCTTTTAGGGAAGTTTTTTGCTGTTGTTTGAGTTCTTTGCGTAAGTTTTCCATTAATAGTCCTTTGAAAAGTATTTTGTTGCTGTGAAATGATGTATAAGTGCTAATATAAAAGAAAAAATTGAAAGCAAGATAACAATGCTAGCACCTGCTTGTAAGTCATAAAAATAAGAAATGAGAATCCCTCCAAGCATACAGATAAAGGAAATAAGGCTAGAGGCAAACATCATTTTGGCTAAAGAGTTGGTAAAAATTTCACTGCAATAAGCGGGAATGCTTAAGAGTGCGACAATTAAAATTATTCCCACTGAACGCATAGAAATAACAATTCCAAGTGCAATGAGTATCATTAGAGCCATACTAAAAAAGTTTGTTCGTATTCCTTGAAGTTGTGTAAATTCGCTATCATAAGAGATTCCAAGAATAATGCGGTAATTAAAAATTATAAAAAGAATTAATAAAATAGAGAAGATAATCATATAATAAATATCGTTTTCTGTGATGCTAAGAATGCTTCCAAACAAATATCCCATAAAATCTTTGTTATATCCTGGCGTGAGTTCTACTAAAATAATTCCCAATGCCATTCCAAAAGCCCAAAGCGATCCTACTAGAGAATCTAAACGCTCTTTGCCATAAAGAAGCATATAAGCTAAGATAATCGCACACAAAATGCTAAAAATTGTTGAACCAAGCATAATGGGGAGACCAAAAAAGGCGGCAATCCCTACTCCTCCATATACGCTATGAGCAATCCCTCCAGCGATGAAAACCATTCTGTTGGTAACTGCAATGGTGCCAATGATACCGCAAATAATGCTTGTAAAAAAAGCACCAATAATGGCATTTTGGACAAAGGTGTATTCTAAAATCTCAATCAACAAGCCACTCCAAATCTTCTTCGTTTAGTTCCTCTTTGATTTTGTCCATTTTGATAACTGCTTGTAGATATTCAGTGATTTCTAGCATATCCACAAGGGCATTTTTCATACAGCTTGTAGCACCCGGACTTGGCGTCATATTGAAGGTAATTCCTTTGTTGCTTTTGATTTTTTTCTCTCCTAAGATAAGTTTTTTTTGTGTTTTGTCTAGCACTTGAGGGCGGATTCCGCCAAATCCAGCGGCATAGGATAGTTCATTGAGCTGTATTGAAGGAATAATTTTTTTGGCTTCTTCCCAAAAATATTTTTTGCCAATGCTTGGAATCTCATAAATGAAATTTCTAAAGATATAGTTTCTAATTTCGCTATCAGAGAGCAAATCCCACATAATTTTGGTTGTTGCACTGCCAAATCCAAATGATTTCATAAAATCTGCATAAGTCCCATTTTTGAAGCGTTCTAATTTAGGCAAAGCAAGTGCGGTTGGTCCTAGTCTAGTTTTGCCTTGTGCGACAACATCAGGATCACCATGGATAGCAGCAAATGGCAGTTTTGGATTTTGCACAGTATAAACTTTGCCTTGTAATTTATTCCCGGGAATAAAATAAAAACTACCAGAAACAGGCAAACACCCTAAATCTAGTCCATATCCCATATTTTGTGCTAAAAGTAGAGAATGTGCTCCTGCATTTACCAAAACAAAAGATGCACTAATGGGCTCTTGTCCTTGAGATTGGATTGTATAGCCACCATCGCCTTGTTGGATAATATTAGTTACTTTATGGTTGAAAAATACTTTGTGTTCCCCAAAAATACTTTGTTCTATCATATGGTTTGCGGTTGAACAAAAATTCATCGCACAGAAACTTTTTCTCATTCCAGAACCTATAATCGCTTCAGGTCTGTCGCTACCATCCAACATTTTTACAACATTTGGTTCAATTTGCTTTAATGTTTCTTTGTCAAAAAATTCTAAATTAGGATAAATTTCTTTAAACTCTTCATGGCGTTTTGTCATAAAATCTACTTCTTTTTCCCCCACACCAATTGCCATTTTTTGGTATTCAAAAATACTTTTATTTTGCAGATTGTGGTAAAAAGCATAAGAAACAAGAAGTTTGGCTGCTCTTGAGACCTTTTTGGCTTTCTCAAAAGTATAGTTTGTTTCTATATCGCCAGAATGAATTGTTTGTGAATTGTTGTTGCCACTAGAGCTTAATGTGGCAGGTTGAGAATACTTTTCTAGTAAGGCAACTTTTTTAATATCTGTGTAATGTGTTAGTGCATAAAATAGCGCACTTCCAGAAATACCTGCCCCAATGATTGCTACATCATAAGAATTATTCATAAATTACCTCCTAATTTTTAAAATATTGCGATTGCATTAACATTTCAACTTCGCAAAAATGTTCTTTAGCAATTTGATTATTGATTTGAGGAAGTTCATGTTCTTTTGCTTCCTGATTGACATATAAAACTTTTTTTGCATAGCCTAATAACACTGAAATATCATGGCTAATCATAATTATAGTCTTTTCTTTATTTAAAGTTTGTAATAAATCGTAAATTTCTTTTTGGTTTTTTTGGTCAATACTTGCTGTTGGTTCATCCAAGATTAATAGATTTGGATTCCCACACAATGCTCTTGCAATTAGAACCCTTTGTCTTTGTCCTCCTGAAAGACTTCCAATTTTTTTATCGGCATAAGATTCAAGATGAAATTGCTCTAAAAGTTCCATAGCACTTTTTTTTGCATTTTTAGGCAAGAAACCTCCAAAAAGTTTTGGTTTTAAGAATCCCATCATCACAACTTCAAGTGTAGAGATAGGAAAATGGCGATTTAAGAAAGTGTTTTGTGGCACATAGCCGATGCGTAAGTTTTGGCTTTTTAGAATCTTCCCGCTACTTGGCTTTAATAGTCCAACTAATAGGCGTGCTAGAGTGCTTTTTCCGCCCCCATTTGGTCCAATGATTGCCCAAAAATCATTTTCATAAATTGTCCAATCCACATTATACAAAATTCGTTCTTTGGTAAAATAAAAATTAACATTTTTACATTCAATTATTTTTTTAGGATTATTGTTTTGCATATTCTAACTCATCTGTATTAAAAAGATTTCGCATTCCATAAATGCCTTTAATTAGCAGGGTATCTTGATTGATTCCTTGAATATTCTCTCCAATATTCAATGGAGTTATGGCGATTTTTCCAATGATTTTTCTCCCTTCTTGTGTTTCATTTTGTAGCGTTTTTAGTCCCCATATATCATGAAGAGCAAAAATTTCTCCATTTATCTCCCCAATATAAAGCATAATATGTCCTTTCATTCCAAGCAAAGTTGCAAAGGGAATGGCATGGTTTTTGATAGCTAGAATCTTTTCTGGCGGATTTAGGTGGCTTAAATCTATAAAAGCGGCTTGATTTTTGCCAATTTGTGCTTGAGAGTTTCTAGGGAGATAAAAGCCAAAATTTCCTAAAGTATCCCGCAAAAACATAGAACAATCTCTATTTCCAAGCATTCCTCCCCAGCCATATTTTTCTCCGATGATATTTTGTGCAAGGGAGGCATAATTTTGGCTAGAAAAACGCATAGGGAATTTTGTAAAGTTTTTTGTAGATAGATGAACTTGAACTTCTTTTGCAAAGCCTCTTTGAGTGCGAGTAAAAATAAAGCTCTCATAAAGATTTTTGGTGCTACCAATGAGGGGCAAAAGCATACCAATGCGTGCAGATTCTAAAAATTCATTATGGGTATTTCTAAGAGGTGTATAGTCTTTTTTGACAACTAAGAAATCTTTTGTATTTTTTAGTTTTTGGATTTGATGATTGTCCAAAATCGCCACATTAAGAGATTCTACCCATCCACTAACAAAGCCACTTTCTATAAAAACCCATTTTTTTGATTTGGAATAATGTGTGATAAGCACAGGTGTGCCTAGATAGATGGAGGAATTTTGCCAATAATCAAAAGGATAGCCTTCGCCTGCTTGTTTTGGATTTAAAAATCGTGGTTTATTGGTTGGCAAAACTCTAACATCACAAGAGCGTGTGATAATAGCAGGTTTTTTTGCATTTGGAAAATTATCAAAATCTGCTTCTTCTTCTAAGAATTGAATTTCTTGGAGTGTGTAGGGTTGGAGATTCTCACCAAAACCATAATTTTGTAAAGCTTGTTGTAATCCCCATTTGACTTCTGTGGAAGTGTGTTTTGGATTTTTAGAAAAAGGGGCAAAAAAATGCTTGAGATATTCTTGTTTTAAGGCTTTTGTGGAGGAAGTTTTGAGGGTTGCATTGATGGAAATATAATCTTTTGGGTTTTGATTTGGTAAATGGATTGGAATTTGTGAGCAAGCACAAAAAAGAATAAGATAAAGTATAAAAAAGCAATATTTTACCATTGCGTTTTCTCATATTTTTCCAAATCAAATCCCACAATAGTTTCATTTGGTGTGCTAATTACGGGTCTTTTAATCAAGGTAGGTTCTTTTAAAAGATAGTCTTTAATTTCTTCTTGGGAGAGATTTTTATCTTTTAAGCCTAATTTTTTGTAAGTTGTTCCCTTGCTATTACAAAGAGTTGTAAGGGGAATTGTTTTGAGCCATAATTCTAATTCTTCTTGACTTGGTGGAGTTTTTTTGAAATCGATGAATTCATATTGAATTTTGCGTTCTTCTAAAAAAATAAGTGCTTTTTTGACGCTCCCGCAATTTTTGATACCATAAACTTTTATCATTAAAATATCCTTATCATAAAAATATAAAAAATAATCCCTATAAATATACTAAAAACTGAATTTTTAAACCATAAAAAACACAAAGTTGCAGCAAAGATTCCGCTAATTTCATAGATTCCATAAGTTTCATGCCAAGGTGTTCCTAATAGGCTAAAAAAGATTAAAAGTGTCATAATCAAAAGTGGCATTGTTTCTTGGAGGTATTTTAGAAAATTGTTGTTAGCTATGTTTTTGAAAACAAAAAAGGGCAATAATCTTGTCATTGCTGTGCCAAATGAGGCGGCTAAAATTGCCCCTATGAGATAAAAGGTATCAAAATTATTTTGCATAATCTATCCATTTTTTGCCAAATAATAAAATTAAAATTCCCACAAAAATGCTAAGAAGCAAGAAATATTTGCTAGGAAAAATAATCAATCCTATCACCCCTAATACTAAGCCGATATAGAATGGCTTTTTATTGATAGAGTTTTGCAAAAGAGAAAGGGTAAGCACGCTAAAAAGGGCTGTTAGGGCAAATTCTACCCCATCTGGTTGGAATCCTATACCACTTCCCAAAAAGATTCCAATACCACTACCCAAAACCCAGTAGCAATGATTGAAAAAAGTAATATAAAAATAGTTTTTTTCTAAATCTTTTTGATTGAGATTTAATGAAGCGTGATTAGCCTTTAGCACAGCAAAAGTTTCATCAGTTAGTCCAAAAAGAATATAATATTTAACAATCCCAAATTTCTTAATTTCATCAGTGATGGCAAGGGAATAAAAAATGTGTCGGATATTTAAAATAAAAGAAGCAATGGCAATCTCTAAGAATCCAGTGTAAGTAGAAATGAGAGAGACAAGCAAAAATTGTCCTGCACCTGTAAAGATTAAAACAGAAATTAAAATCCCATAAAACCAGTCAAGTTGGAGTTTAGAAAAGAGGATTCCAAATGCCATTCCAAGAGGTAAATATCCCATTAAAACCGGTAATGATTGGATAAAGCTTCTTTTGAACAATTAAAATCCTTTTAAAATTTGCAATTATAACAAAATATGTGAAAAATTAATGTGGATTAAGTAGTGTAAAACTGACAATTTTGCATTGAAAATGTCCTTAAAATATAGTAAAATCCACTCTTAAGAGTTCATAAATCCACTTGGAGAATAAATTGAAGAAGTATAAATTTGGTATTTTATTAGCCGCCACAAAAGATTCAAGTTTCACACTTGGGACTATGATTGCAAATATCAAAGACAAAATGGGGGATTTTGTAGATATTTTTTATATTATTCATGATGGATTTAGTTTAGAAGATATGGAAGCGATGAAAAAGCTTTCTAAAAATAGCGAGATTGTTTTTTCTGAATTTACACAAGAGACTTTTATAGAGAATTTTAGGAAGTTTGGAGGCAATGCTTTAAAATTTAATTTTTCTAGTGGCTTTTTGGGGCGTTGGACACATATGGTGTATGCTTGCTTTGAGGTGTTTAGATTTTTGGAAGAATGCGAAAGTATTTTGTATTTGGATTTTGATATTTTAATACTAAAGGGAATGGAGCATTTAGCAAAATTAAAAGAGCAAGGAATTAGTATTGCCGCTGAGAGAGGCAAGAAACGCTTAAATGAAGTGTATCCTCACTATAATGGAGAGTTTGCAAATAATCCAATCTATCGCTCTGGAAGTGTTTTGGTGAATGATACAATTTTGGATCCTAAGGAATGCTATGCTTTTGTGTATCAAAAAAGTGCGGATGTAGCTTATGGGCTAAATGATCAAGGCATTTTATCTTTGCTGATTTATGAAAAAAATCTAAAAACACAAAATCTTGGGAAAGAATATGTAGGCAGTGTGCATTGGCTAAGCAATGATGAAGTGTATTTTGTCCATGCTTATGGAAGAGATAATCGTTTTTGGAATAATCGCCTTTGTCATCAAATTTGGAGAGAATGGGAAGAGTATTATAATGTTTGGCTAAAAGCTGGCGGTTCCCCATACAAAGGTGGGTTTGTGGCAAATACGACTTATGGCTATGAAAGGGTGCGGTTTCATTTGACTTATAAAATTGGATATGCAGTTATCGAGATTCAAAGGAATCTTAAAAGTAAATGGGAGTATTTGAAGCTGCCTTTAATAATGATAAAAATTACCCTCAAACACAAAAGGAAGCTTAGAGAGTATCACAAAAAGATTCAAGAATTTCCGCATTTGAAATTACCTCCCCTTAGTGCATATGATTACAATCAGATTTTGCAAGAAAAGCAAAGCATTCCTTATAGGCTTGGGGAGGCGATATTGGAGTTTTATAGGGAATGGTGGAAATTTGATATTTTTAGATTATATAAGAAAATTAACGCAATCAAAAAGGAAGCTCAACTAAGATTTAAAAATCAAAATACCTCAAAGCCAAGCAAAATACATTTATCAAAATAGGGTAGGACGCACATTGCGTGAAATTTTCCTCCAATTCCTATATCTTTTAGGGTTTCATAGTATTTTATGTCAAATTGTAGATGAGAGCCTTTTTGTGTGGAGATTCCAACGCCACTTAGTGTATTTAGATAAATAAAACTTTCAATTTGGCTAGAAACAAGAATCAAAGAATATTTCAAAGAGAGTTTTTCTTGTGGAGTTAAGAGATGGTAAGCTTCCAAGCTTAGCAGTTTGCGATGGCGAAAGTGTATGTAATTTTTTTGTAAGCTTTGCTTATGAACTTGCTGATAAAAACTATCTAAGTCCATAGAATAGAGGGGAATAATCCCCAAAAAGAGGATAATTCTAAAGTGTTTGGATAATTTCTCTAAAACTATCAAAGTAGATTCTCTTTGCTTCTTGTAGTGGGATTGAAATATTGCCAATTTCTATGTTTTCTCCACCAAGTGTGGCAACTTTTTCTAGTTGCAGATTAGAATTTGTTATTAGATTGTGTAAATCTTGAATATGTTGTGGTTTAATTGCAATAAGAACTTGTGTTGGAGCTTCACCAAAGAGTGATTTGTTATCGAGATTTTCCACGCTTTTGCATCCGATATTACCTCTAATGCAAGCTTTTGCGAGTGAAATAGCCAATCCGCCTTGATAGATATCACTTGCCCCTTCAATGAGTTTTCTTTCATTTGCAACCGCTAAGACATTCCACAAAAATAATTCATCTTCTAAAGCGATTTTTGAAATATCATCTTTGATGCTATTGCCAAAATATTTTGCAACAAGACTGCCGCCAAATTGTGGTGTAGAATGTTTGGATTTAAGAAGATAGATTTCAAGATTATTTTCTTTAAAATCATTAGATAAAAGATTATAAATATCATCTACAATGCCCACTCCAGCAATGCTTGGTGTAGGGTAAATATCGCTTTGATTGGTTTGGTTATAAAGGCTAACATTTCCACTTACAACAGGAGTATTGAGGGCTTTGCAAGATTCTTTGATACCTTCACAAGATTCTTTGAATTGCCACATTACTTCAGGATTTTCAGGATTTCCAAAATTCAAACAATCCGTGATTGCCAAAGCTCTACCGCCTCTTAGGGCAATATCTCTGCCTACTTTTGCCACAGCTTGTTTAGCCCCTTCTTTTGGATCGAGATAACAGAGGCGAATAGGGCAGGCTACGCTCATAGCTAATCCTTTTCCATTTTCTTTTACGCGTATCACGCTTGCCCCACCACTTCCAGCTTTAATTAGAGTGTTGGTTTGCACTGTGCTATCATATTGCTCATATACCCATGCTTTATCACTAATATCGGGAGTTTTTAGAAGGGTGGTGAAGATTTCATTGGGGTTTAGTTGCTCTAAAGTTTTTGTATTTAGAGATTCAACTCCATTGAGATATTGCGGATTATCACTTACAGGGCGTTTTAAGATAGGGGAATTTTCACTTAGAGGTGCGATGGGAATCTCTGCACATTTTTCATTGTGCCAAAATAGCTCCATTTTTCCACTATTTGTAACTTCTCCCACTACTGCACAATCAAGCTCCCATTTTTTGAATATTTCAATAATTTCCTCTTCGCATCCTTTTTTGGCACAAATCAACATTCTTTCTTGCGATTCGCTAAGCATTAATTCATAAGGGGTCATATTTGCTTCACGGGTAGGGACTTTATCAAGATGCATAATCATACCGCTTCCACTGCGTCCAGCCATCTCAAAGCTTGAGCTTGTAAGTCCTGCTGCACCCATATCTTGAATCCCAACAATTAAATCTTTTTTAAATAATTCCAAGCAAGCTTCCAAAAGCAATTTTTCCGTAAAAGGATCCCCCACTTGCACGGTTGGACGCAAAGATTTAGAATCTTCATTAAAACTATCAGAACTCATTACAGCACCACCCAATCCATCGCGTCCGGTTTTAGAACCTACATAGATTACCGGATTTCCGATTCCTTCAGCTTTGCCATAAAAAATTTCATCATTTTTAACAATTCCTAGGGTAAAAGCATTGACTAAAATATTGCCTTCATAGCAATCTTCAAAACTCATTTCACCGCCGATAGTTGGCACTCCCATACAATTTCCATAGCCGCCGATTCCTGCTACAACCCCACGCAATAAATAGCGGTGTTTTGCACCCATAGAATCTTTTTTGGCTATATTGCCAAAGCGGATAGAATTGAGACTTGCAACCGGTCTTGCTCCCATAGTAAAAACATCACGCATAATTCCACCTACTCCAGTGGCAGCTCCAGCATAAGGTTCTATGAAGCTTGGGTGATTATGGGATTCCATTTTAAAAACCGCTCCATATCCTCCACCAATATCAATAACTCCCGCATTTTCTCCGGGTCCTTGAATAACCCAAGGTGCTCTAGTGGGGAATCCATTAAGATAAATTTTACTAGATTTGTAGCTACAATGCTCACTCCACATAGCAGAAAAAATACCAATTTCTACTAAATTTGGCTCTCTTTTTAGAATCTTGAGAATGTTTTGATAATCCTCTGTCGCGAGTTTGTGTTGTTTGAGTATTTGTTCTAGGTTTTGCATTTTATTTTTCCTTACAACTTTTAGCTTCATTTTTTGAGTAAATTTTACAAAAAATTACTTTCTTTTTTGAAAGTTTAGCAAACTGCATTTGAAAGTATTATAAACTTAAGATTTAGATAAACTTATTTTAAATAGAATACAGATTTAAGTCTATGTGCTTTACTAAGGAGAAAAAGAAAAATGAAATACATCAAGTTTTTCAAGGAATTAAATAATAAAGATGTGCCCGTTGTGGGTGGAAAAAATGCAAGTATTGGAGAAATGTTTCAAGAGCTTGTGCCAATGGGTATCAAGGTGCCAAATGGTTTTGCAATTACAAGTGAAGCATATTGGTATTTACTAGATAGCGGAGGAATTCGAGAAAAAATTAAAGAATTGCTTGAAGGGATTGATGTAACTGAAATTGATGTATTAAATGTGCGTTCTAAAAAGATTAGAGATATGATTTTTGGGACGCCTTTGCCGACTGATTTACGCGAAGAGATTTTGGAGGCTTATAGGATTTTAAGTCAAGAATATAATATGGAAGAAGCAGATGTAGCAGTGAGAAGTTCTGCAACTGCTGAGGATTTACCGGATGCTTCTTTTGCAGGACAGCAGGATACTTATTTGAGTGTGCAAGGGCAAACAGAGCTAATACATTATATTAAATCTTGTATGGCTTCACTTTTCACAGATAGGGCAGTAAGTTATCGTGCATCAAGAGGTTTTGATCATTTTAAAGTAGCCCTTTCTGTGGGGGTGCAAAAAATGGTGCGTTCTGATAAGGGAAGTTCTGGAGTTATGTTTAGTATTGATACAGAGACTGGCTTTAAAGATGCAGTTTTTATTACTTCTGCGTGGGGGCTTGGTGAAAATGTTGTAGGTGGTACTGTAAATCCTGATGAATTTTATGTTTTTAAACCGGCTTTGGAATTGGGTAAGCGTCCTATACTAAAAAGGCAGTTGGGATATAAAAATATCAAAATGGTGTATGCAGCACCCGGAGCAAAGCATCCTACCAAAAATATAGAAACAACTGAGGAGGAATTGAAGAGTTTTTCTTTGAGTGATGATGAAGTTTTGACTCTAGCGCGTTATGCGATTTTGATTGAAAAGCATTATTCTAAAGAGGCTGGTGAATATCGCCCTATGGATATGGAATGGGCAAAAGATGGGAATAGTGGAGAGATTTTTATTGTCCAAGCACGCCCAGAAACTGTGCAAAGTCAAAAAATGAAAAAACAAAGCAATACTTTAGAAAAATACTTTTTTAAAGATAAAGGTCAAAAAGAGATTCTTCTAAGTGGAAAGGCAGTAGGTGGAAAAATAGGCATAGGAAAGATTCGCGTAATTGATAATATTGCTAATATGGGAGAGCTTAAAAAGGGTGAGATTCTCGTAACAGACAATACAGACCCGGATTGGGAACCTGCGATGAAAAAGGCTGCTGCTGTCATCACTAATCGTGGCGGTAGGACTTGTCATGCGGCAATTGTCGCTAGAGAGATTGGAGTGCCTGCAATTGTTGGAGCTGTTGGGGCAACAGAAAAATTAGAAACAGGAATGGAAGTAACAGTTTCTTGTGCGGAGGGGGAAGATGGATTTGTTTATAATGGGATTTATGAATTTGAAGTAGAAAAAGTAGATTTGGATTCATTGGAACAACCCAAAACAAAAATTTATATGAATATTGGAAATCCCGAAAAAGCTTTTGCGTTTTCTATGATTCCAAATAATGGAGTTGGGCTTGCTAGAATGGAGTTTATTATCAATAATTATATTAAAGCACACCCTCTAGCACTGATTGATTTACACAATGGAAATAAAGAATTTGACGGAATTGAAGGTGTAAAAGAGATTATGTCGGGGTATGCTAATCCCAAAGATTTTTTTATTAAAAAAATTGCAGAAGGTGTGGGAATGATTGCAGCAGCATTTTATCCTAAGCCTGTGATTGTAAGAACTAGCGATTTTAAATCTAATGAATATTGTCGAATGGTTGGTGGAAAGGATTATGAACCACACGAAGAAAATCCTATGATAGGATATCGCGGGGCTAGCCGTTATTATTCTGAGCAATACCGACAAGCCTTTGAGTGGGAATGTCAAGCTTTGGCGATGGTAAGAAATGAAATGGGCTTTAGTAATATGAAAATTATGATTCCATTTCTTAGGACTCCAGAAGAAGGAAGAAGAGTCTTGGAGATTATGCGTAAAAATGGGCTTGTGCAAGGCGAGAATGGGTTGGAAATTTATGTAATGTGTGAATTGCCAGTGAATGTAATTTTGGCAGATGAATTTTTGCAACTTTTTGATGGATTTTCTATCGGTTCTAATGATCTTACGCAGCTTACTTTGGGGGTTGATAGAGATGGAGAGCTTGTTAGCCATGTATTTGATGAAAGAAACCCTGCATTGCTTAAAATGTTTAAAATGTCAATTGAAGCTTGTAAGAGACATAACAAATATTGTGGAATCTGCGGTCAAGCACCTAGTGATTATCCAGAAATTGCAGAATTTTTGGTAGAAAATGGCATTACTTCTATTTCTTTGAATCCTGATTCTGTGATTGAGACTTGGGACAAAATTGTAAAACTCGAAAAAAGACTTGGAATCTCCTAAATAGCTTCCTTTAAAGAATGGGAAATTTTTCCTTTCTTTAAAGAAATATAAAAAAATAAAATCAAATTTTTAATTGAAATTTTCTTATATTTTTTTAGAGGTATAATTTGACAAAATTAGTTTTTAAGAAGGATTATTTTGAAGCTTGCTGTTTTTGATTTTGATTCTACTTTGATGAATGGGGAAACGATAGATTTATTGGCAAGAGCACATGGGAGCACGCAAGAGGTAAGCGATATTACCAAAGAAGCGATGGCTGGAAAACTTGATTTTTATCATAGTTTAAAGAAACGCGTGAAAACTCTAAAAGGAATGCCTTTGCAACAGGTTTGTGAAGTTTGTGAGGGGCTAACTTACAATAAAGGTGCAAAAGAAATCATTGAAATTTTAAAAGAAAAAGATTATAAAGTTGTAGTATTTAGCGGAGGATTTGATGAAGGTGTAAGTGCTGGGAAAAAGGCACTTGGATATGATGTCCATTTTAGCAATACTTTGCACCATAAAGATGGCTTATTAACAGGAAAAGTAGGTGGTGAGATGATGTTTGCTTATTCAAAAGGTAGAATGCTTGAAAAAATCCAGACTTTATTAGGCGTTAGTTATGAAAATACAATAGTAGTTGGTGATGGTGCAAATGATATTTCTATGTTTCAATACGCACAAAAAAAAGTAGCATTTTGTGCAAAAGAAATTTTAAAAAAAGCGGCAAATATTGTGATTGACACCAAAGATTTGTCGTTGATTAAAAATTATCTTTAAGGAGGAAAAGTATGTCAAATAATATTTCTTTTTCTTTGTGGTGTGATTTAATTGAAAGAGATTTTTTGGAGAATGAATTTATAAAAATGATTGAAGGTGGGATCATTCAAGGTGCTACGAGTAATCCAGCAATTTTTCAAAAATCTTTTATGGAGGAAAGTTATCAAGAACAAAAAGATACTCTAAGAGATAAAAAGCCAAAAGAAATTTACGAATCTCTAGCCAAAAGCGATATTCAAAGAGCTGCAGAATTGCTTATGCCTATTTATAGCAATAATCCTAATGATGGTTATGTGAGTATCGAAGTTGATCCTAACTTGTGTGATGATGCAAAGGCAACTATTGAAGAGGGTGTGCGGTTGTTTAAAGAGATTGGCTATCCTAATGTGATGATTAAAATACCGGCTACTAAGGCAGGATTTTCTGCAATGGAAGAATTAATTTCTCAAGGAATCTCGGTGAATGCAACTTTGGTCTTTACAAAAGAACAAACTATTGGTTGTATGGAAGCGTTTAAGAGGGGATATGAGGTTTTAAAGAAAAACACCAAAAAAGAATCCAAAGATTATCCTCGAGCGGTTGTAAGTATTTTTGTTTCACGCTTTGATAGAAAATGTGATGCGATTTTAAAAGAAAATGGGATACCAGCGGCAACTTTGGGAGTGAAAAATGCTCAATATCTTTATCGTATCATCAATGATTATTCTTTGCCTTGCGTGAGGGCTCTTTTTGCGAGTACAGGGGTGAAAGATGATAGTTTGGAAGCTACTTATTATATTAAAGAGTTATACCATCAATATGCAATCAATACCGCACCTCTAGCAACGATTGAAGCTTTTATGCAAGTAGATGAGTTACAAGAATCCTATTTGCCAAGCTTTGAAGAATTAGAAGAATATTTTAATGCGGTTAAAGAAGCTGGTATTGATATTCAAAAAGTTTCTGATGAATTATTAGCGCAAGGCTTAGAAGATTTTAAAAATGCTTTTGCAAAAATTTTGGAAAGTTTGGTTTAATTTAAATTAAGTTTTAAGAAAAAAGGCTATAATTGCAGTTTCTTATTTTATTTTTTAAGGATTTTAAATGTTAAGTGGAATAATTAGAGAGAGTATTTCAAAGGCTGATACTAAGTCTTTAAGAAAAAATGGTTATCTAATTGCCAATATTTATGGAAAAGGCAGAGAAAATATTCATTGTGCTTTTAAACGCAATGATTTCATTAGAGAAGTTAAAAATAAAACTGACTTAATTTTTGAAGTGGAAGTGGGTTCTCAAAAATATCCAGTTGTTATTCAAGAATATCAAAAAGACCCTATTACAAGTGAAATTATCCATGTGGATTTGATGTTGGCACAAAATGGAGTAGAAGCAAAGTATTCTGTGAAAGTTAGAATTGTTGGAATCGCAAAAGGTCTTAAAAATAAGGGTGTTTTGATGGTTTCTAAAAAGAGAATTAAAGTAAAAGCAGCACCTGAAAAACTGCCCAAAGATTATGAAATCAATGTAACTGATTTGGATGTAGGAGATGTTGTATTAGTGCGTGATTTACCTCAAAATGAAGGTGTAAAAATTGTAGAAAGAGATGATGTAGCTATTGTGGGTGTAATTAAATCGCGTTAATAAAATGTTTTTGATTGTAGGGTTAGGAAATATAGGGGATAAATACAAAAATAATCGACATAATATCGGATTTAGAGTTGTAGATGCTCTAATTTCCAACCTTAATGCAATCAAGCAATCTGATAAAAATTTTGAAGGGGAACTCTATAAGTCTTCCCAAATTTTACTTCTTAAACCTTCTACTTATATGAATTTATCTGGAAAATCTGTTAGTGCTGTCAAAAACTTTTATAAAATCAAAGATATGCTTGTGATTCATGATGAGCTTGATTTGCCATTTGGTGTAATCAAATTTAAATTTGGCGGAGGAAGTGGAGGGCATAATGGATTGAAATCCATCGATAATTTATGCGGCAATGAATACTATCGTATGCGTTATGGGATTGGTAAGCCCTCTACCAAAGAACAAGTGATTGATTGGGTTTTGGGAGATTTTAGCAAAGAAGAAGAAAACGATAATATAGAGCTGATTGAATATTGTATGAGAGTGGCTTTGGAAATTGCAAAATTGCAGAATCCAGATGAATTATCTAGCAAAATCTCAAGCCTTTATACATTAAATCTCAAAAGAGAGATAAAAGAAAAATAATGAGTTTGTTTGCACGATATATCGGAGGTTTGTATCTTAAATATTTGTTTGTTTTATTTGTTTCTTTGGAATGTTTTTTTGTTGCAATTGATTTGGTAAAATACCTTGACGAATTACCAAATTCTGCAAATTTGGTGGTTTTGCTGGTATTTTATGATTTTATTTATGCAAGCAATTTTATTTTGCCTCTTTCTTTGATTTTGGCTCAAATTGTATTGGTTATTTCTATGCTTAGAAATTCTCAATTTACAGCCTTTTTGGCACTTGGGTATTCAAAATCTAGAATCTTTTTGCCTATTTTTTCTATTGCGTTTTTGATTTCAAGTGCATTTGTGTTGTTGAATGCTACACCTTTTGCTTACGCAAAGGAAAAGGTTGATTTGATTGTCGAGAGAGGCTATTTGGGAAGTTATAAAAGTGATTTATTTATCAAATACGATAATAATTATATTTATTTTGCTAAGATTTTTCCTTTGTTACAGAGTGCAGAAGGGATTCAAGTATTTGAGGTAGAAGATGAAGAGGTTTTGCGAATTATAGAGGCACCAAAGGCAACTTTTAATGAGGGAGAATGGATTTTGGAGAATGCAAAAATTACGACAATCCAACCCCAACTTGAAGTTGGCAAGAATCCTCTTTGGGTGGAGGAACAGAAAGTTTATAAAACATTAGTGGGCTTTAAACCAAAAATATTGGATAATATTTATGAAAAACAAGGGAGCATTTCTATTGTTGATGCTTTTGAGGCAATGAATCTTTTAGAGGGGCAAAATATTAATACGCAAAAATTGCGAGCTTCCTTGTATGTTTTGCTGCTTTTTCCATTTTTTGCACCTTTGATGATGGTGTGTTTATCGGGCTTTACTCCAAATTCAAATCGCTATGCTAATTTAGGAGGTATTACTTTGGGAATGATTTTGGGAATCTTGGTAGTTTGGGGCATATTATTTAGTTTTTCTAGGCTCTCTATGAGCGGATTTTTGCAACCAGAATTTAGCGTTATTATGCCTATTGGAATATTGGCTTTGATAAGTGCTTGGCTATTTGTGCGTTTGCTTAAGGCTTAAAATTTAAAAAAGGAGATAAAATGACAGCACTTTTGAGTGTAAGTGATAAGACTAATATTGTGGAATTTGCTAGGGGGCTTATAGAGCTTGGTTATGAGATTTTATCTACGGGTGGTACATTAAAAACGCTTAGAGGGGAAGGAATAAGGGCAATAGAAGTGAGTGAATACACACAAAGCCCAGAAATGTTTGATGGGAGAGTAAAAACTCTACATCCTAAGATTCATGGAGGTATTTTGCATCGCCGTAAGAATTTAGATGATTTGCAAAAAGCCAAAGAATTTGGTATTAGGGATATTTCTTTGGTGTGTGTGAATCTTTATCCTTTTAAAGAAACAATCGCAAGAACAGATGATTTTGATGAGATTGTAGAAAATATTGATATTGGCGGTCCTTCAATGGTAAGGGCAGCAGCAAAGAACTTTGAATCGGTTTTGATTGTAACTAACCCTAATGATTATATGCGGGTTTTAGAGGCTCTAAAAAACAATCAAAATACAATAGAATTTCGCCAAACAATGATGATTAAGGCATTTGAACATACAGCAAATTATGATTGTATGATTGCAAATTATATGAATGGGCGTTTTAATGGAGGATTTGGAGAGCAACATTTTATAGCAGGGAAAATTGTGAAGCCCACTAGATATGGCGAGAATCCTCACCAAAAAGGTGCGTATTATGAGTTTGGGGATTTTTATTCAAATAATTTTAAAACTCTAAAGGGCGAGATTAGTTTTAATAATCTAACTGATATTAATAATGCAGTGAAAATTGCTTCAAGTTTTGGAGAGCAACCTTGTGTTTGTATTGTAAAACACGCAAACCCATGTGGATTTGCAATCAAAAACAATGTTTTAGAATCATATATTGAGGCTTTAAAGTGCGATAATGTTTCTGCTTATGGTGGAGTTGTGGCAGTAAATGGAGAAGTAGATATTGAGTTGGCACAAGAAATTAATAAAATTTTTATTGAAGTTTTAGTGGCACCAAGTATTACCAGTGAGGCGTTAAAAGTTTTTGAAAATAAGAAAAAAATTAAAATTTTTGTATGTGGTGGCAAAGTGTTGAAGTTTCCAAGAGATACACAAGATTTTAGGCATATTGAGGGTGGCTTTGTTTTGCAAGATAGTGATAAGGTGCAAGAAGATGAAGTGAGAAATGCAAAATGCGTGAGTAATAAAAAGGCTACCATGGAGCAAATGCAAGATTTGGAGATTGCTTATAAAATAGCAAGTTTGGTAAAATCAAATTGTGTAGTTTATGTAAAAAATAGTGCAATGGTAGCTGTTGGAATGGGAATGACAAGTCGTGTAGATGCTACAAAGGCAGCTTTAAGAAAAGCAGAAGAAATGGGCTTGGATTTAAAAGGAAGTGTATTAGCTAGTGAGGCGTTTTTTCCTTTTAAAGATAGCATAGAGGAGGCACATAAAGTGGGAGTGAGTGCGGTAATAGAGCCGGGTGGAAGTATTCGCGATGATGAAGTGATTGAATGCGCTAATCAAAATGGCATAGCATTGTATTTTACAGGGATTCGACATTTCTTGCATTAGAAAGATAAAGGGGGTAGCTACAATGCTTGCAAAGTTCCTCTGCTAATACCCCTTTTTGAAAATTTTTGAGTAGCATTTTGTAGCGTTGGGTGTTATAGATTTCCTCTAGCGATTGTTTGAAAATATTTCCTAATTTTATTTCCCCTTTGGTATCAAAACAACAAGGCACAATATCGCCATTGTTTAAAATTCCTAATTGTTTGCTTCCTCCATAGCAAAAGCCTTGTGTATAGGAGTTTGTAGAATCTATATCTGGCCATTCAAAAAAGGGCTGTTGTATGAGATGGATTTTATAAGATAGGCGGGTTTTGGGTATTTTAAGAGGGGTATTAAAATATTGCGTTAAAAGCTGATAAATGGGTTGATTGATAGAGGGGGGATTGAAATTTTTATCGAGATTCCATAAACGAAGATTGATAAATTTCTGACTTTTTAGAATCTGATGCTTGGAGCAAAGCAAGAATACATTCTCTAAATACTGCTCTAAATTCTGATGATTTTTTTGATAAAGAACGCTGGTTAAAGAAATATTGATTTGATGGACGCTGGGGTGTTTTAAAAGAAGGGTAATGTTGGTTGGGTTTAGATAAAATCCGCTAGTAGTAATGTCTAGTTTGATATTGTGAGCTGTTGCGATATTGAGATAGTCTAGCAAATTGTCCAAAGTTAGTGGATCTCCCAAAATATGCAGAGCGCATAAATGGGTATGTGAGGTGATTTTTTGGCATATTGTGGAGAAATTTTCTGTGTTGATGATATTTTTTGGAAGTTTTTGCGGTGTGCAAAAGGAGCAAGAAAGTCCGCAAGCATTTGTAACTTCAATAAAAATTTTATTAAATTTCATTATTATTCATTTCGCAAAACTTCCAATGGGTTAATTTGTGTGGCTTTTTTGGCAGGATAGTATGAGGATAAAAAAACAATCATAAAAGAACCAATCAAAATGGCAAGCAAATCATTGAGGGATAATTCTAAAGGAAGTTTAGAGCTACCATACACATCAGCAGGCAATGAAATAATAGGGAAGTTAGCAAGCACAAAAAGAATGATAGCTGCTAAAACACTTCCACAGATAATTCCGCTAATGCCGATAAAGTTTCCTAAATAGAGGAAGGTTTTTTTGATTTCTTTTGGACTAGCCCCCATAGTCAATAAAAGTGCAATTTCTCGGCGTCTATTCATCACAGTCATCAAAAGAGAGCTAATAATATTCAAAGAAGCGACTAAAATAATGAGCATTAAAACAATAAAAAGCGCGCGTTTTTCTAATGCAAGTGCAGCAAAGAAATTACCATTTTGCTCCCACCAGCCAATTATTCGCATTTGAGGATAAGATTCTTGAAGGGCAAGAATATCTTTTTGGGGATTGCTAGAGTAGATGTGGATTCCATCATAGGTGTTTTTTGGCATATTTTTGATGATTTGCATTGCTTCAAGAGAGGTGTAGATATAGCCTTTGTCATAAGCAATTAATCCTGAATGAAAAAAGCCATTGACATTAAAGCGTTTAATAGTCGGACTTAAATTAGTGGCATTTGGAGTAATGTGGGTGAAAATGAGAAGTAAATTAGAATTGTATTTTAATCCATAGAGATTTTGCAGACTTTCTCCGATGATTATATCAAAGGTGTTTGGCGTATAAGTTTGATTGTTTTGAGTATAGAAATTTTGCATTTGTTGGTAAGCTTGATGAAAAACGGGATTAATCTGTGATTCAAGTGTAAAATCTACTCCAAAAACCATTGCACCTTCCATGCGATTTCCCATTTTAGAAATGGCTTGAGTTTGGATAAAGGGGCTAAATTTGAGGTGTGGGAAGTTTTTTTGCAAATCTTCTAAAATTGTTTTATCTAATTTTTCAAAAGTTTCTGAAATCATTGTGAGAGGATAGTTCATAATAAAAAGTTTGCGTTCAAATTCTTTGTCAAATCCATTCATTAGTGCCATAGCAACGATTAAAACCATAACACCAATGCAAACCCCCAAAAAAGCCAAAATAGCAGTAATAGAAATGAAAGGTTGGTGCTTATTAAAACGCAGATAGCGGCGGATTAAAAAAGGAATGATTCCTTTGTGTGTCATTTTGCAAAGATACCTTTTTTGGGACCGCTCATACCACAACAATTTTTATATTTTTTTCCACTTCCACAAGGGCAGGGTTCATTTCTAACGGGCTTTTTTTTGATAAGGGAAGTGTTTTGATGATTAGTATGTGTATTTTTATTTACTTCATTGAGTCTTAAGCGGGTTAATCTAGCTTCCTCTTCATTTTCTTGTGTGGCATTTTTTAGTTGCACCTTGTGTAGCATTTTAATGGCAGTATATTTGATTTGCTCTACAAGCTCTAAGAAAAGATTGTAACTTTCTTTTTTGTATTCAACAAGAGGATCTTTTTGATTGTATCCTCTAAGCCCAATCCCGGTTTTTAGATTATCCATTATATAAAGATGATCTCTCCAAAGATTATCTAGTGTTTGTAAATAAACGAGCTTTTCTATCTCAATGCGAGTGGGTTTATCAAGTATGGACATTTTTTCTTCATAACTTTTTGTGAGAATTTCATCAATATAGCTTTCAAATTCATTTTTTTCTTTATAGGAATCTTTGAGGGCTTGTTTGTCTAAACTTATATTGAAATCTTCTGCAGCCATAGCACATAGAGATTCTAAGTCATCTCCATCATTAAATACTTCAGCCTTTTGCAAGAGCATAGTAATGCAATCGTGGCGATTTTCAATGATGCGATGAGAAATATCTTGATTAGGGTTTAATAATTCATCTCTTAAGCGATAAATAGCCTTCCTTTGTTCGTTGGCAACATCATCATATTCTAATAGATGCTTTCTTGCTTCAAAGTGCATATTTTCAACTTTCTTTTGGGCATTTTCTATAGAGCGGGTTACAAGCTTGGATTCTATATGTTCTCCCTCATCAAGTCCCAGTTTATCCATGATGTTTTTGATTTTATCGCTTCCAAAAATTCTTAATAAAGGATCTTCTAAGCTTAGATAAAATTGGCTAGTTCCGGGATCACCTTGTCTTCCACTTCTTCCTCTTAATTGATTATCGATTCTGCGAGATTCGTGTCTTTCAGTACCAATGATATATAATCCGCCTAATTGCCTTACTTCATCATTGATTTTAATATCCACTCCGCGTCCAGCCATATTTGTAGCAATGGTTACAGCACCTTTATTGCCTGCATCTTTGATGATTTCTGCTTCTTGTGCGTGATGTTTGGCATTAAGAACAGAATGCGGAATCCTTTGTGATTTTAATAGTTCGTGGATTTTTTCGCTTTTTTCAATAGAGGCAGTTCCTACAAGAATGGGCTGTCCTTTTTTGTGGAGTTCTACGATTTTTTCTACTAAGGCTTTAAATTTTTCTTTTTCGGTTTTATAGATTAAGTCGTTTAAGTCTTTTCTTTGAATGGGAAGATTAGTCGGGATTGATACAACTTCCAAATTGTAAATTTGCAAGAATTCGCTTGCTTCTGTTTGGGCTGTTCCTGTCATTCCTGCTAGTTTATCATAAAGTCTAAAATAGTTTTGATAAGTAATATCTGCTAGCGTTTGGGATTCTTCTTTGATTTTGACACCCTCTTTGGCTTCTAAGGCTTGGTGTAATCCCTCACTAAATCGCCTTCCTTCGCTTAATCTCCCTGTAAATTCATCAACAATAACCACTTCTCCATCACGCAAAACATAATCTTTATCTTTTTTGAAGAGATTATTTGCCTTTAGGGCTTGATCTAAATGGTGGGCTAAAATTGCATTTTCAATGCTATATAAATTGTCAATGTTAAAAAGCTTTTCGGCATGGCTGATACCTTCTTCGGTTAGCAAAATAACACGATTCTTTTCATCAATAGTATAATCTTTTTCTTCTTTGAGTTTGAGGGCTACTTCATTAGCAATTTTGTAGTTTTCTAATACTTTATTTGCAGGACCTGAAATAATAAGCGGAGTTCTTGCTTCATCAATCAAGATAGAATCCACTTCATCAACGATTGCAAAATGATGATTTTTTTGCACTTTTTGATTGTAATCGTATTTCATATTGTCACGCAAATAATCAAAACCAAATTCGTTATTTGTCCCATACACAATATCACAAGAATATTGAGCTAATCTATTAGAATCATCATAATTTCCGCCAATAATAATTCCTACACTATAACCCAAAAATTCATACAAAGGACGCATAGTTTCAGCATCTCTTTGGGCAAGATAATCATTAACTGTAACGATATGCACTCCCTTTCCTAGCATTGCATTGAGGCAAACAGGCAGAGTGGCGACAAGGGTTTTTCCTTCACCGGTTTTCATTTCGGCAATTTTCCCCTCATGTAGAGCAATCCCACCAATGAGTTGCACATCAAAATGACGCATTCCAAGCACTCTTTTGCTTGCTTCTCGTGTGATGGCAAAAGAATGTGGAAGAGCTTTTATTAAAGCGCTTTCTGGATTCTTAGCTTCTTGAACTTGTTGCTTAATAGAATTAAAGACTTTTTGAAGATTCTCATCGCTTAAGGCTTGATATTTGGCTTCAAGAGCGTTAATTTTTTTAATTTCTTTTTTGTAGTGACCAATTAGGCGATCATTCTTGTTTCTAAAGATTTTTTTGACAAAATTTACTAGCATTCTTTAAGCCTTAAAATATAAAATTTTAAAAAAGATTAGCGAATTTTAGCATAAATGCTATTTTACTTAGATAAAATGTTGCAAATATTTTAAAAAATAGAAAATTACAAGGAAAGAGAATGCTTTTTGTAGATGCATGTTTTGGTAAAAAAACTCCCTATACGCCAGTATGGTTTATGAGGCAAGCAGGGAGATATTTGCAAGAATATAGGGAAGTTAGGGCGCAAGCAGGGGATTTTTTGTCTCTTTGTAAGAATCCTAAGTTGGCTTCAGAAGTTACTTTGCAACCAGTTGATATTTTGGATGTTGATGCAGCGATACTTTTTAGCGATATTTTGGTAGTTCCTATGGAAATGGGAATGGAGCTTGGATTTTTTGCAGGAGAAGGACCTAAATTTGCAAAGAGGATAGAAACACAAAATGATTTAAAAGGCTTAAGGGAAGATTCGCATAAATCCCTTCAATATGTCTATGATACAATCTCTTTGACAAGAGAAAAATTACACAAAGATAAAGCATTGATTGGTTTTTGTGGGGCACCTTGGACTTTGGCAACTTATATGGTGGAGGGTGAAGGGAGTAAAACTTATCAACAAACTAAGAAAATTCTTTATAGCAATCCAGCTTTTTTGCATTCATTATTAGAGCTGATTGCACATAATTTGGAGAATTATTTAGAAGAGCAAATCAAAGCAGGGGTAAATGCGGTGATGATTTTTGATTCTTGGGCTGCTGCTTTGGAAGAAGAGGCGTATTTGGAATTTGGATTTGCCTATTGCAAAAAGATTGCTTCAAAGATTAAGGCAAAATATCCACACATTCCAGTAATATTGTTTCCCAAAGGAATTTCGGGTTATTTAGATAGGATTGATGGGGAATTTGATGTTTTTGGAGTAGATTGGAGCACTCCATTGAGAATTGCTAAAGAGAAATTAGGCAAAAAATATGTGTTGCAAGGGAATTTAGAGCCTTGTAGAATCTATGATGAAGATTCAATGATTAAAGGGGCTAAAGAGATTTTGGATTTAATGCAAGGAGAGAGACATATTTTTAATTTAGGGCATGGAATGCTTCCAGATTTACCGCGTGAAAATGCTATCAAGCTTGTAAAATTCATCCATGATTATAGTAGCAAATAGGTAAATATTTTCTTTATAGAATACACCAACCACAACTAACAAGCCTTAGAGATATAATTAGGGGGAAGGGCTTGTGGAGTATGGATAATGTGCAATATTCATCTAAAATATTTCAAAAAGTAACTCAAAATTATAAAATATCCTTATAAAATAAAGTAGAAAAGTTAATTTCTTGGATAAATGATTTATAATGTGGAGTAATCCATTTGGTAATGCTTAAAGAGAAGGAGGTTATTTTGAATAAGTGGCTTATTCATTTGTTGTGGATAGTGGTGGCCTTTATAGGTGCATATTGTTTTGGGGTGCTTGCGCTTCATACAGGAGAGAGTATTAGTGCGATTTGGATCGTCGTAGCAGCAGTGTGTATCTATGCTATTGCCTATCGCTATTATTCCAAATATATTGCGTATAAGGTCTTGGGACTTGATGACAATCGCGCCACTCCAGCAGTGGCTAATAATGACGGGCATGATTTCGTGCCTACAAATAAAATCGTGCTTTTTGGGCATCACTTCGCTGCTATCGCTGGAGCTGGTCCTCTTGTAGGTCCTATCCTTGCAGCACAAATGGGATATCTGCCCAGTATGATTTGGATTGTCGTGGGCGTGGTGCTCGCGGGTGCAGTGCATGATTTTACCGTGCTTTTTATCTCTATGCGTAGAGATGGTAAGAGTCTAGGAGAGATTATCAAACTTGAGCTTGGCAAAGGCGTAGGAAGTATCGCAATGCTTGGGATACTAGGCATTATGATGCTTATCATCGCTATTTTGGCACTTGTGGTGGTCAATGCTCTTGCAGAATCTCCTTGGGGGCTTTTCACGATTGCGATGACTATTCCTATTGCGATTTATATGGGGATTCATATGCGGTTTTTGCGTCCGGGTAAGATCGGGGAAGCAAGCATTATTGGCTTTGTGCTTTTGATTTTGGCGTTGTATTATGGGCGTGCTGTGGCAGAGAGTGAGACACTTGCACCACTTTTTACGCTAAGCCCTGTTACACTGACTTATGTGATGATTGGCTATGGCTTTGTGGCAGCAATTTTGCCAGTGTGGTTTTTGCTCGCACCTAGAGATTATCTCAGCACATTCTTAAAAATCGGCGTGATTGTGCTTATGGCAGCTGGAATCCTCATCGTCGCACCTGATGTGCAGTTTGAGAGCGTAACGAAATTTATCGATGGTAGCGGACCTGTATTTAGCGGTAAGCTCTTTCCGTTTTTGTTTATAACCATCGCGTGCGGTGCGATAAGTGGTTTCCACGCTCTTATCTCAAGTGGCACGACACCAAAAATGCTAGAGCGTGAATCCCACGCGCGAATGGTGGGCTATGGCTCGATGCTTATGGAATCTGCAGTGGCGATTATGGCACTTATTGCGGCGGTAATTCTCACACCGGGCTTGTATTTTTCTGTCAATGTCGCACCTGCTGCACTAGGAACGGCGGCGTTTTATGAAGGTGGTGTGCTAAAAGATGCAATTGGTGCAGCACAAGCAGCGGCACAGACGATTAGCTCTTGGGGATTTGTCATTACACCTGAGCAGATTCTAAACACAGCTAATGAGATTGGCGAAAATAGTATTTTGAGTAAAACCGGTGGTGCGCCTACTTTTGCGATCGGACTAGCAACTATTATTTCACAGGTGCCGCTATTTTCTCAAGGCTCGATCGCGTTTTGGTATCATTTTGCGATTTTGTTTGAAGCACTCTTTATCCTCACAGCTGTCGATGCTGGGACTAGAGCGGGGCGATTTATGGTGCAAGATGTGCTAGGTAATGTGTATAAACCATTTGGCAATATCCACTCGATTTTTTATGGAATCTTGGCGACCTTGCTATGTGTGATTGGCTGGGGCTATATCCTTTATCAAGGCGTTACAGATCCACAAGGTGGGGTAAAATCACTCTGGACACTCTTTGGGGTATCTAACCAGATGCTAGCGGGTATGGCTCTGCTCACTGTGATTGTGGTGCTTTTCAAAATGGGTAAGGCAAAGCAGGCATGGATTGCTATTGTGCCAGCTATTTGGGTGCTTGTAAGCACGCTTTATGCGGGGATTTTAAAGCTACTTCCAGCAAATGGCGATAAACTCCATGATGCTGTAAGCCACATAGCACTTTGGCAAAACAACAAAGCAGCCGCAGCTTCCAAACTTGCAGAGGCAGCAGCACAAACAGATCCTCAAATTATTGCAAATCTCACAGCACAAGCAGAAAAATTAAGCTTAATTGCCAGCAATAACTTGCTGAATGCTATCTTGTGTGGATTCTTTATGTTTGTTACATTCTTAATCCTTGTGCAATGTGTAAGAATATGTTTAAAATGCGTGAATGGAGAACCAACTATACCACTTGCCGAAACTCCTTATGTAAAAGCAAGTGATTTTGATAGCAAAGTCGCTACGCATCAATGATATTTTCTAAATTTTGGAGAGAGGTGCGGAGAATCTATCAACGCTCTGATAGATTCTTGCACTTGCTTGTGGGCATGCCTAGCTATGATAAGTATTTGGAGCATATGCACAAAAATCACCCCGATAAAATTCCCAAAAGCCAAAAAGAATTTTTCAAAGAGGCAATGGAAAGTAAATATGGGGCTGGAAGAACCAAGTGCTGATAAGAAGGCAATCATAAGGTTTATGAATACAAAACTTCTTTAAGCTAATAATTAACCTGCTGTGTTTGCGTGATTCTTTCAATTTCTGCTAATGCTTGTAAGATTGCATAGCGGTTTAGGACAACATTACTTCTTGCTTGGGTTAAGAGATATTCTGCGTCTAAAAAATCACTGGTGCTTTGAATCCTTTCTTTGTATCTATTTTGTGAGATACGATAGTTCTCTTCTGCTTGGTTAAGTGCGGTAAGAGCGACTTTGTAGGCATTTAGCGAGAGATTATAAGTTTCTAATGCTTCAAAAAGTTGCAAATCAAGCTCTTCAATCAAATCTATTCTTTGACTTTCAAAGGATAGCTTATTAACCTTTGTGGATTCTAAGGTGTATTTATCGCTAAAACCATTGAATAAATTAAGATTGACTTGTAGGGTCAAAGTTGTTTCATCAGAATAAGAATTTGCTCTTTTGGAGAGTTTATAGTCTTCTCCATAATAGGTATAATCGCCTACAATATCGACATTGGGCAAAAAATTTCCTTTGGCACTTTGTATGAGATATTCTTTGCTTTTGATAATAGAATCCAAATAAAGCAATTCAGAGCGTTTTTGGTGCATAAGTGTTCGGAGTTTTTGCTCTTCTAAAAGAGGTCTATGCAAGGCAAGTTCTATTAGATTTTCAGCCGAAATCTTTGTCCTTGTGTAACGCTCGAGATTTCTTATGTAGTAGGCTAGGTTGCTTTTGGCACTAAGTAGAGATTGAATAGCGTTGTTGAGATTAACTTCAACCTCTAGCAAGTCATTTTTGGGTATTAAGCCAACTTTGTAGAATTCTGCACTCTCCCTTCTTTGTTCTTCCAAAAGCGCTTTAGATTGTTCGGCAACTATTACATTTTGTTTTTGACGCAAGATATTAATATAGGCTGTTTTTACAAGCAAAATAATATCTTCTTTGGTGGATTGCAATTGATGTTCTTGGGCTTTGGTGAGTGATTTGTAACTAGCAAGATTAAAATAATCGCTCATACCATTAAAAAGATTGTATTGTATATTTGCACCTATGTTTCCGGAAGTTTTTTTGCTTCTTTGGGAAGAGATTCTATTGGTTCTATCTGTGGAATAAACCGCATTAAGTGAAGGGTAAAATGGGCTTTGGTAGGTTTTTTGAATGTATTGACTTTCTTGGAGTAAAAATTCTTGTTCTTTAATGGTGTGATTTGCATTTAAGGTTAGATTGATTGCCTCTTGCAAACTAAGTGTATAGCCAAAGCCCAAAGTTAATGATAATGTAATAAAATATTTACGCAGCATTTTTTACCTCTTTTTTGATGAAAAATGATAAGAGACAAGGGATTAGAAAAATGGTTAAAAAAGTTGATAATCCTAATCCCCCTAAAATAACCGCCCCAAGCCCACGATAAATTTCACTTCCAGCTCCGGGTGCTATGACAAGTGGCAACATACCAAAAAGAGAAGTGAGTGTGCTCATATAAATAGGGCGGATTCTTACTTCCACGGCATTGATGATAGCATTATGATAATCCATTCCATATAAACGGATATTGTGTAATGATTGATAAACAATCAAAATAGCATTATTTACCACCGTTCCTACTAAAATAATAAATCCCAACATTGTAAGAACATCAAGGGGTTGATCTGTCAAAAGGGTATCAACTAGCCACAGCCCCAAAACTCCTCCTCCAACAGCCAAAGGAATGGTGAAAAGGATAATTAAAGGGTAGATAAAATCCTCATATAAAGCAGCCATTAAAAGATAAGTGATAAAAATTGCTAAGATAAATCCGCCTTGTAAGGCAGTGCGAATCTTGGTAAGCTGGTCAGCAGTCCCACTTAATGTGATTTTATTTTCTCCCAAAGCTCCACTGCTTTTTAATTTCTCTAGGATTTCGCCCTCTATTTTTTCCATTGCTTCTTGGATAGTAATATCTTTTGGGGGATTGACTTGCAAAGAGATTGTCCTATCTCTCTCTAAATGGCGGATTTCATTGATTCCATATTCGAGTTTTTGGATAGCTAGGGAAGAGATAGGCAAAATCCCTCCATCTGGGGTATAAATAGAGGCAAAATAAAGTTCTTCTGGGGAGGTAATTTGAGATTCTTGAGCTTTTAAAATCAAGTCAATTTTTTCTCTTCCTTCTTCTTTGTATTCGGAGATTTTTCGCCCATCCATTAGCACATCAACAGCAATTCCAAAGCTTTTTGCATCTAATCCTACTGCTTTTAGTCGTTCTGCATTGGGGTATAAGTTGAGTTCTGGATAAAGCATTTCTAAGCTTGGGCGAGGGGAGATTTGCACTCCATTGCCAAAGGTTTCGAAGATAATGCGTTGGAGTTCTAATGCAGTAACGATAATTTTCTCTAAATCCTGCCCGCTAACATCTACATCTATGCTTCTTCCTTGCCCTCCGCGTCTTTCAAAAATACCTTGTTGAGAAGAGTTGCCTGTGATTCCGGGTATTTTGGAGATACATTCCTTAGCAAGCGGGATTAACTCACTTGCACGAGTGTCTTGCGTGGAACGCATACCAAACTGCATAGCAGTTTCACTCCCTAGATAAAACATATTGTCAATTGGGGGTAGAGTAGAGCTTCCATTGTAGCCATTAGAGGCAAAGTATGGGCTAAGACAAGTAAAGATTTCTTCACCGATTTTTTTGCGTTCATTATAAGAAAGCCCCGGTGGGGGATTAAGAGAGCTAAAAACAAAATTTTGATTGCCTTGTGGGAGGTATTCCATTTTGGGGAATAAAAAATAACTAAAAGCAATAGATATACAAGTTAGGCTAGTAATAGTTAGAATCTTGTTTTTGGTGCTTTGCATGGAAAGTTGGACAAAATACATTATCCACTGGACGCAAAGATTCCCTAAATCTACCATTTTTTGTGAGATTTTTGAGAAAATGGGAATGGGTTTGATTTTGAGATTTGGAGTGATTTTATGGACTTGGTAGCTAAGAGTTGGAATAACAATCAAAGAAACAAACAAAGAAAGCCCAACAGCACTACTTGAAGCTAGTGCAATATCTCTAAAGAGTTGCCCCGCTTCTTCTTGCATATTGATAATAGGAATAAAGATTGCCACAGTGGTTAAAACTGAAGCAATAAGCCCCCCGATGACTTCTGTTGTGCCATCTTTTACGGCTTGTATTGGAGATTTTTTCATTTTTAAATGTCTGTCAATGTTTTCTAAAACGACAATTGCAGAATCTACAAGCATACCCACCGCAAAGGAAATACCTGCTAATGAAACTACATTTAGTGTTCTATCAAGTCCTGCCATAATAATGAAAGTTCCAAACACGCTAAGAGGCATAGAAACTGCAATAATTAGCGTAGAAGTAAGTGAGCGTAAAAAAATAAATAAAATCCCACAAGCCAAAAATGCACCAACAATAATATTGCCTTTGACTAAATCAATAGCTTGCGTAATATAGCCTCTTTGATCATTAACCCATTCTAATTTTAAACTCTCTTTTTTGAGGATTCCTTCATTTAATTCTTGGAATACAAGCTCTACTTTATCGGTTAATTCAAGCACATTTGCATCAGCAGTTGGCTTGATGAAAATATTGAGTGCTTCTTGACCATTATAAGTAGAAGCAGTGGTTTTATTTTCAAATCCTTCCTTAACTTGTGCAATATCTTTGATTTTTACTCGTTTTACTCCATCGCTCCAAATAATTGTTTCTGCTACCATTTGGGGAGTTTTGTATTCTGCGGTAGTGCGGACACGATAGGATTTTCTACCATAATTCATTGTTCCAGCAGAAATATTGATATTTTCTCTCTCAAGTGCATTAATAATAGTATCAATACTCAAATCATAAGCGGCTAATTTTTGGTAATCCAAAATAATGTGCATTTGCCTATCATCGCCGCTTGGAAAATTTACTTCTGCTACGCCCTCGATTCGTTCAAAATATTGAATCACCTTTTCATTGAAAAAAGTCCGATATTCTCGCACATTTTTGCTATCGCTCACAAGTGCCATTCGCACACTAGGGGAAGTATCATCTCCAGTGGCTCGGATAATAGGTCTATCCATATCATCAGGATAGCCTTTGACTTCATCAAGCTTATTGCTGACATCTAAGAGGGCTTCAGTGAGATTTGTGCCGATATTAAACTCTAAAGTAATATTACCTCGATTGTTTCTTGAACGAGATTCCAAAGAAATGAGATTATCAATGCCTTTTAGGACTTGTTCTTGTCTTTCGATAATTTCGCGTTCAATTTCATAAGGGGTTGCACCATTCCATGTAGTTGAGATGGAAATCACAGGACGTGTAACTTTTGGTGTAAGTTGATAGGGCATACTTAAAAGACTTAAAATTCCAAATAAAGTTACAAGAATCATACCCACAATAATAACAACAGGGCGATTAATGAGTTTTTCAATCATTTATTTTGCCTTAGAATCTTTGGGGTTTGTAGAATCTGTGGATTCTGTGATAAGCTGTCCATCTCTTAGTCGTTCATGCCCTTGAGTGATAACTCTATCTTGACTAGAGAGCTTGCTATTAAGCGGAGTGATAGAAGCATCAAAACCATTATAACCATTGACTTTGATGAAGATTTGTTTGGCTTTATTATCTTCAATAATAAAAATGCAATCCCCCTTTTGGGTAGGCAAAATAGAATCTCTTGGCACCAAAAGGCTTTCTTTGGATTTAGTGATATTGAGATTAGCTCGCACTTCTAGCCCTTCGATTAATTCTCCCTTTTTGTCTTCAATAGAAAGTTTAATGGGGAAAGTCCTAGCTTTTGCATCACCTAATGGAATGAGTGCTAGAATCTTGGCTGGATAGTTTTTATTGGCAATCACAACTTGCACAACTTCACCGATTTCCAAAGAACGCAAAATCTCAAAAGGCACTTCAATATTGGCTTCAAGGGGGCTAAGTTTGGCGATGTTAAAAATACTCGCTCCGCTACTCACCCATTCGCCTTGTTTGAGGAGTCTTTGCAAAATTACGCCATCATAAGGTGCAATGAGAGTTTTTTTCTTTTGTTGTGTTTTGAGGTATTCTAAATCTGCTGCAATTGAATCTGTATTGCCCTTTTGGGCTTGCAAATCAAAAAGTGCATCTTCGTATTCTTTGTAAGCAATAGAATCACTTTGATAAAGATTTTTGTATCTTTCAAAATCTTTGGTGCTTTTTTGCAAAAGTGCTTTGGCTTGTTTGAGGAGAGAATCTTTGGCTTTGATTTCTTTTGTAAGCAAGTCATCATTGAGTTTGGCAAGAGCTTGCCCTTGCTTGACTTTATCGCCCTCATAAACATAAATTTCATCAATCACTCCAGAAACTTCAGAGGCAAGTGAAGCGCGCTCGCTAAAATAAAGTGAGCCAACATAGGTGTGATTTTGATTTAAAATTCCACTTTTGATGGGTTGTGAGACAACAAGAGTTGGATTTTGAGAAAAAGCCAATAAAGGCATAAAAAGCAAGCATAGAAATCGATACATAACAAACCTCAAAATTTGAAAATAATTCCCAAAATAGTAGCATAAATGTGTTAAGTTTTTGTGAATTGATGGCTATGGATTTTTTGCTTAGAGAAGATTTTGGATACAATTTGATAAAAAATAAGGGCATTGATTGCAAAATAAAAATTGGTTGTTGATAGCGGTATTTGTTTATTTAATAGCGATATTGTTGCGTTTTTATTATCCTTTTGTGTTGGGGGAATTTGAGGAATATTTTTATCATAATGTTTTATTGTTAAACACTAATGATGGATATTTTTATGCACAGGGTGCAAGGGATATTTTAGCAGGGGTTAAATCCACTTTTTATTCGCCAACGCACGAGATACTTTCGCAAATAAGTGCTTTTTTGGCTTTGATTTTGCCTTTTAGCTTGGAGCAAATTATTTTTTATATGCCCGGATTTTTTGGGAGTTTGATTGTATTTTTTGTCGTTTTTGTTTCAAGGGATTTTGGAGGTATTCCGAGTTTTTTGTGTGGAATTTTAAGTGCCATTAGTGTGAGTTATTATAATCGCACCATGTTTGGGTATTATGATACAGATATGCTAGTGATTGTTTTGGCTTTTGGTGTGGGGGTTGTGATTGTAGAATTAATGCGTAAAATTAGCTTTTTTGGGCTAGTTTTGCTGATTTTATTAAGTGGGTTTGGGCTTGTTTATTACCCTTCAATGCGTTATATTTTTGTTGGGTATGTTGGGATTTTGGCAATATTTGGCATTTTTGATAGAAATATTAGGGTGGTTAATGGGTGCTTATTGTCGGTGCTTTTGGGATTTTTATTGTTTTCTACCCATTTTGTTTTTTGGCTATTTTTATGTTTTTGTGGTGTAATGATAAAATTTATTCAAAGGCTTGATAGAAAAATCTTTGATTTTGTTTATTGTTTGCTTTTAGTCATCTTTTGTGGAATCTTAGCCTTTAGGGTAGTGCCAGAAATTTTTGCAAGTGTTTATGTGGCACAAGATTCAAAAGAAACTTTGGGATTTGGGTATGCTTCTGTAATGGGAACAATTTCTGAAGTATCAAAAATAGATTTTTGGAATTTTGTTTATCGGATTAGCGGGAATCTTTTGTGGTTTGTTTTGGGAAGTGTGGGGATTATTCTTTTGTTTTTGAAAAAGAGGGAATTTTGGATATTTTTGCCTTTTTTGATAATGGGATTTTTTGGCTATTTTGGTGGATTGCGATTTACTTTTTATGCAGTTGTGGTTTATGCTTTGGGAATAGGGTATTTGCTGTGCTTTTTGCTAGATATTTTTAAAAGAAAAATAAAATGGGCTGTGATTTTTGGTGTTGTTTTTGTGTGTGGTAGCGTATTCCCGCATTTGTGGCATATTAAAAACTATATAATTCCCCCTATATTAGAAAATTCTGAAGCCAAAGCATTGCAAGAAATTCCTGCAAAATATGGAGATTACGCACTTGCTTGGTGGGATTATGGTTATTTTGTGCGTTATTTTGCACGATTAAATACTTTTGTAGATGGTGGGATTCATAGTGGGAAGCAAAATTATCCCATTAGTTTTGTTTTGAGTGCTAAAAACCAAAAGCAAAGTTACAATATGGCAAAGCTCACTTTCAATCACATTGAATTTGAAGATTTTGCTAAAAGTCATCAGTATTCACAAAGCAAAGCCTTAGAGGCATTAAAAGGGGATATTGATTGTGTAGGAAAAAGAAGCGAGGATTTGTATATTATTTTGCCTTTAAGAATGGTTAGAATCTTTTCTACGATAATGCAGTTTAGCCAGCCAAAAGGCGAAATAAATCAAGGTTTATTGATGGTTTCTAAAACAAAAAGCAAAGATAAAATAATATTTCAAGATAATGTATTTGTGGATATCAAAAAGGGGAAAGTTGGGATTTTGAATCAAGAGATTTCTTTGAATATTGCAAAAATGATTGATTTAAAAGATTCTAGCAAGAGTTTAGAATTTGATAAAAATAGCTCTTTGGTGGTATTAATGCTTGGTGGTGGCGATTATATTTTGTGCGATAAAGAATATTTGGAGACTTTTTATTTTCGGGGTATGTTTTTGGATAATTTAGATTCAAATTTATTTGAAAAAGTGCTAAAAAATGAGAAAATAGCGATTTATAAACTCAAACAATAAAGGAAAAAGAATGCAATTTACACATTTAGATGAAAAGAAGAATCCAAGAATGGTGGATGTTTCAAACAAAGAAATGACAAATAGAGAAGCAATAGCTATGGGTAAAATTACGATGTCTAGGGAGGCATTTTTGGCTGTAATCAATGAAAATGGCAAAAAAGGGGCGGTGATTCAAACTGCAATTACTGCTGCGATTATGGGTGCAAAGAGGACTTCAGAGCTTATTCCTATGTGCCATTTAATCTATCTTACTTCTGTGAAATGCGAGATTCAAGAAATCGAAAATGAAAATGCCTTTGTGTTGCAGGTGAGGGCAAAAAGCAATGGACAAACAGGGGTGGAAATGGAAGCGCTAATGGGGGTAAATATAGGACTTTTGACGATTTATGATATGGTAAAGGCAATTGATAAAAGAATGGTGATTAGCGAAGTATGTTTGCTAGAAAAACAAGGGGGCAAAAGCGGACATTTTGTCCGATGATTGTATGGATTTGTTGATTTTGTGCGATTCTAAAAGATTATAGTGAGAGGGTTAGCTTGGCACTATGGAGTTTTTTCTAATCGTTTTTATAAAAGAAAACAAAACAAAACCAAATACTATAGTGTAGATTCCGCCAAGAGTGCTTAGCGGGTCTAAAAGCACTCTTTTGTCTGTGAAGATTCCCATTGCTGGTATAAGAATCTTGGGTGAGATGAGTAAGATACTAATAACGATAAAATACGATACGCCTATAAAGACTTCTCTTAGATATTTTACACTTATTAGGCAAACCAAAATGACTAAATAAAAAGCTAGTATGAAAATATTAAATGCGAATGTGTATAGAGTATGAGTCTTTATAAAGGATTGTATATGTGCGTCATAAATCTCTTTTATCATATAGAGATGAGACAATATCGGTTTATATCCCAAGCAATAGTCAAAGCCTGCAATCACTATCAAACCCATTAAGCCAAAAAGCCCTATGACTAGCATTAGCGAATGAAAGCTTTTTAAAATATCTGTGTGATGGTCGCAAAGTTTGCGATACAACCATAATTGCCATTTATCTACTTTATCTCTTAGTGTTTTGGTTTTTTTAGAATCTAGCTCGATTTCTTTGCTATAAAGCTCATATTTATGAAATTCTGAAGCATCTAGTAAATTATTGTCTTTTATCAAAGCATTTTTTAGAATTCTAAATGAATCTCTAAAATCATTGATAAAATAAATTAAAGATTTATTAACATTAGATTCTATATCGTATTTTTCTTTGGCTTCTTTTATTGTGTTTTTTAAATCTTGCACTTGAAAAAGCATTTCTGTATTTACCGCATTAAGACTCCCTTTGAATTGCACTTGTGAGAAATTAGGGGCTTTATCAAACTTCACTCCATAAAAATTTGCATCATCATTGAATTTGCTTCCCTCAAAGCTAACATAATTAAAGGTAGTCCCTCTAAAATTAGCAAATTTATTAAAGATGCTAAATTCAAAGTAGCATTTTGACTCAAATACACAATTAAGCATTGCTATAATATGGAAATGAAAATCAAATATAATGACATCTTTTTTAAAGGTGCAGTTTAGAAAAGATATGGGTTGTTTTATTGATAAAGATAATCCTTCTACTTCTCTTATTTCACAATCAAAAATACAATTTTTAAAACACAAAGGATACGAATATGAATCAAATAGATCAAATTCAAAATTATTAATTGTTATGTCTTTGATTTCAAAATGTTTTTTTCGTATTTTCCAAGAAACTGATTTTGTATTAAAATAATCTTTTAAAGATTCACTATCTATCTCAATTTGTTCCATTTTTAGATTTAGTTCTTGTGCAGATTCTTCCATTTTATTTCCCCTCTATGATTTTTATTTCATCATCGGTTGGGTGGTAGAGTTTATAGACTAGAGAATCTATGTGAGATTCTAGCTCTTTGGTGTCTGTGGCTTGGTTTGTAGAATCTAACATATAGCTAATTCCTTGCATTTTTATATCCTTTCTAGTTTGGCACTATGGAGTTTTTTCGTGCGGTTTTTTGGAGAGAGAAAAGCACCAAACCGATAGCTATAACATATAGGGTTGTTATAAAGTTTTGCCACAGATTCAAATTTTCTCCAAATAAATTTGAAATGCCAAGAATGATTTTTGGTGTATCCAAAATCGTTATAAAAACTATCGCCGATGAGACAACAAGCCATATATTTTTGAAACTACACATATAAACATAAACACAAAAGACAAATATTGCTACAGGATATACATAAGGTATTTTGCCCAAAAGCAAAACATACAGGGCAATAGTATAAACAAGCCATTTGAGATTTAACACCAAATCTGTGTGATGGTCGCAAAGTTTGCGATAAAACCATAATTGCCATTTTTCTACTTTGTCTTTTATAGTTTTATTTTCTTTAGAATCTAGCTCGATTTCTTTGCTATAAAGCTCATATTTATGAAAATTTGAAGCATCAAGTAAATTATTGTCTTTTATCAAAGCGTTTTTAAAAATCCTAAATGAATCTCTAAAGTCGTTTGCAAAATGTGCTAGGGGTTTGTTGGCATTCTCTTTTTTGTTGTATTTTGTATGCTCTTGCTTGATTTTATTCTCTAAGCTTTCAAAATCAAAATTAAGATTTGCATTTACTGCATTAAGACTCCCTTTGAATTGCACTTGTGAGAAATTAGGGGCTTTATCAAACTTCACTCCATAAAAATTTGCTGTTTTTTCAAACTCACATTGACTAAAATCTACAGAATCTTGAAAAATAGAATCAGTGAAATAAATGTTGTTACAAATTTTGGAGTTAGAGAAATCAACGCGTTTTTTAAAAATACAATTTTTGAAATTAGTTTCTCGTGCGTTATTGTGATATTTGTTTTCTGGTAATAGCGTTCCTGAAACAAAATACCCAAATTCTACTTCACCGCCAAAAATACAATTCTCAAAATTTATACCATTGTGGAATTCTATAAATTCAGCACTACCCTTAAGACGATGTAGTGAAATTTTAGATTCAAACTCACAATTAGAGAAATTCACTCTCTCAAGGCAACTATAATTTATATACACCTCTTTTTTAAAAATACTTCGATAAGGCTTTTTCTCATAGCCATAATATTGTGTAAGCTTTGATAGTTCATCGTCTGGAATGGAATTACTATCACCGATAATGTCATATGAAAAGTAGATAGGGTTTATAAAAGCCATTTTTGGTATTTTCTCTTTTATAGATTTTGAAATATTTTTATTTGTATCACTTACAAATACATTTAATATTAACCCATAGTTAAAGTGATATTCTATAAAGTCGGGGGTTTCAATTTTTTCTATAATCTTGGTGTTGCTATAAGTATTTTTTCCCGCATTTTCTAAAGTCTTGTAAATAGCATATGGGTGGAGTAGTTTGGCTATATCTCCAACATCTATTTTGTTTTGTTGGGATTCTTTGGAATATTTCATTGCATTGTAATTATAAAAATCTGCCAAATCAAGAGAGATTGTTAAAATCTCATTATCTAGCCCAACTATCTTTATACTTGTATCATTAATCATTTCATTGATATGAAATTTTTCTTTCATTTTATTTCCCCTCTATGATTTTTATTTCATCTTTGGTTAGGTGGTAGAGTTTATAGACTAGAGAATCTATGCGAGATTCTAGCTCTTTGGTGTCTGTGGTGGGGTCTTTGGCTTTGGAATCTAAGATTTGCTCTACTAGGCTTATTATCTCATCGCTTAGGGCTTTGTTTGTAGAATCTATTTTAGGAATAGGGAATTTTTCTACATATTGATTTGAAAGCAAAAAGCCTTTGTCGGAATATAAATGTCCTATATTTTTGAAATAATAAAAGATTAATTGAGAATTTAAAAAACCTAAAAGATAGGCTAAATCTTTTTTATCCCCTGTTAAAAAAGCCATAGAATCTAACAAAATATATTCTTTTTCTAAAATAAAACTAGGCTCTTGCGTAACTCTTTGCCAAGAAATCTTTTCTTTTTCAAAATGATTTAAATATTCATCTGTGGGATTGTTATCTAATTCTAGCCAATGGTGTTGCCCTGTGTATGGTTTTTTATCTGTTGTTGGTTTGTTGGTGCATTGTCCCCTTTTTTCTAGTTTATCTTTGTATTGCAAAAGATGATTATAGATTGCAGGATAATCTTTTTGCAAAAACTTATAGCTTCCAAATTTTGCGATTATAATCCACAATCCCGCCCATTCATAGCCATAGCGTTTGATGTCTCTACCGCGTAGCATTTTTTTGATGAGTTTGCTTGTGCGTGTTTTCTCGCTTTTATCCTTGCAGTTGTTTAGAATCTCTTCTCTTTTTGCACTATCTATGATAAAGGCTTCATTGTAGCCTGTTTTGATTCCATAGTTTATGGAGATGTCCCATTCTTTTAGCGGTGTGCCAAGGCTTTCTATCTTTGCCTTTAGGGCTTGGTTTGCTTGGTTTTGGAATATAAAAGAATCTTTGCTTAGGCTACTTTGGTGTATGGGCTGTGCGTGGTGTTGGTTGTCTAATAGGCTAGGCTGTGTAGGTGCTAGGTAGTCAAAGCTAGATTCTAGGCTTGGCGGTGTCTTTGCAAAAGTGATGATACTTGTATCCACACTCGCAGAATCAAAGATTTTTAAGCCATTTAGGTCAATGTAGTGTAGAATCTGTGTGTTTGCTAGGATAAATGCTCTCAAAGGTTCGCCATAGCCTGCACGCGTGTATTTGTTGCTCGTGATAAAAGATAGGAGTGCCTTTGGCTTTAGAATCTTGTAGCCTTGCTCAAAAAAGTAGGTGTAAATATCGCTCGTGCTTTTGTAGATACTAAAGGCTTTTTGGAGATGTGGCTTTAGGTGCTTTATCTCTTCTTGGCGGATATAAGGTGGGTTGCCGATGACTAGGTCAAAGCCTTTAAAATCGCCATTGTTATCTAGCACTTCTGGGAATGCAAACCGCCATTCAAAGCTTTGGCTAGTGCGAATCTTTTCTAGCGATTCAAAATCATTGTGAATAGATTCTAGGAGTTTTTGCCCTTTTGGGTCAAGCTCCTTTGGCTCTAGGTTTTCCAAATCTGGTTGGAATCTAAAATTTTGCTTTCGTGTGATTCTTAGCATTTCCATACCAAAAGGCGTTTCCATATCAAACGCAGAATCTCCATAAATGCTTACAAACTCTCCAAGATTCTTTTTGAGATTTTTATAATCTTTCATTGTTGTTAAAAGTGTGCTTTTAAAAAGCTCTTTGATGTTTTCAATGGTATTTATGAGTTCTTTTTTGTCTTTTAGTGCTTCTTTGTAGGCATTTACGCTTTCTTTGTAGATTTTGATTTGTTTTTTGAAGTTGTTTGCAAATCCTGTGTCTTGTGCCATAAGCCACTTTAGCGTATTTTCACGCGGTTTTCCTTGAGAATTATTTTCATTGACTTCAAAGTAACTTACAAGGCTGTTGCCGCATTTTATGTTGATATCTATGTTTGGGAGAGTTTGGAGAGCGTGAATGCTTTTGTCAAGGCTTGAATCTAGTGTGTAGTAGCTGTGCTTTAGGAGTTCTATCCACAGGCGAAGTCTAGCGATTTCGCAAGAATTTGGGTTTATATCCACGCCAAAAAGGCAGGATTCTATGATTTGCTTTTTGAGTGTAAAGAGTTCTTTTTGGATTTTGTGGTTTGGGTCTTGCTCTGTGGTGGGGCGTTTGTATTCTATGATTTCAAAGCGGGAGTTTCTTACAAAAATCTCATCATTTTGGATTTCAAGCATAATGTTGCCCAAAAGATTGAGTTTGCTAAAGATTTCTAGCATCACATTAAGTGCGGTTGCTAGGAAATATCCGCTTCCCACTGCGGGATCGCAGATTTTTATACTTAGTAGGATTTCTCTTGCTTGTTTGATGATTTCATCTTTTTGGCTTAGGTTTTGTTTTATTTTTATAAATAGGAGATTGGAGAGAGATTCTAGGCTTTTTTCATCTGAATCTAAAAAGGCGTTAAATTTGTCAAGGACGACTTTTTCTAGGGATTGCTTACACATATAGTAAGTGATGTAAGCTGGAGTGTAGTAGCTCCCCTCTTTGTAGCCATTAAGACGCTCAAACACGCTGCCTAATACGCTATAGTTTATCAAATCTTTGTGAGTGATAGAGTGCTCTTCATCGGTGCTAATATGCCCAAAGTCAAAGCTGTTTAGAAAAGTAAAAAGGTATTCTAAAAGCTTGACTTCACCAGATTTTGGTTTGTAGTTTGTGTCTTTGATTTGCGTGTTTTTGTAGTATTTGAGTGTTAGGTCGTTGTTTAGCTGTGAGATTTGGAGTGTGTTTTCTATTGGCTGTTTTTGGAAAAGCGATGAATTGAGATAGGGTAGGTAGGTAAAGGGGCTTTTTTTGTTTCTTTGTGTGTAGTCCTTTGCCAAAATTTCAAAAAATAGCTCACTTAGTTTGTCAAAGCTGTCTATTTTCTCGTAATTAAGGAATTTGAGTGTGGTGTCGTTGTTAAAACGCACGAGATTGGATTCGATTAGTTTTAGGAATAGGATTCTATTTAGCCATAAAATAATGTATTGTATGATGTCTTCAAAGTCTTTGTTTGTAAGCTTGGATTTGATTGCATAAAATAATGTGCCTTCACTAGCTTGGCTTTCTCTGCTTTCTTGGATTATGGCTTTGCCATTTTGGGTGGATTGGGTCAAGCCTAAAATGTATAAAAGCTCATCGTAGAATTTCTTGTTTAAGTCATTAGCATCGTTTGGATTAAAGCAATCAAGCAAAAAGTCTTTGTTAAAGATTTTGAAACTTGTTAGGAATGCGGGGTTGTCTTTTGATTCTTTTGATTCTGTGGATTGTGGTGCTAAAAGTGGTGTGAGATCCCAAAACAAGCCATTTAAACTCACTTCATTAGAATCTAAGCTAGAATTAAAGCTAGTTTGCAAGGATTGTGCGTATTGGGGAGAATCTAAAAGGGATTTGGCTTCTTTGTAGAATTCATCGGTATTGCCTTTGAGAAGGGAGTTTGGGTTTTGGAAGTTTTCAAAAAGCTTTTGGAATTCTTTGTTTTTGTGAAATAACTTTTCAAAGTCTTTTGCAGAGAAAATGTAAAAATGATAGCAATCAGTAATGATGATAAACTTTAGCGATGAATTGGCGTTTTTGCGCTCTCTTAAGTAGTATAAAATGCACTCGTGCAGAGCTTTGCAGTTTGGATTGTTTGGGGTGAAAAAATCGTTTGAATTGGGTTTTTTGACTTCAAAGATTACTTCTATAGTGTCGTTTTGTGTGATAGCTAGATCAATTTCGCTTTTGCCTTTTTGCTTGGCTTTTACTTGTGTGGTGAATCCTAGGGATTCTAAAAATGGCTTAAGTGCGTTTGCGACAAGGGCATCTTCGTTTTGGGAGTGGTTTTTAAGGAGATTTTGGCGGTAAGATTCTAGGGATTGTAGGAAGTTTTGGTAAGTGTTATCTAAAATCGGTGCTTTGGCATAAAAGGGATTTAAAAAATCTTTGTAACTTAGGGCGTTGAATCTAAAAGACATTGTGTTTCCTTGATTTTTGGGGTGGAATTTAAGTGATTGTGAGATTTGCAAAGGCAATGTGTGGTGTATTTGCCTTTGTTGTTGCTTTGATACTTGGCATTATTCTTTGAAAATGATGATTTCATAAGAGCTTTGCTTCCTAATCACGGATTTATTGGGTTGATTGCTTTTGAGTTTTTCTAGGTGGATTTGCAATTCTTCGATTTCTCTATCTTGCTCATCAAGCTTATCTTTAAGGCGCAAGATTATATCCACTCCTGCTAGATTCACGCCTAAATCGCGCGTTAGTCTTAGAATCGTTTTTATCTTGTCAATATCTCTTTGGGAATAAAGCCTCATTTTGCCATCGGTTCTTCCCGGTTCTATTAGTCCTTCCCTCTCATATTGACGCAAAGTTTGGGGGTGGATTGAGAGGATTTTTGCCACTACGCTGATAAGATAAACGGGTTCATCATAGCTATACATTGTGTTTCCTTGATTATAAGTATTTTTCTAAAGCTTTTGTAAGTTCTTTTGGCAAAGAATCTACATCGGGCAAAATAATATTTGCCTCCAAATATAAATCGCCATTTGTTTTGCTTTTGCGGTTATAAGCCCCAAGCTCTTTTACGCGGAATCGTTGGTTGTTTTTGGTGTTTTTAGGAACTTTTAGGGTGATTGTTTTGTAGAGAGTTTCTATCTCTACCTTGCCTCCAAAAAGAGCGGTTTTTAGGGGTAAATCAAATTTCTTAGTAAGATTGTCCCCATCTTGTGAGTATTGCGGGTGTGGTGCAACAGAAACTTTAAGCAACACATCTCCGCTTTGATTACCCATAGTTTTGCCTTTTCCTCTTAGGCGGATAGTTTCTCCATCTCTAATACCAGCTGGTATTTTGATGTCAAAATTTTGATTTTGGAGATTGATATTGTGTTTGCCCCCCAAAATAGCTGTGCTAAAAGGGATTGTGATTTGTGCATTGATATCAAGATTGGGTTGGCTTCTCCCTCCAAATCCTCCAAATCCGCCAAAACTTTCAAATCCCCCAAAACCTCCTGTGCCTTGAGAGAATCCGCCTCCGCCAAAGATTTGACTTAAAATATCATCTAAATCCACATTGCCTTGCCCTCTTGCAAAATCGTGGAAATTTTGTCCGCCAAACATTGAATCGCCAAATTGATCGTATTGTTTGCGTTTTTTCTCATCGCTTAAGATTTCATAGGCTGCGTTGATTTCTTTGAATTTTTCTTCCGCGTCTTTTTCTTTATTGATATCGGGGTGATATTTTCTTGCTAAGCGACGATAAGATTTTTTAATCTCATCACTTGTCGCGTTGGGTGAAACTTCAAGTGTTTCATATAAGCTTTTTGACATTTAATATTCCTTGCAAAATTAAATTAAACTTTTAGTGTATTATATAATAAAAGTTTAGTATATGTCAATCAACTTTTGGCTTTTTTATTTTAATGCTATAATCACAAATAAAATTCAAGGAAAAATGTTTATGGATAGTGCTTTATTGTGCCTCAATGCAAGTGCTGGGAGTGGTAAAACTTATCGTTTAGTTTTGAGATACCTTGAGTTATTGTTTTTGGGGGCGAAGCCTTCAGAGATTCTTACGCTTACCTTTACCAAAAAAGCCGCCAAAGAGATGGAAGAGCGTATTGCTAAGAGTATTGGGGAAATCTATCAACATAGAAATGATAGAGATTATATTAATAAACTTGAGTGTATAAGCATTAAAGACAAAAATGATTTTGGGAAATTGCAAGAAAAAATCCATCAAATCTACCATTCTTTTTTGAAAGAGGATTTGAAGATTACTACCATTGATTCTTTTTTTCAGAGGATTTTAAAGATCTTTTGTTGGTATGTTGGGGTGGAATATGATTTTGAAATACAAAGCGATGATAGAGAAAAAATTATAGAGATTTTTTTGACAAATTTAGATAACCAGCAATTACAAGGAATTTTAAATCTTTGCATTCAGAGGCAATTGCGTATTGATAGCGTAATTTCTTTTTGTGATTTTTTGGATTCTTTAAAAGAAATGTTGGAAAAAGAATTATTTATTTATCCTACAAAAGAGGGGCATAAACAGCAAGCAATGGAGTATGCTAGGAGGATTCAGGCTACTTATCAAGATACAAAGGGAGAGATTCATTCTGCTTTGGAATTTGATGATATTGAATCTTTGTTGCAAAAAGGAAAAACTTGGCTTACAAAAGAAAGATTGCAAGATTATAGAGGATTTTCAAAAATACCTTTTAGGGATGAGGACTTTATGGGGCTAAAAGAAGCATTAGTAGGGGTTTTTGTAGAAGATGAAGCAAAATACCTTGAGAATCTCTATGGTATTTTTGTGCTTTATTTAAAAGCCAAACAAGAATATTACAAACAAACCAACACTTTAAGTTTTAATGCGGTAACTTCAAAAGTTTATGAATTGCTTTTGCAAAAACAGATTGATAAGAATTTTTTGTATTTTAGGCTTGATAGCACGATTAGCCATATTTTGATAGATGAATTCCAAGATACAAGTGTTTTGCAATATGAGATACTAAAACCTATGATTGATGAAATCAAAAGTGGGGAGGGGGCAAAAAGATTCTTACGCAGTTTTTTTTATGTGGGGGATATTAAGCAATCCATTTATCGCTTTAGAGGAGGGAATTCTGAATTATTTAAAATAGCCGCTCAAGGAATGCAAGAAGAAAGCCTCAAAATCAATTATCGCAGTGCCAAAAATATCGTAGAATTTGTCAATGAAACATTTTCTAATAAAATTGAAGGGTTTGTTCCCCAAGAGTCAAATAGCAAGATTAAAGGATTTGTGCAAGTTTATATACAAGAAAAAGAAGTCATTTTATCCCAAGTTGCTACGAGTATAAGGGAGCTTTTGGAGGTTGGGGCAAAAGAAGAAGAAATTGCGATTTTGACTTTTGATAATGATTGCGTGGTAGAAATAGCGGAGTTTTTGCAAGAGGAAGGGTTTAAAGTTGTTGTGGATACAAGTGCAAAATTGATTTTTCATAATGAGGTGCGTGCTTTAATAGAGTTTTTAAAATATCTCATTTTTGAGAATCCGAAGTTTTGTGCAGAGTTTTTTATGCTTTTGGGATTAGAAAAAGAGAATTTAGAGCAATATTTCTATCTCAAAACGCAAAAACCTTCAAAAGTTTTGTTAGAAATTATGCAAAGGTATAAAATCGCTTCTTTGAGTGCCAAAAAGTTTTTGGAATATTCTTTGGAATATCTTAGCATTGAAGAATTGCTAGAAAAGGTAGAATCCTTACAAAACGATATTGTTTCAAGTGATTTTTTTGGAATACGCATAATGACAATTCACAAATCCAAAGGTTTGGAATTTAATAATGTTTTAGTTATTGATGATATTAGGGCTAAGAATCGTTCTGGTAATGTATTTTTTGAGTTTAAGGAAAATGGGGTAGAAATAAAAAGGATTTTTTGGCGTTCTAATGAATTGCGTATGCAAATTGATAAAGAGTATCAAAAAGCACTTCTAAAAGAAAATATTTTAAAAGAAAAAGATTTGAAAAATCAGCTTTATGTCGCATTAACTCGTGCAAAAAATACAATGCAAATTATTTTGCTAGACCAAAAAAGCCGCTTTGAATCTTTGGAGTTGCAGTTAATGCAAAAAGGAGAGTTAAAACAAGCGATTTTGGAGATAAAAAGCGCTAATTTGGAAGATAGTTTAGCACAAAATAAAGATTTTGAGTGTTTTGCACACAATCAAAAAAGCCTAGAATCTTTGGGCAGACAAAAACAAATGCAAATCGCACAAAAAGAGGATTTAATAGGAGAAGTTGGGGCTGTTTATTATGGGATTGCATTGCATTTTGTAATGGAGCAGAAAATCAAAAATCAGCTAGAAGATTCTTTGATTTTAACCCTTTTGTTAAATAAAATGGGATTTTATATCGAAAAAAAAATATTAGAAAAAATCATCAATCATTGCAAAATTCTTTTAAATCATTCTAGTTTTATTGAAATAATGGGTAAAGGCAAGGTAAAATGTGAAGTTCCTTTTTTGATCAATGGTAGGCAAAAACGCTTAGATCTTTTAATCATCGGAGATAATGAAGCTTTTGTGATAGATTATAAAAGCGGTATGCAAAGGGAAATATATAAAATGCAAGTATTAGAATATATGCAAAGTGTGAATTTGATTTTGCAAAAGCCTACTTATGGTTTTATCTTTTATACAGAGGGTGAAGGAAAATTAGTTGAAGTGATAGGGGATTAAATGGAAACAAAAAGTCAAAATAGTTTAATTGCTTTTTTTAGTAAAATCACCAAAAGTGAATCTTTTGCAGGTATTTTATTGCTTTGTTGTGCGGTTTTGGCGATGATTGTCGCAAATTCGCCTTGGGGTGATAGCTATGCAGCACTTTGGAAAACAAAGTTTGGTTTTGATGTCAATGGCGTTTTTATAGGAATGAGTTTAGAACACTGGATTAATGATGTTTTGATGGCTTTTTTCTTTTTGGTTGTTGGCTTGGAAATCAAAAGAGAGGTGCTTTTTGGGGAGTTGGCTGGATTTAAGAGGGCAGCATTGCCTATAATTGCAGCATTAGGCGGTATGATTGGACCGGGTATTATTTATTTTACGCTCAATGCTGGGACACCTTCAGAACATGGATTTGGAATCCCTATGGCAACAGATATTGCTTTTGCCTTGGGGGTATTATCTGCGCTGGGCAAAAGAGTTTCTATTTCTGTAAAAGTTTTTTTGGTATCTTTAGCGGTTGCAGATGATTTGGGTGCGATTATTGTCATTGCTTTGTTTTATTCTAGTGGGATTAGCTTTGAATGGTTGGCTGTGGCAGTTGGGATTGTAGCGGTATTAGTGGTATTAAACAAAGCAGGTATCAAAGCATTGACGCCTTATATGATTTTGGGTGTGTTGCTGTGGATTGCAGTCCATAATTGCGGAGTGCATGCGACAATTGCAGCGGTTGTTTTGGCATTTACAATACCTGTTGCACCAAAGATTGATACCTTAACCTTTATGGAAAAAATCAAAACCATGATTAAAGATTTTCAAGAATCAGAAAAGCAAAAAGATGGCATTTTGTTGCAAAGTGAGCAAGTAGAGGCTTTGTATCATATTGCCAAACACAAAAATGCTGTTCAAAATCCACTTTTGAGATTAGAGCACGCATTGGCACCTTATTCAAATTATCTTATTATGCCGATATTTGCTTTTGCTAATGCAGGGGTAAGCATTGGTTCAAACATTGATTTTGGTATCGATCATGTTTTCTTGGGTATATTCTTTGGGCTTGTTGTTGGAAAGCCTCTTGGAATTTTTACTTTTACATTTTTAGCAGAAAAACTCGGAATCGCTGCAAGACCCAAAGGGGCAACTTGGGTAGAAATTTTTGGTGCGGGTGCATTGGGTGGTATTGGCTTTACAATGTCAATGTTTGTGACAAATCTTGCCTTTAGCGGAGAACATGCTCTTGTGGCGACAGATGTAGCTAAAATTTCTATTTTGATTGCTTCATTAAGTGCTGGGATTTTGGGTAGTATATTCTTTTTTGTGAGGGACAAAGTTACTCATCATCACTAAAATTGCGTAAAATGTAGCAATGAAGTATTGCTGCATTTTGCCATATCTAAAGATAAAACTTCTCAATTAAATTCAATCATTTTTGTCTAACTCCAAAGATTTAAGTAAATTAGATTCCAAAAGAAACAATCACCAAACGCCACACACAGGGTAAAAAATCTCAAAGAGGCTTTAGAAATACTTATTGGTTGATTAAAAATTTTAAAAATTGATTTTGGGTATGTTTAGATTTTGTATAAAATCTTTATTGATAAAATAAACAAAATACCCCTAGTAATTTATTTTTAATGATTGCTAATGCCCCT
>JFBN01307388.1_pt1 | contig 78832 bp, 75 predicted proteins | sample 768741 | NCBI WGS metagenome assembly JFBN01 (sample SAMN01983846, study PRJNA193217) | chicken gut metagenome | biome: terrestrial biome; isolation source: ceca of Broiler chicken | host: Gallus gallus | place: United Kingdom: England | collected 2010-09-07
TGTGCGGCTCACAATAATCAAGATTTTGCTCGTTCGTAAAGTTGGAATTTTGCATGGCGATATAGACTGTTTCCGTATCAATATATTCCACTGTCTGCATCGTGTCGTTCAGAGGCACGTGCATTTGCTCTTGCAGTGAACTGTACAGCTGTGCCTTGACGTTTTTATAACCAGAAATATCGGTCACAATCGGCATTACGGCGACGCGCAGCGGTCTTGCCTGCTCCTGCGCCAGACAGATATTGACGAGCATAACAAACAGCATACAGCTCAGTATAAGTGATTTGCGCAACATAAAATCAACTCCTTAAAATATAAATCGGCTGCACCGGCGAAACATTGCTGCCGGTACAATTTGCAGTATATAAATATTATATCATGTGTATAATTTTTAGGGGCTATGATATAATATTGTTAGAATTTATGACTGGGAGAGAATGCCGTGAAGATTTTAGCAAGACAGTTGACAGTAGATATGTATGATTGCAAAAATAAGAATTTGAATGATTATAAGGATTTGAAGGACTCTTTGGAAGTCGGCATGAACATAGCAGGTTTTACGCCGATTGAAGTACGGGCGCAGATTTTGAACCAGAATGAAGTTGTAGTATTTATTCTGCTGCAGGAAGGCCATGCCGTAATCCGCACTTATCCTGAATTAAAATATGTATCGAGCGATATTTTCATCTGTACGGAAGACGGAAAACCGGAAAAAGCCGTGAAAGCGCTGAAGAAAATCGTGAAGCCGGAAAAAATCAGAATGACGTATCTCAAACGCGGTGATTTCGGAACGGTCAAAGACGTTAAGCCGCGCATAAAAATCAGAATTGCACCGCTTCGACCGCTGCGCAGTATTAAGAAAAAAGGCGCTAAGGTTATAAAAACGGTGGCGCACAGAATTAAGCTGTAAAATAAAAAAAGGAACTGTCATACATCGTTTAAGACAGTTCCTTTTTATTTGCCGTCATGCTTAGAATATTAAATTGCTTTCAACAATCATGCGGATGCCCAAGAGGAACAGCGCCAAGCACAGCAGCAGGATAATACTGCGCGGGCGGGTTTTGCGCGATAATCTGGCACCAATTTGCGCACCGATAACGGCACCGATACCTACCGACAGTGCCGGCACCCAGACGATATGGTCAAGCATGATATGGGAAATGACACCGAAAAATGAGGAAACGGCCAAAACGAAATGGGATGTGGCTGTAGCCATATGCGGCGGAAAGGCAAGAGCGTAAATCATGGTCGGAACGTGAATGACACCGCCACCGATACCGAAAATACTGGAGATAAAGCCGACAAAGCCGCTTAAGAATATACCGAGTTTTTTACGGGCCAAAAATGTTTTTTCGTTAAATTCACCGGCGATTACTTTTTTATTGGAAGAATTCCAATACATGATGATAGCGATAAATAAAATGAAAATACCGTAAGCCAGACTGAATGTCGGTCCGGTGAAATAATCGCTGACGAGCCCGCCTAAAAATGCGCCCGGCAATGTAGCAAGCGCGAACGGAACGGCTGCTTTAAAGTAGACACGTTTCTGTCTGATATAGGCAAATGTGCCGGAAATAGCGTTTAAAAATACGCCGAACAGTGAAGTACCGATAATCTGCGGTGCGCTCTGGAAAATGGACGGCGTGAGCGCAAAGGTAAACAGCGGTATCATGATAAGACCGCCGCCGATGCCGACGAGCGTCCCGAATGTACCGACACCGATACCGACTAAAAATAAGATAAAAATTTCTAACATAATAACTTATCCTTTACGTATTGAATTAATTGATTTTAAAACCGAAATGCGAAGCCACTTTTTCATAAGCGGGAACGGTGATATTTTTTTGTCTTGCCATGCGGACAATTTCAAAAATCAGACCGTCCATTTCACTTTGATGACCTCTGGCCAAATCCTTTTGCATGGAAGCCGTCGTATCCGGTGTTACGGCATACATGATTTTCAGATTTATGTCCATGATATCCTCCGGCAGTTTTATATTGTAAGCCTCAGCAATAGCCATACAATCTTTTGTTAAAGCTATGAATAAATCCTGTTCTTTTCCTTTCTGCTGTATTGCGCCTGCATTTATATCATAATATGCGGCGGCTGCGGCAAATGGAGAAACGAATGTAAATTTACGGAAAGTGTCGTCAGCGATGTTTTCGGATAATACGACTTTGATACCGCTGTTTTCCAAATCCTGTTTTATCTGCAATAGCTGCGCCTTTAAAGGTGATGGACCGCGCGTGCCGTAAACGATGCGGAAAATATCACCGGATTGGGTTATTTCTCCGGGAGCGGAAATATAAGCAACGATATAAATACAACCTTCGAGAACATTGGTCTGAGGCAGTTTTTCTGCCAAATACCGACCTGTACCGTAAATATTCAGTATCGGAATGATAATTGTGTGGGTATCGGAAGCCTTTTGCAGAAACGGAATGATTTCATTAATGGAATAACCTTTGACGGCTACGAAAATCACATCGGCTTTTTCACCGGAAGAGATATATTCATCCGTTGTCATGGCTTTAATATTTTTCAAAGTTATTTCGCCCAATTTGTCGGAATGGAGAATAAGGCCATGCTGGCAAATGGCATTTAAATGATTGCCGCGTGCAATAAGTGTAACATCATGTCCGGCATTAGCAAGAAAGCCGCCAATGCTGGCTCCCGTTCCGCCGGAACCCATAATAACGTATTTCATCAGAAAACCTCCTTTATATTTGATTATTATTTATTATAGCAAAGTATTATGAAAAGAGAAAATTAATTTTATAAAAAGAAAAACCATTAAAGATTTCTTTGGCAATAGAAAAATCTTTAACGGTTTTTTCTTCAAATAATACAGACTATAAAAAATTGCACCGTGAAGAATAATTTTCACGGTGCAATTTTGTGCAGTCATATAATTAAGCGCGCAGGTCGGCGTTAAAATCTTTCTGCAGTTTGGCTATGATTTTTTCGATAGCGGCATTGACTTCAGCATCCGTCAGCGTTTTATCGTTGGACTGGAATGTCAGCGCAAATGCCAGGCTCTTCTTGCCGGCTTCAACCTGTTTGCCTGTATAAACGTCGAACAGCGTAATCTGAACAAGATTTTGACCGGCAGCTTTCGTCATGGCTTTTTCAATGTCGGCAGAGTTGATATCCGTAGCCACGAGCATGGCAAGGTCGCGGTTGATTGCCGGGTATTTCGGCAGAGCTTTGTATTTTAAGTCTTTTGCCATATATTTCATGACGGTTTTAGCATCGAGTTCAAAAATGTAGACCGGTTTGGTAATGCCGTAAGCGGCAAGCACTGCCGGGTGAACTTCACCGACTGCAGCAAGTACATCGCGGCCTTTTTTGAACAGTGCCGTCTTGCCCGGATGCATAGCGTAATGCGTACCGGCTTCAACCGTATAGCGGGATACGCGCAAATCGGCAAATAATTCTTCTATGATACCTTTAGCATCGTAGAAATCCACCATGTCGTTCGTCTGGTTCCAGCTGTGCGCATGGCGGCGGCCGGTAACAGCTCCGGCGATTTTAACGACTTCATTCGGAAGCTCAGTAATCGGCAGTTCTTTCGGAAAGAATACCGTACCTACTTCAAAAATGGCTACATCATCATTTTTGCGGGCGAGATTGCGGGCGAGATTATCAAATACGCTGCTTAAAAGCGTAGTGCGGATGAGCGGATATTCATCCGACAGCGGGTTCATAATCGGGATAGCGCGGCGAAGTTCATCGTCCTGCGGAATGTTTAATTTATTGAAAGCAGTTTCGTTTGTCAATGCAAAAGAGATTGTTTCGCAAAGCCCCTGAGCCGACAGGGAAGCTTTCACTTTATCAATGAATGTCTGTTTGTCGGACTGACCGCCCTGCATAGAAACGCCTTCCGGCAGCGTGGATTTGATTTTGTCATAACCGTAAAGGCGAGCGATTTCCTCGGAGATATCGGCCATACGGCTTACATCATTGCGCCAGGACGGAACTTTTACAGTGATTTCACCGTTTTCATTTTTTACCGTTTCAAAACCGACGCTCGTGATGATGTCCAACATTGTTTCTTCCGAAATATCCGTGCCGAGATGACTGTTTATCTGTTTTGCCGTGAATGTTACGTAGTTTAGCTGTTTCGGGCTTGGGTAAACATCAACGATACCCTGACAAACGGTGCATGCCCCCATATCCTGCAGCAGCTGCGCCGCTCTATCGAGCGCTTTAATCGTCGTTTCACTGTCGATACCGCGTTCAAAACGGCCGGAAGCTTCGGAGGACAGACCGCAGGCACGGGCTGTGCGGCGAATGCACGGACCGTAGAAATCAGCCGACTCCAATACAACAGTCGTCGTTTTATCCGTGATTTCCGTTTCAAAGCCGCCCATGATACCGGCAAGACCAGCTGCTTTTTCCGTATCGGCGATGACGAGCATTTCACCTTTCGCTTTGCGGGACGTATCGTCGAGCGTGTGCAGTTCTTCGCCTTCTACGGCACGGCGGGCAATGAGCTTCTGTCCGGCAATCTGGTCGTAGTCGTAAGCGTGCATCGGATGACCGAGCTCAATCATGACAAAGTTCGTAACGTCGACAACGTTGTTGATGGAGCGGATACCGGCTCCTTCCAGACGCTGCTGCATCCATTCCGGCGACGGGCCGATTTTTACATTTTTGAGCATGCGTGTGGAAAAACGGGAGCACAAATCAGGGTCGGCGATTTCCACTGCGAAGATATCGCTTAATTTAGTAGCATCGTCTTCCGTAAATTTTATTTCCGGAAAATGCGGTTTGTTGCCGGTAATAGCGGCGATTTCGCGCACGAGTCCCACTACGCTGAAGCAGTCGGCACGGTTCGCCGTAAGTTCAAATTCCAAAACGACATCATTAAGACCGAGAACGTCTTTGGCAGGAATGCCGACAGGCGTATCAGGCGGCAGAATAAAAATTCCCGTTTTCTGTTCTGGCGGCAGTTTTTCCAGGTCAAGTTTTAGTTCCTGCGCCGAGCAGAGCATGCCGTTGGAAGCAACGCCGCGCAGTTTGCCTTTGGAAATTTTCATGCCGTTCGGCAAATGAGCGCCGACCATAGCCACAGGCACAACCTGTCCTTCAGCTACGTTCTGCGCACCCGTAACGATGATGATGTTTTCCGGCAATCCGACATTCATTGTGCAGATTTGCAGATGGTCGGAGTTCTGGTGCGGTTCGAGTTTTTCAATGCGGCCCGTAACGACTTTTTCCAAGCCTTCACCCGGGTCAATAATATTTTCCACCGGTATACCCGCCATAGTCAGTTTATCGGCAAGCTGTGCCGGAGTTTCTGTAAAATCTATATAATCTTTAAGCCATTTGATTGAAACTTGCATTAAAAGTGCCTCCCTGAATTAAAATTGACGCAAGAAACGGACATCGTTGTCGTAGAACAGACGCAAATCGTCAATACCGTAAGCGAGCATAGCGATACGTTCCACGCCCATGCCGAAAGCAAAACCGCTGACTTTGTTCGGGTCGTAGCCGCTCATTTCCAGTACATGCGGATGAACCATGCCGGCACCGAGAATTTCCAGCCAGCCTGTTCCTTTGCATACGCGGCAGCCTTTGCCCTTGCACATTACGCAGGAGATATCGACTTCGGCGCTCGGTTCAGTGAATGGGAAGAAGCTCGGGCGGAAACGTACTTTTACATCGTCGCCGAACATCTGCTGCAAGAATGTGATGAGCGTTCCTTTCAGGTCGGCAAAACTGATATTTTTATCAATGCAGAGCCCTTCCACCTGCGTAAACATCGGCGAATGAGTTGCGTCGTAATCGTCGCGGCGGTAAACGTGACCCGGAGCGATGATGCGTATCGGACTGTTCGGTTCATGCGCCTGCATGGTGCGCGCCTGTACCGGAGAAGTCTGACTGCGCAGCAGAATATCCTCCGTAATGTAGAAGGAGTCCTGCATATCGCGTGCCGGATGGTCTTTCGGCAGATTTAACGCTTCGAAGTTGAAATAATCGGATTCAATCTGCGGACCTTCGGCGATGGAATAACCCATGCTGGTGAAAATATTTTTTATATTGTTAAGCGTAACGGTAAGCGGATGCAGATGACCGAGACTTTGGCGGCGGCCCGGCAGGGTAACGTCGATTTTTTCCGTTACCAGACGGTTTGCAAGTTCCGCCTGTTTCAATTCCGCCTGTTTTGCGGCGATGGCTTCTTCAATTTCCTTGCGCGCCGTATTTACCATTTGGCCTACACGCGGTCTTTCTTCCGGGCTTAATTTGCCCATGCCGCGCAGAATGCTGGTCAAAGAGCCTTTTTTACCGAGATATTTTACACGTACATCATTCAGTGCATTAAGGTCGGAAGCGACACAGATTGCACCGAGTGCTTCCTGCTGTAAACTTTTAAGTTCCTGTTCCATGTTTTCACTCCTAAATAAATTTACACAAAAATAAAAGCCTCCGCCCCGGCAAAGGGGCGAAAGCTGTGTTTCGCGGTACCACCCTAATTGATACTCTGAAGCGTTAACGCCGCCAACGCTGTAACTACTTTATTTCACTACAGAAGCTCCAAAGTGAACTTCAATTAAATTTTCTGTTATTGCTCTCAGCCTAAGGCAATATTTTCTGTAAAAGAAAAAATAATCTACTCTCTTTTTCATCGCTTGATTATATTACAATTTTACACAAAAGTATAGCATAAATAAAGCTTAAAGACAAGATTTTCCCATATTAGGACTTTAGTGATAAAAATTTATTATTATTTCATAAAGAAATTTTATTCAAACCGGATGATTTCGACCGATTTTTGTTGTTTTTGGCATTTTACAGATACTTTTTTGCCGTATTTTTTGAATTAAGGTATTTGAAATCAGTCATTAATGGAAAAAACAGAAAAAATCCGAACAGATTTTGAAGCATAAAAACGGACCGATATATAATAAAGCCAGGATGAAAAATGATTAATGGGTATAGATAAATTTTTATGAATGGAGTGTAGGAAAATGTTTGATGAAGGAAAAATCGTGATTGTCGGTGCAAGTAATGTCGGTACTGCCGTATTGAATAAAATCGTTGATTTCGGTCTGGCATCGGAAGTGGTATTAATAGATATTAATGAGAAAAAATGTCTGGGTGAGGCATTGGATACAAATCATGCTACAGCCTGCATTACAGCTCATAATATGTATGTGCATAAAGGTGATTACAGCGATTGCAAAGATGCTAGTATGGTTATAATTACAGCCGGTCCTAGTGTAAGACCGGGTGAAAAACCGGACAGATTATCCTTGACGAGAACAAATTGTAAAATTATGGACAGTGTAATGTCCCAGATTGTACGTTATACAAAGGATGCAATCATTCTCGTTATAACAAATCCGTTGGATGTAGCTACATGGTATGTTTCCACGCAATTTGATTATCCGCGGGAAAAAATTATCGGTACGGGAACTCTGCTGGAAACATTCAGACTGCGCCGTCTGTTGGCAAATTATTATCATCTGGACCCTAAACTGGTGCATGGATACGTGCTGGGTGAACATGGTAATTCGGGTTTTGTAGCATGGAGCACGGTGGATATTGCCAATCTCGGTCTGGACAATATCGATAAATGGCTCGGTCATAAAGATGAAAAATTGAATAAGAGTTTGATTGAGAAAGAACTTTTACAGTTGGTATTTGATGTAATAAATCTGAAAGGCTGGACCAATACCGGTATAGGTATGGTAACAGCAAGATTTATAAAAGCGATAAAGTACAATGAATATACTATTTTGCCGATGTCGACAGTGCTGACGGGAGAATTCGGTATTGAAGATGTGGCTTTAAGTTTGCCGTGCATGTTAAATAATAACGGTATTGTAAGAAAATTTGTGCCGGAATTGACAGAAGAAGAAATTGCCAAAATGATAAATTCTGCCAACAGTGTAAAAGCAGCAATGAAAAGTATAGAACTGAAAAAAGAATTTGTTGCATGATATCATAATGTTTTCTATGGCAACTAACAGGCGATTATTCTGATTTAACATTGGAATAATCGCTTTTTTAGAAAGGAGATAAAAAATGACGGCGGAAAAAAATACGATAAAAGGAATAATAATGTTTACTTTGTTATTGTTGTCATATATTATTTTTGCCTCTAACTGGGTGGCAGGTTCTAATCTGTCTGCTCAGATAATACATTATTATTTTGAAGGCGAAAGTGTTTCTCCGATGGTGGCGGAAATAATCAATTATACGATAACGATAGCCAGAATTTTTGCAAATCTGCTGGCTGCATATGTTTTATTAAAATTAAATCCGAAAAAGGCAAGTATTGTCGCGCTTGTACTTTTATGTTTTGCTGTAATTGCCGTACTGGCAACAAACTACTGGTTGTATACTGTATCTAGAATGGTGATGGCACTGGGCGGTTCAATGATAATGGTATATATGAATACAATAATTGCTGAATTCATAAAAAATGATAAAAAAATCATAGCAAATGCACTTGTAACTGCTTCATATAATATAGGGGCCGGTTTTGTAGCTGTAGTTTTTTTCCTATATAAAGATATTGTTATGCAGGATTGGCAACAAACGATGTATTTATTCAGTGCGGCAAGTATTTTTCTGCTGGTTTTGTGGGTAATTCTTTCGGAGGATTTTTCGCCTGCCGGCAGCGGTGCCACGCAAAGCGAGTATAAATACAGTGATGCTTTAAAAGATAAATTCGTATATTTTTTCTCATTTGGCCTTGGCGGATTTCTGTTTCTGTATGTAATGTCATTGGTTTCCATTCCTGTACGGCTGGGTATGCAGGCCGGTCAGCAATTCAGTTCAGAATTTATGATTTTATCAATTACTTTAGGTGGTATTTTAGGAACAGTATTCAGTATTATCATCAGCAGATATTATTTCAACCGTAAATATTTTTTGTTTTTGCACGGTGTATTGATGATTGCATCAATGGGAGCGGGAATTTATCTGGCAGCGTTTAATCCTGTTTTAGCATATATTTCATTCGGTATTTGCGGTTTTATTATGTTTTCGCAATATACGGTATATCTTAATTTTCCGTATGAGCTTGCCGATATGACTCCGCAGCGATTAACGATTATGTTCGGTATATTCTGGGCATTCGGTTACAGTGTATATACAATTTTAAATTTTGTATGGAGTTTGATTTTGTCATATTATGGCTGGGAAAGTGCTACCATTTTTTATATTGCATGCAGTTGTTTATATATTATTTTTGTTTTGACTTTCCCGAAAACGGAAATGCAGTTAAAAAAGGCAACAGTGTTATAAAAAATAAATGAATTTTCTTATATAATGTAGAAATATCATATTGAATATATTTAGTTTTTATGAAGTTTTTATGAATAGGAAGATTGAGCATGGATAAATATGATATTGAAACATATAAAAAAGAAAATCCGTTTATCATCCTTGCTGATGTAATTTATCAGAAATTCAGGGAAGATATTATGAAGGGAAAATTATTGCCGGGAGATAGAATAGTAGAATCGCGTTATGCTAAGGAACTTAAAGTCAGCAGAACTCCCGTCAATATAGCTATAAGCAGAGGTTTGAAGGATGGTTGGCTGGAACGCAGAAGCAAGAGGTTCTTGACTGTTCGGAAAATCAGTTCGCAGGAATGTTTTTATCTATATGAAGCACGTAAATTTATTGAAGGTCATGCAGCTTATGCTGCGGCGAAAAGAATAACGAAAGCTGAATTGATAGAACTGAAAAATATTTTAATGAATTTTCGTAAGGGAAATGATGAACCGATTGACGACGAGTCCTTTTGCAAATATGATGAGAAATTTCATGACCTTGTAGTGAAATCAGCGCATAATGATTATCTCTGGTCAATGTATAAGCAAATAAAGCCGGATTTGCAGCGGTACCGTTATCACTATAAACAGCTGATTATTGAAAGAAATACGAATGAAAATGTTTATATGTATCACTATGCTATATTTTTAGCACTGAAAAGCAGACTGGCTGTTGTAGCAAAAGATGAAATTGAGTCGGATATAAGCAGTATGCACGGTATGGTTTTTGCCGGAAATATTTTAGCTAGATTTAACTTGTGAAAAATTGTATAAGAAACTGCACCCTGAAAATTTTTGTTCAACTTCCGGGGTGCAGTTTCTTATTTGAGAAATTTTTCTTTTAATTTATCTAAAAATAGTTGTGCGGCGGGAGAGAAAATCTGGTATTTCTTCCAGACGATATCAAGCCCCGACTCTAATTTCGGCGCCAGCGGACGAAAACACAACGGACTCGTCTCGGACGTATCCGCCAGTTTGTCCAGCGATACAACATAGCCTATGCCTTGTTTGGCCATGATAGCGGCATTATAAACGAGATTGAACGTCGTAACGATATTCAAATGCTTCCACTCATCGCCGAACCATTTAGCAAGCTCATTCGTTTCCTGCTTGTTCTGCCATACCTGGCGCGAGAAAATCAGCGGCTGATTGTGTAAATCATGAGCGTGAATTTCTTCTTTTTGGGCAAGCGGACTGTTTTTCAGCATGATGACGCCCCACGTGTCTTTGGCGGGAATGTTCAAATAATTGTATTTTGTAATATCAGTAGGCTGAATTAAAATGCCGAAATCCAAAAGCCCTTTATCGAGCCGCTCCGTTACGTCTTCTGCGTTACCGCTGTAAAGGTGGTAGCGGATATCAGGATAATCTTTCTGGATTTCCCGGCAAATAGAGGCAATGTAGTTCATGGCTTCCGTCTCCCCGCCGCCTATATAGATATCGCCGCTGAGATTGCCTTTCAATGAAAAAAATTCCTGCTGCGTTTTATCCACCATAGCGACTATTTCCTCAGCCCGTTTGCGCAGCAGCATACCTTCCGCCGTCAGTGTTATGCGGTGAGCACCGCGCACGAATAGTTTCTGTCCCAGTTCATTTTCCAAATCCTTAATCTGGCGCGACAGGGTCGGCTGGGTTATATGCAGAGAGTTGGCAGCGCCGGTAATAGACTCTTCACGGGCAATGGCCAGAAAGTAACGGAGAACACGTATCTCCATATAATCATCTCTTTTCTTCAAAAATATTTTTATGTATACCTGCCAGGCATGGCATAAGATGAAAACAAAGTATTTGTTATTTATAAATAAGCGATATACACTTTTATTATAATACGTTTCGGTATGCTATAGCAAAGGATGTGAGCAGAATGAATACGGAGGAAAAAAACGAACGGTTATTACTACGCAATTTAAAAGATGCCGGCTGCAATGCGGAGATGATTGCGCGGTTTTTCGAGTTGCAGAGTACGGGCAATCGGCATGAACAGCTGAAACTTTTATTTTCGCATCGCGAGGATTTACTGCAAAAGCTGCATAAAAGTCAAAACCGATTGGACTGTCTGGATTATCTTATATACGATATAAAAAAACACAAATAAAAAAAGCTGAATGATGATGTATTAAAATATCATCATTCAGCTTTTTACTAAATGTTTTTACCCAGAGCATAGGCTTCATCCAATTTGACATTGCCTTTGATGTCGCCGACGTTCAGCACGCCGCCACAAAGAACTTTACCCAAACTTTTCCAGTGGAGATAATTCATCAGATGGTCATACCAGTAAACCGTTTCGCCGAAATCATTTCCTTCCGCCGCCATCAGCAGGATGCTTTCCTTTTGCGGATTGGCATAATTTTCATTACATTCGGCAACGGCAAATAATCTGTCTATAGCACATTTTAGCTGTCCGCTTATTGTCCAGTAGTACAGCGGCGAAGCAAAAACGACGATATCGGCTTCGCGGTACAGCGGATAAATCTTATCCATATCATCTTTCTGTACGCATGGACTAGTAAAATCCCTGCCGCCCTTGCAACAGCCAAGACACGGATGGATATTTATCTGTTGCAAATTAACGCAGTTTACAATATGACCGTTTTCCGCAGCACCTGCCGTAAAAGATTTGATAAGCTCTGCTGTATTACCGTTTAAGCGGGGACTGCCGTTTAAAATTAAAATTTTCTTACTCATAAAAATCACTCTCCAAAAAAATACTTTTCCTTCAGTTGATTTTATTATAATATTTATATGTAAATAAACAAGTACTGAAAATTTTTTCATATACTATAAAAAAGGAAAGTGTATCATGATAAAAAAATATTTGGATAACGCCAATTTTGCCGATACGGGATTTTCCTACACCGTATCTTTAATCAGCGGTAAATATAAGATGGTTATTTTATATTGTCTTATGGAATTTGAACCGGTCAGATATAATCAGTTGAAACGGTATTTGCAAAGCGCTTCCGACAGGACGCTCAGCAATGCACTGAAAGAACTGGAAAAAGACGAACTGATTGTACGCAGAGTATATCCGCAAATTCCGCCGAAAGTCGAATACCGCTTAAGTGAACGTGGTAAAAGTCTTATGCAAATTCTTGATGAACTATGCATTTGGGGCGAGCATAACCGTTTGCCAAGATGAAAAATTATAAAAAAATTTATTGGTAGGTTACAAAAAAGTGCCTACTTTACAGCGCAATTTCAAAAGTATATGATAATTTTATAAACATAAATTGCCTTTTGAAAGGACGTTGAAAATTATGACAAAGGAAATACTTGATTTTGTAACAGAAAAAACACATGAACTGATAGCTGCACCGTCTTGCAGTGCAGAAGCAAAAGCAGCGGCTGAAAGCTGGCTTGCCGCTGTCGGCACGGACGGCGAAAAAGAACAGACACAGAAATATATTGCTGAGCTGGAAGCCGATATCATGCCGGTTGACGGTTTAATCGCCTTTGCCAATTCGGAAATGGGTGCAAAAATTTTCGGCGATAAAGCCAAAGACGTTGCCGCTCACGGCGAAGCAATCAAAGCTCAGGGCGCAAAATACTGCGACTGCCCTGCCTGCACTGCTGTTGCCGCTATTTTGACGAAAAAAGCTGAAATGCTCAAATAAAATACGGTGAATAAAAAAACTGATTGACTGCTACATAATGCAATCAATCAGTTTTTTGTTTTATTTGAAGTCGTTTACCGGCATATCCTTGCGGTAAAATTTCTTGTCGTATTCGCCGATTTCACGGATTACGCGGCACGGGGAGCCGTAAGCCAGCACATTTGCCGGAATATCTTTCGTAACGATAGAACCGGCACCGATTACGCTGTTGTCGCCGATGGTAACGCCCGGCATAATCATTGCACCTGCACCAATCCAGACGCGGTTGCCTATATGAATAGGCAGGGAAAACTGCGTGCCGCCGAGACGGTATTCATGGTAAAGCGGATGACCTGTCACGCAAATTAAAACGTTCGGTCCAATCATAACATCATCGCCAATATGCACTTCGCCGTCGTCCACAACCTGAAAGTTGAAGTTCGCATAAAAGTTTTTGCCGATAAAAGTGTTGCAACCGTAAGCAAAATGAGCCGGCGGTTCGAGATAGATACCGTCGCCTGCCGCACCTAACAATTCTTTGAGAATTTTCGTCCGCTTTTCCATTTCGCTCGGGCGCGACTGATTGAAATCGTACATCATTTCCTTAGCATGGACGCGCTGCGCTTCAATGATTTTCTCATATTCCTGGTCAACGGGGTCTTTATGTCCGTATTCGCGGTACAATAGACCTGTTTTCATTTGTTCTTCTAAAGTCATAAAATCATCTCTTTTCTATATTATCTACTCTTTAATGTATTCTCTATCGATTTTATTTTACCTGCAATATCTTCTGCACCGACAATTTCCGAAACGATAGCAAAAGTTGTCGCGCCGTGTGCTGCCACGTCGCAGATATTGTGCTCCTTAATGCCGCCGATAGCCACAAACGGATGCTGGGAATTTTTAGCAGCATATTCCACATAGGAGAAACCAACCGGTTTTGCCGTTTTTTTCGTCTGTGTAGCATAAACGGGACCGACACCGATATAGTCAATGATATCGCCGAGTGTATTGGCTTTTAAAAGCTGTTCTTCTCCATGCGTCGACAGTCCGATGATTTTATCGTCGCCAATTAACTGACGCACTACCTGCGGCGGCAAGTCAGTCTGACCGATATGCACCCCGTCAGCATCAACAGCCATAGCCAAATCGACAAAATCGTCAATGATGAATACAGCACCGGCATGGCGCGTCATTTCCCTGAGCTTTAAGCATTCATTATAACGGTCCAGCCCCGGTTTTTCCTTTTCGCGGTACTGAATAAATTTAATACCCGCTTCCAACATCTTGCCGACGACTTCGATATTATCACGCCCGTTGGACATTGCCTCAGCGGTGATAGTGTAAATGGGATTGTTGATGAATTGTTCCATTCCTTTACGCATATGTTTTACCTCTTAATTAAATTGTAATAAATACATCTTCTGCCAATATATCGGCTGTTATTTCAATCTGCCATTTGTTTTCCGTGTTTTCTTTTTGCAAATAATCGGCGAGAGTCTGTGCTATCGGCATTTCCGTGCCAAAGTGACCGGCGTCAATTAAATTTATGCCGAGTTCCTGTGCATGCTGGGCTTCGTGGTATTTGACATCACCCGTTACGTACGTATCTGCTCCCTGCATGGCGGCTTTGTCGAGAAATTCCACACCGGCGCCGGAACACAGTGCGACTTTCTGCACCGGTTTGTCATTGCTTTTTACCAGACGGAAAGTATCACCCGGCAGGTTTTGTTTTGCCATTTTGGCAAAATCCATGATATCCATCGGCATCTGCAATTTACCGATACGTCCCAGACCGTTTTCATTATAAACATTTTGCGTCGGAATTATATCGTAAGCGGGAACTTCATACGGATGAGCTTTGAGCATAGCGCGGATTACGCGGTTTTTTATTTTGACCGGCATAATCGTTTCGATGCGGACTTCGTTTACCGTTTCATTTTTATCCTGCTTGCCGATAAACGGCGCAGCTCCCTCCAGCGGTGTAAATCGTCCTTGTCCGCTGAATTGAAATGAGCATTCTTTGTAATTGCCAATAGCACCAGCTCCCGCTCTGCCGATTGCTTCGCGTACTTTGTCGGCAAATTCCGCCGGTACGTTTACGCCGAGCTTCACGATTTCCTCGCGATAACTTATCGTCAACGGCTTTAAGTCCGTAAGGTTTAATTTTTCCGCCAAAATATCATTTACACCGCCGAACGTCGTATCGAGATTAGTGTGCGCGGCGAAAACGGCGATATTGTGGCTTAATAATTTTTGCAGCATTCGGCCGAGCGGTTTATCCGTCGCAATGCGTTTTATTCCTCTGAATAAAAATGGATGATGCGAGATAATCATATCGTAATTCTGCGCAATCGCTGTATCTATAATATTTTCCGTTACATCAAGACAGGTCAGGATTTTGTGAATGTCCTGCGCAGGGCTGCCGATTAAAAGACCGACATTGTCCCAGTCCTCCGCCAAACAGCGCGGTGCGAGCCTATCCATAGCGTCCATTACAACCTGGCATTTTATCATAATAATTCCTCCAATTTGCGCACATATTTCTGCATTTGTAGGTAATGCGGCGAATTTTTCGCTGTTGCGGATTTTTCCATACCGTTTAAAGAGCGGCGGGCTTTAGCAATAAATTCGCCAATCATTTCTGCAAACAGCGGCGGCCGCGCCGCATTCAACACAGGACCGATTTCCAGTTCGATTTCACTTGGCAACGGAGCACTGCCCGGCACGGCGTAGATTACCTGATAAATTCGACCATCCTCTTTAGCGATGGCTTCATCTTCAATATGCCAGCCTATTTCGTAAAGATAGCGGCGCAGTGCGCTGTATCCCTGCTGCGGCTGGAGAATAAGTCCTTTCAGCGAATTTACAACGGCAGGACTGTCTATTAATAATTGGCGAATAAGATTTCCGCCCATGCCGCAGAAAATAGCGATATCGACTTCACCTGTCTGCAAAACGGCAAGGCCGCTGCCCAGTCGGATATCTATCTGAGCGCAAAGTCCGGCGGCGCGCACGGAACGTTTGGCGGCAAAAAGCGGACCTTCGTTTACATCAGCGGCGACAGCTTTTGTGCATTTGCCGGATTTTATGAGTTCTATCGGTAAATAGCCGTGGTCAGTACCGATATCGGCTATAACGCTGCCCCGCGGTACGAAATCGGCTACGGTTTGAAGGCGTGAACCAAGCAAAAAATCAGCTCCTTAAATAAAAAATAAGTTATAATAATTATAACAAAAAATATAAATTTGAAAAAGAAAGGACAAATAATGAAGCATTATGATTTACCGCATAATCATGGGCAGAATATAAATCTTATTCTGGAAAAAATGCCGGAAGAAACCGATTTTAAAACAGTAGCGCAGATATTTTCCCAGCTGGGCGACGGAACAAGATTGAGGATTTTATGGCTATTGTGCCACTCGACGGAATGTGTTTCCAATATCGGAGCGGCAATCGGCATGAGCACAGCGGCCGTATCACACCATTTGCAGGTACTGAAAAAACAGGGATTGATTATCAGCCATCGCGAAGGAAAAGAAATCCACTATACGCTGGCGGATACAAAAACGGCAAACTTGCTGCATAAAGCGATTGATGATTTATTTGAAATCAATTGTCCTGCTCCGAAACATAAATAAAAAAGACGCTTAAGCAGATTTTCTGCTTAAGCGTTTTGATATATATTTACAAAACAGTTGCCTTATATTGTTTTACAGCTCAAATTTTCAGCATAGTCGATTTTTGCAGAAGCAGCTGCGGGTTTAACATCGTATTTTTTCACATTTAAAGCGCGGATGGCATTTAAAATAGCGATTACGGAAACACCTACGTCGGCAAAGACAGCTGCCCACATGGAGGCAAAGCCGAGTGCGCCGAGTGCCAGAACGATTAATTTAATGCCGATGGCAAATACGATATTTTCATAGGCAATAGCAAGCGTCTTGCGGGCGATTTTTTTAGCTGTAGCGATTTTGGACGGTTCATCCGTCATGAGTACGACATCGGCAGCTTCGATGGCAGCATCGGAGCCGAGACCGCCCATAGCGATACCGACATCGGCGCGGGCAAGAACAGGCGCGTCATTGATACCGTCGCCGACGAAGGCAAGTTTGCCTTTAGAACTTGTTTGGTGCAGTGATTGAAGCAGTTCCTCCACATGCACCACTTTATCAGCCGGAAGCAGCTGAGTATACACTTTGTCCAATCCGAGTTTTGCGGCAACTTTTCTGCCGACTGCATCGTTGTCGCCGGTGAGCATTACGGTCTGTTTAATGCCGCTCGCTTTAAGCTGTTTAATAGCAAACGGAGCGTCTTCCTTGATTTCATCTTCAATCAGGATAAAGCCTGCAAATTTATTATCGACTGCTACATAGATAACGGTACCGGCTTCATTGCACGGTTCATATGCAATATGCTCGCGGTTCATGAGTTTCGCGTTGCCGGCAAGAACTTTTCTGCCGTCGATAACGGCCGACACGCCGTGTCCGGCTATTTCCTGCACGTCCTGTACGCGGGAATTATTTATTTCTTTGCCGTAAGCACGCTTTATGGATTGAGAAATCGGGTGAGTGGAATAGTCTTCTGCATAAGCTGCAATTTCAAGCAAAGCGTCATTACTCATACCATTTGCCTTAATTTGGGAAACGACGAAAGAGCCTTTAGTCAAAGTACCGGTCTTGTCAAATACGATAACTTCCGTATCGGCGAGAGCTTCCAGATAATTGCTGCCTTTTACGAGCACGCCGCATTTTGACGCACCGCCCAGCCCGCCGAAAAAGCTGAGCGGAATGGAGATGACGAGTGCGCAAGGGCAGGAGATAACAAGGAATGTAAGCGCGCGGTAAACCCATTCACTGAAATTGTCGCCCGTTACAAGCGGCGGGATAACGGCAAGTGCCAGCGCCGCAAAAACGACAATCGGCGTGTAGTATTTGGCAAAACGGGTAATGAAATTTTCCGTGCGGGCTTTCTTTTCGCTGGAGTTTTCTACTAAATCAAGAATTTTGGCAACAGTAGATTCGCCGAATTCCTTCGTGGTTTTTATTTTCAAGATACCGGACTGATTGATACAACCGCTGATTACGTCCATACCTTCTTCCACTTCACGCGGCAGGGATTCGCCAGTCAGTGCTGAAGTATCGAGCATGGAAATACCGCTTACGACTGTACCGTCGATAGGAATTTTTTCGCCCGGCTTAACGGTAATGATTTCACCGATTTGCACTTCGTCCGGGTCAACCTGTTCGAGCTTGCCGCCGCGTTCCACATTGGCATAATCGGGACGGATATCCATTAAACTGCTAATGGATTTACGGGATTTGGCAACGGCATATGACTGAAACCATTCGCCAACCTGATAAAAAAGCATAACAGCAACGCCTTCAGAATGTTCGCCGAGAATGAATGCGCCGACTGTGGCAATCATCATCAGAAAGTTTTCGTCAAAAACCTGACCTTCGCGGATATTGCAGATTGCCTTCCAGATAATATCCCAGCCGATAATGGCATAACTTGCCAGAAATACGGCAAATTCAATATAACCTGTTATCTGATTTTCCGGCAGTACATGCGGGCTTACCATGCCGGCTATGAATAAAATCGCCGCGATGATAATGCGGTTTAATAATTTTCTCTGTTTTTTAGTCATGATGCAAAACTCCTTTAAAAATACCGACTGCCAAATCAGCAATCGGTATTTTTAAATTCATTCATAAAATATTCTATTGCTGATTTTGAAGCAAAGGTCTAATCTTAATATTTCAAATTAAAATCTTTAACGCCTAATTGTTTTAAAATATCAAATCTATCATATTTAGCACGTTTTTCAACGATTTTTCCGTCTTTGAAACGGAGCATTGTCATAAAATCAATATATACATGTTTATCATTTACTTTTACGCCGTGCCAAGTGTCGGTTTTAATATCGCCTTCAAAAGTAAGGTAAACGGCGACTCTGTCGTTTTCGGCAATGATGAATTTCGTTTCCATTTTGAAATCGCCGGCCGGTTCCATATTGCTTTTTTCAAGGTCGATGAATTTGTCGACGCCGTTAAGACGTGTGCTTACCTGCGGATAATATACGAAATCGTCGGAGCATAATTTTGCGGCTTCATCGTATTTTCTGGCGGCAATCAGTTCATAAAACTTTCTGGCGATTTCTTTATTTTTCATTGTTTCTTCTTCATTAATCATAATTTCTGTCTCTTTCTATGTGATTATTTCTGTATTGGTTTGCCATCTTTATCAAGGCTGATGATTTCGCCGTCTTCCGGAATTAGAAAATCATCTGCAATGTTGTTGGCGGTAATGAATTCTTTTAATCCTTTGCGGTCAAGTGTTGCATGGCCTACGGCGTCCATATGGCTGGCGATTACGGTCAAATCCGGCGCATAGCGGCGAAGAGCTGCCACGTCATCCGTTCCCATTATAATAGGGCCGCTGTGTTTGAGCTGAGCTGCTGCGGCGTTGATGATTATTGCTTTCGGTGCAAATTCATCAATGGAGTTTTTGACGAAATCGCACCATATAGTGTCGCCTGCCAGATACAAGACGGGTTCATCTTTCTGTTTGAAGACAATGCCCATAGCATCCGGTCTGAAACCGAACATTTTGTAATACGGCATTGCTTTTTCCATGACGCCGTGCAGGCACGGTGTTTTGTAAAGTGTGATATCGCCGAATGTGCTGCCCTTTTCCGTTAGAATTTCAACATTGTTGAAACCGTATTTTTGCAGGAAGTCTTTATCGTATTCATTCTGAACGTAGGATTTTAAAGCTTTCGGCAGAGCTTTTGCGGCAAAATCATCAAAATGGTCGATATGGGAGTGAGTTAAAATCATAGCGTCGATATTTTGGGTGATTTTATCCGCTTCAAATGGTAAATCCACCATCGGCCAGCGTCTGTTCGGTATCAGACTTTCGGGAATTGGGTCGAAGAAATTTTTCGGTGCAAACAGCGGGTCGATTAAAAATCTTTTATCTGCAAAAGTTATAATTGATGTAGCGTTTCGTATCTGCTGAAATTTCATGATGTATTCCTTCTTGATTTTTATTTAATGGTGATATCCGGTTCCAGTTTGTGAATGAGTGTTTTAGCTTCTTCCAGAACCTGAGCGAATTTGTCATCCGGTGCTTCCAGTGTCATTTTTTGAGCCATGAAGCTTACGGAAGCATTTGTAACGCCTTCAATTTTTTTTACGGCGTTTTCAATTTTTGCAGCGCAGTTGGCGCAATCCAAATCAATTAATTTAATAGTTTTTTTCATAGTAAAATCAACCTTTCGTTTTAAAATATTTTATTTTAATTTAAGTTTCATTCAAATTATTGTTTGAATATTTACAAGTACAGTATAGCAAAGATAGAAATAAGGTCAATGGATTTGCGGTAAAGACTTCCGAATGGATTGAAAGATTTTCTAAATGGAGTTATTTTTATTGCCGAAAATAAATTTTTTGTATAAGCTGATTACAATGGAAAGAAATGAGGAATTTTTATGATACGAAGCGATACAGAAAAAACAATAATGGATAAATTGGATTTAACACGAATTACCGATAAAAAAACAGACGGCACAATATGTAGAATGCGCGATTATCATTTGTTTTCCGGCGTTGATTTTGTAATAAATGAATATACAGGCAATGAAATCAAATGCGAGCATCAGCCTTTGGAAAACATAATCCAGATAAATTACTGTTTGCAGGGCAGAATGGGCTGGAAGCTGCATAACGGTGATTATATTTATCTGGCGGAAAACGATATATCACTGCATATGGTGAATAACTGTGCCATGTCGCTCATAACGTTGCCGCTGAAATATTATAAAGGCGTAAGTATTTTTATTGATTTGACGGAATTTGACGATAATCAGTCAGATATGTTAAAACAGCTGAATTTAAATTTCCGGCAGTTAAAGCAGAAATATTGTTACGGCGGACAGACAACCGTTCTGCCGTCGACTGATAATATAAAAAATCTGTTTGCTATGCTGGCAATTGTGCCGGAGGAGTACAAACCAGCATATTTTAAATTGAAATTGGAAGAACTGCTGCTGTTTTTAGGAATTTTAGATATAGCCAAAATAAAGACGAAGGAAAGATATCCATCATGCACAGTAGATACAATAAAACGTATTCATGCAAAACTCGTGAGCAATTTAAAACAGCGACCGACGATTGAAACTCTATCAAAGGAATTTCTAATCAACACTTCTACGCTCAAGCAGGCATTTAAAACCATTTACGGTAAACCAGTGGCGCAGTATATGAAAGAGTACCGTATGCACGAAGCTGCGAACATGCTTTGCCGGACGAATATGACGGTGCGGGAAGTGGCAGATGCGCTCGGTTATGAAAATCAGAGCAAGTTTGCCACGGCATTCAAAGAAATTATGCAGATACCGCCGAGCCGGTACCGCTCGTATTACAAGATGAAAAAAGCGTGATTTTTTTCCGAATGGATTAAATTTTTTTCTGCCGGGAGTATACAGCAAATGATAATTATTCTATAATAGAGGTACCTAAAAAGAAAGGAAGGTACGAAATGCGCAAAGAACAGTATGATATTACCGGCATGACCTGTGCGACATGTTCGGCACGAATAGAAAAAAGCGTCGGCAAACTTTCGGGAATGAACGAAGTGGCTGTCAATCTGCTGAAAAACAGCATGACGGTTACGTATGACGATAGCGTGCTGTCGACGCGCACCATCATTGATACGGTCGTCAAAGCCGGTTACGGAGCTTCGCTGAAAGATGAAGCAAAAGGGAAGACCGCAGCGAAAAAGGAAACGGTGAATATAGCCAAAGAGCAGTATGAGCAGATAAAAAAACGGCTGATACTGTCGATTGTTTTCACCGTTCCCCTGTCATTTATTTCCATGGGACATATGTTCGCCTGGCCGTTTCTGTCCGTATTTTCGGGCGATGAAAATGCTATGGTACTTGCACTGACATTGTTTTTATTGGTGATACCGGTTGTGTTCATCAATTTCAAATTTTTCCGCGTCGGATACAGGACGCTTCTGCACGGCTCGCCGAACATGGATACGCTGATTGCACTGGGCTCGAGTGCTGCTGTGGTCTACGGCATTTATGCCATGTACAAAATTGCCGCCGCTTTAGGTGCTGGCGACTGGCAGACGGTGCATCAATTTGCCGGAGATTTGTATTTTGAGTCGGCGGGCATGATTTTAACGCTGATTACGTTCGGCAAATTTCTGGAAGCCAGAGCAAAAGGCAAAACATCCGATGCCATCACGAAACTGATGAATTTAGCGCCGAAAACGGCTGTCGTGGAAAGAGACGGCAGAGAAGAAGAAATCGCTGTAGAAGATTTGGCAGTCGGTGATATTGTAATCATCAGAGCAGGCCAGTCCGTACCGACAGACGGTACAATTACAGAAGGAACGGCAGCGGTGGACGAGTCGGCGATAACGGGCGAAAGCATTCCGGCGGAAAAATCAGTAAACGATAAATTAATCGGCGCTACCGTATTAAAATCGGGTTTTGTCAAAATGCAGGTGCAATCGGTCGGTGAAGATACGGCACTTGCCCAGATAATTCATCTGGTGGATGAAGCAACAAGCTCCAAAGCGCCGATTGCCCAGATGGCGGATAAAGTCAGCGGCGTTTTCGTGCCGATTGTCATAGCGGTTGCTGTTTTAACCATGCTGGTATGGCTTTTTATCGGTGAAAGTTTTGAATTTGCCTTGACAACGGCTATTGCCGTACTCGTCATCTCCTGTCCGTGTGCGCTTGGCCTTGCCACGCCGACGGCTATCATGGTCGGTACAGGCAGAGGGGCGACGAACGGCATTCTGATAAAATCAGCGCAGGCACTGGAAACACTGCACAGTATAAAAACGGTTGTTCTGGATAAAACAGGTACGGTTACGCAGGGAACACCGAGTGTAACGGATATAATTCACAGCGATAAAATTTCGGCAGAAGACTTTCTGCAATTAGCAGCTTCGCTGGAAAATTACTCCGAACACCCGCTGGCCAAAGCGATTGTGGCGAAAGCGCAGGCAGAAAACATTCCCCTTTTACCGGCGCAGGATTTTTCAGCTACGGCAGGCAGCGGCGTACAGGGCACGATTAACGGCAAAAAATACAGTGCCGGCAACAGAAAAGTATTATCCAAATACAATCTGTATAATGACCCCTTACAGAAATGGGAGAAAAAATTGGCGCAGGAAGGAAAAACGCCGCTGTTTTTCGTACAGGACGGCGAATTTATCGGCATTATAGCTCTCGCCGATACGATAAAGCCGACCAGCTATGCGGCGATTGCTGAACTGAAACAGATGGGCATTGATACCGTCATGCTCACAGGCGACAATGCACAGACGGCGCAGGCGGTGCAAAAAGCCGTTAAAGTGGATAAAGTAATTGCGGAAGTACTGCCGCAGGACAAAGCCGGTGAAGTGCAGAAACTGCAACAAAGCGGCAAAACCGCCATGGTGGGTGACGGCATAAACGACGCTCCGGCACTAGCGCAGGCTGATGTCGGCATCGCTATCGGAGCAGGTACGGATATCGCAATCGAAGCGGCCGATTTAGTCCTGATGAAAAATAAACTGACGGATGTAGTCGGCGCAATCCAGCTCAGTAAAGCCGTCATCACGAATATCAAGGAGAATTTATTCTGGGCGCTGTTTTACAATGTTATCTGTATACCGATTGCGGCAGGCGTTTTCTATCCGGCGTTCGGATTGAAACTAAGTCCCGTAATCGGGGCACTTGCCATGAGTTTCAGTTCCGTATTCGTCGTTTCCAATGCCCTGCGTCTGCGTTTTTTCCGTCCGAAATACGCTGAAAATATTAACCATGCTCAAAACAATGACTCACAGCAGCAAAACTGTCATACAGAAGCTGTGAGCATTGTACAAAATATAAATCAAAAATCAAACAATAAAAAGGATGATGTTAAAATGAAGAAAAAATTAACAATCGAAGGTATGATGTGCCAGAACTGCGTTAAACACGTAACGAAAGCCCTGCAAAAACTGGACGGTGTCGCTGAAGTTGAAGTCAGTCTGGAACAGAAATCGGCTGTTGTAACAATGAATAATGAAATTGCTGATGACGTACTGAGCAAGGCGATTACTGATATGGATTATGAAGTGGTAAAAATAGAAACAATCTAAAAAATAAGGCACTATTCATTAATTTGATGAATAGTGCCTTTTATTTAATTGAGATAATATAAAACGCTGCCGGTGATGATACCAAGGATGGCACCGCTTATAACCTGAAAATACGTATGACCTTCTTTTTCATGCAGTTCACGCCTGCCCATCATGCTGTTTAAGATAGAAGCATGTTTGCCGATGGAACGACGCAGATGCGTTGCGTCTATCATCACGATAAAAGACAGCGTTACGGCCAATATGAACAGCGTGGAATTAATTCCGTCATGGAAACCGATATAAGTCGTAGTGGTAATTATCGTGGCGGTATGCACACTGGGAAAACCGCCGTTACTGAGCGCCAGTTTTATATCCATACTGGAATGAAGGATAGCATTCGTTATAAATTTAATAGTTACAGCAACGAGCCAGCCAATAAACGGGACTAAAATCATACAAGACTGCATAAAATCACCTTTAGTTTAAATTTAGATATTTTAATTATAACAAAATGGAGACTTTGAAAAAAGCGAGTTTATGTAAAATAAAAAGGACGGCATCAGAGGTGAGAAATGTTGCCGTCCTTATTTTATATAAACTACCGCACGTTGGGACATAGATATGGGAAAGTGTTTTGTGGAAAATGAACGTGCGATAAATTATTTTAAATTTGAATTAAATCGTAGTTTCTATTGCCCATGCCGAGCTCTGCCATATACTCGAGCTGGTGCAGACCGTCGCGCGACTCGATACGCTCAATTAAATCGTGATTTTCTTCCGGCGGCAGTTTGTAGACCAAATCAATTGAAGCCTGGTCGATGGCTAAAATATCAGTCGAAGCCAAAATGCCGATATCACTGCATACAGGTGCAGCGCCATGAGCATCACAATCGCAGTCAACGGACATGTTTTTCAGCACATTGATATAAACTATCTGACTGCCGAAATGATTGGTGATGGCATAACCTGATTCCACCATGCGCTCGAGAAATTCCTTGCCGGTCGGCCAGCCTCTGCCGTGCACCACTTCTTTACCATGACGAGAAGCAACGCCGATACCGATATTTTTCAGCGAACCGCCGAAGCCGCCCATGGCGTGCCCTTTAAAATGCGTATATACGAGCATGGAATCATAATTTGCCAGATGAGCACCGACAGGAACTTCCGTGATATGCGCGCCGGGATTTTTGATAATACCGCTGTCAATGCGTTCCTGAATGGAAGGAACAGGCAGATTGATATCGCCATCGGCATCCATGATATCGACAGGGCAGAATGTGAAGCCGTTCGTTTCGATAGCCTGGCGATGCGTATCCGTATTGCGGCGCGGGCTGGAATATGCTACATTGCATTCGACAATGGTGCTGCTCGGTATATTGGACTGCAAACTTTGAATTAGCTCAATCGGCAGAAGGTTCGGTCCGTGCGGCTCGCCCGTATGCAGTTTTATGGCGATATTGCCTTTTAAATTGCTTTTTATCTGGTCATAGACATTTAACAATCCCTGCGGGCTGATATCGCTGGTGAAAAATACTTTTGCACTGTTGCCAGAAGCGGTTGCTGTTTCATTAGCAGTATTGGCGGCTGTTTCACCGTTGCCATTATTGCCGCACCCCATAAGCGAAAAAGCCGACATGGAAATAACGGCTCCGCTTGCCAGACGAATGAATTTACGCCGCGATAAATGCTGATAAAAATCCATAATAAAACCTCCTTTATTTTTTCTAATAGCTGTTGAACTAATTGTATCATTTAGAGTCCGGTCCAAGTCAAAACAAAATGCAAAAAGAGGCATAACGCCTCTTTTTTAATAATTTTCGCTATTCATATATACTTTTATTTTTCTAAGCAATTGCCGTTTATTTGATGACCATCTGTAAGATAAATTATAGTGAACAAGTTAACACCTGTCTAATACTTAATTTGAAAAAACAAATATGCTTTAAAAGCATAAAATTATAATTATAATGAAACTAAATACACAAAAACAGTGGATTATGCTATTATAAATATAATTTGAGAAATATTAAATAAACAACTGTTTTATGATAAAGGAAGTGCGTATAATGTATGTGGAATTTCGCCTGTTGAAATATTTCTTAGCGGTAGCCAGAGAAGAAAATATCACGAAAGCCGCCAACGTCTTACATATCACGCAGCCAACGCTGAGCCGTCAGCTTGCTCAGCTGGAAGAGGACTTGAATGTCAAATTGTTCATCAGAGGAAAACGCAGTATCGTTTTGACGAATGAAGGAATGCTGCTGCGCCGGCGTGCGGAAGAAATTATCGACCTGGTGGACAAGACGCAGAAAGAACTGCTGGAGCAGGAAGCGAATATCGACGGCACTATCACCATCGGTTACGGCGAATTGTACGCTGTAGATATTCTGGCGCGGATAATCAAAGAGTTCAAGAAAAAACATCCGCTCGTTAAATTCAATTTGTATACGGCAAGCGGTGAACTGGTGAAAGAACGGCTCGACAGAGGTTTAATTGATATCGGGATATTCTTAGAGTCGATAAATAAGGAAAAATTTGAAGTAATCCCCATACCGATAAAGGAACGCTGGGTTGTCGTCATGCGAAACGATGCGCCGCTGGCGGCAAAATCCGCTGTAAGCGTAGCGGATTTGAAGAATGTGCCGCTCATTCTGCCGGAACATGCCGACCGCAGTGAACTGGTGAATTATTTCGGCGATGATTTCGCCGATTTGCAGGTGGATTTTATGAGCAATCTGACGACAAATTCCTCTATCATGGTAAAATACGGGCTGGGTTATTCGCTTGTAATAGAAGGTTCTTTACCGTTCGTCGACAATAAAAACAACACCGGCGGTATTTGTTACCGTCCCTTGTCGCCGGATTTTACCACTTCATCCTTTATTGCCTGGAAACGGCAGCAACCATCCAGTCTGGCGGTGGAAAAATTTATCGAACACACAAAATGCTTCCTGAGCATGATGAAATGATAAGACTTAAGTATTAGACATGAAAAATAATCCTTTTTATAATATGAGTGTAGATGAAACAAAAACATTTACACTCATATTTTTATTAAGGAGGAATTTATATGGTGGCAAAAAATCATAATGTACTTATCTTAATTTTAGCAATCGGTATATTCAGCATCTTAAATACAGAAGTCGGCATAATCGGCATCCTGCCGCTCATAGCGGAAAAATTCGGCGTGGATATTACGCAGGCAGGTTTGCTCGTAAGTCTGTTTGCCCTGATAATCGCCGTTGCCGGGATAATAATGCCGCTCGTTTTTTCCGGTTTCAACCGCAAAAAAGTAATGCTCACCGTTCTGACAATATTTGCCGTGTGCAATCTGGTTGCGGCATTTGCACCGAATTTTACGGTCGTATTAATCGCCCGTCTGATACCGGCGTTTGCTCATCCTGTTTACTGCTCATTGGCGTTCGTCGTAGCGGCTTCACTCGTTGAGCCCAAAGACGTGCCGAAAGCGATTTCCAAAGTAATGATGGGTGTATCAGCCGGTATTGTAATCGGCATTCCGGTAACGAGTTTTATCGCCAATACTTTTTCCTATCAGACGGCCATGCTCTTTTTCACCTTGATGAATATTATTGCCTTGATTTTAACAACGGTAATGATACCGTCCATGCCGGTTAAAGAAAGAGTATCCTACGGCAGTCAGTTATCCGTGCTGAAAGACTCGATAACATGGATGTCATTATTTACGGTCAGCGCTATCGGTGCTTCGCTGTTCGCCGCTTATGCTTATATAGCGCAGTATCTCGAAGAAATCAGCCATATAACAGGGGATAATTTAAGTCTGGCGTTATTTTTATTCGGCTACACCAGTATTCTGGGCAACTTCATTGCGGGCAGATTATTGAGCAGTAGCCCGATTAAAACAGCTGTCATGTATCCGATAATTTTCAGCATAGTGTATCTTTTGATATTCGTATTTGGCGAATACAGTATCGTCATGGTGCCGATTATATTCTTCTGGGGAATGCTCAACGGTATCGGCAACAATATTCAGCAATACTGGATAATGTCGGCAATACCGAAAGCACCGGATTTTGCCAATGGTTTATTCATATCTTTCGGCAATCTCGGTACAACAATCGGCACATTTGCCGGCGGAATGATTTTGGCCGGTATGGGAACGCATTATACCGTATTCGGCGGAATTTTCTTCCTCGTGCTGACATGGATATCCGTCCTGCTGCACAATATAATTTATGCTAAACCGCAAAAAGCCGAAGAAGGTCAGGTCGGCGCTTGACTTTATTAACAAATACAAAAAGGCCGCTTTAAAACGGCTTTGTATATAAAATGCTTTTTCAGCATAGTTTATTTTACAGTATAAGTATTAGACATGAAAAATGATATTTTTTATAATAAAAACATACCAATTAGTTATTGTGCTAGTAAAACATTGAGCCTGTAGCCAGCAGTATAACACTTTATATTCGCTGCCTGTTGTCACTTAACCTCACTAAATATAAAGTATTATACTGCTTTAGAAAATCAATTAGCACTATAGGTTAACAATTACAAAATATCATGGAATGTAACGATAAATTGAATTTTTGCTTGCGAGGTGTAACAAATGACAATTAAGGAAGTAGCAAAAAAAACAGGTGTTTCCGCCGATACTTTAAGATATTACGAACGGATTGGTCTTTTACCGGCAGTGCCGCGCAAACCGAACGGTATCCGCGATTATGACGAATTTTTTATTGATTGGATTGCCTTCATTCAGGATTTGAAAAGCGTGGGCATGTCGCTGGAAGCCATTCTGGATTATATCAGTCTGGCAAAACTGGGAGAGGCTTCCCGCAAAGAAAGAAAACAGCTGCTCGTGGAAGTTCAGCATATTCTGCTGAACAAAATCAAAATGCTGCACACAATGGTGGAAAAAAATAATTATCATCTGGAACATTATGATAATGTACTGTTGCCGAAAACGAATAAATTGATGTACCGATTTAAATAAACATTATGAAAAAGTACATACTAAAAAAACAAAAAGCAGAACGATAACTTAAATTGTCATCGTTCTGCTTTTTTATTTCTTACTGATTTTCAATCGGTTTCATTGTCGGGAAGAGAAGAACGTCGCGGATAGACGGGCTGTCTGTCAGGAACATTACAAGACGGTCGATACCGATACCGAGTCCGCCTGTCGGCGGGAGACCGTATTCGAGCGCCGTGATGTAGTCATGGTCCATCATATGAGCTTCGTCGTCGCCGTTTTCACGTGCTTTCTGCTGGTCGATAAAACGCTGTTCCTGGTCAATCGGGTCATTGAGTTCGGAGAAGCCGTTTGCCAGTTCGCGTCCGTAAACGAATGCTTCAAAACGGTCGGTGAATGCCGGATTTTCCTTGTTGCGTTTAGCCAGCGGCGAAACTTCCGTCGGATACTGCGTTACAAATGTCGGCTGAATTAAAGTGGATTCTACTTTTTCGTCGAACACTTCGTACATGATTTCGCCGATGGAGTTTTTGCCATCCGTCGGTACGCCGAGTTCATCCGCCATAGCGCGCGCTTCTTCTACGGACTGCGCCTTGCTGAAATCTTTGCCTGTAACTTCGGCTACAGCGTCATTCATCGTTACGCGGCGGAAAGAGGAAAGGTCGATTTCCGTACCTTCATAAGTGATTTTCGTGCTGCCGCAAGCATCGATTGCCGCCTGACGCACGATGCCTTCCGTTACGTCCATTAAATCATTGTAATCGGCATATGCCTGATAAATTTCAATGGAAGTAAATTCCGGATTGTGTCTGATGTCGATACCTTCATTGCGGAATACGCGGCCGAGTTCATAAACGCGTTCCAGACCGCCCACTACGAGGCGTTTCAAATACAGTTCCGTAGCAATGCGCAGATACATATCGATATCAAGGGCATTGTGATGCGTGATGAACGGACGGGCATTGGCACCGCCGGCAATCGGACTGAGCACCGGTGTTTCCACTTCCAGGAAGCCGCGTTCATCAAGATAGCTGCGAATGGATTTGATAATTTTCGTACGCGCGATAAATGTCTGGCGCACGTCCGGATTTACGATAAGGTCGAGATAACGCTGACGGTAGCGTGTTTCCACATCTTTAAGACCGTGGAATTTTTCCGGCAGCGGACGCAGCGATTTTGCCAAAATGGAAAAATCCGTTACTTTAATGGTGATTTCACCGCGGTGCGTTTTAAAGAGCGTACCTTCCACGCCTACGATATCACCGATATCGAGTAATTTAAATTCAGCGTATTTTTCTTCGCCGAGATTATCAAGACGGAAATATGCCTGAATTTTGCCGCTGAGGTCTTCAACGACTGTGAAACTTGCTTTGCCGTGACCGCGGACAGCCATTAAACGGCCTGCCATGCGTACGACTTTTTCTTCGCCCAGTGTTTCAAACTGGTCTAAAAGTTCCTGCGCATGATGTGTTACATCGTATCTGCGGCCGAACGGTTCAATGCCTTTATCGATAAAGGACTGCATTTTATTGCGGCGAACCTGCATAAGTTCGTTTACGTCCTGCTGTTTTTCTTCTACATGTTGTTTTGCCAACGTGTTTCCTCCTGTTCTTTCGCTTATTTTTTAATTTCCATGATTTTATATTCCAGAACGCCTGCCGGTACTTTTACCTGCACGATTGTTCCGACTGTTTTGCCTAAAATCGCAGCGCCTACAGGAGATTCGTTGGAAATTTTGCCTTCCGTCGTATCCGCTTCGGTAGAACCTACGATAGTGTACGTTTCATCTTCATCGTATTCCATATCTTTGATTACTACGGTATTACCGAGATGAACCACGTTTTTATTTGCATCGGAAACATCAGCTTTGATGATTTCACTGTTTCTGATTTGTTTTTCTAATGTAAGAATTTCACCTTCGATGAAAGCCTGTTCATTTTTTGCATCGTCATATTCGGAGTTTTCGCTCAAGTCCCCGAGAGCAATCGCTGCTTTTAAACGTTCAGCAACTTCCAGACGGCGGACGCTTTTTAAGTATTCCAGTTTTTCTTCCAGCTTTTTCAAGCCTTCTTCGGTCAAAACTACACGTTTATCTGCCATTTTTCTGCTTCCTTTCCATTTTCAAAATTCCAGTTTATACTCTGTTTTTTCAAATTTAACCTGTTGTTTATAATAGAAGAAGTGCCAAGCAAATGCCTGACACTACCGCTTTACAATCAGCAAATATTATATATTTTTTAAGGCTTTTTGTCAATTTTTGACAGTACAAATCAAGTTTTCTATACTATAGATATAAATACGGATTTCACTCAAATTTTACAAGAAAAGAGGTCTTTTTATGAAAACGCGTCTATTTGGTCTGCTTTCCTGTCTTTTGCTCTCCGTCTTCTCGCTCGGCATGACGTATGCTCCCACGGCGCAGGAATTTTCCTACAACGGTCTGGCGCTCGGCGATGATTACGCCAAAATGATTGAACGCTTCGGCACGCCCCGCTATGACCAGCAGGATTATCTCTGGGGCAACAAGGTAACGTATTATGTTTATAAAAATGAAAATAAAATCGGCATAAACACTGATACAGGAAAAATCGTCGATATCATCATCGTTGATGATACGTATAACAGCGGCGATGAATTAAAAGACGGCACAACTTCGTTTAAAATCGAAAAGCTGTTCGGCAAGGCGGAGCGTCAATTCATCAACGGCGAAGTATGCTACGCCTATAAAAACGACAGTAATGAACGCCTGCTGCTGCAGGTTGAACCGACTGACCGCTATCTGGAAAGCTTCCGCATAACGAGTCTGCCGATTGAACTGCCCGAGGACACGACGCAGTATCTGCCGGATGATGCCACCAGCGAAGAAGAAAATCCGCTGTTCGGCGATAAACAAATCGACACTTCCGCCGTTACGGGCAACAAAGTGGAAAGCGGCGGTTTTAAAATAAACTACCGTTATTCCGTTACAAAATAATCTTTCGCTTTCTGCACATCTTTTTTCATCTGGCTGAGCAGAGCATCCACTGAAGTGAATTTTATTTCCCGGCGGATTGCCGCCAAAAAGTCGACACGGATAATCTTGCCGTAAATATCTTTATGAAAATCGAAAATATTTACTTCGACGCGGCGGCTGATGTCTTTAAAAGTCGGATTGGTGCCGATACTTGCTACGGCGTTGTATCTTTGTCCGTCAACATATGCGGAAACAATATACACACCGTTCGGCAGCATGATGCGATTGTCTTTTATCGCCAGATTGGCCGTCGGAAATCCCAGCATGCGGCCACGTTTTTTGCCGTGAATTACTTCTTCGTCAATACTGAACGGTTTGCCGAGCATTTTATTGGCTTTGGCTAAATCGCCGTCCAAAATGGCTTTGCGAATTGTCGTACTGCTGACCATGCTGTTCTGGCAATAGACAAAATGGTGCATATAGGCCTTAAAACCGTATTTTTCACCTTCACTTTGCAGAAGCTGCGGCGTACCTGCGCCTTTTGCGCCGAAAGTATAGTTCGGCCCCGTTACGATAAATTTCGGCGCAAAACAATCCTTGAGCATCTGCATGAATTCTTCCGGCTGCATACTGCTCATCTGTTTCGTAAATTCCACATTGAACAGAAAATCCACACCGAGCGCTTCGATATCTCTGATTTTAGCCAGCGTATCATTGATGATGAGCATTTGCCGCTCCGGGAAAATCACCGAACGCGGATGGTTACTGAAAGTGAATACGGCACTGAGACCCTGATTTTTTTTTGCCAAATTGACAGCTTCACAGATGACGTTCTGATGACCGATATGCACGCCGTCAAATGTCCCCAGCGCCACTGCCAGATTTTTATCCTTAAAATTCATTTTCTGTATATCTGAAAGCGAAGAAAAAATTTTCATTTATCTTAACCTCTTTAAATTAATAGTATTACCTAAAAGGATATCACATATTTTCAAAAAAATAAATTAATGCAAAGGAGCTTTTATTCATGGGAAAAATTGTTTTGATTACAGGCGGAGCGCGCTCGGGCAAAAGCCGCTTTGCCGAAAACTACGTGGCGCGCTGCGGTAAAAGTATCGCCTATATCGCCACTTCGCAGATTTACGATGAGGAGATGGCTTACCGCGTCAAACTGCATCGCCAGCGCCGCCCGTCTTCCTGGCAGACATTTGAAGCTCCTTTCGAGGCTCACAATGCTCTGAAAGAAGCTTTCGCCGAACATGATACGGTATTGTTTGACTGCCTGACGCTATATCTGAGCAACTATCTGTGTCAGGAAAAAAATCAGTCATTGTCCTTAGATGATTTATACGCTGAAACGTCGCTGCTCATGCAGGAATTAATTAACGCTGTGCGCTCCGTTACGAATAAAACATGCGTTTTCGTCACCAACGAAGTCGGCGCGGGCATTGTTCCCGAAAATGAACTTGCCCGCAAATACAGAGACCTTGCCGGTCTTTGCAATCAGCAGATAGCCAAAACGGCGGATGAAGTTTACCTCGTCGTATCCGGTATTCCGCTGCAAATAAAATAACAGGAGCACATTTTCATGAACAATTTTCTCGTAGGGCTGCAATTTTTAACGCGCATTACCGTAAAAAAAAATCTCGACTGGTCGGAAAAAGCCTGCGGCGGCAGTGTTAAATTCTTTCCGCTTATCGGAGCTGTTTTGGGTATAGTCTACGTTATAGCCGGTTATATTATTTATTTTCTGCTGCCGCAGTACGATTTGCATCCTTCCGCGCATTTAACGGGATTTATCCTGCTTGCACTGAATATCTTCCTGACGGGAGCACTGCACTGCGACGGCTTTGTCGACACAATGGACGGCATTCTGTCCGGCCGGACGCGCGAGCGCATTCTGGAAATCATGAAGGACAGCCGCGTCGGCGCGCACGGGGCAACGGCTCTTATACTGCTCATCATCGGCAAATTCTGTATGTTTTCCGACCTTGAGGCGCAACTGGCTCTGACGGCTCTGTTTTTAATGCCGATTATTCCGCGCTGCTGCATGAGCAGTGCCGTCATCAATTTTCCTTACGCCCGCAAAGAGGGGCTCGGCAAGGCGTTTCATGAGTATTCCGGTAGCCGCGACATGCTGCTTGCCAGCTTTTTTACTTGCCTTGTTTCCGTTCTTTTAGGTACAATAGCTATCATCGCCTACATTTTAACTACGCTTATAATGTACGGCTTCAACCGCTACGTATCCCGCCTTCTGGGCGGACTCACAGGCGACGTTTACGGCGCTACGACCGAACTGGGTGAATTTGTAGTGCTGTTTATTTTCGCCATCGCTCAGATTTTCATTTAAGATTTTATAAGGAGGATTTATTTTTGCTGAAAGTCATTTTTATCCGTCATGGAAAAACACTCTGGAACAGCTCCGGCCGTTTTCAGGGTCAGTCCAATACAAAATTGGCCGCAGAAGGCATTGCTCAGGCTGAAAAACTGGCGGAAAATTTTCCCGTTGAACATATCGACACCGTATATTCCAGCCCTTTGGAACGTGCTTTCATCACCGGTAAAATCATCGCTGACAAATTCCATGTGCCGATAACGGCAGACGAAAGACTGTGCGAAATCAGTTTCGGTGCCTGGGAAGGTTTAACATATGATGAAATTCACGCCAAATGGCCTGCTGAAATCGAAATGCTTTTCTCCCGTCCCGATGAAACCATAATCCCGCAGGGAGAAAAATTCAGCGCAGTGCAAAAGCGTGCCGTAGAGGCTTTAAATGATATAATCGCGCAAAATACGTTTCCCGACAAGGATAGAACCGTCGTCATCACGGCGCACGGCGGTATTTTGCGCGCACTTTTGAGCCATATTCTGCATATGCCGCTCCGATATATCTGGTCGCTGCGCCAGGACAACACGGCCGTAAGTATCATCACCTACTACGGTGAAAAATACAATATCGAACTCATCAACAGCACGGCTCATCTCGGTCTTATCAAACAGAGCAAACAGACCCGTTTTTAGTATAGAGGACCAACATGAACAAGAAATTTTATATTTTACCGCAAAACGGCGGCGAAAAATTCCGCCGGATTTTGCAGTCCGTTCCCGCTACTCCTGCAGAAAAGCAGATTTTACAGGAAGCTTCCATTAAACATGTGGAAATTGACCTGGGCAACAATTCCTGGGAAATTCTCATGGAAACGTACAACGGCATTCCCGATGAATTACTGACAAGAGCCGCTTCTTATATATCAAGCCGCTGCAACATTCCCAGCGTAATTTTTTATCAGAATATAATCGATTTGCCGCAGGAAGTAGACCGCCACTGGCCGACTATTATTCAGAACGCTTCCGGCAGCAATCCCACGCTTTACAGCATTTTATTGCAGGCAGCGCACAGCGTCGACGGCAACCGCATTTTGATTGATTTCAAAGGAGCGCATATCGAAGAGATTTTACGCTCGCACAACGTTGAAGAAACAATGAGCCAAGCCGTTCAGGCTATGGTGCACTGTCCCTGCAAGGTCATCTGCCGTATAGACAGTTCTGCGCCTGCCGCTGCCGCTTTAAATCCGTTTAATAATTTTAATAATAACGAGCAGGACAACGAGGCATATCTGCGCAAACTGCAGCAGCAGTCGCAAAGCCAGCACGGTGCGCCGAAAGCTCCGTCTGCTGCGCCGGCTGCTGAAAACGGCTTCAACAATCAGGCTAAATTCCGCCGCTCCCGCGCCGAACGCAAACTGATGACGGAAACAATCCCTGATGAACCGATTGAAATCACCAGTATCGATGGAGAAATGAAGAATATCACGCTGCGCGGCCGCATTTTCAACATTAACAACCGCGAATTCAACACGGGAACAATCCTTTTAACATTCGACCTTGCCGACGACTCCGACGGCATTTCCTGCAAAGTGTTCCTGAAAACGAAAGAGGAGTTCAATAATGTAAACGCCGCTCTGCAAAAAGCCGATACGGTTAAAATAAAAGGCGCTATCCGTTTCGACTCGTACCTGAACGATTATGTAATGATGCCGAACAATATCGCTCTGTCCGAACTGCCGAAGCGTGAAGACCGCGCCGGTGAAAAACGTGTCGAGCTCCACGCCCATACGCATATGAGCAACATGGACGCCGTCGTTTCAGCGACCGATTTAATCAATACGGCAGTACGCTGGGGCTGGCCCGCTATTGCCATCACCGACCACGGCGTCGTGCAGGCTTTCCCGGAAGCGATGAAAGCCGCTAAAGGCAAAGACATAAAAATCATCTACGGCATTGAAGGTTATCTGACCGGCGACGATTACCAGCAGCGCCGCGCCAATCACATCATCATGCTGGCAAAAAATTCCATCGGACTGCACAATATTTACCGCATGGTTTCCCTGTCGCATCTGAAATATCTGTATAAATCGCGTCCGCGCCTGCCGAAAAAAATCATCTCCGAACTCAGAGAAGGCGTAATTATCGGCTCAGCCTGCGAAGCGGGCGAACTCATCCGCGCCATCGTTGCCGGAACGGATGACGAAAAACTGCTGGAAATCGCTTCATTCTACGATTATCTGGAAATCCAGCCAATCGGCAACAACGCCTTTTTAATCCGCGATAATGAAAACTTCCCGAATATCCAGACGGAACAGGATTTAATCAATATCAATCTGAAAGTTGCAGAGCTGGCTGAAAAACTCGGCAAAATGCTCGTTGCCACCTGCGACGTGCATTTTCTCAACGCCAAAGACAGCATTTACCGCGCTATTTTAATGAAAGGCAAAGGTTTTGCCGACGCCGAAAAACAGCCGCCGCTGTATCTGCGCACGACGGAGGAAATGCTCAAGGAATTTGCTTATCTCGGCGAAGCGAAAGCATACGAAGCCGTCGTTACCAATCCGCGCAAAATCGCGGAAATGGTCGAAGTCTTCAAGCCGATACCGGATGAACTGTATTCGCCGATGATACCGGGTGCAGACGAGCAAATCCATGATATGTCATACGCCAAAGCGCGCGAATTGTACGGCGAAAATCTGCCGAAAGTCGTGCAGGACCGTCTGGAGCTGGAGCTCAACTCCATTATCGGGCACGGCTTCGCCGTATTGTATCTGATTGCGCATAAGCTCGTAAAAAAATCGCTCGACGACGGTTATCTTGTAGGCTCGCGAGGTTCTGTCGGCTCTTCCTTCGTTGCCACCATGACAAGCATTACGGAAGTAAATCCGCTGCCGCCGCATTGGCGCTGTCCGCACTGCAAGCACAGCGAATTTATCGAAGACGGCACTTACGGCTGCGGTTTCGACATGCCGGATAAAAACTGTCCGTACTGCGGCACGAAAATGATAAAAGACGGCCACGATATTCCTTTTGCCGTATTCATGGGCTTTGACGGCGACAAAGTTCCCGATATCGACCTGAACTTTTCCGGCGATTATCAGCCTGTCGCTCACAAATACACGGAAGAACTGTTCGGCAAGGACAATGTATTCCGCGCCGGAACGATTGCCACCGTCGCCGACAAAACGGCTTACGGCTACGTAAAAAAATTCTTCGACGAAAAAGGCATCAAAAAACGTGATGCCTATATAAACAGCCTCGTCAACGGCTGCACCGGCGTAAAACGCACCACCGGCCAGCACCCGGGCGGCATCATGGTTATCCCGCGCAATATGGACGTACACCATTTCACGCCGATACAGCGCCCGGCCGACGACAATGACACCAATACGATAACGACGCATTTCGATTACCATTCCATCAGCAGCCGTCTTGTTAAACTCGACATACTCGGCCATGATGACCCGACCGTAATCAAAATGCTGGAAAATATCACGCACCGCGACCCGCGCAGCATTCCATTCGACGACCCGGCGACAATGAGCATATTCTCCTCAACAGAAGCGCTCGGCGTTACACCGGAGGAACTCGGCGCTACATCCGGCACATTCGGCATTCCGGAATTCCGCACGCCATTCACTCGCCAGATGCTCGACGATACGAAACCAAAAAAATTCAGCGACCTCGTCCGTATCAGCGGATTTTCGCACGGCACGAACGTTTGGCTCGACAATGCGCAGGATTTAATCACGAACGGCACCTGCACCGTTTCCGATGCCATCTCCTGCCGCGACGACATCATGATGCACCTGATACACAGCGGCATCGAGCCGCTCTTTTCCTTCAAGACGATGGAAAAAGTCCGTAAGGGCAAGGGGCTCAGCGAAGACGACATCAAAATCATGAAAGACGGCGGCATACCGCAGTGGTATATCGACTCGTGCATGAAAATAAAATACCTCTTCCCGCGTGCTCATGCCACAGCGTACGTTATGATGGCATACCGCATCGCTTTCTGCAAAGTGCACTATCCGCTCGCCTTCTACGCCGCATACTTCTCCATACGCGCCGCCGAATTCGACGCCAATATCATCTCGCGCGGCAAACAGGCAGTGCGCGATAAACTCGACGAAATCATCGCCATGGAAAAACAAAAAAAACTGTCCGTTAAGGATAAGAGTTTCCAGGTCATTCTCGAGCTTGCCTGGGAAATGTATCTGCGCGGCTTCTCCGTGGAAAAAGTCGATTTGTACAAATCAAGCGCCAATAAATTCATCCTGCATGAAAAATCGCTCCTGCCGCCGTTTACGGCACTGACCGGCATCAGCACCATGGCGGCGGGCAACATCATTCAGGCGCGCAAAGACGGTGAATTCACCTCCGTTGACGACCTGAAAAAACGAGCAAGTCTTACCACCACCGTAATCGAAAGTCTGCGCGAACACGGTTGCCTTGACAATCTGCAGGAAAACGACCAAATCGCGCTCTTCAGTTAAAAATTACAATCAATCAAACAATTAAGGAAAACAATTCATGAAACAAACATTATCTCTATCTCAGTATATTCTCGTCGGTTCCATGCTGTTCGGCATGTTCTTCGGTGCGGGCAATTTGATTTTTCCTGTCCATCTCGGGCAGGAAGCCGGCGCCAACGTAGTGCCTGCCAACATCGGCTTCATGCTCACGGCAATCGGTTTGCCGTTTCTCGGCATCATCGCCATGGGCGTCTCCCGCAGCAAGGGTCTGTTCGATTTGGCCGGACGCATAAATACGACGTACGCTCATTTCATCACGATACTGCTCTATCTCTCTATCGGACCGGCGTTCGCCCTGCCGCGAACGGCCGCCGTATCCTTTGAAATCGGTTTCGCCAGTCATCTGGACAGCTCACTGCAAACAGTATGTCTTGCCGCATTCACGGTGATATTCTTTCTGCTGGCGCTGTTTTTCGCCTTAAAGCCCGGAAAAATAATTATCTGGATTGGCAAATTTCTCAATCCGCTGTTTTTAATCTTTCTCGCCGTTTTAATCATAGCGGCATTCATAAATCCTATGGGCGCGCCTTCTGCTATGCCCGTCCAAAGTGCATATCAGCAAGAAGCACTGACAAAAGGCATCATTGAAGGCTATAACACCATGGACGCGCTTGCTTCGCTCGCTTTCGGCATTATCGTAATCCATACGCTTTCCGATTTAGGGCTAAAAAATCCGAAAGATATCGCTCTAGGTACACTCAAAGCCGGTATCGTCGTACTCGTTTTAATGGGCATCATCTACAGCTCGCTGTCATATATCGGTGCGGCCAGCCTCGGTCAGCTCGCCCTGTCCGCTAACGGCGGTATCGCTCTTGCCGATATCTCCACTTATTATTTCGGCTCATTCGGTCATATCCTGCTCGCTGGTACGGTCACCGTGGCCTGCCTCAAAACGGCCATCGGTCTTATCACCGCCTGCTCCACTACTTTCAGTGAACTGTATCCGCATACGCTGTCGTATAAGTCGTATGTATATCTGATTACATTCGTCTCGTTTTTAATCAGCAACGTCGGTCTTACAAGCATTATCTACCTTGCCATTCCGATTTTAATGCTGCTGTACCCGCTTGCCATCACTTTGATTTTACTGGCATTCATCGACGCCGTTTGCGGTTATCACCGCTATATTTATCTTTGCACGACGGTATTTACACTGCTTGCCGCCATCGGCGACATGCTGGGTGCTCTGCCGTTCGGTCTGAATGAAATAGCCGCTATAAGTAGTATCATAGAAATCTACCGCAATACCCTGCCGTTTTTTGACATCGGCATGGGCTGGATTGTCCCTGCCGTTATCGGTATAGCATTGGGTACTGTTCTTACTTTTATAACAAGAAAATAATACACTTAAACGCATAATTAAGAGATTTTCACTTTAAAAATAAAAAAGGAACTATCATCTGCATTATACATGTATGATAGTTCCTTTTTATTTTTTAATTCCTTATGAGAGACGGGAAAAATGCTCAATGGCTTTGGCAAATTCCTCAACCGTCTTTTCAGCGTCGCCGTGCTGAATACCGTCGATAACGCAGTGTTTCAGATGACCTTCCAAAATCACCTTGCCGACACTGTGCATAGCGGATTTGGCGGCATTGACCTGCATGAGCACATCCTCACACGGAATATTTTCATCATCTATCATTCTGTCAATGGCATTAAGCTGTCCTATAATACGCTTTATACGGCGATGGAGTTTTTGTGTTTCCATACATTGTTTCATGAATAAATCATACCTTTCTTAGATATTTAGATTATATTTATATTATATCAGATTACAAAACTAAAATTTTAATTGATTAGATTAGTGTTTTTGTTATAATTTTATTGAAAATAATTTTCAATAAAATTCGAGGTGAAAATATGAATTTAAATGAATACAGCAAGCGCCATTCCACAAGCGAAAGAGCAAGAGAGCTTCTTCGTTACATTGGTCCAGGCCTTTTGATTACAGTCGGTTTCATCGACCCGGGCAACTGGGCTTCCAATCTGGCAGCCGGTGCCGATTACGGCTATTTATTATTATGGATGGTTACGCTTTCAACGATAATGCTCATTTTGCTTCAGCATAATGCAGCACATCTGGGAATTGTTACAGGCCTTTGCTTATCGGAAGCAGCTACAAAATTTCTGCCGCAGTGGATTTCCCGTCCTGTACTGGCTTCAGCAATGATAGCTTCAATCGCTACTGCTCTGGCGGAAATTTTAGGTGGGGCAATAGCCCTGAATTTACTGTTTAATATTCCTATTACTATCGGAAGTATTTTTACTGCCGTATTTTGCGCTGTCCTGCTAAAAACGAATTCATATCCTAAGATGGAGAAAATAATCATTGCATTTGTGTCGATTATCGGATTTTCCTTTTTAATCGAATTGCAGATGGTACCGGTTGAATGGTCATCAGCCGCTTCGGGATGGACCGTACCGAATATGCCAGAAGGTTCAATCGTAATCATAATGAGTGTACTCGGTGCAGTCGTTATGCCTCATAACCTTTTTTTACATTCAGAAGTTATACAGTCGCGCCAATGGAATTTACAGGATGAAAAAATTATTCAAAAACAGCTCCGTTATGAATTCCTTGATACGATTTTTTCTATGGGAATAGGCTGGGCAATCAACAGCTCTATGATAATCATTGCAGCAGCCATATTTTTCACAAATGGTATTCAGGTGGATGATTTGGCACAGGCAACGGAACTTTTACGCCCGATATTGGGAGAAAATGCCGCGATTATATTTGCTGTAGCACTGTTATTTGCCGGCATTTCATCGACTTCAACCTGTGGAATAGCCGGCGGCAGTATTTTTGCCGGTATATTCGGCGAAGATTACGATATAAAAGACTATCATTCCTGGCACGGTGTATTATTAACATATGGTTTGGCTGTACTGGTGATTGTTTTCATATCCGACCCATTTCAGGGACTTATCTATTCACAGATGCTTCTCAGTATACAGCTTCCGATAACGGTTGCACTTTTAATATACCTTACATCTTCACGTAAAGTCATGGGCAAATTCGTAAACAGTTTACGGCTGAAAATAGTCTTAGGCATTATCGGTGCGGTTGTTATAGGTTTGAATATTGTTTTACTGTATCAGATGATTATAAACTAAAATTCAATTATAGAACGATAATGAATACATTTATTTTTTAGAGGAATACACAGGATTTTGACATGGTTTTTTAGAATAGTATTTGATAAAATAGAGATAACGTTCACGTTAGATATTGGAGTGATTTTTATGACAGGAAATAAAGAAGTAATTACAGGAAATGACTATAAACGAATGATAGCCGGTGCTTACAGCGCTTTTTTGCTGGAGTATGAAAATATTAATGCGTTAAACGGAGATTCGCTGCTGGATAAAAAAGCCGGTACGCATATCCTTCGCACTATCGGGGCGGCAGCTATGTCACTGCGTGATTTGCAGGCAGTGGAAAGTATCGGCGGCGTATCCAAACGTGTAGGCAGTGCTGCTGTTTTGGGCGCACGCGGCAACGCCGGCGTACTGATTTCGCAAATTCTGCGCGGTATTGCCAAAGGATTGGCGGGAAAATACGAGGCTTCCTCCTCTGTTTTCGGCAAATCCTTCCAATACGGTGTTTTATATGCTCAGCGCGCCGTGAATGACGAAGTGGAACGTCCGATTATCATAACGGCGAAAGCCGTAGCCAAAGGTGCATATAACGCCGTCCGCGCCAATCTGCCGATTGCGGAAATACTGACGGAAGCGATTAAAGCCGGCGGTATTGCTCTGAGCCATGCAGAACACAAATGCGGATTCGTCGATGCCGGAGCGAAAGCTTTGATGGTATTTTTGCAGGGCTGCCGCAACGGTCTGGACGGTTACTACGTTTCACCGGTAATGCTGTTCTCCTCCGGCTTTAAAACGTCGCATGATGTGCCTAATCCGCGCTACGATATGGTTTATCCGTATGCCGTATCATGCCGAATGGAACGCTGCCGCGCCAGCAAGGCTGATTTGGCGAAAATGCTCAAGCCGATGGGCAAGGTAATCGTCATAAAAAGCGAAGGCCGCGATATTTTACTGTACCTGCATACGGATTATCCGGGCAACATGCTGGAACAGGCTGTCGACTGGGGAACGATTAAGGATGTAACGATACAGAATTTGGCAATGCCGCACAATCTGAAATCCGTGGACAAAACCATGCTGGATGTGGCAATGCTGGCAATAGCCGATGATGAGGCAAGCGCACAGCAGCTGGAGGAATTGGGCGCGATTGCCGTAATCACCGACGATAAAGTAAGCGGACCGTCCGTCGGCGATTTAATAAATCTAATTCACAGCGATATTGCGAAAAACTATATCATAATAGCCAATAATGTCGATAATTCGCTCGTAATGGCGCAGGCAAAACGCCTTTTAAACAATAATATCGAAATTCTCTATACGACAAATCTGGCCGAACAGCTGAAAGTCATAAAATGCTTCAATCCGGAACTGGAATTGAAGGACAATATCAAAAATATGAACGCGGCATTGAACGGTTGATTGACTGAACAGAAATGAGAGAAGGTGAGTTCAGTGGATTTTTTAAGAAATACAATGATTTTTGCCGCTGTATGTCTGTTTTTCAGCAGTACGGCTCTTGCCGCGCCGATTTTAAAATTGAATTCGCACGGCCATGACGTAATGGTTCTGCAGCAAAATCTCATGCGGCTCAATTACAGCGTCAGCAAGGTAAGCGGCAATTATGACAAGGAAACACAGGAAGCTGTAAAGGCATTCCAAAAAGATAATAAATTAAGTGTTACAGGTATCGTGAACCGGGAAACATGGTGGGCGATAAAAGGCGGCAGACCAACCATAAGCGGCATAGGCACTGCCGTTTCCACCGCCAAACCGACAACGTCGCCTATTTGGGACAATATTTCTTCCGTGCCGTACGGCAGAACTTTTCTGTCCAAAAAAGAAGTTCCGTCCATTATATCCACAGCGAAAAATTATCTGGGCGTGCCGTACGTTTTCGGCGGAGCTTCACCGGAGGAAGGATTTGACTGCTCCGGTTTTCTGGAATACGTTTTTGCCCGCAACGGCATAGAAATTCCGCGTACAGCCGATGAACAGTACCGCTTGGGGAAACTCGTCAGACAATCGCAGCTCGTAGCCGGTGATTTGGTCTTTTTCACGACGTATGAACCGGGAGCTTCGCACTGCGGCATTTATCTGGGCAATGATAAATTCATTCATGCTTCCAGCAGTAAAGGCATACGAGTGGACGATATAAACGACTCCTACTGGGCGAGCAGATATTACGGCGGTAAACATATCGTAAAATAAGAAACAGATAGAAAACAGCAGGCAATCCTGCTGTTTTTCTAATATTTTTTCTACACAGGAAGGCAGTATATGAAACGAATAGAAAAGGTTTATGAGTATCTACAGGATTTTGCAGCCAAAAACAATGCCGTACAGGACGCTTCAGCCGGTTTGACAGCTACGGAAATCGCCGATAATCTCGGTTTCCTGCGCAGCAATGTGAGCCGAGAGCTGAACAGACTGTACCGCATGGGAAAAATCGTCAAGATTTCCGGTCGGCCGGTGCTGTATAATGTCGCGGCAACAGCCGGCAATGCCGAACCGATATCAGATAAAATAAATATGCAAACGGAGGAAAAATCGGCGTTCAGTGATTTAATCGGGGCGGACGACAGCCTTAAGACACAGGTCGAACAGGCCAAAGCCGCCATCATCTATCCGCCGAACGGACTGCACACGCTGATTGTCGGTCAGACAGGCGTGGGAAAAACACTCCTGGCGCATATGATGTTTGAATACGGCAAGGAAGCAGGACGATTTTCTGCCAACGCACCGTTCGTCACCTTCAACTGCGCCGATTACTACAGCAATCCGCAACTTTTAATCTCCCATATTTTCGGTCATATAAAAGGTGCATTCACGGGAGCAGATAAAGCTGTACCGGGTCTTATCGAAACGGCAGACGAGGGAATTTTATTTTTAGACGAAATTCACCGCCTGCCGCCGGAAGGTCAGGAAATGATTTTCTATTTTATGGATACAGGTACGTTCAACCGTCTGGGCGAAACGAAACGGGAACGCACGGCCAATGTCCTGATTATCGGCGCAACGACGGAAAATCCTGATTCCGTACTCACGAAAACATTCAAGCGCCGCATACCGAACATCATCTCCATTCCGCCGCTTGCCGAACGGCCGCTCAAGGAAAAACTGGAAATAATGACAGTGCTGTTCACGGAAGAAGCGCGCAGCATCAAACGGCCGGTAAAAATATCCTCCGATGCCGTAAAGGCGATTGTCGGCAGTATCGGCACCGGCAACGTCGGTCAGTTGAAATCCAATATCCGCCTACTGTGTGCACAGGCATTTTTAAACGGCATACGCACAGACGGTCATATCGAGATAACGTATCAAATGCTGCCGCCGAAAATAAAATCGGGCATACTGTCCATGAGCCGGGCCAGAGAAGATACGGCGCTCATCAGCCGCTACATTGAAAAAGATTTGTACGTGACGCCGACCAATCGCGGCAAACTGCCGAAAGAGGATGAGGACGAACCGTTCAATCTGTACCAGATGGTAGAAAACAAAGTCAATATGCTTAAACGGGAAGGCATTGCGGAAGATTTAATCCAGCAGATTGTCGTTGCCGATGTAAATATGTACGTAAAATCATTTTACAACCAAAATGATGACGTATCTTTATCCGTATATGACCGCCTGCTCAAGATAATCGACATTGACATGGTGAATTTCGCTCAGCAGGTTGTGGATTTAGTGGAGCGATACATGAAGCTCGTTTCGTATGAACGCTTTTTATATGCGTTCGGTCTGCATTTAAGCTCCATGTTCAACCGTCTAAAGGATGAACAGCCCATTCACAATGTGCTGGAAGGAACGGTCGATATGAATTCGGTCGAGTTTAAACTGGCAACGAAAATAAAATTGATGATAGAAGAAAAATACGATATTTCCGTGTCAAAATCGGAAACGGAATATTTTGCCATGCTGCTTCAATCGCTAAAACAGGAGGACAAATCGCAGCGAGTCGTAATCGCCGTAGCCATGCACGGAGAATACACGGCAAGTTCAATGGTCAACGTCGCGCGCAAACTGTACAGTGCCAACAAAACGACGCTTCTGGCCTTCGATATGCCGCTGGAATGCCGCCCGGACGATATGCTCAACAAAATTGTCGACCAGCTGCAAAACACCGACTGCCGCGAAGGCGTGCTCCTGCTTGCCGACATGGGCTCGCTGTGCAGTTTCGGACCGATACTGGAAGAGCGGCTCGGCGTACCGGTCAAAACACTCGGCATGGTTACGACACCGTTTGTACTGGAAGCCATGCGCAAAGTAGATATCGCCGGCATCAGCTTATCGGCAGTGTACGACTCGCTCAAAACTTTCACGGGATACGGATACACGAGCATGGTCGACAGTCAGAACGAAACGAAAGAAAAAGCCATTGTAACGATTTGCAGCACGGGCAAAGGAACAGCGGAAAAATTGCAGAACATTGTTATCGACATTCTCGTCGATGCTTCAATGAACCATATAAAAGTAATTCCGATAGGGCTCATTGATATGCACGAAAAACTGACACAGATAGAGCGCAAATACCATATCATGGCCATAATCGGCGTGAAAAATCCGCATATCGACGCTCCGTTCATACCGATTGAGCAGATTATCAGCGGCGAGGGCGATATTATCCTGCGGGAAATAATCGGCGCCGACATACCGATGAAAAAGACGGAAAAAAACGTTGTTCTGCGCCGGTTTTGCGAAGACGGGCTGCAGGATATGCTGTTGTACTTAAATCCAAGCAAAATCGTCGGCACTCTGCTGAAATTTATCGACACACTGGAAGAGGAGCTGAAAATAAAATGGGACAATCCGCATAAGCTCCGCCTTGTAATTCATATCGGGTGCGCACTGGAACGCATGGTAACGCACAGCGGTCTGACGTACGACGAAAACAGTACAGGCGAAATTGATACAGAAAAATTTAATATGGTAAAAAAAGCGGCGGAAATATTCACCACTACATTTCAACTGAAGCTGACTGACGATGAATTATGCTACATTTTGAAAATGTTTTAACGAAATTATAAAAAATAGTGTGTTTTTTTTCGTAGCATATTTTCTTTTTTTACAGAACAAATAGTCTGTGTTGACACACAAAACACATTTTGTGTTAATTTTATGTCGACACAGATTATTTTTTTATCATAAGCGTGTCGTTTTTTAGTGTGTTATTTTCCATAAGCATAAAATCGGAACGAAAAAGCCTTAAAATAAAGAATTTTATTTTGACACAGAAAGTTGGCACGCGATTTGCATATAATATAAAGCAGGAGATGTTCTTATAAAGGAGGTTATATATATGTTAGGTATTATAGTAGGTACACACGGTCATTTGGCCGAAGAACTGGTGAACACCTGCGCCATGATTTGCGGCCAGCCGGATAATTTAAAGACGGTGACACTCGTTCCAGGTGAAGGACCGGATGATTTAATAGCCAAATACAACGAAGCCATTAAAGAAATGGATACGACAAACGGCGTAATCATTTTAAACGATTTATTCGGCGGCAGCCCTTACAATGCAGCATGCCGCATCGCCATCAACGATGAAAACTGCGGTATCGTTACGGGCGTAAGTCTGCCGATGCTCGTTGAAGTGATTAACTACCGTTTATGCAACGGCGAAAACGCCAATGTTAAAGATGCTATGGAAAAAGCTGTCGAAGCCAGCACTGCCGGCGCGCAGATGTTCCATAAGAGCCAGGTTGAAGAAAGTACAGATGATGAAGGAGACGATTTATAATGAAAATTGTATTAGCAAGAATTGACGACCGTTTAATTCATGGTCAGGTAGCCACTGTCTGGGCCAAAGTTACAGGCTGTCAGCGTATTATCGTATGCGACGACGATGTAGCGGCAGATACTATCCGCGCTACGCTTTTGAAACAGGTAGCTCCTCCGGGCATCAAATCGAGCGTTGTCAATGTGGATAAAGCCATCCGCGTTTACAACAATCCGAAATACGCTGAAGACAAATGCCTATTGCTGTTCACCAATCCGACAAGCGTGCTCCGTATGGTAGAAGGCGGCGTTGACATTAAATCCGTCAATGTCGGCGGCATGAGCTTTAAAGAAGGCAAACGCCAGATAACAAACGCCGTATCCGTTGATGATACCGATGTAGCCGCATTCAAAAAACTGAGCGAAAAAGGCATTGAAATCGAATTTAGAAAAGTTGATACGGATAAGCGCGTAAACTTAATGGAATTGCTCAAATAATTAAATAGAAGATTGACAGCTGTTTTTTGGCAGCTGTTAATCTTTGTCTAAGAGGAGGTTTTACTTATGGAACTTAGTGGTGTACAACTTATAGCTATTTTTATCGTTTCGGCAATCGCCGGCATGGGAAGCGTTCTGGACGAATTTCAGACGCACCGTCCGCTCATTGCTTGTACATTGGTAGGCGCAATTTTAGGTGATATAACAACAGGTATTATAATCGGCGGTACATTGGAAATGATTGCACTGGGCTGGATGAATATCGGCGCGGCTATGGCGCCGGATGCTGCTCTTGCTTCCGTTATTTCCACCATTCTCGTTATTGCAGGTCATCAAAGTATCGGTGCCGGCATTGCTATTGCCATGCCGCTTGCTGCAGCAGGTCAGGTGCTCACAATCATCTGCCGTACAATTACAGTGTTCTTCCAGCATAAAGCCGACGGCTTTGCACAGGAAGGCAATCTTCGCGGTATCGATATCTGTCATTTAGGTGCGTTGTGTTTGCAGGCACTTCGCGTGGCTATTCCTTCCCTTCTCGTTGCTATGTACATCGGCACGGATGCCGTTCAGGGCTTACTTGATGCCATCCCGGCCGTAGTTACAGGTGGTCTCCAGGTTGCAGGCGGCTTCATCGTTGTAGTAGGTTATGCTATGGTTATCAACATGATGGGCGCAAACTACCTCATGCCGTTCTTCTTCCTCGGTTTCGTTACGGCAGCATTCACTGACTTCAACCTCGTTGCATTCGGTGTAATCGGTCTTGTATGCGCAATCGTATACATTCAGCTCAATCCGAAATATCATCAGACAGCAGCAGCACCGGCGGCAGCTTCAGCAGGAGCCAGCAATGCAGATGATGACCTTGACGATGAATTAGACTAAGAGGAGGTAGGAAACTATGAAAAAATTAACTTCAGGCGATTTATTCTGGACTTTTGTCCGTTCCAATTTTCTGCAGGGTTCATGGAACATGGAACGTATGCAGGCGCTCGGCTTCTGCTTCGGCATGATACCTATCATTAAAAAATTATATGAAGGCGATGAACGCAAAGCTGCGCTCAAAAGACACCTTGAATTCTACAATACGCAGCCGTTCGTAACAGCTCCGATTATCGGCGTTGTTGCCGCAATGGAAGAACAGAAAGCCAACGGTAAAGACATTCAAGACGGTGTTATCAACGGTATCAAAGTCGGCATGATGGGTCCTCTCGCCGGTGTCGGCGACCCGATTTTCTGGGGCACACTCCGTCCTATCTGCGCAGCGCTCGGCGCTTCGCTTGCCATGGGCGGCAGCCTGTTCGGTCCTGTTTTATTCTTCGTACTGTTTAATGTTGTCCGCCTGCTCGTTCGCTGGTACGGCATTAAATACGGTTATACAAAAGGTACGGGCATCGTATCCGATGTTGCCGGCAACACGCTCCAAAAACTGACGGAAGGCGCATCCATTCTCGGTCTGTTCGTCATGGGGGCTCTCGTAAACAAATGGACAACGGTCAACATTCCGCTCGTCATTTCAGAAGTAACAATGCAAGACGGCACTGTCGTAACGACGACTGTTCAGTCCATTTTAGACCAGTTAATGCCAGGTCTTGTTCCGCTGCTTCTCACATTTGCCTGCATGAAGCTCATGAAGAAAAAAGTCAATGCCATCTGGATTATCTTCGGTTTATTCGCTATCGGCATTCTCGGCTTCTGGCTCGGCATTTTGAAATAAGACATCCTTAATCCCTAAACCCTAATAAAAATAAAAGACTGTAACAGATGATTTAGATGATTTCATCCGTTACAGTCTCTTTTTTTAGGCAAAAATATTTATCTGCGGCATTTTTTCGATTAAATGCAGTTCGTAAGCATACTGATAAAACAGCGATAAAGCCTGTATCTGCTCGCTGTCGAGCTTCCATTTGATTACGTGCATATATTCGTACAGCTGTTCATGCGTAAACGGTTTATCGGCCGTCAGTTTCGTAATGGCATCATCAATATGGGCAAAGCCGTTTTTAAATCCGTCCGTTATGAACTGCTGAATTTTTGCCGTATCATCATGATGATTTTGCGCAAAATCGCGTCTCACCACCCATACGGCATACACCATGCACAGACCGGTCAGTTTTTTCCACTCTCTGCCCAAATCGTAATAATAAAAGCCCTCTTGCTGATGATGTTTCAAATAAAGCGCATCATCGCCGATAAACAGCGCGGCGCAGGCATCTGTACCGGAAAAAACATCATGCGGCGACAACGCTTTGATTTCATATTCCGGCTGTATATGATACGACTTATTCATGATGATTTTCAGCAGGCGGTGCGAGGTGGCCGATTGCGCCGTGAGCAGAATTTTTTCTTTGTAAAGATTTTCAATCGGCTTTTTGCTTACGAGAATAATACTCTGCACATCACCATCAGCCATGATGCTAACATTCGGCAGAATAAAGAATTTCTCAAAATTCTGGGCATAAATAATGGAGGAAACGGGGCTTACGTTTAACTCGCCACGCAGAATGGCATCGTTCAATTTTGCCGGAACATCGCGGACAATGGCAAAATCGTGCTGCGTTTTCTGCGAGAATGTATAGGTAAGCGGCAGACAGTTTAAATAATTTATATGACCAATACGCATAATAATATCCTTTCATTTTATAATCTATTGTGCCAGTAAAAATCGAGCCAATACCAGCAGTATAATATTTTATATTTGTTCGATGCTGTCATTTAACCTCACTGAATACAAATTATTATACTGCTTTAGAATATCAATTAGCACAACAGACACAATATAATAAAAATCATAAATTTATTATAGACTTTTGCATTTGAAAAGACAAATGTATTAATATTTTTTATCGCTGTTTTGCAGTTTCGGCAAAATACATAAGAAAACGTTGTTTTGTTTTAATAATTTTTGATGTTTGACTATACACAGTATTGATAATATATGATAGAATAAATCTGTATGTGTAGATTAATTAAGGCTGTTTTATCAATAGCTTTAATTTATAGAAAATTTTCGGGAGGATTTTTTTGTATGACAAGAATAAAAGATACTGTAGAACATATTGCAAAAGCCATAATCTCACAAAAGGATTATTTAAATATGTTGGATAAAGCTATTGGTGACGGTGACCATGGAAATAACATGGCTATCGGTTTTACGGCAGCTTTGGAAAATATTGAAAACATGAACGACGACGGCAATCCTGCCAAAGTCTTAAAAGCTATAGGAACGGCTTTTTCCGAAAACGTGGGCGGAGCGGCAGGTCCGTTATACGCAGCGGCATTCAACCGTGCTGCCAAAGCCTGCGATGAAAATACATCGTTTACCGTCGACTCCGTAATCAAAGTTTTAGGTGAAGCGATTGAAGCGATAAAAAAACGCGGCCGCGTTAAACCGGGCGAAAAAACCATGCTCGATGTACTCGTACCGGTTCATGAAGTATTCGTAAAAGGCAAAGAAAAAGATATGACGTTGTTTCAGTGCCTCGGCGAAGCATCAAGAGCAGCCAAAGAAGGTGCGGATTATACACGTACCATCTCAGCCAGCAAAGGACGCGCAAGCTATCTCGGCATCCGCAGCATCGGCCATCAGGACCCGGGCGCAACGTCATCGCTCATCATGGTCAGAGAACTGTACAACTTTTTTCAGCGTTGATACAAAGCGCATCGTGCAGAAGTGTCTACTATAAAATCTTAGTAGGCACTTTTATTTTTTTATCTGCTGTGCTAATAAAATAGCGAGCTTATAGCCAGCAGGATAATAATTTATATTTGTTCAATGTTGTCACTTAACCTCACTAAATATAAATTATTATCCTGCTTCAGAAAATCAACCGGCATAGCCAATATTTTCTCCAAAAATTACAAATAAAAAAATTATCAGATTATTGCAATCAGCCTAAATATATGCTATAATAAAAATGCAAAGGGAAAATGCACAAAGGTTGCTACAAGAATGATTTCCAGGGAGAATGAGCAATGAATATTGTACAGAGGAACCCGAAACAAATTATTCTTCAGCACATTCGAAAGGATGTGGCAGATTATAGAAAAAGTTACAGAAAGCCTTAGTGTGAACTGTACTTAGGTATGTCAAGCTGTTGAAGAAAGCAAGCCTGCAGGAAAAGGCATAGATTGGAAACATAGTAAGACAGTGAGCATTAATAGCAACACCAAATTTTCATTCTTATGCGCATTAGTAAAAAGTAACGTTACAAAATTAAATTCTGTGGTAACAGAGAAACATCAAATATGGTTTGGATATATGTCTTGTATCTGAAAAATAACGATGTTTAAATGTATGATATATATTCGGATGAATATATATTAGGTATTTGAAGTTAGTTGGAGATTTTTAGATTTAAATTTATTCTAAGATATCTTATATTGAAACTGGATGCATATTGCACACGTTAGCTGACTGAAGAATACAGCAAGGACTTCTAACTTAAGGGAAGAAATTGCAACAAAAAAACTGAATAAAGAGGGATTCGATTGTATACACAGTATACTAAATAAAAAGCGATTAGCATGAAGATATGTTAATCGCTTTTTATTTTGCAAAAAAATCCTGCCCATTGCGAGCAGGAAAGAAATTTATCTGTTTTTACTATATCTTCCGGTTCGAGAGGAAACAGGCTGCGCGGAAGCGCTTTTTCTATTGTGGCGGTCAACACTGATGACAAGCCCCATACAGGTCATATTCAAGATAAGCGATGTACCGCCGTAGCTTATGAACGGCAACGGAAAGCCGATTACCGGCAACAGCCCGATGACCATAGCGATATTGCCGGCAGCCTGGCCGACAATGAGCAGCATGATGCCGCAGACCAGCATTTTGCCGAAGTTATCCTGTGTACGCAGAGCTATTTTTATAAAATAAAACGCCATAGCAATCAACAGCAAAAATATAACCAAAGCACCGATAAAGCCCATTTCCTGACAGAAAACGGCAAAGGCAAAGTCAGTGTGCGACTCCGGTAGATAGGAATATTTACTGAAGCCGTGCCCCAGTCCCATGCCGGAAAACTCACCGGAACCGATGGCAAGTATCGACTGAACTATCTGATAGCCGTCGTCCTGCGAACGCGACCACGGGTCGAACCAGCTCCTGATACGGTCAAGTCGGTACGGCTGAAATGTCGCCAGAAACGCCAGCACTATAGCGCCCAGTCCGCAAATTATGCCAATCCACTTTTTGTCAAGCCCAGCAATAAAATACAGCATAGTCGGTATGCCGAGAATAATCATAGCCGTCCCCATATCCGGCTGCAGTTCGACAAGACCGGCAATGGCTATACAGATGAGAAAAATTATGTTTTTGCGCGGGTCTACTGTGATAGGCAGCTTTTTATCAAGGCATTTGCCGAGATATGACGAACTGATTACTATCGTTACTATCTTGGCAAGCTCGGAAGGCTGAAACTGCATGAAGCCGAGCGGCAGCCAGCGCCTGGAGCCGTTGACCGTTATGCCCACCAGCAGAACAAGCCCCAAAAGCACGAGCGTGATAACAATGAGAAATATTTCCCAACGCGCCGAAGACAGTCTTTTGTAGTTGAAGCGGCTCGACAGGAAAAAGGCGATAAAACCGACGACGATACTAATGATATGTCTTGTTAAAAAATAATAGGGATTTTCAAAATCGGTATAAGCTGTAATAAGGCTGGCGCTGCATATATTTATCGTACCGATGATGATAAGGATAAACATGATATAGGTCAGTGCCTCCATATCGTTTATCCAGAATTTGCGTTGTATTTTCATTTGAGCATAACCTTAATCTTTTTTGGTAAAAGTTACTTCACAGCGGTTGATTTTTTCGCCGAAACCGCTGAATTTGCGTTCATACTCCGTCATGATATTTTCGGCCTGATACGGGCTGTTGTGCAGGTCGAATGTCACGGCATCAACTTTTAAATTTGCCAATGCGAACTGTTCCAGTGAAAAATCGAACAGCGGTCTGTTGTCCGTTTTGAAAAAGAGTTCTCCATTGTTTTTCAAAAGGCGGCGGTATTTTTCCAAAAAGCCGATATATGTTAAACGTCTTTTAGCATGGCGCGCTTTCGGCCACGGGTCGCAGAAATTGATATAAAAGCGGTCAACTTCGTCTTCGGCAAAAATATTTTCAATCTGTTCGATGTTAAATACCATTAAACGGACATTCGTAAGCTCCAGCTCTTTTACCTTCTTTGCAGCATAATAGAGCACATCCTGCTGCAGTTCAATACCGATAAAGTTTACATCAGGATTTTTCTGCGCTGTCTGGCTGATGAAATCGCCCTTGCCTGTGCCGAGTTCGACATGAAGCGGTGCAGTGCGGCCGAATACTTCCTGCCAATGGCCTTTAATTTCTTCCGACGGGCTTTTGCCTTTCGTATATACAAAATCACTGAAATCAAGAATAGCTTCATCTATCCAAGGTTTTCTTCTTAATCGCAAAATGAATTCTCCTTTATATATAAATTTATAAATTTCAAATGTTATTGTATCACAAATGCTTTATGAATACATAGTTTTTGTTGCAAGTTGGTAGCTTTTCCCCAAAGAATTTCCGCAATAAAAAGGCTGTTACACTAAAACTTTTAATGTAACAGCCTTTCTTTATTTTTTCTTGTAGACGCCGATTGTCAGCTGATTGATAAGCGGATATTTTGCTTCACTGAATTTGCGGATAATAATGGCGGCTATAAGCGTAAAAACTACAACGGCCAGATAAAAAATCATGGAATGAACAGCCGTCATCACTATATTAAACTTTGCCATGAACAGCGCCAGATACGTTATAGCCACAGGATGCGCCAGATAAACAAAATACGAATGTCTGCCCAAAAGCGAAAATACCTTCGTCCCCAGCCGCGACAAAATACCGTACTGGAATTCCGCAAACAGAAATATCGTAGCTCCGAGCGTATAGACAAGACCGGCAGGCGACAGCTGATGCGCCGTATTTATCGCCGCTTCCGGTGAGCAATCGTTTATATAGATACAATAATAATAATAACCGACCATGCCGACAAGACTGATTAAGCCGAATAAACGGATGGCATTAAGTTTTTCTTGCATAAACAGCTTAAATCTGTCATAATGAACTGCTATATAGCCGCCCAATACGAAAATAAAGACATAATGCACTACCCAGTAATTTAACCGGTACATGAAAATCGCCTTGATAAACTCATTTTGAATACCGTACGGGTTCAAAATAAAGCTGGAATAATAGTCAAATGCCATCTGCAGCATGAATAAAACGATGAACCAATACAAATTCATCCGCCGTACCATAAATATCCACAGCGGCATCAAAGCATAAAACCAGATAAGCAAAATCATAAAATATAATTGGTAACACGCCATGCCGAAAAACAGAATACCGACTAAATTCAGCGGATGCAGCAAAATCAGCGTGTGATGCGTCAGTGTATAATGTGCAATGTAAAATGCCGACCAGATAAGATACGGTATGAGCACCGTTTTAAACCGGCGCTGCATAAAAGATTTATAGGAAAATTTCTCTTGCAAATCCAAATTATAAAATAAACCGAATGCTGAAATAAAGAAAAAAATCGGTACAGCAAAACGGGTTATAATTTCATACACAGCCAACATCTGCAAATTAGGCGTCGGATTGTTCACCAGATACTGCGACCCGACATGAATGCCGACTACACCGAGCATGGATATGCCGCGCATATATTCTATAGCTGGAATACGTTCCTTTCTCACTTTCACGAAAATCCCTCATTTTTAGATTTATTTCATTCATCATAGCAAATCCGCACTAAAAATACAACAACTGGTACAAACTACTGCGAAAATGCAGGATATTTAACGCTAAATATGGAATATATAGTTATAAAATCGCATTTTTGTAAATCTATAAAAAAATTTCATCATATATAAAAAAAAAGAAGGATTTTTGTTAAACCTAGTAGAATATATGTATGTTATGCCGTAAATAAACTAATAAATTAGTAGCTTTTTATTGAAAGGTGAGTTATATGAGCACAACCAGTGTGCATGACGATTTTGTTGAGCGGGTACGTTCTTCTTCGGATATCCTGGCTGTTATCTCAAGTTACGTTCATCTGAAGAAAAAAGGTAATCGCTATTGGGGCTGCTGTCCGTTTCACAATGAAAAAACACCTTCCTTTTCTGTAGTTCCGCATCAGGGATTTTTTTATTGCTTTGGCTGCCATGCAGGTGGTAATGTATTTAAATTTCTATCATTAATTGAAAATGTATCTTATTACGAGGCCATCAAATTGCAGGCGCAAAGATTAAATATTCCCATTCCCACGTATCGCAAAAATGCGCGCGAGGTGGCGGAAGAGCAAGAACGCAATGATTTGCTTAAAATACACGAATTGGCAGGTTCTTTTTTTCATAACTGTTTAACGAAAACAGGACTCGGCGCTCCCGGCCGCGATTATTTTTCTACTCGCCAGATAAATTCAAACATCATCGAACAATTCAAATTAGGCTATGCTCCTAATCTTTGGGATAAATTATACACCTCTTTTCGCAAAAGAGGTATCTCGAGCGAGCTTCTGGCTCGTTCCGGTCTGGTCACGATAAAAGATACAGGCAAGGCATACGACCGTTTCCGCAATCGCGTAATAATTCCTATTGCCGATGAACACGGTCACATCGTAGGGTTCGGCGGACGCATTATCAACAATAGCGACTCGCCCAAATACCTAAATTCGCCTGAAACGGTTATTTTCAATAAACGCTATCTGCTTTTCGGCTTGAATTTGGCGCAAAAAGCCATTAAAGAAAAAGATTTTGCCATTGTTGTCGAAGGATATATGGATGCGATTTCGCTTCACAGCTACGGCATCACCAATGCTGTCGCTTCACTCGGTACAGCCTTTACGCTTCAGCAATGCCGCAAAATCATGCGCTTTACGCCCAATATTTATTTCTGCTATGACAGCGACAGTGCCGGGCAGGCTGCTACAATGCGGGCACTTGCCATTGCCTCAAGCAACGGCGCCAATGTCCGCGTCATCTCCATTCCGGACGGCAAAGACCCGGATGAATTTGTCAAAAAACACGGCGCAGAAGCTTTTTACGCTTTAATTGACAAAGCACTGCCGCTCATGGAGTTTCAGCTGCGGTATGTCCTGAAAAATGTCGATGCCAATACACTGGAAGGCAAATTATCCGCCGTAAATCAGTTGATGCCGCTTTTGGCGAATATCTCCAACGCTGTGGAACGCAATGAATATATTATTCGCATATCCAACGTACTGGGCGTAGATGAAGGCGTTATCCGCAGCGATTTGCAGCGGCAGAATTCGGCAAAAGCATATACAGATACAAATCACGCCAATCTGAATAATCCGCGGAAAATCGTACCAGATAAACAAGATGCACTTACACGCGCCGGACGCTGTCTAATAAAAAAAGCATGGTATGAAAACGGGGTTTTGGATTATATACTGAGCGTCGTTCCCGCGCAGGAATTTCCTAATAAACTGCACTGCGAAATTCTTACGTATATGGCGCAAAATCATCAAGCCAATCGCGCCTGCACCGATATCGACGCGGCTGAAAAACTGAGCGAGGCGGCTTACAGCGAATTATCGCACTGCCTGGTGGAAGAAACTCCCGCCGACAATGATATACAGTTCACTGCCGATTGCCTGAAACTTCTGCGCCGCCATTATCTCAACACCGATTATGAAAAACACCGTCTTTTGGCCGACCAGTTGCAGCGCAGCGGTGACAGACGATTTATTGATGAACTGAAAATCACCCAGCAATTGCGAACTCAATTGGATAATCTATAGAAAAATCTTATATTTGTTCTATAAAAAATAAGCAGAACTTCAAATATGAGGAACTGTATAGAGGGCTATTGGCAAACCCTTTAAGAATAAAAATCAACTGATATTCTGGTTGAACTTCTTAAAAATCCCCTGTCTTTAGACATGGGGAGTGTCAAGTGATTACTACTTTGAAGGAGGCATGCAAATAATGGCTCAAACAAAAAAAACCGTCAAAGCCGTTAAAGATACAAACACAGCTAGTGCTGCTGCTAGTTTGGATGCAATAAGTAAATTATTGGATAAAGGTAAAAAAACCGGCGTTTTAACGTATAATGAAATCATGGAATCTCTGCAATCAGTTGATATGAGCCCGGATGAAATCGACGAATTATATGATACATTCACCAAACGCGGTATTGACATTATCGACAATGGCAGCGATATTGGGCCGGAAGACGATACTTCCGATATCAAGGATGAAGACGATATCGACATCGACCTCAGTATTCCGGAAGGCATTAATATTGATGACCCTGTAAGAATGTATCTCAAAGAAATCGGTCGCGTGCCTTTACTATCCGCAGACGAAGAAATCAAACTCGCCAAACGCATGGAGGAAGGCGACGTGGAAGCGCAAAAGCGTCTTGCCGAAGCCAATCTTCGTCTTGTAGTCAGCATTGCCAAACGTTACGTAGGACGCGGCATGCTGTTTCTGGACCTCATCCAGGAAGGCAATCTCGGTCTTATCAAAGCCGTAGAAAAATTCGATTATAACAAAGGATATAAATTCAGTACGTATGCCACCTGGTGGATACGTCAGGCGATAACGCGCGCCATTGCGGACCAGGCCCGTACAATCCGTATTCCGGTGCATATGGTGGAAACCATCAATAAATTAATCCGCGTTTCCCGTCAGCTGCTGCAATCGCTCGGTCGCGAACCAACCCCGGAAGAAATCGCCAAAGAGATGAATGTCAGCGTGGACAGAGTCCGCGAAATCATGAAAATCGCTCAGGAACCGGTATCTTTGGAAACGCCAATCGGCGAAGAAGAAGACTCCCATCTCGGCGATTTCATCGAAGACCACGATGCTCCGGCACCGGCAGAAGCCGCATCATTCGTTCTATTGAAGGAACAACTGGAAGACGTCCTGGACACGCTCACGGAACGTGAGGAAAAAGTCCTGCGCCTGCGTTTCGGTCTTGACGACGGCCGTGCCCGCACTTTGGAAGAAGTCGGCCAGAATTTCGGCGTAACACGCGAACGTATCCGTCAGATTGAAGCCAAAGCGCTTCGCAAACTGCGTCATCCGAGCCGCAGCAAAAAACTCAAGGATTTCTTAGAATAATTAATACCGTCTATGCTATTTATCACATAGACGGTTTCTTCCCTCAAAAAAGAAATCATAAATTTTTTTCAAAAAAATAAAAAAAACTGTTGACAATAAACTCTATATTGTATTATAATAATTTCCGTTGGCGATGACATTCCTCGATAGCTCAGTTGGTAGAGCAATCGGCTGTTAACCGATCGGTCGTAGGTTCGAGTCCTACTCGAGGAGCCATTTTCTAACATAGCAAATTCCTTGATAGCTCAGTTGGTAGAGCAATCGGCTGTTAACCGATCGGTCGTAGGTTCGAGTCCTACTCAAGGAGCCATTTTTATTTTTGGGCCTATAGCTCAGCGGTAGAGCCCCCGGCTCATAACCGGTTGGTCCCTGGTTCGAATCCAGGTGGGCCCACCACTTAATAAAGATAATTTAAGCCTTCATTATTAATTTAATGAAGGCTTTTTATTTTACTTTCATATAAAAAGTACCCAATGCAAAGTATTACCTGTTGTACTAGTTGATTTTCCAAAGCAGTATAATAGTTTATATTTAGTGAGGTTAAGTGACAACAGGCAGCGAATATAAACTATTATACTGCTGGCTACAGACTCGATGTTCTACTAGCACAACGAATAAGTATTTGCATTGGGTACTTTTTTTGTTTAGCCTATTATTTCTTTCAGTTTTGCCATATCGAGATTTTGGCGAACCGTTTCCGCCAGGCGGTTGTATGCCTGCTGTTTAGCCGCCGCATAATTTACGGATATCGGCAGCGGCTGTAAATTCCTGCGCTTGCGCAGTATATTGATTAAACCGCGGCGGTATGCGTCATTGTCGAAAATGCCGTGAATATACGCTCCCATTACGTTGCCGTTTATCAGCCCTTCAGCGATTTCTACAGATTTACCGGCTCTTTGCGTTATCATGAACGGATGAGCACATTCTCTTGTAAACCGCGTTTCACCCATATGGATTTCATAGCCGAACAAATCGTCAACCGACAGTGTTTCTCCCATAAACTGCCACTCAAAACATTTTGCCTTTACCTGAGAAGTGAGCTTTTCTTCGGCAAAAATCGTTTCCATCGGCAAAAAGCCCAGACCTTCCACGCTGTCATTGTCCGACTCCGTATGATGCGGGTCGCTGATTTTCTCGCCGAGCATCTGGTAGCCGCCGCAAATGCCGATAATCGGCGTGCCGTTTTCACGCGCCTGTCTTATCGCTTTTTCCATACCGCTGCGGCGCAGATAGAGCATATCCTCCGTCGTATTTTTGCTGCCCGGAAGCAAAATCAAATCGGCTTCACCGATTGCTTCACCCTCTTTTACATAGTAAAGATTAACGTCATCTTCCCGACTCAGCGCGTCGAAATCGGTGAAATTGGAAATTTTCGGCGTCTGGATTACAGCGATTTTTATCGGTGCAGCCGTTTTGTCTTTCTTTGGCGCTTTATCATCAAGCGAAACGGAGTCCTCATCGTCAATGCCTAAATCCGGCAGATACGGAATTACGCCGAGAACGGGTTTTCCCGTTTTTTCTTCGAGGAAATCCAGCGCCGGCTGTAAAATCGTCACGTCGCCACGGAATTTGTTGATGACTAGCCCCTTGACCAAATCGCGTTCTTCCGGCTCTAACAGCTCCAATGTACCGACGAGCGAAGCGAGCGCACCGCCGCGGTCGATATCGGCGATTAACAGCACCGGCGCATTTAAATATTTGGCAATGCGCATATTTACGATATCGTTGGCCTTAAGATTTACCTCTGCCGGACTGCCCGCTCCTTCGATTACCATCATATCGAAACGTTTTTCCAGACGGCTGATAGCCTCTTTTACCGTATCGAACGCTTTGAGCGAATAACCTTTGTGATATTCACGCGCCGACATATTGCCGACGGGTTTTCCCATTAAAATCACCTGCGAACAGGAATTGCCCGTCGGTTTTAACAGCACCGGGTTCATTTCCACGAACGGTTCCAGCCCTGCCGCTTCCGCCTGCGCCACCTGCGCACGCCCCATTTCGTCGCCGTCTTTCGTCACGTACGAATTGAGAGCCATGTTCTGCGCCTTAAATGGAACGACGCTCATTCCTTCCTGATAAAAAATACGGCACAGAGCAGTTGTAAGTATACTTTTGCCTACATGGGAAGAAGTTCCCTGTAACATTATGTGTTTCATATTGATTACCCTTTTAGTTTATTTTTATGATATTCTCTTGCTTTTTCTAGCAGACACGCTGTTGCTTCTGGCGCGCCGAGAAAATGCAGATGCAGATACGAGCCCAAAATATTATCCTTGGCGTAACCGGCTTTATATCGGGCATTGTTGCGCATTTTCGTAAACTCAAACGCCCACGGAAAATCCTGCGCCTGCTCGCTCTGGGTAGAAAAATGAAATTCATGGCCATGATATGTTTCGTCTTTTTCACCCAGAATATTATCCTGCAAATTTTTCGCCTGCACATAGCCGACCGTCTGCAATTTCTTGTTCATTTTCGCCGTCGCCGGAATTATTCCCGCCATTGCATGAAAGTTGCCGTCAAAATCGAAAATTCCCTGCATTAAATACATATATCCGCCGCATTCAGCATAAATCGGCATTTTATTTTCATTGGCGCGGCGAATAGAATTGAGCATGGATTTATTGGCTGCCAGTGTGTCGGCAAAAACTTCCGGAAAACCACCGCCGAAAATCAGCGCACAAGCATTAGACGGCACCGCTTCATCTTCCAGCGGGCTGAAAAATTCGATTTTCGCACCGCAGGCAGAAAGCTGCTTTAAACTTGCCGGATAATAAAAGGAAAACGCCTTGTCTTGAGCCACAGCGATTACTACATCTTCAGCCGCTTTCACCCTTTTATCTTCCTGCACATAAAGCAGCGGCGCCGTATGGGCCAGTTCTACAATTTTATCGAGATAGACCTCTTTGGCGATTTTAGCGGAAATAATCTCGATTACTTCCTTAGCATTATTTTCCTGCGCCGGTGTAAGCCCCAGATGACGCTCCGGCATATGCACGCTGTCATCGCGGTAAATTGCCCCGAATACCGGCACATTTATTTTCGCCATCGCTTCTTCAATCAAAGCCTTATGCGACGGTGAACCAAGCCGGTTTAAAATTACGCCGGCCAAATTGACATCTTCATCATACAGCTTAAATCCGAGTGCAATGGCAGCTGCTGAATCGCCCATTGACTGAACGTTAATTACGAGAATTACCGGTGCCTGCAGTTTTTTGGCCAGCTGAGCAGTGGAGCTGATGCCGTTTTTGCCGCCGTCGTAAAGCCCCATAACGCCCTCGATAACGGCAATATCCGCCCCGCCCGCCTCTTCGGCGAACAAATCATTTATCCTGCTTTCATCCACCAGCCACGTATCAAGATTGTGCCCCGCTCTGCCGGATGCCATGCCGTGATAGGACGGGTCGATATAATCCGGCCCGACTTTAAACGGCTGAACTTTCATACCTTTATTTTTTAACGCCCGCAAAATTCCCGTAACAACCGTCGTCTTGCCCGAACTGCTCTGCGTCGCCGCAATCACTACGCGCGGAATATTCACTTTCTTCATGCCTGTCACCTTAAATGCGCGTATTATCAATGAGATACATCACTGCATTGATACAGGAAGCCGCAATCGGGCTGCCGCCTTTCGTTCCCGTTACAGTGATATACGGCACTTTCGATTCTTTAATCAGCAAATCCTTCGATTCCGCCGCGCCGACAAAACCGACTGGCGTACCGACGATTGCCGCCGGACGGATATTTTCCTCATTCATCAGGCGGATTACTTCAAACAGTGCCGTCGGCGCATTGCCGATTGCCACGATTGCTCCGTTTAGGTCCTTACCAAAATGGCGCATAGCCGCAATGGAGCGTGTAACGCCGTTTTCTTTAGCGTATTTAGCGATTTCAGCGTCGGCGATTTTACATTCCACACTACCGCCCCACGTTGCCAATTTGCGTTTATTAATACCGGTCCGCACCATTTCCACGTCCGTATATATCTTGCAACCGGAAAGCAGTGCTTTCTTCATAGCTTCTACAGCGTCTTTATGGATATGGATGAGCGGCGCATAATCCACATCGCCGGAAGCATGGATAATGCGCGAATAAATCCTCGTCTGCGCTTCATCCAAATTCAGTTTTTCAATATACGGTTTTATTATTTCAAAACTGCGAACTTCAATCGCCATCGGGTCTTTAATGTAATTCATTTATTTTCACCTCATTTTTCATACTGTCTGACAAAATCTATCACACTTTTATAATCGTGCACCATATTTACATAATCAATGCGCGGCCGGTCAATCAGCACTATCGGCAAATTCATTTTTATCGCCGCCGTCAGCTTCGTTTCCGTACCGCCGAGTGTGCCGCTGTTTTTCATGACGACGACATCCGCCTTATATTTAGCATACAGCGCCATATTAAGCTCTTCGGAGAAAGGCCCCTGCAATGCCACTATATCGCGCGGCAGTATGCCCGCTTTGGCGCAGATTTCCAGCGAAGCCACAGCCGGCAGTACACGTGCTACAATACGGCAATTTTTCTTTTTAGCTTCATCAGCAAATAATTCCAGCCTGTTGCTGCCCGTCGTCAGAAAAATATTCTTGCCCAGCTGCACGGAAAGTGCCGCCGCTTCTTCATACGTTTTTACCAAATATAATTTCGCGTAATCCGGCAGCGGCGTAACTTTCCGCTCATAACGGATATACGGTATGCTAAGTTCGTTACAAACCTGCATGGCCGTCTGCGATACATTTACGGCATACGGATGCGTTGCGTCCACAAATACCGTGATTTTATTTTCCTCTAAGCATCTGCGCATTGCCGCCGCATCAAGCTTATGGTCGTTGACTGTCAGATTTTCATGCTGCGGCAATAGATTTTTGCCGTAATCGGTTACGACGGAAGCCATTACCTTATAATTTTCCTGCAGCAGACATTCAATCAAGCCTCTGCCGTCCTGCGTTCCTGAAGCTGTGAAAATCATACTTCATATCCTCGCGGCGTTACCATGAAGCCGTCTTTGGCGAACGTTTTGCTATTGCCGATTATCACGAGAGAAAACATATTGATTTCCTCCTGCGTGAAATGTTCCAAATCGGAAATAACATACGTTTCATTTTCACGGCTGGCGCTGTTTACAATGCCGACCGGCGTTTTCGGGTCTTTGTATTTAAGCATGATTTCGCGGATTTCCTCAATATGATGAACGCGCTTATGGCTTTTCGGATTGTACAGACCGATTACAAAATCACCCCGCGCGGCAAGCTCGGCACGTTTTTTGATTAAATCCCACGGTGTGAGCAAATCGCTCAGGCTGATTACGGCAAAATCGTGCATAAGCGGTGCACCGAGCACTGCCGCCGCCGCATTGACCGCACTGAGTCCTGCCACGATTTCCACCTGCGGGCGCTCCTGCCGCGGCATTTTAAGCAAAAGTTCCAAAATAAGTCCCGCCATGCCGTAAACGCCGGAGTCGCCGCTGGATACTACCGCCACATTATGACCTTTCACCGCTTCGGCCAGCGCCATTTTGCAGCGGTCGATTTCCTGCATCATACCCGTGCCGATAACATTTTTCCCTTCTAAAAGGTAATTTACTAATTTTATATACGTATTGTAGCCTGCTACCGTATCAGCCTGCTCAATCGCTTTCAAGGCACGCGGCGTCATATCGTCTTTGCCGCCCGGGCCAATACCTACAACTTTAATTATTCCCATGCTAAAGATACCGTCACTTTCTCAAATTTTGTTTTCGGCAAAATTATCTTTGCCTTCTCATTGTACGACAATATCGCTGCTTCGCAGACATTGCCGATACCGATTTGGTTTCGTACGAACGGCGATTGCTGCAAATTGTACTTTTCAATCATTTTCTGCATGATTTCATTAGCGAAAAAATGCGTCCGTACTTTATTTTCTTTTGCCCAGTCAATCAGTCCCGCTTCGTCTTTCTTCACTATAGTGGATACAAGATTTTTTACCGCCAGCCGTTCGCAATCTGCCATTTTTTTCGCCTGCGCAACGGCTTTTTCTATCAGCTTTTTATCAACACCCTTGCGGCAGCCGACACCGGCAATCAAACGGCGCGGCGCCAGCGTCAAAACGTTCGTCATAACGCGCCGCTGCGGCGAAATAAATACACACGGCGTAAAACTCAAATTCAGTTTTCGCGCCGTTATTTTTTTTGCTTCTATATTATATTGCCGTAAAAGATTTACATATTCATCGGCTTTCTGCCAGTTTTCTTCTATATAATAAGGAAGATTTCTACCGGCAACGAGAGCTGCATTCACAATCTTTATATGCGTCAGCGGAAACACCGCAAGCTGCAGCTTTTGCGCAATCACATCGGGTGCTATCATATTGTTCGCGTCCGTTGCCGTCGTGATAACAGGTATCGCCTGCAATATAGCGGCAATTTGGCGCGTCAGCTCATTTGCTCCGCCCAGATGACCGGACAGCAGGCTTACGGCAAAATGCGCCTGCTCATCCACGACGACAATGGCGGGGTCTTTCGCCTTATGCACGATATACGGAGCAATCATGCGCACGGCAATTCCCGTCGACGTAAAAAAAACAATTGCATCGTACCGATAAAAAATATCAGCTACTAAATCGCGCATTTTAGCAAACTCCGCCGCGAAGAACGACAGATTATGTCGTCCTTCTTTTACGTAAATATCACCGCTTTGTAAATTCTGCCGTAATTTTTCCGCTAATTTTGCACCGTTTTTCGTTACGGCAATAAGTGCATATTTCATTATTTATCCGTGCCTTGGCGGTACATATGGCTAAATTCCGGCGCGTACAGACGCGATTTTGCATATTCTGTATCCAGACATTTGCCGACAACAATCATCGCCGTGCGGGAAATATTATTTTCCTTCACGATATCAGCTATCGTTTCCAGCGTGCCGCGCACGATTTTCTGTTCCGGCCACGAAGCCTTCTGCACGATAGCAATCGGCGTTGTTTTATCATAGCCGCCTTCTATCAGCTGCGCTACTACTTCAGAAATCATATGCACGCTGAGGAAAATGCACATCGTCGCCTGATGAGCTGCCAGCGATTTCAATTTTTCCTTCTCCGGCACAGGCGTTCTGCCTTCATTGCGCGTGATGATTACCGTCTGCGAAATTTCCGGCAGAGTGTATTCCTGCTTCAAAGCCGCCGCCGTCGCCAAAAACGAACTTACACCCGGCACAACGGTATATTCAATACCGCGGCGGGAAAGCTCATCCATCTGTTCCTGAATAGCGCCGTAAATTGCCGGGTCACCCGTGTGCAGACGAACTACCATTTTGCCTTCCTGCACGGCGGATGTAATCGTTTCAATCACATCGCCGAGCGTCATGGAAGCGCTGTTGTAAATCTGACAATCAGCTTTAGCATAATCGAGCAGTGCCGGATTGACGAGCGAACCGGCATAAATAATCACGTCAGCTTCTTTCAGCAGCCGCTGTCCTTTAACCGTAATCAGTTCCGGGTCGCCCGGGCCTGCACCAACAATATAAACCATTATTTTTTATCCCCTTTCACGCAGGTAACAATATATACAGGATTTTGCGCATTAAACATATCGTAAGCACCTACTTTGCGCAAACGGTTTACCTGTACCTGCACTGCTTCATACGTATAGTTTTCCTTTTGCGTCATATATTCGGTAATCTGTGCTATCGTCTGCACCGTTACGGCATTGACGACAATTCTGCCGCCTGTTTGCAGTTTTGTATCAATTTCATCCAGAATGGCAAACATATTACTGCCGCTGCCGCCGATAAAAACCACATCACAGTCTGGCAAATTCTCTAATCCCTGCGGCGCATTCGCCTGTATTACCTCTATTTTGTCCTGCAAAGCAAATTTAGCTATGTTTTTCTGCAAAAGCTCCACTGCCAAATCTTTTTTCTCCACGGCGTAAACCCTGCCTTGCGGCGCGAGCATTGCCGCTTCAATCGACAGTGAGCCCGTTCCCGCGCCGATATCCCAGATTATACTATCAGGACGAATTTTCGCCTTGCACATAGTCAATATGCGGATTTCTTCCTTCGTCATCGGCACTTTGTCGCGGATGAACAAATCATCACTTATTCCCGGTAAATTCAATATTTCACCTTCTCTATCCTTCCACTATCATCACGCAATGCGACGCAATTTCTTTCGTCTGTGCTTCTTGCAATGATAAGCAGATAATTTTTTCATCAGGATAAGACAATCTCGAGCAGATATACGCTTTTGCCTGTTTATCCCAGCCGCGCTCTATTAAATACTGAGCAATGCGTCCGGAGTTGAATTTATTATCCGTAAGCATACCGATAATGCGTCCCTTATGATAGATTAAATCTTCATCGCGCGGCACTCTGCCGTGAAAACTGAGCAGACTTGCTTCCTGCCACGGCAGGGCAATTTTAGCAAACGCCACCTGCATGGAGCTGAGCCCCGGTATAACTTCTATCTTTTCTGCCGGGAAATTGCGCCGCAATGAACTAAGCAGTGAATAATATCCCGGGTCGCCCGATACCATGACGACTACATCGTTTTGCTTCAATTCCGCTCTGATAAAATCCATCACTGCGCTGATATCGGCTTTTATCGCCAAAGTTTTTTGTCCAGCGCGGGCAAAATCATTCAAAGCCCGGCTGCCGCCGACGAGCACTTTCGCCTGTTCAATAGCCGCCAAAGCTTTCGGCACAACGTATTCTTTTGCCCCCGGCCCGATACCGGCTACGATTATTTTAAATTCCAACCTAATCTACCACCTATTTTTCTGGCATTATCATCCATGCCCAGTATTTCGCCTTTCAAGGTCACGATGACCGTTCCCACCGTCAGAGCGTTGAAAACATGCTGTTCGGCGCGCAGGCTGGCTCTTTGCGCCAATAAATCATAATAACCTTTTTGCACCAGATTATATTTTGCAATAATCGGCATAGCCGCCTCTGTCGTCTTAACCTTAAAAATTTCCTTTACGCCGTCGCTGTCCATGCCAAGCATTGCCGCATAGGACGCAAGTATTTCCAGCCGCGCGTCAGCGATTTTACTGTGCGTATAGAAAATCCCGCCGGCAACTTTGACAAGTTTACCCAAATGGCCAAGCAGCAGCACTGATTTTATCCCTTCATCAGCGGCAAATTCCAGCATATGACCGATAAAATTGCTCGTCTGAATTAATGCTTTTTGCGGCAGAGCCAAATTTTTTGCAATATTTTCACCGATTTTACCCGGCACAAACACAATATCATCATAACCGTTGGCTTTCGCTACGGAAATCTGCGGCGTAAGCGAATTTTTAAAACCTTCCTCCGACATCGGACGCACAATCCCTGTCGTGCCGATGACGGATATTCCGCCTTCAATGCCCAAAATCGGATTTAAAGTTTTTTTCGCCAGCTCCACGCCTTTCGGAATGGAAACCGTAATATCACAGCCGTATCCTTGCGGCAATAGTTCCCGCACAACCTGCGCCATCATGCGGCGCGGTCCCGGATTTATCGCCGGCTGTCCCGGTTCTACGGAAAGACCGGGCTCCGTTACCGTTCCGATGCCGAGCCCTGCATGAAAATTCACTGCTTCATTTTGCGGATTTATAACCACCTCCGTGAATACGGATGCACCGTGCGTAATATCCGGGTCATCGCCGCCATTTTTAACCACTTCGGCTTTTGCGCCATTTGCCGTTAATTCTACGCTTTCAATAGGAATATGCATCAGTTCGCCGCTTAAAGCGTACAGTTCAACTTCCTTCACGACATTGCCCTGCAAAGCGAGAATTGCCGCTTTCGTTCCTGCCGCCGCACATGAACCGGTCGTATAACCGCTTTTCATTTCTTTGCGCATAAAAAAATCTCCCTTATGCAGGAAGATACACTATTTCCACATCAATTTACATCAATGTAAAAATATTTCTCCACCTGCCCATCTCTCGTGAGTCTGAAAATTTATCAAAAATCTTCACGGTGTTTTTCCAACAGGCAATTCTCCTGACTTAGGTTCATCGCTATGCTTCGCCTTCCCAGACAAAATCCAGTGACATAATTGAAGCACTCTCCCCATACAGTGGCGGGACCGTACCGGCTCTCCGGTTTCCTTATTAAGCTTGCGCACCTGTCTTTATGAAATTAACCTAACTTGTCGTACTAGTTGCTTTCCTAAAGCAGTATAATAGTTTATATTTAGTGAGGTTAAGTGGCAACATCGAACAAATATAAACTATTATACTGCTGGCTCCATGCTCGATGACCAGCACAACGAATTAACATAATAATATTATAGGCATTATGCTTCAATCCTGCAACCGGTTAATCAACTTACGCTTCATTATATTTACTGAACACATTATCTATCTTTTCCTGCGGCAAATTTGCCATGTAGATGATTTCCTTCGCCGGAAGCACATGCTTGTTTATAATTTTTTCCAGAAAAATCATATCGAGCCACGCCCCTCTTTTATAACCGCATCTGTTGAAATGAGCTATCTTTACATAACCTAATTTTTCATGAAATTTCATGCTTTTAAGATTAGGATAGGTGATGCTCACATACAGATTGGTTATGTTCTGCAATTTCAGCAAGTCTTCCAGAATTTTATACAGTTTCCTGCCGATACCGTGCCGATGAAAATTCTTTTTAATATAAATCGTCGTTTCCAAACTCCTGTCATACGCCGCTTTCGTTCTAAAAGTCGACGCATACGCATAACCGACGATTTCACCATTTACCAGCGCAACGATATACGGGAATTTTGCACTTATCTTTTCAATGCGCTGCCTGAACTCTTCCTCCGTCGGCACTTCGTATTCAAAAGAAATATTGGTGTTTTCCACATACGGAGCATAAACGTCTAATAATTTTTCCGCATCATCTGCATGAGCCAAACGAAATCTGATTTTATCCATTATAATCACCTCTGTTTTTATTTTAGCGCAAATCATTTTGCGACGACAAGTTCTCACTCTATTTAAATCTCGAAAAAATTTTTAAAAATCCAACATATAATTGATATTCATTATTGACTTATAATACCCCATAGGGTATACTGAAGGCAGAAAGATAAATACCCTAGCAGGTATATAAAATACGTAATACCAAATAAGAAATGAGGGCTACTTATGAATACTTCCAACAGCTTCCCGATTGATAAATCCCACGACCATGCTCATCATCATGATTGCTCTGAACATCATCACCCGCACGACCATCATCACGAACACGGTGAAACTCAGCACCGCCATGAATTTTCCGGCAAAATTCCCGCCGGATTTCAACAGAAAATCTATCTCGTCGACAATATCGACTGCGCCAACTGCGCCGCAAAAATCGAACATAAGCTGAATGAAATGGCGGAAATTTATGAAGCTACACTGACTTTTGCCACAAAACAGCTGAAAATCACAGCGAAAAATCCTGACGCGCTTTTACCTGCCATGCGCCAAATCGCCGACAGCATCGAACCGGGTACGACCATCATGCCGCGTCCGGAAGGAAAAACTGCGGCGGTCAAACAAGACGCGCGCCTTATCCGTGAAAAAACATTTGCCATCGCCGAAATAGTCATCGGTGCTCTTTTATTCATTATCGGCGAATTTACCAATCTCGTTCCCGATAATTATTCTCTGTACCTTTTTATCGCCGCATATCTAATTCTCGGCTGGAAAATACTCAAAACGGCCGCTACCAATCTTTTCCGCGGCAATGTCTTTGATGAAAACTTCCTGATGAGCATCGCCACGCTCGGTGCTTTCGCCATCAAAGAATATCCGGAAGCCGTCGGTGTCATGCTATTTTACCGTATCGGCGAATATTTCGAAGAACGCGCCACGGAAAGAAGCCGCAACCAGATTATGGCGGCAGTCGACCTGCGGCCGGAAACGGTAAATCTCATAAAAAATAATACTGTAGAAACAATCTCGGCGGAAAATGCCAAAACTGGCGATATAATTCTCGTTCGCGCCGGCGACAGAATTCCGGTGGACGGAACGGTCATTGAAGGTGAAAGCCGCCTTGATACCTCACCTGTTACGGGCGAGCCGGTGCCGGTAAAAATCGCGCCGAACAGTGCTGTAACCTCCGGCTGTCTGAATATTTCCGGCGTAATTAAAATGCGCGTCGATAAACCGCTTTCCGAATCAATGGTCTCCCGTATTTTGCAATCGGTGGAAAACGCCGCCGCCAGCAAGCCGAAAATCGACCGCTTCATCACACGCTTTGCCCGCGTATACACGCCGATTGTCGTAGCCGTCGCTGCTCTTACTGCCATCATTCCGTCGCTTGTAACAGGCAATTGGGATTACTGGGTATATACAGCCCTTACATTTCTTGTCATCAGCTGTCCGTGCGCTCTCGTCCTCAGCGTGCCGCTCGCCTTTTTCTCCGGCATCGGCAACGCTTCCCGCCAGGGCATACTGTTTAAAGGCGGTCTTGCCATAGAAGCACTGAAAAACATCAAAACGATTGTCATGGATAAGACAGGCACAATCACCGAAGGAAGCTTCAAAGTAAAAGAAATTCAGCCGACTGAAAAATATTCAGCGGAAGAACTGCTCGCCTACTGCGCCGGTGCAGAAAAATTCTCCACTCATCCCATTGCCAACAGCATTGTAAATGAAGCTGAATATCGTCAGATTGAACTGCCAAAAGCAGCGGAAAATCAGGAAATAGCCGGTGAAGGTCTTGTTTGCAAAATAAACAATAAAACAATCATCTGCGGCAATATGCGCTTAATGAACCGTTTTAATATCACACTGCCCGATAATCTGCCGACTTATGCCGGTACGGAAATCTTCGTCGCCGTCGACAATGAATATGCCGGATTTTTAATCATCGGCGATACAGTCAAAAATGATGCCAAAACAACCGTACGGCAATTAAAATCACTCGGCTTGACAACAGCCATGCTGACCGGTGATAACGAACATACAGCTTATGCCGTAGCCAATGAAATCGGCATTGACAAAGTCCACGCCCGTCTTTTGCCGGAAGGCAAGCTGGAAAAACTGTCCGAACTCCGCCGCGAACACGGCAATGTATTTTTTGTCGGCGACGGCATCAATGACGCTCCGATACTTGCCGGAGCCGATGTCGGAGCCGCTATGGGAACGGGAGCCGATGCCGCCATCGAAGCGGCCGATGTCGTGTTCATGAATTCCAAAGTCCGTTCCATATTGCAGGCGATAAACATCTCCCGCGATACGCTCAAAATCGCCTGGCAGAACGTCGTATTCGCCATCACCGTAAAAGTTTTCATCATGCTGCTCGGTCTTATGGGCTACGCCTCCATGTGGGCAGCCGTCTTTGCCGATACGGGCGTTGCCATGATTTGCATTTTAAACTCAATCAGAATTCTCTATAAAAAATACTGAACAATTTTTTGAACTTCAGTCTTTTCGACTGAGGTTCTTTTTTTATTTTGACAATGGATATCTGTAGTATATATAATAAATACGTTGCTACCCTCCAAACCGCAACGGAAAGGAGGTGTTCCGGGTGGGAGATTTATTGTTATCTTTCGCGGTGTCTGTTATGGCGGGCGTAGTTGCGAACTACCTTTGCAAATGGATTGACGGGCAGCATAAATAGCAACAATCCTAACCGCTTTGGCGTTGGCGGTATATAAAATCTTCGCAAGAGGCCTGTGATGTTGCCGCATCATGGAGCCTCGTTTTTTTATAAAAAAAATACCGTGAAGTTGCCGCTTCACGATATTTTTGTTCCGAATGGAAATATATTTATTGTTATCTTTTGTACTTATATTATATATTATTTTATAATGGTTTGCAAGTTTAACCTATATAAATCTTTACAAAATCGATTAACGGAATGCTCCATTATGCGCCTGAATTCGGAATTTAAGCGAAAAACTATGTTATAATGAAAATACAATATTAATATAGACAGGAGAAATGAACTATGTTTGGACTCGGTATTCCGGAACTCGTTTTAATTTTAGTAATCGCACTCGTTATTTTCGGCCCGAAAAAACTGCCGGAAATAAGCCGTTCCATCGGTAAAAGCATTAACGAATTCAGAAATTCAACATCAGACATCACCGAAACGGCAAAAACGATTAAAGATGTATCCGATGTTGCCAAAAAACTGAAATAAATCGAGGTATGTATTTTATTCATGAATTTTACACATTTTAATCATTTCAATAGTGAAGGAAACGCTGTCATGGTCGATGTGGGCGACAAAGAAATTACGACCCGCATTGCTGTTGCCGAAGGCTCTATCAAAGTCAACAGCGAAGTTTTCTACGCCGTAAAGAACAATACGGCTAAAAAAGGCGATGTCCTCGCCGTTGCCCGCATCGCCGGTATTATGGCGGCAAAAAAGACAAGCGATATCATTCCGCTGTGTCATCCGCTTTTTATCACTAAGGCCGCCGTTGATTTCACGCTTAACGAAACGGATTTAACGATTACAGCCACCGCCCAGGTAAAAGTAAACGGCAAAACGGGCGTGGAAATGGAAGCCCTGCACGCTGTCAGCGCCGCTCTTTTAACAATCTATGACATGTGCAAGGCGCTCGACCGCTCTATGGAAATTCAAAACATTCATCTTCTACACAAAGAAGGCGGTAAATCGGGAATTTACGACAGAAAGGCATGATTATGGGAAAAATTTTAGCTGTATGTATCAGCGAAAAAAAGGGAACATTGAAAAAAGCCGTACCTTTCGGCACGATGATAAAAGATTTCGGACTGGAAAACGACGCTCACGCCGGTAAATGGCACCGCCAGATAAGCCTGCTTGCCGTCGAAGCAGTACAGCGCTTTTCCGCCAAATACAAAATAGACGTACCCGCCGGTGCATTCGGCGAAAATCTGCTCGTTGAAGGCATTGACTTAAAAAATCTGCCGATAGGCACCAGACTAAAATGCAATGACATTATACTGGAAATCACGCAAATCGGCAAAAAATGCCACCTCGGCTGCAATATTCAAAAACAGACCGGCGAATGTATCATGCCGAATGAAGGCGTTTTCGCCGTTGTCTTAAACGGCGGTACTGTAAAAGTGAACGATACGATTACGATAGAAGGTGATTAAATGTTCAAAGCAGCTGTTATAACAGCCAGTGATAAGGGGGCACAGGAACTGCGGGAAGATTTAAGCGGACCGTGTATAAAAAAAATTCTGGAAAAAGCAAGTTACGAAGTTGTATCTATAGATATTCTGCCTGATGACAGAAATCTAATTGCAGATAAACTAATCGAGCTGTCCGATAGAAAAATTCCGCTTATCCTTACGACAGGCGGAACGGGTTTTGCGCCGCGCGACAATACGCCGGAAGCCACCCGCGACGTTATCGAAAAAGAAACGCCGGGTATCAGCGAAGCTATCCGTGCTGAAAGTTTAAAAATAACACCGCGCGCCATGCTCAGCCGCGCCGTCTCCGGTATCAGGAAACAGTCTTTAATCATCAATCTGCCGGGCAGCCCGAAAGCCGTCAGAGAATGTCTCGACTTTATCCTGCCGACACTGGAGCACGGTCTTAATATCATGCTCAGTCTCGACAGTGAATGTGCCCGAAAATAGAAAAGAAGCCTTTTGCTCTTTGCAAAGGGCTTCTTTTTCTATATTAAATCATTATACTAAGCCGAAATATTTTTCAAAAAATGCCTGCAATCTGCCGATTATCGTTTTTTTCTTTTTATTGCGACCGCCGCCGAAACGCGATACAGGCGGCATAAATTTATCAATATCCGTGCCTGTTGTTTTCAAAAATCCGTCTCTAAATGAATTATCGACAAATTTATGTGCTTCCTCCGACTTTAATTTTTCTTCTTTAATAATGACTGCCAGTTCTTCATCTTTAGCCTTATTTACAAAAATTTTCCAATCATCTTCCACATGCGAAGCTGTATTTATACTGGAAACAAAATCATGTATCAGTTTTTTCTTACTGCGAAGATGAATACTGCTGTCTATCGCCCTGTCAATCGTTGCTAAAACAGTTTTATCCTTGCAGTTTCCTTCATGATATTTAGCTACAAGCATCAAAATGTAATCAATATTGACTTCCACCTGTTTTATAAGTTCAATTTCAAATACTACATCTTCATTAATATTTTCTTTCTCTACATCATTCTGCTTTTTCATATCCTGATATATATCTATATACATACTTTGATAATCTTGAAACATTCTATCTGACATCTGCTTATCATCTTTGAACCGGTCAAATGAAGTTAAAATATTTCGCAAACGCAAAATCGAACCGAATAATTTCACAAATTCTTTCTTCTCATTTTCGCTTACAATCATTTCACCTAAAGGAAATTCATTCGTCAACTCCGCCACCAAGTCAACATAACCTTTATGATATCCGCCGTTTTCCTCAAAACCGTAATAATAATCATCAAAGCTCTTTAAAAGTACAATTCCCCGGGCTTTTTTATCACCAAATAAAGTCAAAGCTTCATTAGTTTCTTGTTCTAAATTTCTAAAGCAGACAATATTTCCATACGTTTTCACAGAATTTAAAATACGGTTCGTTCTTGAAAAAGCCTGTATAAGTCCGTGATATTTTAAATTTTTATCTACCCAAAGCGTATTTAATGTCGTCGCATCAAAACCGGTTAAAAACATATTTACTACTATCAGTAAATCAACTTCACGATTTTTTACCCGCTGTGATAAGTCCTTATAGTAGTTCTGAAATTTATCCGCTGATGTATCGAAATCCGTTTTAAATTCAGCATTATACTCAGCAATAGCTCTTTCTAAAAAATCACGTGAAGATATATCCAGCCTATCCGCTTCAAAACCTTCTTCCGGCAAAACATCATCCGGTGTTTCCTCATTGGCACAAAAGCTGAAAATAGTTGCTATAGTTAATTTTTTCGCCGAATTATTGAGCTGTCGTTTAAATTCGTTATAATATTTTATCGCCATGGAAATATTGTCTACCGCCAGTATCGAATTAAAACCTGCCACACGTTTTCCCTTCAAAGCATAGAAACTATTGCGTTTCGTCTTCTGGTCAAAATGTTCCAGAATATATTCTACGATTTTACTGATACGCTCCTGTGCCTGTAATGCTTTTTCCTTATCAATACCGCTTATATTTTCATCATGAATATTATCCTTTTCCTTAATCGTATTTATATAATCAATCCGAAACGGCAGTACATTTCCGTCATTAATCGCATCAACGATTGTATACATATGCAGTCTATTACCGAACGCCTGTTCAGTTGTTCTAAGCAAAGGATTTTTGCCGCCTGCGGAATTTTTGGCAAATATCGGCGTTCCCGTAAAACCGAATAAATGGTATTTTTTAAAACTTTTCGTGATTTTCTGGTGCATTTGTCCGAACTGGCTGCGATGACATTCATCAAAAATAATTACAATATGCTTCTTATAAACAGGATGACTTTTATGCTTCTGCATAAATACATTCAATTTTTGAATTGTCGTGATGATAATCCTCACATTATCATCTTCAAGCTGCTTTTGTAAAATTTTCGTACTCGTATTGCTGTTAGCTGCACCTTTAGCAAATTTATCATACTCTTTCATTGTCTGATAATCCAAATCGCTTCTATCCACAACAAAAAGAACTTTATCTATATACGGCAACTTTGTAGCCAACTGCGCCGTTTTGAACGAAGTCAACGTTTTACCGCTTCCCGTCGTATGCCATATATAACCGCCCGCCTGAATACTGCCCATTAAATTATAATTGTTGGCAACTTCTATACGATTTAAAATCCTTTCCGTTGCCGCTATCTGATACGGTCGCATGACAAGCAACAGATTTTCACTCGTAAATACACAATATTTCGTTAAAATATTTAAAAGCGTATGTTTGGCAAAAAATGTCTTGGTAAAATCGACTAAATCATTTATAATTCTGTTATTTCCGTCTGCCCAATAAGACGTAAATTCAAAACTATTGCTTGTTTTCTTAGAACTTTTTCCACTTGCATTACTTATCTCATTTATATGACTGATACGTGTTGTATTAGAATAATATTTCGTATTCGTGCCGTTGGAAATAACGAAAATCTGCACAAAATTATACAGCCCGCAACCTGCCCAAAAACTGTCTTTCTGATAACGGTTAATCTGATTGAACGCCTCTCTTATCGCTACGCCGCGCCGCTTTAATTCAACATGCACAAGCGGCAGACCATTAACCAGAATTGTAACATCATAACGAGTTGCATGATTGCCTTTTTTCTCTGTATACTGATTAATTACCTGCAAACGGTTGTTATGAATATCTTCCTTATCCAGCAGATAAATATTTTTGTTGGAATTATCATCACGCTGCAAAACCTGAATATAATCATGCTGAATTTTATATGTCTTTTCAACTATTCCGTCCTGCCCGTTGGCAATAACCTCGCTAAAAAATCTTTTCCATTCATTATCCGTAAAAGCATAATTGTTCAAAAGCTCCAGCTGTCGCCGTAGATTTGCAATCAAATCCGCCTCTTTGTGAATTTGCAGATATTCATAGCCCTGCTTTGTCAATCTGTCAATAAACGCTCTTTCCAAATCCGCTTCCGTCTGATAATTTTCCGCATGATAACCTTCTTTTTCATATTCCGCTACTACAGTATAATTATTATTTTCCGCCACAAGATTATATGATACCGCCATAATATTTCACCTTTATTTTCTTGATAATTTCATTCTATATGGACAAAAAGCCACGGAGATGCCGCTCCATGGCTTTTTCATATTTGTTGTTTACATTTTCCTATAATGCTATAATAAAAAAGGCAAGTATTTATATAGTTTGCTGATTACCTGTCATTCACATGATGGGAGGTGATAGCATGAGTATAAATGATTTAATCATTCTAGTGCTTGATATCGCTATTAACAATAGCTTATCAATTGCCGTGGCTTTTACTGCTATGCTTATCGTTATTGCTTTTGCATTTAATGACCGCTAATCATTAATGCTTTAATCAGCCGTATTGGCGGGACTACACTTATGCACCACTATTATGTCTGATAGGTGGTCAGTTGCCGGCAAGCGTAAAAAAACTGTATAAATACTTGTCATTTTATTTGCTTTTAACAGCTACATTATAACGCATAACTATTTGATTTGCAATTCCTTAAACGATAGCAGTTTATCGCGATAATATTCATACTGCTGCTGCTGAAGTTTTATCTCCGCCGGTAGACCGCAGATTATATCATTGCATAACTTATCAAAACGGTCTAGGATATTAACTATTCTCTGCTGTTCTTCCAATGAAGGCACAGGAATTTTTATTTTATTCAAGATTGTTTGCGTTAAACTCGGCACACCACCTGCTTTATTTAAAGTTTCCAATCGTAAAGTTTTTAAGTAGTAATAAAAAAACTTCGGCAAAATTATTTTAGTGTTTATCTTCGTATAAAAAATAGTATCTACCGTCCAAAACGGTTTATCCACATAATAAAGATTATTCAATGAACCTTTTCGAGGAATTAGTACGGAAGGTTTATCATAAGCAAAACTATTTATATACGTCATAATTCCACCGCTTCCATAAACAGGGAATTTACCTTCACCGAAATTTTTATAATCTTTACCATTGCAGATTTTAGCTACTTCATTTAATTTCAGCCATAAAACTATTCTGCTTGCTTGCTTGCTTGCTTGC
>JFBN01307260.1_pt1 | contig 78398 bp, 65 predicted proteins | sample 768741 | NCBI WGS metagenome assembly JFBN01 (sample SAMN01983846, study PRJNA193217) | chicken gut metagenome | biome: terrestrial biome; isolation source: ceca of Broiler chicken | host: Gallus gallus | place: United Kingdom: England | collected 2010-09-07
TAGGCTGCGTGTGTAAGCATGGTGACATGTTCAGCTTGGCAGTACTAATAGGTCGAGGGCTTGACCTTTTGTGGTCTTCCAAAGTGAAACCACTTGCTTGTCCCCTCTCTTTCTTCCCCATCACTTCCCCCTTTGTTCAGTTTTTAGGGTGTAATTTTTAAATGACCTGTCCAAAAGGACAGGTCATTTTTTATGTTTATGGAAAATTTGTCCTTGGATTTGTATTTTCTGACGAATGTGCGCAGGATATGTTGCCATTTCCTCCCTACCCATGCTACAATGAAAAAATGAAACGGGGGAGAAACGGATGAAAACCAAAATCGCTGCCGGATTACTTGCTTTGCTGCTTGTGCTTTCCTGCCTGACCGCATGCGGCGGGGATATTACGGACCGCGCACAAAGCACTTCTGTTATCGGGCGGACAGTGCCGACCTTTACTGTGGCGGAGAACGGCGACTTTACTGTGCTGCAATTTACGGATACCCACCTCATCAGCGGCACAACTGGCAAGGACGATAAGACGCTTACCGCCATACGCATGCAAATAGAGGCGCAAAAGCCCGATCTGGTCGTGATCTCGGGGGATATGATCGAGGGGAGCAATGTTGACCCGCGCTTTAATAAGCTTGCCGCGCTTGAAACGGTCGGCACGCTGTTTGAGGAGCTCGGGCAATATTGGGCGTATGTCCCCGGCAACAATGACGGTGAGAAAAACGGTTCGACCGAGGACGTGGTCGCTGTTTTGTCAGCGTATAACCACTGTATTGTTGCTGATGAAGAGAATTTAACAGGCGCGACGCAGTATGCGGTCGACCTGCTGCGTGCAGACGGTACGCTTGCGCACAGCCTGATTTTTATGGATTCGCTGGCGCGCGACGCGAACAACGACTATGACTACATGAAAGCCGATCAGGTGCAGTGGGTCAGCCGGACTATCGCGGAAAAGCAGTCTGCAAACCCGAATGTCACCGTTAGCCTGTTTTTCCACATGAATACGCCGAACTTTGCCCTTTCCGGGCAGAACGGCACACCGTATTCCGAAGAGATCGCACCTGTTCCCGCCGATTTTTATACAGGGATCGACGGCAACGCCGCGCTGGACAGAGCACTGGCAGATGCGGGCTGTGTGGGACTTGTATCCATCGGGCACATTCATCCCGAAACAAACTATGTGAGTTTTTATAACAATACATATTATCAGGTCGTCCGTTCGTCCGGCTATGCCATTACAGACACGCCCGGCTGTTCGTTGATCACGATCCACACGAACGCGGAGACGACAGAAGAGATGTATGACTTTACGGAGATCGCCTTTTAACCTGCTTTGCGTAAGCGAAGGGAATGAGCGGCATGAGCTATTTGCAGGAACTGCGTAAACTGGTGGGACATCGACCGCTTTTGTCGGCGGGCGCGACGGTTTTGGTGGTCAGGGACAACAAAATCCTACTCAACCTGCGCGCCGATACGCATACATGGGGCATCCCCGGCGGCGGTATGGAGTTAGGGGAGTCCTTGGAGGATACGGCACGCCGTGAGCTTGCGGAGGAAACCGGACTTTGCGCGCAGGAATTGCGGCTTTTGACTGTGTTTTCGGGGCAGGATTTTTATTTTGAATACCCGAACGGCGACAAGCTGTATTCCGTTGTCGCCCTGTTCCACGCCTCGCGGGTCAGCGGCAAGCTGCGCATCACGGACGGCGAAAGCCTTGCGCTTGAATATTTTGCATTGGATGCGCTGCCCCGTCTCGAAAGCCGTGCCAAAGCCGTGCTTTCTTGGGTGTCGGCGCACAAAGACTTGTTGGGCGTGGATGCATAGCGCAAGAGCTCGACGCACCCGAAAAGCCCGTACAAAGGATTAAAAAGGGGGAATTGAAAGGAAAGATTGCTTGATTGAACCATGCAGTGGATAGGATAGGAGGATTCATATGAAAATTTTTGCGGCGATTTTACTTTGTTTATCCTTATGTTTGAGCTTGTGGGGATGTGGCTTAGCCGACCGTGAGCCGGCGGCAGACACGACTGCCATATCTGCGCCGACGGAACAAACCGCGGCATCTGCCGAACAGCAGCTAACATCCTTTCAAACACTGACCGCCGATTCGATCCGTGCGTTGGATATTGTATATGTGCGCCCCGAAAACGGAGGCACGCGCGTGTATAAGACTTTCACGGAAACAAGCGATATACAGGCAGTCTTGGATATTTTGAAGGAAGCAGACCTGCAACCTGCGGAAAATCAGGAACCGCAGGGCGGCTGGACTTTGCTTGTGCGCATTTGGCCTTCAACGCAATCCGGCGAGAGCGCAGAGCCGCTGCTCATTTCTTCAGGCGGCGACACATCGGTCAAAATCGGCAGCTATGCCTATACCGCAGGAAGCGATGCATATTATACCGATCTGCTTGCCCTGTTTGAGGCGTCTGCCGCAGAGGAAAAACCGTATATCATGTAATGGCAACAAAAGCAACATGAAACGAACCCGCCCTGTCCAGTAAGGATAGGGCGGATTTTGTATATTTGCTCTATTGCTCTCTGTTATTGATCCAACCACTCTTCCTTCAAAATTGCGTACTTCTGCGCATCACCCGTGCCGAAGCCTGCCTTATAATAATGCTGGCGCGCGATGCCCTCCGGCGTCATGCCGAGCTTTTGCATGACCTTGCCCGAAGCGGGGTTGCGTGTATCATGCCCCGAATAAATGCGGTGAAAGCCGATCTCGCAGAACAGGTATTCGAACACGGCGCGTGCGGCTTCCGTCATATAGCCCCGGTTCCAATAGGGCTTATCGATCTGCCAGCCCATACCGGCGTCCCAAAGGCCGTCGTGCTCTGTGACCGAAATTTGTCCGATGACTTTCCTGCCGTCCAAGGTGATCGCCCAGTTGTAGTTGTCCTCGCACTTGTAGCCCTCCAGCCAGTATTGCAGGATCTTTTCAGAGTCCTCTACGCTGCGGTGTGTCCGGTAGCTGACATAGCGCGTGACCGCAGGGTTGCCCGCCCATGCGAAAATATCCGCCGCATCCGTTTTGCAGAATCGGCGCAGGACGAGCCGCTCGGTGTGAAGTGTCTGCGTCCCCTTGTGGCGCGTCAGCTCTTCGCCGTTTTTTGTCCACAGGTATTCTTTGCTGCGGAAACGCTTGCTGCCGTCGAAGTTTTCATATGCACCGTAGCCGGTAAACACCAGCCCGCAGTTTCGGATAACCTGTCCGCTGCGGGGATTTTCCACCGCATGGCAGGAACCGATGCGTGTTTCATGCAGGGTCTCCTTTGCGAATTGTACGATCTTCACCGCCGCCTCGGTCGTAAAGCCCCGATGCCAGCGGTCATAGCGCAGATAGTAGCCAAGACGCCATTGCTGTCTTTCGGCTTCCCGGTAAAGACCGCCCACGCCGATCAATTCGCCGCTTGCCTTTTCGATGAAACCGAAATCATACGATGTGTCCGAATCGTTGTCAATGCTTTGCAGCCATTTGAGCGTGTCGGCAGTCGTTTCGTGGCGCTTATAGCTCATATACCGCGTCACCCGCTCGTCGCCGGCACACCGGAATACAGCGGGTGCGTCTGCCGCAGTCAGCGGGCGCAGGATCAACCTTTCGGTTTCTAAAATCGGTGTTTTCATACAAATTCCTCCTTGGTTTTTTAGTGATTTTCTACGAACGGTTCGGTGGGAAACCATTTGACAAATTCTTCTGAAATCGTTACAATATGTGTATCGCGTGTCGAAGCGGTTTTGCCGCTGTCAACACGTTTGTTTTTTGTTAAGGCTCGCAAATGGATCAGAGTGCACGGCAAAGGTGTGCGGCTGTGCGAAAATACGGAACGGAAGGGTGGAACGGATATGATCAAAGTCCTCGCAAAAAGCATACGGGAATACAAAAAAACTTCGATTCTAACGCCGATCTTCGTCTCACTTGAGGTCTTGCTGGAATGTGTGATCCCCTTTGTGATCGCCCAGCTTGTGAATGCGATCAAAAATGATGTGAGCATGGAGCTTTTGCTGCGCTACGGTACGATCTTAGTCGTCATGGCGCTTTTGTCGCTGCTGTTCGGCGCGCTCGCGGGCTCGACCTGTGCAACGGCGTCCAGCGGCTTCGCGAAGAATCTGCGCAAGGATATGTACGCGCGCATCCAGACCTATTCCTTTGAAAATATCGACAAATTCTTAGTCTCGTCGCTCGTCACGCGCATGACCACCGACGTAACCAATGTCCAGCAGGCGTATATGATGATCATTCGCATTGCCATCCGCGCGCCTTTGATGCTGGTGTTTGCCTTTGTCATGGCGTTTGTCATGGGCGGCAGGATGGCATGGATCTTTTTGGTCGTCGTGCCGATTTTGGCTATCGGCCTGATCGCCGTCATTTACAAAACGATCCCGCTGTTCCGCAAGGTGTTCCGCAAATACGATAAGCTCAACGAATCCATTCAGGAGAACATCAAGGCGATCCGCGTGGTGAAATCCTTTGTGCGCGAAGACCACGAGCAAAAGAAGTTCAATGCGGCCGCTGAGGATGTCTGCCGCGATTTCACCCGTGCCGAACGCATTCTGGCGCTCAACAACCCGCTTATGCAGTTCTGCATGTATGTCGTTATGGCGTTCGTGCTCTCGTTCGGCTCTTATACGATCATCACGAGCCGCGGCGTGGATCTGGACGTCGGGCAGTTTTCCTCGCTGCTTACATATAGCTTCATGATTTTAAGCAGCCTGATGATGGTTTCCATGGTGTTCGTGATGATCACGATGGCTGCCGAATCGGGCAAACGTATCGCCGCGATTTTGACCGAGGAAAGCACGCTGCACAATCCCGAAAATCCGGTGTACGATGTGAAGGACGGCTCGATTTCGTTCCAAAACGTCAGCTTCAAGTATTCCGAAGCGGCGGAGCGTATGGTGCTTTCCGACATCAATCTGGAGATCCGTTCCGGTGAGACCGTCGGGATCATCGGCGGTACGGGTTCTTCCAAATCCTCGCTCATTCAGCTGATCCCCCGCCTTTACGACGCGACCGAGGGCGTGGTGAAGGTCGGCGGGCGCGATGTGCGTGAATATGACCTCGAAACGCTGCGCAATCAGGTGGCGGTTGTGCTGCAAAAGAATGTGCTGTTCTCCGGTACGATCAAGGAAAACCTGCGCTGGGGCAATAAGGAGGCGACGGACGCGCAGCTGATTCAAGCCTGCCGCATCGCCTGTGCCGACGAATTTATCGACACCTTCCCCGACGGCTATGATACCCATATCGAGCAGGGCGGCACCAACGTTTCCGGCGGGCAGAAGCAGCGCCTTTGCATTGCCCGCGCGCTCTTAAAAAACCCGAAGATTTTGATCTTGGATGACTCCACAAGCGCGGTCGATACCAAGACGGATGCAAAGATCCGCAGTGCCTTGCGTACCTATATGCCCGAGACGACCAAGATCATCATCGCCCAGCGTACCGCCTCGGTCGAGGATGCCGATAAGATCCTTGTGATGGGCGGCGGCAAAATTCAGGCGGTCGGCACGCACAAAGAACTGCTTGCGAGCAACGAGATCTACCGTGAGATCTACACCTCGCAGAACAAGAAGGGTGATGAAGATGAAGAATAAACAGTCGCGGGCTAAGACGGCAAGCCGCCTTTTCAAGACCATTTTGGGCTTCTACCCGGTCATGCTGCCGGTCACCATCCTGTGCATCATCTTCAGCGCGGTGGTCAGCTCCGTACCTGCCGTTTTCATGCAGAACGTCATTGCCATTGTAGAGACGAGCTGGCGAAGCGGCGACTGGAACGGTGTGAGCGGACAGATCATAAGGCTCGTTTCAATTTTGGTCGTGTTCTATATTCTTTCGCTTGGGGCGGCATTTGCGTTCAGCCAGCTGATGGCAATCATCACGCAGGGCACGCTGAAAAAGCTGCGCGAAAAGATGTTCGGCGGCATGCAGAGATTGCCGATCCGCTATTTTGATACGCACAACCACGGCGACATCATGAGCCATTATACCAACGACATCGACGCGCTGCGGCAAATGGTGGCGCAAAGCTTCCCGCAGCTGATGATCTCGTGCGTGACGATTTTGACCGTGGTCGGCATCATGCTGTATTACAGCCTGTGGCTGACGCTGGTGGTGTTCGCCGGCGTGATCATCATGGTGCTCATCACGAAGAAAGTCGGCGGCGGCTCGGCGGGCTATTTCTTCCGCCAGCAGACAGCGCTCGGCAAGGTCGAAGGCTTCGCCGAAGAAATGATGAACGGACAGAAGGTCGTCAAGGTGTTCTGTCACGAGGAAGAAAGCATCGCCGCGTTTGATAAGCTCAACGACGAGCTGTTCCACACTTCGGAGCGCGCGAACCGCTATGCCAATATCTTAGGTCCCATCCTCAACAACATCGGCAATGTGCTGTATGTGCTCGTAGCCCTTACGGGTGGTGCGCTGCTGCTGGCAGGTGCGCCGAATGTCGGCATATCGGGCATGGCGCTTTCCATCAGCATCGTTGTGCCGTTTCTCAACATGACTAAGCAGTTTGTCGGGAACATCAACCAGGTATCTATGCAGGTGAACGCTGTTGTCATGGGTCTTGCGGGCTCGGAGCGTATTTTCAATCTGATGGACCAGCAGCCCGAGCAGGACAACGGCTATGTCTCGCTTGTCAATGCAAAATATGAGGGCGACGAGCTGGTGGAAGCGACGGAACGCACAGGCATTTGGGCTTGGAAGCATCCGCACCGTGCGGACGGCACCGTGACCTATACAAGACTTACCGGCGACGTGCGTCTTTACAACATCGACTTTGAATATGAACCGGGCAAGCCCGTTCTGCACGACGTGAGCCTGTATGCGAAGCCCGGGCAGAAGGTGGCGTTTGTCGGCGCAACGGGCGCGGGCAAGACCACCATCACCAACCTGCTCAACCGTTTCTATGACATCGCCGACGGCAAGATCCGTTACGACGGCATCAACATCGGTAAGATCCGCAAGAGCGACCTGCGCCGCGCCATCGGCATGGTCTTGCAGGATACGAACCTGTTTACGGGTACGGTCATGGAGAATATCCGTTACGGCAATCTTGACGCGAGCGACGAAGAATGCATCGCGGCTGCCAAGCTTGCGGGCGCGGATGACTTCATCGAACGTCTCCCGGAAGGGTATCAGACCCGGCTCACCGGCAACGGCGCGAACCTTTCTCAAGGGCAGCGGCAGCTTTTGTCCATTGCGCGTGCTGCCGTGGCAGACCCGCCCGTTATGATCCTTGACGAAGCGACGTCTTCCATCGACACACGCACCGAAGCGATTGTGCAGCAGGGGATGGATGCGCTCATGTACGGCAGAACGGTGTTTGTCATCGCGCACCGTCTTTCCACGGTCAAAAACTCCAATGTGATCTTGGTGCTTGACCACGGGCGCGTCATCGAACGCGGCACGCACGAAGAGCTGCTTGAGCAAAAGGGACAGTATTACCAGCTGTATACCGGCGCGTTCGAACTCGAATAAGATTTTTGCAGGGGCGCTTTTGCGTCCCTGTTTTTGTTTTCTGTCATACTTTTCTCATAAAACTTCCCCTTGTGCCAAAGCGTCATTCCATACTGTATATAAAAAAGCGGTGCAAGCCCTTTCGGACTTACACCGCCTTGTTGCATTCGTTTGCCGCTTATTTGCGGCGCCTTAAAAAAGGATACAGCGGGGCAAGCCCAAGCAAAACCAGATCTCGCTTGGTATTCGACGGCATGTATGCAGTTGTGAAATGCTGATATGCGATCATACCCGTGTTCCTTTCTTAGAATTTTCGAAAGCATAGCATACATTTTTGCATCTGTCAAGCATTTTTTCATCATGCTTGCCGCCGAACCGCGCGCAAGAAAAGCCGGCGGCTTGTCATTTTGCGCGGTTTGGTATAGAATACAGAAGAGATCACGCCGCATGCGGACTTTGCGGATGGGCGGCTGTTCATCGACGGCAGTGAGCAGGCGGTGCGGCGCATCGTGCAGAACATCCTCAAAAATGCCTTAACGCACGGCAAGTCGCAGATCTCGCTTGCCCTGTTCCAAACGGGCGGTGCAGTCTGCTTCCGCTGTGAAAACGATGTCGAGCACCCGGAGGAGATCGACATCGAACAGGTATTCAGCCGCTTTTATAAGGCGGATTCCGCCCGCACGCGCGTGTCCTCAGGGCTGGGCTTATCCATTGCGAAAGGTCTTGCGGAAAAAATGAACGGGACGATCACCGCCGCGCTGCAGGATGACCGCTTCGCCGTCGAGCTGCGCTTTCCCGAAGCAAAAGATACGCACGGGGAAGGGGAGCCGAAAAAACCGGACAAGTAAAAAATAAATGCCGCACAGCGCGCAGCAAAAAAACAAAATAATTTTTCAAAAACCCTTGACAAAGGGTTTTATTCTGCTATAATAACAGTAACGATTATCGTTATTGTTAATGATCGTTCTGAGAAGCACAGTGAAAGGAGGTTTTTCCCGTGCAGCAAACCAGAAAAAGCCGCCAGCGCGATGCGATCCTCAATAATCTGCGCGCACGCTGCGACCACCCCACGGCGATGGAGCTGTATTTGTCTGTGCGCGAGGAGATCCCTTCTTTGAGCCTCGGCACGCTGTATCGGAATCTGAAAGGGCTTTGTGACAGCGGGCAGATCATCCGCCTTTCCGACGGCGGTGAGGAGCATTACGACGCCTGTACCGCGCCGCATTGGCATATCAAGTGCGACTGCTGCGGCAGGTTTTATGATCTCCCCGTGTCGCCCGAAGCGGTCTTAGCTGTGCCGATCCCAGAATACGACGGTGAAATCCGCGATTACAGTTTGATTTTTTTCGGCGTCTGCGCGCATTGCGCCCGTACCGCCGGTGAAAAATAAAGGAAATATTATAGTTTGGAGGAAACAACCATGAAAAAATTCGTATGTCCCGTTTGCGGTTATGTCCATGAGGGCGACACCCCGCCCGAAAGATGCCCCCAGTGCGGCGTGCCCGGCTCGAAGTTCACTGAGGTGAAGGAAGACAGCAAGACCTGGGCTGCCGAGCATGTTGTCGGCGTGGCAAAGGGCGTTCCCGAGGATATCCTGGAGGGTCTTCGCGCCAACTTCAACGGTGAGTGCTCCGAGGTCGGCATGTACCTTGCCATGGCGCGCGTGGCGCACCGCGAGGGCTATCCCGAGATTGGGCTTTACTGGGAAAAGGCCGCGTATGAAGAGGCGGAGCATGCCGCGAAGTTTGCGGAACTCCTTGGCGAAGTCGTGACCGACTCCACCAAAAAGAACCTCGAAATGCGCGTCGAGGCCGAGAACGGCGCGACCATGGGCAAATTCGAGCTTGCCAAGCGTGCAAAGGAAGAGGGGCTTGACGCCATCCATGACACCGTGCACGAAATGGCGCGTGACGAAGCGCGTCACGGCAAAGCGTTTGAGGGCCTGCTCAACCGTTATTTCAAATAAGCTAATCTGCTTGAAAACAGTAAGAGTATGCTATCTTTTTGATAGCATACTCTTTTTTATTTTGGTGGAGCATTTATGGTAACTATGTGTTTGTGGCATTGATTGCAATATTTAATATTTCGGAATATATATACGATGTTATGTGGGTTCCATATGTTCAAAGATCGTTGCCATAGTATTGGCGATACGCCCCTGCGGCACAGTTGACGGAAGTGTATGCTGTCAGCATATAGAAAATGAACATAATATTAATATAATATATTGTTAATATTAATTGTATTCGAGGGCGGAAAATGAAAAAAGTATTATGTATCTTATTAACTATTGTAATGATTGGGGCCGCAAGCGTAGTGGATATTTCGGCACTTTCTGAGACGGCAGACGATATAGATGCGGCTACCGTTTATGCCGATGACATTACAGTAGAAGCGGGAGAAACGGTGCGTGTACCGATAAAGATCGAAAATAATACCGGTATCATGGGCTGGAAATTAACGTTCGATTACGATGCAGATGTTTTAACACCGCTCTCTGTAGAAACCGGTGAAGTTATCAGCGGCGGTATCCAAGATAATATAGAGGGCGACATGGTGCCGGGCAGCATCAACGTATATTGGGCCGGTTGGGACAACGAAACGTATAACGGTATTATGATATATATCAATTTTGCCGTGGATGAAAATGCGGTCGGCAATACGACTATAGATATTTCATATTCGCAAGAAGATACGTTTGATGTAAATTTCAACGACGTTTATCTGAATTGTAAGCCGGTCAGTCTGTCGATCACAAACAGCAACTACACACAGTATGCAAAGGTTAACGCATATGCCGACGATGTCGTTGCAGGCGATGCCGTGCAACTGAGATTGCGCTTGTCTGAAATTAATAACGTAACAAATGCACAGGTTGCGGTGGCATACGATTACGAAAATTTTGAGTTTACAGAAGTTTTAGTAAATGGCGTCCGGGTCGAAAGCACTTATTCAGACGGCAGCGTAGCACTGAATATTTCCGATATCACGGAAGAGGCAAACAATACGGATTGCATTACAATTATTTTTAAATGCAAGGCTCGCGCAAGGGCCGGCAGCTATAATTTTGATGTATCATCGTCGAGTGAAGGCGTGATTTGCACGGGCTGCAGCATCACGGTTTCTCCGTCAGCAACTAGCGCGATCGCGGAAATCTATGCGGAGGATGTAAAAGCAAATCAAAACGAAGAAATCACCATTCCCGTATATATTGAAAACAATCACGGCATCATGGGATATAAGCTGCAGTTGGAGTATGACGCTGACCGTATCGAACCTGTGTCCTGCACGGTAGGGGACATAACGGGCTATAGCTTTATGCACAATATCGGACTTAGACGGGACAGCTTTGAAGTTTTGTGGAATAATACGGAAAATGTGGTGAAAGACGGCGTTTTGTTTTATGTGACGTTCCGTGTTTTGACCGAAGAAGCTATAGAAACTTCGATTGCGCTCAGCTACAGCCAGCGTGATACATTTAACGAGAGTTATGCAGATGTTGTCTTTAATTGCACGGATATAAACCTTTCCCTGAATCCGCATGCGCCTGATTTAAGCACCTTCTCGATCAAAACCGTGTCGCTTACCCTTCAAAGCAGCATAAAAATGAATTTTAAGGTTTTGAAAAGCGCTTTGGAAGGCTATGAAGATCCGTATGTGGTATTCAGCTGCGAAGATTTAGCAGATATGACAGTCACGGAATATACCGAGCAGGGTGATTATTACGTATTTTCGTTTCCCGGTATTTCTCCTCAGATGATGAACAATATTGTTACTGCGCAGCTGTATGCAACATATACGGAGAACGGGCAGCTGTATGCAAGCGGAACACGATCCATGAGCGTTAAGACATATTCGTATAAAATGCTTGAGATATATGCAGCAACAGACACAGAACAGGCTGATAAGCTGAAAACCTTGCTTGTGGACTTACTGAATTATGGGGCACAGGCGCAAATTTATACAGATTATAAGACAAATGACCTTGTAAATGCCGATTTGACAGAAGAACAGAAAGCATGGGGAACCGCCGAAACGCCTGAACTTACAAACATTACGGACCAGAATTATATAACGATCGAAAATCCGACGGCACAGTGGAACGCGGCAGGCCTTGTATTGAACGATTCGGTAAAGGTCAGAGCTAAATTTACGGTGGCGAACATTGAAAATGTAACCGTGAATATCACCTGCGCCGGCAATACCTATACATACGGCAAGGACGATTTTACCCAAAACGACGATGGCAGTTATTACGTGTTCTGTGATGAGATCAGAGCGAATCAGATGAGCGAAGAAATTTTGCTGACCGTGTACGACAACGGCGTGCAATGCAGCAATACCATGCGCTTTAGCGTGGAATCTTACGCAAAAGCGGTTCAAAACAGCGACTACGCAGGGACTGCTCTTGATGACTTGACACAGGCTATGATGCGTTACGGCAAATCTGCCGAAGCATATGGTTCATAAATGCGGAGTTGAAAGGAAGTGCTATTCATGGAAAAAGAAACGTATACAAAGCCGCAGGTAGACATTGTAGCTTTTGAAACGGACGATATTATAACATCTTCGAGCGGCAGCGGTAATGGCGGCGAGATCGAATTGCCGGATCTGGATCTGGACCTGTTCCTTTTGCCGTAACGATCCTCGGGGCAGTGCGTGACCTGTCCCTGTCAGCAGCTTCTTTTGTTTTTGCAAAAGTTCAGATAAACGACTCTGCATATTGGGAGGAAAAAGATGAAAAAGAATTTCGGCAAAAAACTATTCTCACTGTTTTTTGCGGTGCTTATGGTCGTGTCTGTCATCCCTCTTGGGACAATAACAGCAAGTGCGGCGACTTTTACACCAAGACTTACAGCACCCGCCAAAAGTGGTTGGTATGCCGACTACAATCGTAATAACTGTGGGAAATATGCCCAATGTAGAATTAATGAAATTGTTGGAAAAGCCATAATAACGAGGACGGGCCCATCGACAATAAAAAATGAATTGATTAACTATGGTTACTCTAGCGGGAAAGTCCCTCGAGTAGGGGCGGTAGCAATTAGTAGTGGTCATGTAGCGATTGTAGAAAAAATTGAAAACGGTCATGTCTACATGAGTGAGGGACATTATTCCTATCCGTATAATGTTGGCTATGAAACAACCAATCTTGGAAGTTCCTATCAAAATACAGTTAGAATTGGACCAGGTAATACGCCACAATGGGGCTCAGCTGGATCTGGTTATGGCTATGGGACGTGGTTTACTTTACGTCGATATGATGATTATTCGAAATTCACCTTTTATTACTTATTAGATGACAATGTAGTAATAAGAGATGAAGATGATGACTCACCCGCTAACGACACACACTATGACGCCTCGGTAACAAAACAAATCGGCACCTATATCAACACCTGTAACTCAGGAGTAAATATGAGAAGCTCTGCCGGTGTCCAAGCAGGTAACAAAATCGGTTTCACAGTCCCGAAAAATGCAGAGGTATATGTTTACGAGACCAATGGTAACTGGGGCAAGATCACCTTTGCTAACCGTGTGGGCTGGGTCTGTCTCGATTACTTTACAAAGGTCAGCATTCCGGTGCCCGCAACACCGTCCATCAGCGCTGTAAGCGCCGACAACATCGCCGTCGGCAAAACCGTCACGATCAATTGGAATGCCGTAAGCGGTGCAGACAGCTATACCGTCGGCATCCGCAGTGACCATGTCAATCAGGATATCACGGTCGGCAACACCACGTCTTACAGCTTTAAGCTCGATTATGCGGAAACCTATCAGTTCTATGTAAAGGCCTCAAATGTTTCGGGAACGAGCAACTGGTCGTCGCCCAGAAGCAGTACGGCGCACGACCCGGTCACAGTCACGTTTGTGGATTGGGACGATACGGTTTTACATACGCAAACGGTCGATTACGGCGCCAGCGCCACAGCACCGTCCGCGCCTGCAAGAAAGGGCTATACCTTCCAGGAGTGGGACGATTCTTATTACAATGTAACGTCGGATAAAACAATTAAAGCGACTTATAAAATCGAAACCTACACCGTCAATTTCTTTGATAAGGACGGTACCCTCCTCAGCAGCCAAAAGGTCACGTACGGCAGCGACGCCACACCGCCGAGCGATACGCACGAGACCGGCACCTATAAGTTTATGGGCTGGAACAGCACGGCTTATATGGATGTATATACCGACAGAGCGGATAAGAACATCAATATAGACGGCATCTACTCGTGGTACAATTACGATCTGCCCACGGTTTGCACGATCACCTCTGCCACACGCCAATTCGATGGGTATTATGTGACCTTTAATATCGAAAATAACGATTCCACCCCCACGACAGGCCGCGCCGTCGTTGCGCTGAAAACGGCCGAGGGCAAGCTTGTGGATATGACGGAATCCACGGCATTCAGCATCCCCGCCGCGGGGAAAAAGAACGGCGTCGAGGTCTTTATCCCCTGCAACAAGGTCGCTTCCTCCATCGAGGTGTTCATGGTCGCGGATTACGCCTCGGGTATTCCGATCTCCCCGAGCGTCACAAGCGAAATCGAAGAAGGGCTGATGTATGCGGAATCCACCGTTAAGCCCGACAACAGCGACGGTACGCTGGATATTCAGGAGATCACGCAGTACAGATACAGAGATAAAGAGTTTTCTACCGGCAACACCCAAACAAAAGACGGCTGGGAGTATACGGGCAACAGGACCGAGATCGTCGGGAACTGGACGGGCTGGGACTGGACCGTCGTAACCCCCTTTGAGAACGAAAGTCAGAGAAGAGAGACAGAGCAGCGAACCGCTGTGGTCTCACAGAATTATAAAACACAATACAATTATACGCGTTATTCCAACAGTAGCGGGTCGCGATTCGGTCCCTGCGCCGGTACGTGGAGCGGCAGCTGGTGCGGCAATTACCAGGAATGGGGCTGGCACGACTATGGCTTGCCTTATGTTAAAACGACATGGAGCAACCAATATGGCGGCAATTATAATCTGTATAACAGCACGAACGACCCGTGGTATAACGAAATGACCCGCAGCGTGGTTGCATCCACCAATTACGGTACGCAGTATCGGTACAGGGACATCAACTACGTCTATCATTTCTATCGCTGGGGCGTATGGAGCGATTGGAGTGATACACAGGTCACTGCCAATGATAATCGGGATGTACAGACAAGAACTATATATCGATACAAGAGCAACAATATTCAGCCGGAGGATACTTCTGGTGAAGTCAGGGCTGTAAGCGGAACGGTGGACAGCGCGTTTGCCGGCAAGCAGATCACGCTTTACGTTTACGGTTATACAGGCGCTTCAGACTATACCAACCAGTATATCGGGCAATCCATTGTTGGTGAGGACGGCTCCTATTCGTTTGCTTTCAAGCTGCGCGAAGAGCCGACCGTCGAAACAGGCGATTACACCGTCGCCATCGGCATTGAAGGAACGACCAATACGACCGTGATTGACACGATTGAAGCCCCGGTACCGACCTATGAGGTCAATTTCTACGACTGGGACGGCACGATCATCAGCAAGCAAACGGTCAAAGAAGGCGAGGATGCCGTTCTTCCCGCAAACCCCGAAAAAGAAGGCTATGATTTCCTCGGCTGGGATAAGAGCGTGTCGAACATCCGAGAAGATACGGATTTCTTCGCGGATTTCGCAAAGAAAGAGTATACGGTTATTTTTGTGGATTGGTACAATCAGCAAATCGCCGTTAAGACGTTCGCGTACGGGGATTCGCTCATTGCGCCTGAAGTTGAAACGATCGAAGGCTATACCTTTACCGGCTGGGATTGCGAAGACACCATTGTAACCCAGAATATGATCGTTTCCGCGCAATATGAAGCCAATGCATACACCATTACCTTCTATGACTGGAACAACGAGGTCATTGACACCCAGGAAGTGAGTTACGGCGGGACGGCTGTTGTCCCGGACGACCCGGAAGAAGAAGGCGTTGTTTTTGCTGACTGGTTCAATCCCGAGGATTATCAGTATGTAGAGCATGATGCTGCCATCTATCCGTCCTACTATTTTGAGGAAACAACGGATGTTGTCACTGCGAATTATTACACCGGTGAGTATGATTCTGCCCTGCAGCTGGAGCTGACCACTTCAGATGAAAATGCCGTTATCTTCTACTATTTCAATGGGGATCAGGATACCGAGCAGATCTATACCGCGCCGATCACGATCGACAAGTCCTGTTCGGTCACCTACTATGCCACAAGCCTTGGCAAAAACGACAGTGAAATCAGCACAAACTATTATTGCATCAACACGGGTGACGCGCCGAGCGATTGGATGCTGTATGATGAATTGCCGGAGGATGTCCGCCAAAACTTAAGCGATTATACGCTGGAATCCGAAACAGGATACAAGTATAAGGATGTGCAGCAAACCTCGTCGCCTGAAGAGGCGCAAAGCCTTGCGGCGGACGGTTGGACGCTCGGGGAAGTCTCCTATACGCCGTATACCGATTGGCAGGATGAGGAAATCGCAGTTGACAGCAGCCTGATGGGCTTTGAGGTCGATACACAGCAAACGGCCGACCCGTCCGTTACCTGGTACCAATATTCGCATTATAAGTATACCGATTCGGACGGCGTAGTACAATATTCGCCTACCGCTGTGGAGGACTATGCGTGTGAGGAAGAGGCGATAACACTGGAAAACAGGCTCACAATCGCAGGCTTTACCGACGACAGCATCAGCTACTACAATTACAACGGGCAGGTGTGGTACAATCAAACACGCGTCAGCGGACTGAAAACACAATACCGTTCGCGCTATCAGGTGGCGGAGTACTATAGGTGGACCGACTGGGGCATCGAAGCGCCGTCTTCCGATGACGACCGCGAGTATCAAACGGATGATGTGTATAGATACGCCAACAAGAATTATCATCTGGTTTATATCAATATCTACGGCGAGGTCTTGCTGGTAGAAGAAGGCAAAGCGATTGATACAACACAGCTGGATAATATCGAAGGCTATGATTTTGTCGGCTTGTATTATGACGAAGCACTCGCCGAGCCGTTCGACCTCTCTACCGAAATAACGGAAAGCATCACATTGTTTACAAAGTACGCGCCAAAAAAATACACCGTCACGTTCTTAATGCAGGACGGAACGGAGCTCGATGTTCAAACCGTGGAATATCTCAGCAGTGCGACCGCACCTGAAACGGATGTCGTGCCCGGATACATATTCGGCGGTTGGGATAAGGACTTCAGCTGCATTACAGAGGATACCGTAGTTACCGGTACCTATTATAAAGAATCCGAGTATGCGCGCATAGCGCTTGACCGCACTTCCGTTGAACTTTACCAGGGCAGCTTCACCGTGCTGATTCCCACGATTACGCCAAGCGAGCTCAGCAATGAGGCCGTCGAATGGTCCTCCAGCGATCCTGAGATCGTGTCCGTCGATGAGTTTGGAACCATTACTGCCTTGACGCCGGGCACAGCAACGATCACGGTTACGGTTACCAAAACCGGAGAAGCGGCAAGCTGTACGGTTACCGTTACGCCGGATAAGAGCAACTTTATCCTGCTTAAATCTGATTCGTCCTTGAACTATGATGACTTGGGTTATTTAAGAAGGGTCGGATTCAATACAACGGCCGGCGAATTGTCAGAGGAGTTTGCAAACACAAATCTCAGGTTCTTTGGTATTAACGGCAAGGAACTTGGAGCAACAGACGTTGTCGGTACCGGAACAACGGTTAGATTGTATAACGGTGACAGCATTGCTGATGAAAAAACGCTGGTGGTCACCGGCGATATGACCGGGGATGGTATTATCAACAACCGCGACGTGGCAATGATGAACAGATTCCTATTAGGTACGACGACCGCGCAGGAATTCCAGCAGCTTGCCATCGATGTCAATGGAGATGGTTATATTGACAATCGTGATGCCGCTATGGTTGCCAGGTATCTCGTAGGTAAGGACACATTCTAAGTTTTTATTTGAATAAGCCACACTTTCGGGTGTGGCTTATTCCGTAGAGGTAAATATGAATAAGAAACGTTCAAAGATGATTTCGGCCGTATGGGTAATATTGCTCTTGCTTTTCGGCACGGTTTCGGCATTCAGCGCGCAAGCCGTTACGGTCACGGCGGAGGATGTTGTTCTGACGCAAAGCAGTGAGACCACGATCCCGATTTATATCGAAAATAATTCAGGGCTGATGGGCTTTAAAATCACGGTTGAATACCCGGCAGATAAAATTAAGATTACATCTGTTTCCAAAGGGGAAGTTACAGGTAAAGGCAATTTCAACACGAATTTCGGTATAAATGACGGCAGATTTGATATATTATGGAACCATGTCGAAGAGATTCAGGACAATGGAATTTTATTTTTAATTACGGCAAAGGCCGTTTCAGAAACTGCCGAAAATGCGGAAATCACATTAACATACAGCCAGCGTGACACATTCAACGAACAGTATGCGAATGTTGTGTTAGACTGTAAAAATATTCAGGTCGGATTTTCGGTGAATTCCCCAGAACCCGATAATGAAATTACATCAAGCGTTGCCGAGAACGGCAGCCAAGATTTGATCGCCTATGATAATAATGATGTCCTGTCTGTTATTCAAGAAACGCTCGGAGAATACGGATATGAAACGCTGTCAGAAGTTGTATCTGATGCACAAGCGGCTTTTCTCAATACGGTAAACGAAAAACTTTCAAGCATATCGGGAGGCCAATACGCGCCTGTAGACAGTTTTGAAAATCTGGTCTCGCTATATAACGGGGCGTATGAAGGCTTTTATATCAGTGATGTAACAGGCAAAATCTCAGGTGAAAATATTCAACAGGCCATCAGCGATGCCCTGAACAGCACAGGGGTTTCTTCCATAGAGGAATTACAAGATGACCAAAAGCAGAAGTTTCTGAAAGAGATGGAGAATAACCTGAAAAAATACAACAGCGCAATTGCCCAATTTTCTTCAGAAATCGAAACAGACAAAGCGATTGATATTGCTCAAAAATTAGACGATGCAACTAAATCGAATTCTCTGCCGGCAGAAAACGATGAAAATACAGGGCCCAATCATATGTGGATGATTGTGTTGGGCGTAGCGGTTGTTGTAGCCATCGGCACAGCGGTAATACTGATTATAAAAAGAAGAAAGAGAAAGCACATAAAACCAATGGCTTGAAAAATGTGCAGAATCTTTTCTGGTTTTCCACCGCTACATATGCTATGAAACCATAAAAGCTTTTCTATGCTCCTGCAAATATGAAAAGAGCAGAACAGGGAACCGAAGACAGGCGGGCATGATTCCCGTCTGTTTTTTTGTGCAAAGCCCCCGACGCGCCAAACGATTTCTATTCAAAATACCTAAACGCGCGCTTCGGATTTCGTCAATCTGCAACGTGACTTTTTTTTGGTGTTCCGTTATACTTATGTGTAGATTGCCGAAAAAGGGAGACCTTTCCATGTCACTTTCCAAACCGAAAAAGATCCTCGCAGCAGCTGTCGGGACGCTTGCCGTCGCGGCGGGCGTGACCGTCGGTGTGCTGTACGCTACGGGCGTGCTCAAATTCGCAAAGCCTGCCGAAAGCACATCGGGGGCTTATTTGTTCTGCTATTTTGTGGGCAACGAACCGGAGCAGGAGCGCATCCATTTTGCGGTGAGCACCGACGGCTACAATTTTGAGCCGCTCAACCAAAACGAGCCTGTCATTTTCCAAACACTTGGGAAACAGTCCGTGCGCGACCCGTATATCCTGCGCGGCGAGGATGGATATTTTTACATCATCGGCACGGATATGAAAAGCGAAGAGGGGTGGACGTCGAACCATGCGCTCGTCACTTGGAAGTCTGCGGATCTGATCACATGGACGGACGAAACCATTATCGACATCCGCGATTTCGGCGGCGAATTTGCCGCCACCACGCGCGCGTGGGCGCCGCAGGCGATCTGGGACGCAGAAAAGCAGGCGTATATGGTCTATTGGGCGCACTCTACAGAGGAAAACGACATCGCTGCCATGTATTATGCTTATACGACCGACTTTAAGACGCTCACGACCCCGCAGCCGCTGTATGTGCGCGAGGGCATCCAGACCATAGACGGTGATATCGTCTATAATGCACAAAACGGCAAGTATTACATGTACTTCAAGCACGATGAGGATCAGACCATCGCCTATGTCACGGCAAACAGCCCCGCAGGGCCCTACACGGGCGAACCCGTTGTTGTATCGCTTGCGCCGTCAGGCGTGGAGGGCAGCTCCATGTATCCCATCACGGGGACGGATACCTGGGTGATGATCATGGACGAATACGGCAAGGGCCGCTTTTTTGCACAGCAGACCACGGATTTTGAAAACTTCCTAAAGCTGCGCCGCAGCGATTATACTATGGATTTCAACCCGCGGCACGGCTCGGTCGTCGCCATCACGGCGGAAGAATATGATGCGCTTGTGGCGGCATTCGGAAAATAAAACGGCGCAAAGGGGAGATTTTCGGTATGGCGAACAAGCGTAGTCTGCGCACCTTTCTGCAAGCACCGATCTTAACAAACGGCGGCTGTGTGCCGCGCCGGGAAGGGCTTTTATACGCCATTGGTATCGCGGGACAAAACGTCTCGTGCGGCATGGTGGGCTGGTTTTACTATTTCTGCACGGATGTTGCTTACTATGATATGCGCGTCATAGCCATTGTATTGACTGCCGCGCGCATCTGGGACGCGGTCAATGACCCGCTTATGGGTGTACTTGTGGACCGTCATCGCTTTAAAAACGGCGAAAAGCTGCGTCCGTGGCTGCGCATCACACCGATCGCCGCAGGCATTTGCGCCTTTTTGATGTTTTTAAAGCCCGGCTTTACCGAAGACAGTCTGGCGCTGCAATCGGCTTTTATCGCGATCATCTATTTGATCTACGACATGACCTTTACCATGCAGGACATTACCATGTGGGGCATGACCGCCGTCATGTCGCCGCATTCGGAGGAACGCGGCAGGCTCGCGCAGTGGGGGCGCATCGGCGGCACGGTCGGCTCGTGGCTGCCGGGGCTTATTACCGTGTTTATGTCCATCGCCAACCGCATCGGGCTTTCCCAGCGCATTTTGTTCGCGGTTCTGGGGCTTGTTTTGGGGCTCGGCGGCATGCTTCTTTCTATTTGTTCCTCGTGCGGGCGCGAGCGCGTGCTCTCCGTGCCCGAAAAGGGCGCGGCAGGGCTTCGCGATAATCTCGGCGACCTGTTCAAAAACAAAATGGTCATGCTTGTCCTGCTCGGCAGCATTTTAAGCGGGCTTTCCCTGACCGTCCCGCAGATCTACTTTTTTAAATACAAGATCAGTCTTACGATGTTCGGATTTAATATCGACGGCGAGACCGCTTCATTCCTTTACGGTATTTTCGCCGGGCTGCCCGGTACGCTCGCCATGCTGTTCGTGCCGCAGTTTGCCAAAAAAGTCGGCGGCATGAAAAATATCCTGATCCTTTCGTGCCTTGCCGCCATCGTTATGCGTGTGATCTGCTTCTTTGTCGGCTATGAGGGCTATAACATTTTGATCGTCATGGTGCTCATGGGGATCGCCAGCATCCCCTCGGGCATGACCGGTATTGCCATGACGGCGCTGTTCGGCGACTCGATCGACTATATGGAGTATAAGACCGGACGCCGCGCCGAGGCGATCACCTTTGCCGCGCAGACCTTTTGCAGCAAGATCGTCGGCGCGATCAACACGGGTGTGACCACAGTGCTGTTTATTCTGCTGAATTACAGCGCCGAGGCATATGACGCGGGACAGCCGCTTTCCCCTGAATTCGACCACTGGGTCTGGCCGCTGTTTATCTTAGGACCGATCGTCGGCAGCGTTTTGAATCTGATCCCGCTGTTGTTTATCCACTATCCCGACAGCCTTAAAAAGCAAGTGGAAGCGGAACTGAAAAAACGCCGTGCCGAAGCCGAAGGAGCGGACAGCGAAGCGGTTTTGCAGGCAGAAAACATACAATAAGGAGTATATAATATGGGTCTGAAACAAAAGGTGATCTCGACGGCGGAAGCGATTGCCGCCCATTTTAACGGGCTTTCGCAGGAGGAAAGCGCCCGCGCGCAGGCGGAAAAGGTCGTAACGCCCGGCATGCCCGAGCTTCTTCGCCGTGCCGCGGCAGAGGGCGCCGTACTTTTGAAAAACGAAAATATACTGCCTTTCCCGAAGGGCAGCCGCGTATCCGTGTTCGGGCGCGGGCAGACCGAGTGGTTTTATACGGGCTACGGCTCCGGCGGCGACGTCAACAAGCCCTATGCCGTGGATCTGATCACGGGTTTACGAAATTGTGCAGACCTGCAACTGAACGAAACGCTTGCCGAACAGTATGCAAAGTGGAATGCCAAAAATCCGATCGACCATGGCTTTTGGGGGCATTGGCCGCGCTTTTATCCGGAAATGCCCGTTTCAGACGCCTTGTGTGCTGCGGCGGAAGCATCCGACTGTGCGGTGGTCGTCATCGGGCGCTCGTCCGGCGAGGACCGGGAAAACGCGCTGGAAAAGGGAAGCTATTATTTGACGGATGAAGAAACAAGGCTGCTTGCCGCCGTGGCGGACCGTTTCGACAAAGTTGCCGTTCTGCTCAATATCGGCAGCATAATGGATTTTTCATGGCTTGACGGTTTTTCCGGGAAGATCGGAGCGGCGCTGCTCGTCTGGCAGGGCGGTATGGAAAGCGGCAATGCCGTCGCGGATCTGCTGTGCGGCGCGGTCACGCCGTGCGGGCGGCTTGCCGATACAGCGGCGCTCAGTTACAACCTGTATCCGTCGGCGGAAAACTTCGGGGGCAGCGATTTCAACAACTATACGGAAGATATCTTTGTCGGCTACCGCTGGTTTGAGACCTTCCAGCCCAACGGCGTGCAGTATCCGTTTGGATTTGGCTTGAGCTATACGAAATTCACAACGAAATTCCAAAAATTGTCCGCGTCCGCGCAGGGCTTTACGGTCACATGCACAGTCAAAAACGTCGGCAAGACTTATACGGGCAAAACCTCGGTGCAGGTGTATTTGAAAAAGCCGAACGGCGTGCTCGGCAATCCCGCGCGCATTTTAGGAGGCTTTGCGAAAACAAAGCCGCTTGCCCCCGGCAAGCAGCAGACTTTAGAGATCTTTGTCCCGCGCGAGCGGCTGTCCTCCTATGATGAAATCGGCGAAACGGGTTATCCCCATGCCTATGTTATAGAAGCGGGCGAATATGAATTCTTCCTCGGCGGCAGTGTGCGCGAAGCCCAAAAGGTCGGTTCTTACACCCAATCCAAAACCGAATCGGTCGCGACGCTTCGGGAGGCATGCGCCCCGCGTGCGGCGTTCGAAGTGTATCGCGCGAAGGAGACGAACGGTGTGCGCACGGCGGTCAAAGAGCCTGTACGCACCGCGCGCAGCGATCTGAAAAAGCGCATCCTGCACAGCCTGCCCAAAGCCGTGCCGATGACGGGCGACAAGGGACTAAAGCTTTCCGATGTGTTGAACGGTAAAGCGACCATGGATGCGTTTGTCGCACAGCTCGATTTGACGGAGCTGGAAGCCATTTCACGCGGCGATTACACAATGAACAGCGCCCTCGGTGCGCCGGGCAATGCCGGTGCGTTCGGCGGGGTGCTTGCGTCTTTGCGTGCAAAGGGCGTTCCGCCCGTCACGACGACCGACGGCCCTTCGGGCATTCGGCTGTATAGCTGCTGCTCGCTTCTGCCCATCGGTACGCTGCTTGCCTGTACCTTTGATACGGCGCTTGTCGAAGAGGTTTATGCGCTTCTCGGGCAGGAAATGCGCGCACGCGGTTCGGACGTCCTCTTGGGCCCCGGCATGAATATCCACCGCAATCCGCTTTGCGGCCGCAATTTTGAATATTTTTCGGAAGACCCCTATTTGACGGGCAAGATCGCCGCTGCCTGTGTGCGCGGTATGCAGAGCGCCGGTGTTTCCGCCTGCCCCAAGCATTTTGCCTGCAACAATCAGGAATTTCGCCGCAATCGCAATGATTCGCGCGTTTCCGAACGTGCGCTGCGTGAAATTTATTTGAAAGGCTTTGAGATCTGTATCAAGGAAGCAAGCCCGAAGTCCATCATGACCTCGTACAATAAGATCAACGGCGTGTACGCGCATTATAATTACGACCTGTGCACAACGATCCTGCGCGGGGAGTGGGGCTACAGGGGGCTTGTGATGACCGACTGGTGGATGCGCCCGCAGCATTCGCCGGAATTCCCGCAAATGCGCGACAACGCCTACCGTGTGCGCGCCCAGGTGGATGTTCTGATGCCCGGCGGCAGCCGCACAGGCAAGCGCAAAAGCGACGGCACACTGCTGAAAACATACGGAAAGCCGGAGGGGATCACCTTAGGCGAAATGCAGCGCAGTGCGAAAAATGTCCTGCGCTTTGCGATGCACAGCCCCGCCATGGAGCGGCTGGAGCCGAAAGAATAAACCAAAAGCGGGGAGGCGCTTTCCGATATAGCCTCCCCGCTTTTTTGCACTTTCTCCGTGCACGGCGCGGATTTCGGATTGACAACCGCGCGCGTTTTGACTATAATAGAGTTCGTCACAAACGCCGCTGTGGCGAAATCGGCAGACGCAAGGGACTTAAAATCCCTCGGTGGCAACACCGTACCGGTTCAAGTCCGGTCAGCGGCACCAGCGGCAAGCTGCCGCTTCCAAGTCGCGCACTTCACGTTTGTGGAGTGCGCGACTTTTTGCCCGCGTTTTTCATCGGTATCTATTTTGTCAACATGAAAAGCTGAAATTCGGAGCAGAGAAAGCGGCGATCCGAGTTTCAGCTTTTTGTAATTTTTAACGATATGGCTTTCCGTAATTTGATGTTTCCTTTCAAAGGGGGCTTGTTTTCCATGTGCAGAAAGATCACGGCCGTTGTTCTTGTAGGGGTGTTGCTGCTTGCCTCGTTCGGCTGCATGCACACAGCGGAGCAGACGGTAGACTATGGCCTTGCAGAAAACTGGGCTTATCTTGAGATCGACGAAACCGAGCGCGCGGATGTGTTCTTCGTTTGCCCGACCGTTTACGGCGGCAGCGCGGATAGCTTCAATATGCCTTTGGATGACGCTTCGGCGAAAGCAGATTTTGTCGGGGCTGCCAACATGGAAAAAGGGATATATGACGCGGGGTGTCGTTTCTTTGCACCGTACTATCGGCAGGCGGGGCTGAATGCTTATGCGCTGTCCGCGCAGGAACGAGAGGAATACCTGGCATTTGCCTATGCGGATGTGAAAAATGCTTTTCTTTACTATATGGAGCATTATAACGAGGGGCAGCCCATTATTTTGGCGGGCTTTTCCCAAGGGGCAGATCTATGCCTGCGGCTTTTGAAGGATTGCTTTGCCGACGAAGCGACAGCGTCTTTGCTTGTCGCCTGCTATGCGATCGGCTGGAGCATTTCCGAAGAAGAGCTGGCGGCATATCCGCATATGCAGTTCGCCTCCGGCGAACGGGATACCGGGGTGATCGTTTCTTTTAACAGCGAGGCGGAAGAAATTGACGATTCTCTGATCATACCTGCCGGTACGCATACGCTGGCGATCAATCCGCTCAATTGGAAAACCGATGGCACGCCTGCGGATAAATCCGAAAATCTGGGCGCTTGCTTCACGGATTATGAGGGGAATACCCAAACAGAGATCCCGCATTTGACCGGCGCCTATATCGATTCGGAACGCGGCGCATTGAAAATAACGGATGTTTCCGCGCAGGATTATCCCGCGGGGCTGTCCATATTCCAAGACGGCATATATCATATCTATGATTACCAATTCTTTTACCGTAATCTTCAGGAAAATGTCGGCGTGCGGTTAGACGCCTATTTTGCCGCATAGCGAGCCGATTGGATTCATTTCTCCAAATCGCTTCACGCGATGCGGGCACAACCTTTTCAAAAGCCGGCAGATAGGATGCTTCCCGCCTTTTTCAAAAAAGCATCTTGCGATTTATTTATTTGATACGAGCGTTGCAGAGCATATTGAACCTTCGTTCCATTTTGCAGATCTTGGTTCAATATGCTCTGTTTTTTCGCAGTCTTTTTCCCGGGCAATGCGGTAAAGTCCGTATTATGGGACTTAGTATGTGCTATGCTGTGGCTATGTGGGGAAAGTACTGCGGCAGGGATATATTGAAAACGCAAAGGGCAGCAGGAAATTCCCGCTGCCCTTTGGGCTTTCGGCATAGCCGCAATAAAAATTCTTTTTTCTATCCACATCAACGGAGCGCCTGATGACAAATATATTATACACATTTTTTAATACAGTGACAAGATATTTCAAAATGTTAGAAAAACACTTGACAAATGTTATTTTTTGCCCCATTATTATATTGTGATGTTTTATAACCTCACTATAAATTCTTAAATAAAAAAGGAGGGTATACATGGAGTCTATTCCGCTCGCACACACGCGCCAGGGGAGCGGCGAAGCCGGTGTTCAGACGCTGCAGGAGCACAGCCGCCATGTCGCCGAGATTTGCGCGGCGCTGAGCGGCAGGATCGGGCTTCGTAACTTAGGGTATTTAACAGGCCTTTTGCACGATGCGGGCAAGGCGCATCCAAAATGGCAGACATATTTGCGCGAAAACACATCCGAAAAGCCGGGGCATGCTTACGCGGGGATGCTCTGGCTCTGGGAAAACTGCACAGGCGGCGGGGATTCACAAAACCTTGCCGCGCAGTTTGCCACGCTGGCGATCGGCTGTCACCACAGCGGCAGGTGCGATATGATCTCGCCGGATGGAATCGATTGCTTCAGAGAACGTATGGCTGCCGCGCATGCCGATTCGATGTATATGGAAAGCATGAATCATTTTTTTGCGCATTGCTGCACAAAAGCCGAAGTTTATGCGCTGCTGGAAAGCGCCGCAGAGGAACTGCGCGCGTTGTGCGGGCGCGTCGCGGCGGCGTTTCCGTTACAGGGCGAGGATAGGCAGGCGAACAAGCGGTATGCAAACAGCGTCCGTTTTGCCATGGGTCTTGTCCAGCGCTTTTTATTCAGCGCCTTGGTGGATGCTGACTGGACCGACACCGCCTGTTTTATGCAAAACCGTCCGCTGCCAAAAGAGCCGGACGATATACAGCGGCAAGGAACTTGGGACAAGCTGTCAGAACATACCGAGCAGTTTGTGACGGCATTGCCGGCGCTTTACCCCATAGATCGTCTGCGCCGGGATATCTCAGAACGATGTATGCGTGCCGCTGAGCGCTGCGGCGAGGGGGTCTATCGCCTTTGTGTGCCGACCGGCGGCGGAAAAACCTATGCGGGACTGCGCTTTTGTATGCAGATGGCAAAAAAGCACAATGCGCAGCACGTGTTTTATTTCTCACCGTATAAATCGATCACCGGACAAAACGCCGCCTGTATTCGGCAGGCGCTTGGCAGCGTGGATGCGGTGCTGGAACACCATTCCGACGTTCTCGCACCCGAAGAGAACACGGAAAGCGAACGCTTTTTAGCGCAGTCGCAGCGCTGGCAGGGGGTGCCGGTGATCTGTACGACGATGGTGCAGTTCCTGAATACATTGTTTGCCGCACCGCGGCAAAACGTGCGCCGGCTGTGTGCGCTTTCAAACAGTGTGCTGCTGTTTGATGAGATCCAGGTGTTGCCGCTGCAGCATACCTACCTGTTTAATTTGGCCGTCATGACGCTGTCTGAATTATTGCACTGTACGGTTGTGTTGTGCACCGCCACACAGCCGACGCTGGAGCGCGCTGCCTACCCGCTGCGTTTTTCCGAACCTGTAGATCTGGTGGAAAACAGCAAAGACCTGTTCCTTCCGTTTTGCCGGACGCGTCTCATCCCAAAGTTGATCCCCGGCGGTATGCACGCACCGCAGCTTGCCGATTTCATTTGTGCGCAGGCACGGAATAATCGAAGCATTTTGATCGTGCTCAATACGAAAAAAGCCGTCAACAGCCTGTTTGATGCGCTGCAGGGGCAGACACCGGCAGATACGAAGCTGTTTTGTCTGACGACTTATCTCTGCAGTCAGCACCGACGCGATGTGCTTACACAAATATCAAAAGCTTTGCGCAGCGGAGAACGGCTGATCTGCGTCAGCACCCAGCTGATCGAAGCGGGCGTGGACTTGAGTTTTGACTGTGTGGTGCGCAGCCTTGCAGGACTGCCGAATATCGCACAGGCTGCCGGACGCTGCAACCGCCACGGGCAGGGCGGCGTGCGCGATGTGTATCTGGTCGTGTGTGCCGATGAGGATCTGCACCATCTGCCGGAGATCGACGATGCGCGGCGGATCACACGCGACTTACTCGACACGTGCGATCCAAACACCGACCTGCTTTCCCCGCAAATGATGGACGCCTATTTCCGGCAGTATTACGAGAACGCGGCGCAGTCGAACAAGGCGGCGTATCCCGCACCGGGGCGTGACTTACCGCAAAATACCACGCTTTTGGATCTGCTGTCGAGTAATACTTGCGGTGTGCGGGCGTTCGTGGAAAGCGGGCATAAAAGGCCCGGAACATGGAGTCTGTGCCAAGCATTCGGCACGGCGGAGCGCCTGTTTGAAGCCATAGCCGACGCTGCGGTTCCCGTGCTGGTGCCGTATAAAGAAGGCGTACGAAAAATCGCAGAGCTATTTTCCTTGTCGCCGGATAAGGTGCGGTTGTCCGATCTGCAGCCCTATACCGTATCGCTTGGGAAAAGAGATGTGGACAGGCTCGAACAAGCGGGCGCGGTTTATCCTGCCCTGCAGGGTGCGGTGCGCATCTTGCGGGAAGAATTCTATGACAGCGAGAAGATCGGTGTTCGCATACAGGCGGAGGCTGTGCCGCCCTGTTTCGTATAAAGATAAAGTAAACGGATTAAAGGAGGAATCTGTTTGGAACACGCCAATTCTATTTCCCTGCGGGTTTGGGGGCGGTATGCGCTGTTCAGCGACCCCATCACCCGCGTCGGCGGTGAAAAGTGCAGCTATCCGATCCCGACGTATCAGGCGATCAAAGGGATCTTGGAAAGCTGTTACTGGAAGCCGACATTCGTCTGGGTGCCGGACGAGATCCGCATCCTGCGCCCCATTGAGACCGAGTCTAAAGGGGTGCGCCCGATTCAGTACAACAACGGGAAAAACGACCTGTCCATCTACACCTATTTGTCCGATGTCGAATATCAGGTGCGTGCGCATTTTGAATGGAATCTGCATCGCCCCGACCTTGTGGGCGACCGGAACGAAAATAAGCACTATTTTATTGCAAAGCGCATGCTTGAGCGCGGCGGGCGCCGGGATGTTTTCCTCGGGACGCGCGAATGTCAGGGGTATATTGAACCCTGCGAATTCGGCGCGGGAACGGGCGCGTATGACAACACACCGCCTATGCCTCTGGGGCTGATGCTGCATGGCATCACCTATGCGGATGAGTCCGGCGACGGGCATATGTACGAGCGTCTCTGGCGGCCCGTTATGCGCGCGGGCGTGGTGCAATTTGTATGCCCGGAAGACTGCCCGGTCGTGCGGCCCATCCGCAAACAAAATATTAAGACTTTCACGCTCGGCGAAACGGTCGAGCCTGTCGAACGTCTGTTTAAGGAGGTGGCGCCGCGTGGGATGGATGGAACGCTGCTTTGAAACCTATGAAAACAACCGGGATCTGATTGGCGTGCCTGCCCAAAAAGCGGTGAAGGATACCGGCAGGCGTGAAGCACCCATCCTGCTGCCGGTTGCCCATACGACCCAAAAAGCCCATGTCGAGGTGAATCTCTCGGATGACGGCGTTTTTCAATCGGCTTGGGTGCTTCGCCCGGACGAGATGACCACGATCATCCCCTGTACCGAAGAATCCGGTTCGCGTACCTCCGGCGCAGTTCCGCACCCGCTTGCGGATAAGCTGCAATATATCGCGGGAGATTACAAGGCGTTCGGCGGTCCGAAAGCAAGCGCGTGGGAACCGTATCTGGAGCAGCTTCGCGCATGGTGTGCCTCACCGTACAGCCACCCAAAGGTGCGCGCGGTGCTGACTTATTTGGAAAAAGGCTGCCTGATCGCTGACCTTGTGCGCGAACGTATCCTGTACACAGACGCAGCGGGACATTTGCTGCAAAAATGGGATGGCACAAAAAACGAAACCCCCGCCATATTTGGAGTTTTGACCGGCGGCGACGAGTTCGAGACCTTCGTGCGTTTCCGCGTCGGCGGCGTAGCGCTCGCAGGGAACAAAGCAGTACAGGAAAGCTACATCCGCTATTATCTTTCCACCATGCAGCAAACGGATTTCTGCTATGTGCAGGGGGAAAGCATGCCGGTCTCACGCTTAAGCCCCGCAAAGATCCGCAACGCGGGCGATAAAGCCAAGCTGATCTCCAGCAATGATAGTCAGAATTTCACATATCGCGGACGCTTTGAAAATGCCGAACAGGCGCTGAGCGTCGGCTACGAGACCACGCAAAAAGCACATAACGCGCTGCGTTGGCTTTGCGGGCGGCAGGGCGTGCAGAACGGCGACCAGACCATCCTGGTCTGGGGTACGGAAAACGAGCCGATCCCCGCCGTTACGGCAGATACTTTGGAACTTACCGAAAACGCACCCGGCCTATCCGACCTGCCGACACTGCCAAACGATTTTGAGACGGAAAAGGCGCAGCCGACCACGCGGGAGGCTTTTGCCCTGCAATTCAAAAAAGCGGTGCAGGGGTATCGCGCAAAGCTGGGCGCACATTCCAAGATCACCGTCATGGTGCTGGATTCCGCAACGCCGGGTCGGCTGTCCGTCCGCTATTATCGGGAGCTTTCCGGCTCGCGGCTCGTCGATTGCGTGGAGGATTGGCATCGAAGCTTTGCTTGGGAGCTGCGCTACCGTAAAGTCGAAATTCCGCAGTCCGGCGGCAAGCCGGCCTTAAACCCCATAACCTTTCTCGGCGCGCCTGCACCTGCGGATATTGCCAAAGCAGCATACGGCGAGCGCGTCGACCAAAAGCTCAAGCAGCAGACCATTGAACGGCTGCTGCCCTGCATCACGGAGGGCAGGCGATTCCCGCGCGACCTAATGCTTTCCGCCGTACACCGCGCATCCAACAGCGTCGCTCTGGACACTTGGGAAGCGAACAAGACGCGCAGCATTGCCTGTGCCTTGGTGCGCGGCTATTATCACCGAAATCTAAAGGAGGATTTTTCTATGGCAGTTCAAAACGATTGCAACGACCGCAGCTATTTGTTCGGACGCATCCTTGCCTATGCCGAACAGATCGAGTATACCGCCTCGCGCGCGCAGGATATCGCACCCGTCGACCGGCGGCCGACCAACGCGCTGCGTTATGAGGTCGCGTTCACGATCCATCCCGCCAAAACGACCGCGCTGCTTGAAACACAGCTTCAACCGTACCTGACCCGTTTGGCAAGGGCGGGAAAATCTTCTTATCTGCACGATCGGATGCTGGAACTTATGGATCGGCTGAAATTGGATGGCTTTACAAATCAACCGCTTTCAGAACTGTATCTGCTGGGCTATGCCGCGCAGCGTATGGAATTTATCAAAAAGCACGATGCCGAAAACGACGCCCAATCTACTGTTTCTGAATAAAACATTTTTGGAGGTATATCATGAAAACTTTACAGAACAAAATCGACTTTGCACTTGTCCTTGCCGTCCGACACGCCAATCCGAACGGCGATCCGCTCAACGGCAACCGCCCGCGTGAGACCTATGAGGGCTTCGGCGAAATTTCGGACGTCTGTCTCAAACGAAAGATCCGCAACCGCCTGATGGACATGGGCGAATGTGTTTTCGTACAATCCGATGACCGCTGTACAGACGGCCTCCACAGCCTCAAAGAGCGCGCAGATGCCTGCCCCGAGCTTGTGGCAGCGAGCAAAGCGAAAGACCGCGAGGCCTATGCGCAGGCTGCCTGCGAGACTTGGCTGGATGTGCGCAGCTTCGGACAGGTGTTTGCATTTAAATCGAAAGGAGATGGTGTTTCCGTCGGCGTGCGCGGCCCGGTTTCGATCCACCCTGCGTTCAGCGTGGATCCCATTACCATTGACAGCCTGCAGATCACAAAAAGTGTGAATGGTGAACCCGGCGATAAAAAATCGAGCGATACCATGGGCGCCAAGCACCGCGTTGGTTTCGGCGTATATACCACGTTCGGCAGCATCAACTGCCAGCTTGCTGAAAAGACGGGCTTTACCGACGCGGACGCAGAAAGCATCAAACACGCGCTCTGCACGCTGTTCGAAAACGACGCTTCCTCCGCGCGTCCCGACGGCAGCATGGAGGTGCTTCGCGTATATTGGTGGCGGCACAACTGCAAAAGCGGGCAATATCCGTCTGCCAAAGTCCACCGCTTGCTGAAGGTGGAGAAAAAAACGGATGCGCCGCGCACGATCGAGGATTACAATATCACCTGCGATACGCTGCCTGATCTCGCGGTGGAAGTCTATGGCGACGAATCCTGACGATTACCTCCCGCTGTCCGGCATCCAGCATTTCTGTTTTTGCCGGCGGCAGTGGGCACTGATCCATCTTGAACAGCAGTGGGCGGAAAACCTGCGCACAGCACAGGGGCGGCTTCAGCATGCGCGCTGTCATGATGATACATATTCGGAATCGCGCGGAAACTTACGCATTGTGCGCGGCATGCGCGTAGCTTCTCAAACACTGCGGCTGAACGGCGTATGCGATGTGGTGGAATTCCGCGCAGATCCGAACGGGATAGAGATCCAAGGGTGGTCGGGGACCTGGCACCCTTCTCCGGTGGAATATAAGCACGGTGTCCCGAAAGAACACGACGCTGACCGTTTGCAGCTTTGCGCGCAGGCAATGGCGCTGGAAGAAATGCTGGTTTGTACGATCCCGCGCGGCGCACTGTATTATGCGGGCACGCGGCGGCGCGAAGCAGTGGAACTGACTGCGGAGCTTCGACTGAAAACACAGACAATGGCGGACGAAATGCACGAACTGTATGCCCGCGGATACACGCCGAAGACCCGTCCCGGTAAGCATTGCAATGCCTGCTCCCTGAAAGAGCTCTGCTTGCCGGCACTTTGCCGCCGCGGTGATGTGTCGGGTTATATTCGCACACATCTTGAAGAAGCACAGCGGGGAGGGGAAACATGAGAAAACTGCTCAATACGCTGTTTGTCCTAACCGAGGACAGCTACCTTACCCTGGATGGTGAAAACGTTGTGGTGCGCCGCGGCGAAGCGGAAACTGCTCGCTTTCCGCTGCATACTCTGGAGAGTATTCTATGCTTTTCTTATCCCGGCGCATCGCCTGCTTTGATGGGTGCATGTGCCGCGCACGGGGTGGATCTGGTCTTTTTCTCCCCGCGCGGAAAATTCCTGGCGCGCACGGTAGGCGAAACGCGCGGCAATGTCTTGCTGCGCCTGACGCAATGCCGCATAGCGGACAAAGAAGCAGAAAGCTGTCGGCTGGCGCGCAGCTTTATTCTCGGTAAGGTTTATAACGCCCGTTGGGTGCTCGAACGCGCTACGCGTGACCATCCGCAGCGGGTGCCTGTGGAACGGCTCAAAACAGTTTCCGCACAGCTCGCAGAAGCGCTCCCACGCATTGAAGCGTGCGCAGCACCGGAAGAACTGCGCGGGCTGGAGGGGGAGGCGGCACAGCGATATTTTGACGCGTTTGACAGCCTTATTTTGCAGCAGAGGGACACATTTGCGTTCCATGGGCGCAGCCGCCGCCCGCCACTCGACCCCATCAATGCGCTTCTGTCCTTTGCCTATACTCTTTTGGCGCGGGATTGCACAGCCGCGTTGGAGGGCGTCGGGCTTGACCCGTATATCGGATTCCTGCACCGGCAGCGACCGGGTCGCTGCAGCCTTGCGCTTGACTTGATAGAAGAGCTGCGCTGCCCCTACGCCGACCGTTTTGTGCTTTCGTGTGTAAACCGAAAAATCGTAACAGACAGGCATTTTCAAAAACAGGAAAGCGGCGCCGTTCTGCTCAATGACGAGGGCAGGCGTGCATTTCTCGGCGCCTGGCAGCGCCGAAAACAGGAAACCTTGCAGCACCCGTTCCTGCACGAAAAGATCCCATGGGGATTGGTGCCCTATGTGCAGGCGCTGCTGTTGGCGAGAATGCTGCGCGGGGATCTGGAACGTTATCCGCCATTTTTTTGGAAGTGAGGGAACGGAATGCTGGTGCTTGTAACGTATGACGTTAATACGGAGACTGCGGCCGGGCGCAAGCGGCTGCGGCAGGTGGCAAAGCAGTGCGTAAATTACGGACAGCGTGTGCAGAATTCGGTGTTTGAATGTTTATTGGACGCTGCACAGTATGCAATGCTGAAGGCGCGCCTGACCGCGCTTATCGACGAGCAGATCGACAGCCTCCGTTTTTACAGGCTCGGAAATGCGTACCAAAGCAAAGTTGAACACGTCGGCAAAAGCCCGCGCTTCGCACAGGACGATGTTTTATTGTTGTGATGTGCGGTGCGAACGTCAAGAGCACAGCCGTATGGCGTGCCTTTCGCACCGGAAAAATGAGGGTTGATGTGCAAACCGAAATCCAACAAATGCTTTTTATTTCGGTTTGTGGACAGTTTCAGAGTAAGATTTGTATAATCTGTCTATGATTTTGCCAATTTAATGCCTTTTGCCTTGGCACATTTTGCCGTCGCTCCCCGCACGGGGAGCGTGGATTGAAATAAAACGCAGTCAACGTCATACTCTGTGTCGTCAAGTCGCTCCCCGCACGGGGAGCGTGGATTGAAATAATAACGGCAGCACGTCTGCTTCAATATGCCATTCGTCGCTCCCCGCACGGGGAGCGTGGATTGAAATTTGAGTGCCTGCTTACTGGTTCCAAAAAAGAAAAAGGTCGCTCCCCGCACGGGGAGCGTGGATTGAAATTTAGGGGTGGTGATCGTGGCAAAGCTGACAGATAAGCGTCGCTCCCCGCACGGGGAGCGTGGATTGAAATACAGCGGCGGAACTGTCCGGGCGCGGCAGTGTAAGTCGCTCCCCGCACGGGGAGCGTGGATTGAAATAAGCATCGACTGCTACGACTTTATCAAGAGCGGGGTCGCTCCCCGCACGGGGAGCGTGGATTGAAATGGATAGTATTACGTATTCGTTTAGCTGGGTGAATGGTCGCTCCCCGCACGGGGAGCGTGGATTGAAATCGCGCGTGGCGAGCTCTTTGACCGGCGGCTCGCGTCGCTCCCCGCACGGGGAGCGTGGATTGAAATAAGACGAAGGCTTCCGAGCGGCACAAAAAGATAGTCGCTCCCCGCACGGGGAGCGTGGATTGAAATAATAAGTAGTTTTATAAATAATAGTGGAAATAGAACGTCGCTCCCCGCACGGGGAGCGTGGATTGAAATGGGTACGGTGTGGGCGAATGCCCGGATGTGAAGTGTCGCTCCCCGCACGGGGAGCGTGGATTGAAATAAAACGACTGTGAATGGTTGGTTGGATACGATAAAGTCGCTCCCCGCACGGGGAGCGTGGATTGAAATAACGGAGAAGTATTATATTGACTATATCCACGAGTCGCTCCCCGCACGGGGAGCGTGGATTGAAATCATGACTGATAATGGAATTTTTGAAGTTTAAGCGGTCGCTCCCCGCACGGGGAGCGTGGATTGAAATTGCCGATTGATTATTGCTCGGACAGCTTGGGCTTGTCGCTCCCCGCACGGGGAGCGTGGATTGAAATTCACTAAGGATGGTAAAGAACCGAAGTATGCGGCGTCGCTCCCCGCACGGGGAGCGTGGATTGAAATTTTACTGTCAATAGACAGTTCCGACGCCAAAAAAAGTCGCTCCCCGCACGGGGAGCGTGGATTGAAATTGTCTGCTCGCAAAGTTCAATTCTGTGTACAAGGTCGCTCCCCGCACGGGGAGCGTGGATTGAAATGAGTGGCACATTCGGACATTTATCGCGCAGTTATTGTCGCTCCCCGCACGGGGAGCGTGGATTGAAATTGCCTTTTCCACTCCGCAATACTATCAGGTCGAGTCGCTCCCCGCACGGGGAGCGTGGATTGAAATATTGAGTGTCAGACGCAGTTAGGCCGTGGAACAGTGTCGCTCCCCGCACGGGGAGCGTGGATTGAAATGATATGCTGCGGGATTATATTTTATACTTCGAACGTCGCTCCCCGCACGGGGAGCGTGGATTGAAATTTAATACGTTTTAACTCACGCTGAGCAAACATAGGTCGCTCCCCGCACGGGGAGCGTGGATTGAAATATGGAGCAGAAGACCAGAACCGACAAAAAAACTGGTCGCTCCCCGCACGGGGAGCGTGGATTGAAATTCAAAACGGGTGTTTAATCCCGAAAAGTGGGAGAGTCGCTCCCCCGCACGGGGAGCGTGGATTGAAATGGGTTCGGGCAGGCGCGGCTGTCGAGGATGTATGGTCGCTCCCCGCACGGGGAGCGTGGATAGAAATCCGCCATACAGGATGTGTGCGACAGCGTTTCGCGTCGCTCCCCGCATGGAGAGCGTGAATAGGAATTTGGTACGGCAGAAAATCTTAAGTTCTCCGCTTGTGTCGCTCTCCGCAGTGGAAAATCCCCGCTCCCTATACAGGGCGCGGGGATAGAAAATCTTTTATTTCGGTACGACCATTATTAGTTCTTGGTAAATGCCGTGTTTGATATTTGTTCCAATGCATACCTCTTGCCCTCGTGCGTCCACCTTGTGCGAAATACTGTTGCACAGCCGCCCCGTGTCCACAAATGCTTTTTTGCATAGTCTTCGGCTTGTATGCCGACAGCTTTGAGCGCATTGATGGCTGTTTCGTGCATAGCGGGCAGTATCTCATCCGCATGACCTTCAAAAGTATGCGTTCTTCGCTTTCCCACCAAAGACTTTTCGTGCTTATATTCCGGGTGTTGCGAAAGAAACCGGGGCAAAAATTGATTTACCAGCTTTTGCAGTTTATTTGGGAGATCGTTGACATTTTTGCACGTAGTAATTCTATGCTGCCATATTTCATTGATATCTCCGCTATTTAGCGTTTTTTCCAGATAATCCAGAATTGTATCTTTTATTTCATAGTCCACCTTGTAGGACGGGTCGAGTCCAAATCCTAAGCCGGACTTTGAGGACAGCAAATAATTTTCCACATATACGATCAGTTCTCCGGCTAATCTGTCCCACATCTGCAATGTTTCTGCCATAAAATCACTCCCTTATACCGGGCAGGATTTCATCGACATGGCTTCCAAAATGTACGTTTAGTACGTTCATTCAACTATTTCAACCCGTTTGCAACTCTTTCTAATGTCCTCCTGCCATTTGTAGTAGGCCTGCTTTTGCTTTTCTGTTGTTCCTGGCGGAAAAATTGGTTTCCCCGTATTTTCGTCATATTTTATAACGCCGATTGAAAGAATTTCTTTACTCGCCTTAAGCACCGTTACCACCTTTTTATATTTTTTGATTTTCTCAGATCCGTGCATAGCGAACGGGATTTCATCCGTATAATCTTCAGAATGTGCGTTCATTCAATTATCTCAACAACTCTACAATATTTTCCTATATCTTCATGCCATTGGTAGTAGGCCTGTTTTTGCTCTTCTGTTGTTTCGGGCGGGAAAATCGGTTTCCCCGTGTTCTCATCATATTTGAAATCACCGATAGAAAGCACTTCTTTACTTGCTTTGACCATAGTTACCATCCCTTTACAATTCTTTTAATGCCCCTGCTTTCGTATTGCGAGCAGGGTCTCATCCGCAGGACCTTCAAAATGTGCGTTCATTTTCTTTTCTCAAACTTGTATCCATTTCCGCAGCCATAGTTATGGTCGTCGATAACCGCCCGTATATCCTCTTGTGTCATCCCGTTTGGATGCGCTTTACAAGCGGCTTTCGTACCAAATCTATGCGCACAATCATTGCACGGGACGTACACGCGTTTTTTGGCGTTGCCCGGATCAGTAAGGCGCATTACAAACGCCTCATGCTCCGACAGTTCTCCGCACCTTTCCCAACGCTCCTCAGGCGGCAGCTTCCAAAACTCATCTGCCGTTAAAATTCCTCCAGCCATAACGTGTTTCCCTCCCGTTTCAGAACGTAAAACATAGTTCCTTGCCGAATTTTATGGGCACAGCCTTCAAATTGAGCGTTCGTTTTTTAATTTAATAAATCCTATCGCGGCGTAATAATAACATCTTTATCTCTTGTCACACAGAGTTCAACTGTATAGGACTGCACCACGTCATTGATTGTCACTCTGCACTTAAAATAATAGTCTCCCCACATCTCTTTTGTCGTTTCAATGGGGGAATACTTTATTGTTTTGTTTCCGTCTTTTTTTCATATCTTTTTAAATAAGATTTTGCTTCTGTCTCCGTCAAAATAATCACTCTACCGTTTCTTTCAAAATACTTGTATCTGTAGTTATGTTTTATCATCTATTCAAAATACACCAAACTCTCCTTCTGTTCCTTGCGAAAAATAATGCGCCGCATTTTCGTTACCGTCTTGTGGGGCAATAAATCTTATAACGCCACCGTTTCTTTCAGCAACAAAAACGTGTGTTGTTTTTTGGTTTTTCCATTCAATATAAACTACAAATCTCGCGCCGTTCGGTGAAGAGGCTATACGGTTTTTAACTTCTTTCTCTGTTAAGTGAAAAGTAAATTCTCCTCTCGCATTTTTACCAGGAGGAGTAAAACATTCAGACCCCCATGAAATACTGTTTCCGCTCGCAGGAATTGGTTTTGTGCAAACGACATATCTGCGTCTTCTTAATTCATACGCATGAACGCAACGTTGGCAATTCATTTGATATTCGATGCCTTTTGTATAATTCGGGTTTGTACCTTTTGCGGCTTTAAGAATGGACATCGGCGTTGACTTCATTTGTCCTGTTGCCTACTCTACAGCATCTATTATACCACGGGGGATCGGATTTTCAAGTTCCCGTTTCCACTTTTCTCATTCCGTATAGCGCATATCGTGGAAAACATTCTCGTCCTGGTTGGGACTGTCAAAATGGCGGCCATGCATGTGGGGCAGGGGGGGAAAATACATAAACCCTGCCGCCCGCCCTACAAAATTCCACGCAAAACGCAGATTTTCAGTTGCTATCGCAGCGTCGTTTTGCTATAATCGGCATAGCAAAACGGAAAAGGACGGAAATTCGGCTATGATTACCACAGAACTCTACGAAAATGAAAATCATGATCTGGCTGCAATCGTGTATGAGGATGGTATCTGCACAAATTATATTCCGGATGCGCTTATGGCGGCGCTGGACGGGGATAGCTTTTTGGAAGAAGCGCGTCTCGGCTTCCCGGAGGCGATTCTTTACGATGACGATTTCCACTTCGCGGGCAATACCGCACTCGATCCCGTTGTTCAGCAGGAAAAACGCGACAGCGTGCTGATCGCGGAGATCGGAGAAGAAATTTTGCTGTATCCGAATCGGATGAGCGAACAGCAGCGGGAATTCTTCGCAATGGAGCTCGGGGAGGATGTTTTGGAGGATGCGCTTGCACGTGCTGTAGGAGACGAAGGCGTAGTTGTAGATCTGTAACATCGGGCACGGTCATGAAAGGGGAACAACAGACGATGCTTTTTTTCTACCCGGAGGATTTCGGCGCGGTCGGCGACGGCACGCACAACGATGCGGCAGCGATCCAAAGCGCTCTTGATGCGGCGCACCAAAACGGCGGCGGCACGGTCGTGCTCACAAGCGGCAAAACCTATTACAGTGATTCCCTGCACCTTCGCGCACAGGTCGAACTGCATCTGCAAAAGGGCGCGCGGCTCAAAGCGACGGCGGATATCAACGGCTACATCCGTCCGTGCGAGACGATCAACGACCCGAAAACTGCGCTGATCGGCAATCCCGTCACAGGTAAGCCTTCGTTTGCATTCCTGTACGGCTTCGAAGCGGACGGCTGTTCCGTAACGGGCGAGGGCGTGATCGACGCCAACGGTCATGCGTTCGTCGAGCGCAAAGACCGCTATTATGTTACAGGCAATTTTTATCCGCGCCCGACGGTCATCTATATTGAAAAAAGCAACCACATCTCGTTTCGGGATATCACCATTACGGACGCACCGTTTTGGACGCTGCACCCGGCAGGGTGTGATGATGTCCTGATCTCGCAGATCCGCATCCTTAATGATCTGGACGTAGCAAATTCCGACGGCATCGACCCCGACCATTGCACGAATGTGCGCATTTTGGGCTGTCACATTGAATGCGCGGACGACTGCATCTGTCTGAAAACCTCCAAGGGCAACGCGGAATACGGACCGTGCGAAAATATCCTGATCAGCGGCTGTACGCTCATTTCCACCTCTGCGGCGATCAAGATCGGCACGGAGGGCGTGGGCGATTTCCGCAACGTCCTTGTGGATAACTGCATCATCAGCCGCTCCAATCGCGGGCTGTCCATTCAGATCCGCGACGGCGGCAACGTCGAAAACGTGCAGTATTCCAACATTATGATCGAAACGCGCCGTTTTTGCCCGGATTGGTGGGGAACTGCCGAGCCGATCGTGCTGACGACCTTTGACCGTGACGAGAACACGCGCTCCGGAAAAATCAAAAATGTGCGGTTTTATAATATTACCTGCAAGGGCGAAAACGGCGTGCTGATCCACGGCAATGCGGAGAACGCGATCGAGGACGTGACCTTTGAGAATGTCCGTGTGACGCTTTCCAAGACCTCCAAATGGGACTGCGGGCTGTACGATCTGCGCCCCTGCAAGGACCACGGTGTGGAGAAGCATAAGAATTCAGGTTTCTTCCTGCGGTACGCGAAGGACGTAACGCTTGACAAGGTCAAGGTGCGGTTCGAGAACGTCTGCGATGACTATGCCCATGCGCTCGACGCCGCGCATTGCGAGAACATCGAATTGATCCGTTTCGACGGCAAAGCGGCAAAAGCAGACCTCGAAGCGGTGAAGATGGGAGAATGAGAAAAGACGAAGTCTGTACAACCCGGTAGGGGCGGGTCTCTGTGCCCGCCCGAAAGTATCCATCTCGGTAGAGGTGCGTGTCGGTGTCTTTATTGTAAAATAAGAATGCGTCGTACATAATGAATATAGAAAAACACCAAACAAAATCCGATCTCTTGCGAGAACGGATTTTTTTCAAGGGACTTTTTTTGACGCGCAGACTTTCGCAGGTTCGAATCCTGCAAAAAAAATACACAGAAGCAGGAAAATCCGCTTCTGTGTGCTTTTTGGCTGGGGTGGCAGGATTCGAACCTACGAATGCAGCAGTCAAAGTGCTGTGTCTTACCGCTTGACGACACCCCAATATGGATTTGAAAAAACTCCGCCCTTGCCTTACGGGCTTGCGGCGGAGTTTAAAAAGTGGGGTGGATAGTCGGATTCGAACCGACGGTCTCCAGTGCCACAAACTGGCGCTTTAACCAACTAAGCTATACCCACCATATAAAAGACTTTGCGCAAAAGTCAGGCAAACGAAGCTATCAAACCGCATTTGCTTTAAGCTCATCTCTCGCGCAAAAGTGGCGCGCTGAGAGGGACACCGTTTTGCTTCGCAAATCGGGCATCCTTGCGCTTGCGCGCTGCGGACTTCGCGTCGGAAAACCTTTCACCGAAAGGTTTTCTGTTCGCCGCTCACCCCCTCGGGGTTCGAGTCCCTGATGGGTGATTGCCGCAAACTGCATTTGCTTTAAGCTCATCTCTCGCGCAAAAGTGGCGCGCTGAGAGGGACTCGAACCCCCGACCCTCTGCTTAGAAGGCAGATGCTCTATCCAACTGAGCTATCAGCGCAAATTCAAATGCTTGAATATTATATATGGCGCGCCACGGTTTGTCAAGAGAAATTCCAAGATTTTTGCAGGATTTCGACACGGCGGATTTAAAAAATGGCGCGCGTAGGAAAAGGCACGTATCAAGAGACGGTTATCGCCGCGTTGCAAGAGCATACCGCAGCGCATATTGACAACATCCGCTTCTGCCTTTTATAATTACGGCAAACACACCGCAGGAGGATTGCTATGCGATACGACTGGCTGGACGCATATTTGATGTCTAAAAAAGGCGTTACGAAAGACTTTAAAGCAGAGTGGAATTGAATCCGTTACCAAATCGGCGGTAAGCTGTTTACGGCGCTTTGCCTGGACAGCAATGACAACCCCAAATACATAACGCTGAAGCTCGAGCCCGCCGACGGCGCGCTTCTGCGGGAGCAATATGAGGACATATTACCCGGGTACTATATGAATAAAATGCATTGGAATTCCGTGCGCCCGGACGGCGCCGTGCCCGACGAGGTCTTGAAAGAAATGCTGGATGCATCCTATGCCCTTGTGCTAAACGGCTTCAGCAAGAAAAAGCAAAGCGAGATCCTCGGATAAGGGAATCCTGTTGTGAAAAAGTCGAGAATGCTTTTGCGCGCAAAGATGCTGAATCATCCCTTGACCCCGATCATGAAAAAGCAGCGCTATCCTCGTGGATAGCGCTGCTTGCCGTTTGCGGGTCTTTTTTCGTCGGAAAGCTCCAAAATATAATCTGCGCTGACCTTGTAGTGCTTTGCCAGCTTAATGATCCGGTCGGCGGTGATCTCCGTACCGCCGTTTTCAATTTTGCTGTAATGCTGCTGGGTCGTATTCAACAGCTTGGCAATGTCCTTTTGCAATTCGTCGTTGTCCTCGCGCAGCTCCCGAATCCGTTTGTAATACATATTTTATCACCGTGCATATCGTACAATACATCTAAAATATGTATAAACAAACCATCGTACATCTAATAATTGTGCATCAGAAAGGAAATTGAGATATGAATATTGAAGAAATTATGATTAGTCCGGTATTAACAAACGACAATTGGAGAGGTAAAGCAATTGCTTTATATAAGATAATAAAAAGGACGTGTAGCAGAAGTCCTATGGCGTGCGTCCTTCCGTGTTCTTTAGGGAAAAAGCCCACCGATATTTCGGTGGGCTTTTGTAGATTTGTTTATTCCCCATACAAATCGTCCACAGCCTGCATGACCTCGTTTGCCACGGGGATGGCGGTCGAGCTGCCGCCGCCGCCGTTTTCTACGACCACGACGATCGCGTAGGGCAGATCCTCGCGCTGCGAGTACCCCACGAACCATGCGTGCGGGTCATCGCCGCCCTCTTCGGAGCTGACCTCCGCCGTACCGGTTTTGCCGCACATTTCAAGACCGCGGAAGCGCCGGTCGCCGTAGTAGTTTTCGACATTTGAGCGCAGCAGCTCCTGCAGCCGCGCAGCGGTGGATTCCGAAAACATCTGTGCGCCGAGCGTAGTCTCCGCTTCTAAGACGGTATCGCCGTTTTGGGTGGTGATGCGTTCGACAAGGTACGGCATGACCGCCTGCCCGTCGTTCGCGATCGCGCCGACGATCATCAGCATGTGGCAGGGGTTGACAAGCGTTGTGTATTGCCCGACGCCCGCCCAGCCGAGGTCGAGCTGCGACGCTTCGGAAAGATCGAATCGGCTTTGTGCCAGCCGGATGTTCCCAAGCGTATAACGCTGATTAAAGCCGAGCGCGTCCGTGGTCGCCGTGAGATTTTCCGTGCCGACCTGCAGGGCGATCTGCGCGAATGCACTGTTGCACGAAACATTCAGCGCGCGCTCAAATCCGATCGTGCCGTGCGTGCCCAGACACTTGACCGAGCCGCCGTCAATGCCGTAGCTGCCTGTGCAGCGGAAGCGCTGGTCATCAATGTCCGAGATGTTGTCGATCGCCGAGGCGGCGGTGATGATCTTAAAGGTCGAACCCGGCGTATAAAGTCCCGAAAAGAAGCGGTTCATATATACGCCCTCATATTCGCCGGTCGTGTCATTGTTGATGTTTTCGGTGGGCTTGTTTGCAATGTCGAAAGCGGGTTTTGAGACCACGCAAACGAGCTGCCCGGTTTCATAATTGAAAACACCGACCGTGCCTTTTTCGTCGCCGAGCGCATCATACGCCGTTACGCATAGATCTGCGTTTACGGAAAGCTGTAAATCGTTGCCTTTCCCGTATCTTTTGACGTCATATACACCGTCCACAAAATTGTAGCCGGTCAGTTCCTCCTGATAGGCGGTCTGCACACCGGTTGCGATATACCCTTCGGAGTCGCCGACCACATGCAGCGTGGCGGTACGTACGTCGCGGTTCTCGTTATACTGCCGCTCGCCGTCTACGGTCTCGGCAAGCACAGCGCCCGTCTCGTCCGTAATGGAGCCTGCGGCGGTCAGTGTATCGCCTGCATACAGGTGGCGGTTCGCATGGCGCATTGCCCAATCGTCCGCGTTTGACCAGAAGGTATAGAAAAGGATGCCGAGCCCCGCTACAAACAGGGCGGCAAGGGCATACAGGATCCATGCTCTGCGGGATAGCGTTTTCATACTGCCGACTCCTTTCCCTTAGCTTCGCTCGATCTTGTCATAGCGCCTGTATGTGCGCACATCGATCGCCTTGATAAACGCCACCAAACCCCAGCAGCACATCATACTGCTGCCGCCGCGGCTGATGAAGGGGAGCGTCACGCCTGTCCACGGCAGCAGGTCCGTTACACCGAACACGTGCAGCGCCGCCTGAAACAGTAAAAGCGACGATGCGGCGAGTGCGGCAATGGAATAAAACGTGGAGCGCGCCGCTACCGAATAGCGGATGGAATAGACCACCAGCGCCACAAAGGTCAGAAGCACGGTAAAGGCGATGATGATGCCGAATTCCTCGCATACCATACCAAACGCGAGATCTTCCGTCGCCGCATAGACCGAACGCAGCCTGCCGTTGCCGATGCCGAGCCCAAACAGCCCGCCGCTCACCGAATAGATGAGCAAACGCACCTGCTGATAGCCGCCGCCGTTGGAATATTCCCAAACATGGCGGTAGGTCTGGAAACGATTTGCAACATAGGGGCGGAACGTAAGGATGCCAAGGCCCCCCAACAGCGCCGCCGTGCAGACAAGGAAAATGGTCTTGATATCGCCCGAACGCAGGAACGCGATGACGATAAATGTAAAGAAGAAGATCAGTGCCGTACCGAAATCTTTCATCAGGAACAGCATGCCGATGCATGCGCCCGCGAACAAAATGTATTTGGTCAGGCTTCTTGTGGACTGCAAATGTTCAAGCGTCGCCGCGCCGACAAATACGAACGCGACCTTAACGATCTCCGACGGCTGGATGGACAAAAGACCGTCGCCGATCACGATCCAGTTTCTTGCACCGTTGATCTCATCGCCTATGATCAGCGTGATGCCGAGCGCCGCCAACGCGAGGATCGCCACGGGCGTGCGCAGCTTGATGACACGCTTTGTATCGCTCAAGACCCAAAGCATCACGATAAAAACGATCATGCCCATGAGCACTGCAACAAGCTGGGTATAGGCGCGGTCGGGATAGACGCTTGTTGTAAGCGTAAGCCCGATCCCGGTTAAAAAGAACGTGATCAGCTCGATCTCAAAGCTCTTTCGCCGCAGCACGATGCCGAACACAAAAAAGTAGATCCATTCCGCCGCAATGTATACGCCGTATACCGTAAACAGCGTGACCATACTCTCCTGTGTGCCGTTGATATAAATCTGCAGCATGCACGAAAGCTGGAACAGCGTCATCAAAAGCAGCCAGAACGGCCATTTAACAGGCTTTCTGTAACGGCGCGCATGCGTCGCTTTTTTCTTTTTGGTTGCCATACGCTGCGCCCCCTTACTCTCTGAACATAAAGCTGTATGCGCCGACGGAGATGATGTCACCGTCATACAGCGGATACGCGCCGAAAACCAGCTCGCCGTTTAAGTACGTCCCGTTTTCCGATTGCAGGTCGGAGACCATCCAGCCGTCGCGCGTCAAATATACCTCGGCGTGCTCGCCGGAGATGTCGCGCATCGGCAGGCAGATGTTGCAGTGACGGTCGCGGCCTATAAGGCAGCTGCCGCGCAGGTAAAACGCGCTGTTGTCGGCAAGGTTCACAAGCCGCGCCGCATTCGTAAAGTCGGCGACCTCGCCGTTTTCATCCTCCTGCGCCTCGCCGTAGCCGTTGGAATTGAATTTCATCACGACGTTGCCGAATGAGATGGTGTCGCCGTCCGTGATCTGCCGCGCCCGGCGGATCTGCTCGCCGTTGACATATACGCCGGTCTTGGACTCGGTGTCAAAGATGAACCAGCCCTCCTTGCGCAGCGCGAGCACCGCATGAAAGCGCGAGACCGTGCCGTATTTGCGCAGCGCGATGTCGCACGAGCGGCTGCGCCCGATGGAGGTCTCCCAATTCGAGATCTCGATCTCACTGTCGTCCGCAAGATTTACGAGCGTCGCCATGACCTCGCGGCGCGGGCGCAGACGAAACAGCGAAAATATGCACCGCAAGAGAAGCAACACGGCTATGCCCGTGAGCACATAGCGTGAAAGGTATTCAAACTGTGAGAAAAAGGCTTCCAAACTTTCCGCACTCCTTTCGTTTTAAAGGGAGTTACTGTACATTCTTTAAGGAATCATAGACACGTATATTCACCGCACCCTGATCGCAGTTGTGGCGGTAAATGCTCAGCGCCAAGCCAATGCCGAGGTAAACGCCGAGGTTCGACGATCCGCCCGCTGAGAAAAAGGGGAGGGTGATGCCGATGACGGGCATGAGCATTAAGCACATGCCGACATTGATGACCGTCTGCGAAATGATCATCGCCGCCATGCCGCAGCAAATGAGGTTCGTCGAACGCTCCCGTGATTTTCTGCCGATGAGGATGAGCCGCACCGAAATGAGGCACAAAAGCCCGAGCGCCGCAAGGCAGCCGATAAAGCCCAGTTCCTCGCCGATGGCGGTGAAGATAAAGTCGTTCTGGCTTTCGGGCACGGTGCCTGCCTGTGTGTATGCGCCCTGAAACAGCCCTTGTCCCGTGATACCGCCGGAGCCTATGGCGTTGATGCCGTTTTGCTGCTGGTAGATGATGTTGGGGTAAAGTTCAGGGTAGATCAGGGCAAGAAAGCGGTTTTTCTGTATGGAAGAAAACACGAACGTCCATACCAGAGGCACTGCCGCGCACAGCAGCGCAAAGCCGCCTAAGAAGTACCCCCAGTGCACCCCGCCGATGAAGAGCATAATGACCGCAATAATGAGGAAGACCAGCGCCGAGCCCATGTCACCCGTCAGCAGGACGAGTGCAGTGGGAATGAGTGCGTGCAGCCCAAGCTGCGCGACACTCCAAAAGCGGTTGAGCTTGTCCCGCAGGCGCTCCAGATGCACACTGAACGTGATGATAAAGCCGATCTTTACAAATTCCGAGGGCTGGATGCTGAACAGGTCGCCGAACCGAATCCATGTGCGTGCGTCGGGACGCGACGAGGGACCGGAGCCGAACGGGAACAGCAGCAGCAGCGCTACGATACATACGGCGCCGATGAACAGCCAATATCGCGTAAAAACTTCATAATTGAAATACGAGATCACAAGGCACATCCCGACACCTAAGACCACGGCGATGAGCATGATGAGAAAATCCCGCGAGAAAAGCTCGCCTTCCGCAAGGTCACAGCGCGTGGCGCTGTATACCATCAATAATCCGAACAGCGACGCGGCGATGCACGAGAAAAACAGCAGCTTATCGGTTTCTTTTATAAAAAGGCTCACGGCGCCCAAACGTTTTTTCATGGCGGCTCCTTATATGGCTTGCCCGCCCGCATTTTGCGGCGGTCGTCTTATTTTAAATCTTTTTTCGGTATATTCCTATGGCTATTATAGTATGCCGCCCATGGTTTTTCAAGGAAAAAAGTATTTACGGAAAAATTAAAGCGTGGTATACTTGTTTCGGTGATGGCATGCAGCAGTTTGTAACAAAAAATGCGGCGGAAACGCTCGCACTCGGCGTACGGCTCGGCGAAGCCCTCCGGGGCGGCGGCAGGGTCGTGGCGCTGTTCGGCCCAATGGGCATGGGCAAGACCGTGTTCGTCTCAGGCGTCGCGCGCGGTATGGGGCTTTCGGACGCGGTCAGCAGCCCGACCTTTGCGATCGTCAACGTCTACGGCGCGAATGACGAGCTTTGCCATTTTGATATGTATCGGGTGGATACGTGGGAGGATCTTGCCTCCACGGGCTTCTTTGAGTATATGGACGCGGGCAGCGTGCTGTGCGTAGAATGGAGCGAAAACATCGAAAACGCTCTGCCCGAAGACGCGATCCGTGTAACGCTCGCACCGGGCGCGCAGGAAAACGAACGCATCATCACGGTGGAGGGGGTAAAGCTATGAGGATTTTGTCGCTGGAATGCGCGAGCGTTTCGGCAAGCGCTGCGCTGACAGACGATGACAAGCTGTTGGGCGAGAGCTTTTTGGCGACCGCGCTCAAGCACAGCCGCACGCTCATGCCTATGACCGAGGCGCTGCTTTCGGTGAGCGAAACGCCGATCTCTTCCGTCGACCTGTTTGCCGTGACCGTGGGGCCCGGTTCTTTCACGGGTGTGCGCATCGGTGTGGCGGCTACAAAAGGCATGGCGGACGCAGCGGGCAAGCCCTGCTTCCCCGTTTCGGCGCTGGAAGCCGCCGCCTATCCGTTTTTGGAAGGCTGTGAGACCGTATGCGCGGTCATGGATGCGCGCTGTATGCAGGTCTACACTGCACTTTTCCAAAACGGCGAACGCCGAACGCCCGACGAAGCGCTGACGATCGAAGCGCTCGGCGAGAGGCTCGGGCAGATCCCGGGGCAAATCCTGCTCGTCGGCGACGGCACAGAGCTCGTATACAAGACCCTGCAAGAAAAACTCGGCGAACGCCTTATGACGGCGCCCGCTCAGCTTCGGCTGCCGCGCGCGTCAAGCGTCGCCTTTTTGGCAAGGGCACACATGGCGCGCGGGGAAGCTCCCGTGGAGGCGACCAAGCTCAGCCCTGTCTATCTCCGGCTGCCGCAGGCGCAGCGGGAATTGAATAAAAAAACAAAGCAAAAGGAGCAAACGGTATGATCTATCTCGGCGCCGACCACGGCGGCTATGCACTCAAGGAAGAAATCAAGGCGTATCTCACGGAACAGGAGATCCCCTTTGTCGACTGCGGTACGGATTCCAAGGACTCGGTGGACTACGCGCCCATCGCGCAGAAAACCTGCCTGAAACTGCTCGCCGATCCCGACAAAAGCAGCCGCGCTGTGCTTTGCTGCGGTACGGGCATCGGCATTTCCATGGCGGCGAACAAAATCCATGGCATACGCGCAGCGTGCTGCTCGGACTATTTTGCCGCAAAGTACACAAGGCTGCACAACGACGCGAACGTGCTGTGCCTCGGCGGGCGCGTGGTCGGCGCGGGGCTTGCGTGCGAGCTTGTAGATGTGTTCCTGCACACGGATTTTGAGGGGGGCCGGCACCGGCGCCGCATCGACCAGATCGCCGCGCTGGAAAACGGCGAGGATCTGAACAAGGCATAACTTATATTATCGAATCCCTTGAAAAATCCTTGTAATTTTTTGTCGGACAGGCTATAATGAAAAACGATATGAATAAACTCTCGGAGGCGCTTTATGGGAAAGGTTACCATCACCAATCATCCGCTGATCCAACACAAGCTCACGCTTCTGCGCGACAAGAACACGGGTTCTAAGGAATTCCGCTCGCTCGTGCAGGAGATCGCCATGCTCATGTGCTATGAGGCAACGCGCGATCTGCCGCTGCAGGAGGTCGAGATCGAAACGCCGGTCTCCATGGCGAAAACCAAGGTGATCTCCGGCAAAACGCTTGCATTCGTGCCAATCCTGCGCGCGGGCATGGGCATGCTCGGCGGCGTGCTGGAGCTGGTGCCTTCCGCAAAGGTCGGGCATATCGGTATGTACCGTGACCCCGAAACGGTCAAGCCCGTTCCGTATTACTGCAAGCTGCCGTCGGATATCTCGCAGCGCGAGGTCATCGTGCTTGATCCGATGCTTGCCACGGGCGGTTCCGCGGTGGACGCGATCAGCCAGATCAAGACCTATCATCCGAAGTCCATTAAATTCATGGGCATCATTGCCGCACCGGAGGGGCTTGAGGCGCTTACGAGCGCGCATCCGGACGTGGACATTTACTGCGCCGCGCTGGACGAAAAGCTTGATGAGCACTGCTACATCGTGCCGGGTCTCGGCGACGCGGGCGACCGTATTTTCGGCACAAAATAATAACGCGCGGGCAAGGGGGCAAAGCGCCTTCCTGCCCGCTTTTTGCATGGAGGAGAAACATGAGATTTCGAAAAATTCTTGTGGGGCTGTGTGTGCTCGGAGGGCTGATTTGTATGCTGACGGCATGTGACAAGGACGGGCAGAACGTGATCTCTGTGGATACGGGTAAGACCTATCAGACTATGCAGGGCTTCGGCGCGAGCGCCGCGTGGTGGGCGCAGGACGTCGGCGGCTGGACTGAGGTCGGCGAGAGCGGCGAAGCGGTGCGCGACGAAATCTTGACTTTGCTGTACGGCGACACGGGGATCGATCTCGACATTTACCGCTATAACCTCGGCGCAGGTTCCAAGGCAGAGGACAGCTCCTACTATTCCGACCCTTGGCGCAAAACGCAGAGCTTTATTGCCGCCGACGGCACCGTGGATTATTCGCTCGATGCAAACGCCGTCTGGTGCATGCGAAAGGCGACCGAACTCGGCGTACCGAGCGTGGTGTTTTTCTCCAACAGCGCGCCCGACACCATGACCATAAACGGTAAGACCCATTCCGATCCCGATACCTCCCGGCTAGATTATACCGATGAGAACGGCGAAAATCACTATTTTTCCCTGCCGAATCTGGATGCGTCGCAGTACCAAAACTTTGCGGACTATGTGCTTGACGCTGCCGCGCATTTCCGTGCCGAGGGTATCCCCGTGACCGCCGTTTCACCGATCAACGAGCCGCAGTGGACGTGGCAGGGCGGGCAGGAGGGCTGCCATTACGAGCCCGAAGAGGTCGTCGCGATCTATAAGGTGTTCCTTGCCGAAATGCAGGCGCGCGGTATGACGGATACCGTTTCGCTTTCCATGTTTGAATCCGGTCAGCCGTTCGGCGATACGCTCAAACGGTATCTTGAAGCCATTGCCGATGACGACACGCTTTCCGCCGTGTTCCAAACGGTGGACACCCACTCCTATTGGGGAACGGCGGAGGATAAGGAAAAGACCGCGCGGTATCTGCGCTGGCACTACCCGGATCTTGCCGTGGCGTGCACGGAGTGGACGGAAATGGTGAACGGCAAGGATGTGACCATGGATTCCGCGCTGGTGCTCGCGCAAACCATGATCGAGGATCTGACGATCCTTGACGCCGAAAGCTGGAGCTATTGGATCGCCGTTTCGGCTTACGATTACCGCGACGGACTTATCTATGTGGATCGCGACGCGCACACCTATGAGACGACCAAGCGCCTTTGGGCATTGGGGAATTTCTCGCGCTTTGTCGAGCCGGGTGCACAGCGTATCCGCACAAAGCTCGACGAAGACAGCGCCCTTTCCACGGTCGCCTTCTCCGACGGCGAAAAGATCACGGTCATCGTTGTGAATTCTGCCGATACCGCGCAAAGCTGTACGCTGCGCTTTGACCGCGACGCAAACGTTTCCGAAGTGCAGGCATACCTGACGGACGCGCAGCACGATCTTGAAGAAGTCACATCGCCTCTCATACAGCAGGACGGCGCATACACGGGCGAAGTTCCCGCACAGTCCGTGACGACCTTTGTGTTCGCATGACGCGCAATATCTCGGCGCCCGAACGTCTTTCCCATCCGTTTCCCGCGCTCTACGACCAAAACAGCCGCGTGCTGATCTTAGGCAGCTTTCCGTCCGTCAAATCCCGCGCGCAGAATTTCTTTTACGGGCACCCGCAAAACCGTTTCTGGCGCGTGATTTCGGCACTTGTCGGGGAGCCTACGCCCGAAACCATCCCCGAAAAGCGGCGGCTCATCCTCGCACATCATTTTGCGCTGTGGGATGTCATTGCCTCCTGTGAGATCACGGGTTCTTCGGACGCAAGCATCCAAAACGCCGTGCCCAATGACGTAACGCCGATTTTGGCGCATTCGCAGATCACGCGCGTGTTCACGAACGGCAAAACGGCAGGGAAGCTGTATGACCGCTATCTGCTGCCGAAAACGGGAATCACGGCGCAATGCCTGCCGTCCACAAGTCCCGCGAACGCGGCGTGGACGTTCGAACACCTTTTGGAAGCGTGGCAGGCCGTTCTGCCGCAGGAAAAATAATTATTGAAACGCCGCCCGTTCCAAACGGGCGGCATAAATTTTTATATCTTTGCGTCAATTTTTTCACATATGGAATTGCCAAACGAGTCAAAATATGCTACCATGTGCACTGTATGGACAATTTCGCAGAACAAGGGGGACCCGAATATGCAATATTCGCTCAACCGAGACAATTACCGCAATTTTGATGTGATGGAAGCGGGCAAACGCGCCGCGCGCGCGTATTTTATCCCGTACCGGGACAAAACGGCGCTTCAAAAAACGAACTGCCTGACCGAACGCTTTAGAAGCGACATGGTGCGGGTGCTTTCCGGCGAGTGGGACTTTAAGTATTACGACAAGACCGCGCTCGTACCGAAAGAGTTCGACACCGAGCGCGTGCAGTTCGACCGCGTGCAGGTGCCTTCCACATGGCAGCGCACAGGGTATCGTCCGCCCGTTTATCTCAATTCACGGTATGAATTCCACCTGATGCCGCCTGAACTGCCTGCGGAAATGGCAGTCGGCGTGTACCGTACCACCTTCACGGTTACAGACCTTTCCAAAACCTACATATTGAGCTTCTTAGGCGTTGCGCCGTGCTTGGATGTATACGTAAACGGCAAGACGGTCGGCTATTCCGAGGGCGCGCACAACACCGCCGAATTTGACCTGAACGCCTTTGTGCAGGAGGGCGAAAATGAGCTGCTGTGCGTGGTGCACCGCTGGTGCACGGGCACGTATCTCGAATGTCAGGATATGTTCCGCGAAACGGGTATTTTCCGCGACGTCCTGCTTTACGAGCTGGATGGGACGTATCTTAACGACTTTGAAGTCAAAACAGCGCGTGAAAACAGCGGGACATACGCGCTGCACATACACGCCGAGGTGCTCGGCGCAGAAGACGGCTGCACGCTTGAAGCAGCGCTTTTGGACGGCGGTACCGTGCTCGCAACTGAGGAAAAACCCGCAGCCTCCGACACAAAGTTTGCCTTTGAAAATCTTGCGGTCGAAGAATGGAGCGCCGAGCTGCCGAAGACTTACGAATTGCTGCTGACGCTTAAAAAGGGCGGGGAGACCCTGTCCGTTGTACGCAATGTGACGGGCTTCAAGACCGTCTCCATTGACGGTGCCGTATTCAAATTCAACGGCGTGCATATCAAAATGAAGGGCGTCAACCACCACGACAGCCACCCCGTGACGGGTTATGTGATGACTGCGGCGGATATCGAAAAAGACCTGCGGCTCATGAAGCAGTTCAACGTCAACACCATCCGCACCTCGCACTATCCGCCCGACCCGATGCTTTTGACACTCGCGGACATCATGGGCTTCTATGTTGTGGACGAAGCGGATATCGAAACGCACGGCACAAACTCCGTCGGCCCGCATAAGCTGTATAAGCCCAACCTTATCAGCCATGATGCAAAGTGGGAGCCGCGTTATCTCGACCGCGTACGCCGTATGTATATGCGTGACCGCAACCATCCGTGCGTGACCATGTGGTCTTTGGGCAACGAATCCGGCGGCTACGCCAATCAGGACGCATGCTATGCCTATCTGAAAAAAGAATGTCCGGAGATCCCCGTGCACTATGAGGGCGTCATTCGCACCAAGCGCAAGGGCTACGACGTGATCTCGGAAATGTATACCGATATCCATAATGTCGAAAAGACCCGCGATGAAACGCGCGGCAAAGAATATGTCGGCAAGCCGTTCTTCCTGTGTGAATATGCCCACGCTATGGGTGTCGGCCCGGGCAGCCTGGAGGATTATTGGCAGACCTTTTATTCAAGCGATAAGCTGATGGGCGGCTGCATTTGGGAATGGTGCGACCATGCGGTGTACCACGGCGAGAACGACAAAAAATATAAAAATGCATACACCTACGGCGGCGACCACGGTGAAGAGATGCACGACGGCAACTTCTGTGTGGATGGTCTTTTCTATCCCGACCGCACGCCGCATACAGGCGCATGGGAGATGAAAGAGGTCTATCGCCCCTTACGCGCAAAGCAGGTGGATGCGGCGACCTATACCTTCCGCAATACCAATCGCTTCCGCAACTCGGATTATATCACCGTGCAGTGGTCGCTTGCGGAAAACGGCACGGTGCAAAAAACAGGGGAACTGCAAACGAATGTCCCGCCCTGCGGCGAGCAGACGCTGGAATTCCCGCTCGGCGAGATTTCTAAGGATGCGGACGTCCTGCTGAACATGACCTATGTTGATACGCAAAGCGGCGAGGCGATCGCGCATGAGCAGTTTGTGCTGCGGGACGTCCCGAACGATCTGCGCATCGACAAAAGCAGTAAGATCTCGCTTGCAAAGAGCGGTGAGCAGTATACGATCACGTCCGACCTTTGCCGCGTGGTGTTCAGCTGTGAGACCGGCGCGCTGGAAAGCTATCAGGTCGGCGGCAAGGAGCGCCTGAACACCTTGCCTGCCGCAGGGAAAACGGGCTTTGTGCCGAACATCTACCGTGCCCCGCTCGACAACGATTCCTACGCCTGGACGCCGAAGTGGAACCGCAAAAAGCTGGCGCTTATCCACCCTGTCTTTGTCGGCATGGATGCGAAAGAGCAGAGTGACTGCGTGCACGTCAAAGCCAAATACAAAATGACCGCAGGCAAGCCGGCTTGGTATTTCTGTGAACTGGAATACAGCGTGTTCCCGGACGGCACCATGGTCGTCGAAGCGGAATTGGAGCGCACGATGTTCGGCGGTAAAGACCTGCCGCGCTTCGGCGTGACGGTCGAGCTGCCCGCCGCGTTTTCCAACGTCGAGTACTACGGCCGCGGCGAGCGCGAAAACCTGTGCGATTTCAATGCCCAGTCCCCGGTGGGGCTTTATAAGAGCACAGTCGCCGAAATGCACGAAAATTACATCAAGCCGCAGGACAACGGCAACCACGGCGGCACAAAGCGCTTAACTTTGACCGACGCGAACGGCGACGGCATCGCCGTGATCGGACTTCCGAAATTCAGCTTCAGCGTGCATGACTATACGCAGGCCCTTTTGTGTGAAGCGAAGCACCGCGAAGACCTGCGCGCGCAGAACACGACCTTCCTTTCGATCGACGGCTTTATGCGCGGCGCGGGCTCAAACGCCTGTGGTCCTGATGCGCTTGAGCAGTACCGCTTTACGTTCCGTGATGAGATCGAATTCAAATTCGCCGTGCAGCCCGTGAACGGGAAAAAAGCGAAATGAAAACGGTTTGGTATGAAAGCGGCGAGGATTACACGCCCTGTGCCGAGGTTCGCAAAACAGTATTCATCGACGAGCAGGGGTATCTGCCCGAAGAGGAGTTTGATGAAGCGGATAAAACCTGCCCGCACCTCGCGATTTTCGACGGCGAAACGCCTGTTGCCGCAGGGCGGCTGGTGCTGCTGACCGACGGCACGGCAAAGCTCGGACGTATCGCCGTTTTGAAACCGTATCGCGGACGGCATCTCGGCGCCGCCGTGGTGGAAGCGCTGCTGGCTCGTGCAAGAGAATCGGGCGTTCGGCGTGCGTATGTCAGCGCGCAGTCCTACGCGGTTCCCTTTTATAACAAGTTCGGCTTTCGGGAGTACGGCGCGGAGTATCTTGACGGCCGCATCCCGCACCGCGATATGGATATGCAGTTGTAAGTTTTGTGCAAAATGAAAACAAACGTAAGCCCCGAGGGATGTCCCTCGGGGCTTTGTCTGTCAAAAATTTGGGTATCCGCCGTCAAACCGCGAACAGCCGCAGCACCGTGTTATAATCCGCGCCGCGAATATGGGCGGCAAGCCCGGCTTCCATAAGATATGCGCCGCTTTTTTCAATCATTTTCCCATCAAATTCCAGCCGATAGCGGCGAACGGGGTCTAGCCCCGCAAGGCGCAGGGTCACACGCTTCTTATAAAAGCGCGTGCCGCGGGCGGCAAGAAATACGACGCTTTCCGTTTTGCTTTTATTGACATACTGCGTACAAAGGAATTCATCCTCGTCCGCATCGGCAAGCCGGTACAGATCGCCGAACTGCACAAGCGGGCGGATCTCCTTATACAGTGCAACGTTTTTGCGGCAAATTTCCATATCTGCTTCACTGTATTTTGTCAGATCCCCGCCGAGGCTCAAAGCGCCCTGCATGGCAATATTGAAGCGAAATTCGAGGGAAGTTGGCTTGTTCGGGCCACCGACGTCCGTGACCCACGCGCGCATGGTTTTGACGGGACGCAGCAGCGTGTAGGTCTTTTGCAGCGTCATGCGGTCGATCGCGTCCGTATTGTCGCTGGGCCAGACTTCATCGAAATGCGAAAGCGCCCCGAGGTCTGACCGCCCGCCGCCGGAAGCGCAGCTTTCAAACTGCACCTGCGGATGTTTCGCGCGCAGACGGTCTACCAGATCATACACCGCCATCGTGTGCAGGTACCAAAGCATCTGCGGATTTTCAAGGTTATCTGCGCCCGTCTCGGAAAACGGCCGGTTCATATCCCATTTGATATAACGGATGTTGTTCTCGGTCAGCAAGCGATCCAGCATTTCAAACAGATACGCCTGTACGTCCGCGCGTGTCAGATTGAGCACCCGCTGGTTGCGCAGCTCGTGCGGGGTACGCGTGTCGTAGTGGTATGTCCAGTCGGGATGTGCACGGTACAGGTCGCTGTCGGCGTTGACCATTTCGGGCTCGACCCAGATGCCAAAATCCATGCCGAGGCTGTTGACATACGAAATCAGCGCCTGCAAGCCGTTCGGAAATTTTTCCGCGTTTACAAACCAGTCGCCGAGCCCCGCACGGTCGTTGTTGCGCGCGCCGAACCAGCCGTCGTCCATGACGAACAGCTCTACACCCGCTGCGGCAGCTTTTTCGGCAAGCCGCATCTGGTTTTCGGCATTGACGTCAAAGCCCGTTGCTTCCCAGGAATTATAAAGCACGGGAAGCGGCTTTTTTGCAAACGCTTGCGGCAGGACATTTTGCACGGTGAATTTGTGCATTTGGCGCGACATGTCGCCGAAGCCTTTTGCAAGGCCGCAAAACACCTTCGGCGTTTCAAAGCTTTCGCCGCCTTGCAGGGTGTAGGAAAAATCAAAATCGTTCAGTCCCATATGGATGCGCGTAAAGCTGTACAGATCGCGTGCGGCGCTCACCTTGAAGTTGCCGCTGTATGCGAGCGCGGCAAAATAGACGTCGCCTGAGGCTTCATCTGCATTTTGATACGCGATAAAATACGGCGATTGGTTGTGCCCGGAAATGCCGCGGCGGCTTTCAAACACCAGCGCGCCGCCCGTGAGCGTCTGCACGCATTCGACGCCTTCGCCGCCCCATGCGCCGTTGGTGTTACGGAACGTATAGGGCTTTTGCGACGGCAGGGAAAACTCGGCGCTGCATACCTTTTCGAGCAAAATGGGCCGGTCGCCTGTGTTTTCGAGCTTTACCCAACGGGTGAACACATCAAAGCCCGGGGTCAGCGCATAGCAGAGCCGTACCTTGAACGGATAGTGCCGGTCTGAGAACTGTACCTCCAGCGTGTCGTCCTCCTGCGCAAAGCCGTCGTATTGCAGATCCAGTTCCCGGCAGCCGTCCGGAAAACGGACTTTCAGCGCACATTCGCGATACATCGTCGAGCCGAACACGGTGTATTCCTGTCGGTATTCGTCGAGCATGGTGTGATTGGAATTTTCGTCGCCGAAGGTCTCAATAAAAAAGTCTGCGGGGTCGCATTTCGCACCCCAGTGCAGATGGCGGTTCAACCCGCCGTCGTCTATTCCGAACACATATTGCGTGCGCGCGGTCTCCAGTACAAAAATATTGTCTTTCACATAAATGGGCATACTAACGCTCCTTTTTCGCCCGTTTTCATCTTGCTATTCGGCATCATAGCAGATTTCGTGATACTTTGCCAGCGAAAACATACGTAAAAAAGTGGAAATTATCACGATGTATTTCAGTATAACAGAAATAGGGAAAGATACTTTCGATTTCCTGCGCAACCCTTACGAAAAACGATCTAAATTCCTAAACCGCAAAAAAACACCCGTGAAAAGCATTGCGCTCCTCACGGGCTGCAGGTTTTTACGAATATTCAGTTGCGGCGCTTCCACGCCTTGTAGTAGAACAGGATGAGCATGGGGTAGATCTCCAAACGGCCTGCCAGCATCAAAAAGGACAGCACATATTTTGAAAAGCTCGAAAGGATCCCGAAGTTGCCGACCGGGCTCATGCGCCCGAAGGAGGGCCCGACGTTGTTGAAGCAGGTCAGAACGCCGCCGACAGCCTCCTCCATGGTCACGTCGTCAAAGCAAATTAAAAACAGCCCGACGCACACCATCGCAATGTAAGCGCCCAAGTACGTCAGCACCTCGCGGATATAATTGGAATCGACCATCCTTCCGTCCACCTTAACGGGCACGACGGCACGGCCGTTGATCGCCTTTTTGATTTGCGCGACGATCGTTTTGCAAAGCACCATCAGGCGTTCCACCTTAAAGCCGCCGCCGGTTGAGCCTGCGCACGCCCCGATGCAGAAAAGCCCTAATAGCACCATTTGCGAAAGGATGGGCCATTGCGTATAATCCGCCGTGGCAAAGCCCGTGGTGGTGATGACGGACGCGACCTGGAAGCCCGCGTAGCGCAGCGCCGTTGTGAAGCGCCCGTACAGCGGCAGGATGTTGGCGGCGATGACGAGCGTAGAAAAAGCAATGGTACCCAAATACCAGCGCAGCTCCTCGCTTTTGAATACGCGCCCGAATTGCCGCAGCAGCAGAAGATAATACAGGTTGAAGTTCACGCCGAACAGGATCATAAAGACCGAGATCACGATATCTGCATACAGGCTGTCGTAGGCTGCGATGCTCAAGTTGCGCACGGCAAAACCGCCTGTGCCCGCCGTGGAAAACGCATTTGTGACCGCATCAAACAGCGACATGCCGCCCAAAAACAGCAGAAGGATCTCGGCAACCGTCAACGCAAGGTAGATCGCATATAAGATCCGCGCCGTCACCATGGCTTTGGAGACGAGCTTGCCCTTTGTAGGGCCGGGGACTTCGGCACGCATGATCATGGTGGACTGGTTCTCGGACTGCGGCAGAAACGCCAGCACGAACACAAGGATTCCCATGCCGCCGACCCAATGCGTAAAGCTGCGCCAAAACAGCATGCTTTTGGGCAGGGTCTCGATTTCGGGCAGAATGGTAGCGCCCGTGGTGGTAAAGCCGGATACCGTTTCAAAAAATGCGTCCGCAAAGCCGGGGATCGTGCCGGAAAACACAAACGGCAATGCGCCGAACAGCGAAATGAGCACCCACGAGATCGCTACGATCATAAAGCCCTCACGCGCATAAATGCGGCGGTGGCGCGGCTTTTTGATCTCCAACAGAAACCCGCAGACCAGCAGCAGGGCAATGGTGACCAGAAACGCACACAGCGTTTTACTGCCTTCCCCGTACCCAAGCCCCACGCACAGCGGCAGCAAAAGCAGGATCGCTTCCGCGATCAGGATCTTTCCGACGGTCGTGCTGACCATTCTGTAATTCATCTTTTCGCGCCCCCGTCTTCAACGAAAGATCTTTTCAAAATCGGTAAAGCCGTGCCGGGCGGCGCTGATGACGATCACATTGTCGCCCGCTTCGATCATATCGTCGCCGCGTGGATAGATGAATTTGCCCTTGCGGATGATGCAGCCGATGATCACGTCATCTTTAAGCTCAAGATCCTTGAGCGCACGTCCTATATAAAACGCCTTGTCGGATACGATGCGGAACTCCAGCGCCTCCACGCGGTCGTCCACCAGCTTGTAAAGCGTCTGCACGCTGCTGCTGCCGGAATTTTCCAGCGCGCGCACATAGCCGAGGATCTGGTTGGCCGCGATCGTTTTGGAGGATACGGCGGTATCGATGCCGATGCTGTGCAGAATGTCATGCGACACCCGGTTGACCTTAGCGACCGTTTTGCCCACGCCTAAGGCTGCCGCATACATCGTGGTGATGATGTTTTCTTCATCGATCGTTGTCAGCGCAACGAAGGCGTCCTGATTGTCTAAGCCCTGTTCAAGCAAAACGGCACGGTCTGAGCCGTCGCCGCAGACCACGTCGGCGTGCGGAAGCAAGTCGGCAAGCTGTTCGGCGCGCGTCTCGTTGATCTCAATCACCTTGACCCGGTGCCCTGTTTCGGAAAGCTGCCGTGCCAGATAATACCCCATTTTGCCGCCGCCGGCGATGAGCACATGCTTGGTCGGGTGCTTGTAAATGCCAAGTTCCTTCATGAACGCCGCCATATCGCTGCGCTTGGAGGTGAAGTGGATGCGGTCGCCCGCCTCCAGCTGAAAACTGCCGTTCGGGATATAGACCTGCTCGCCGCGCTGTACAGCACAAAGCAGTACGCGGGCTTTGAAGCGTGTGGGGATGTCGCGCACACACAGCCCCGCAAGCGGGTTGTTTGCACCGATTTTGATCTCCGCAAGATCCACACGGTCGCCTGCAAAGCTCTCCATATTGATCGCAGTCGGGAAGCGCAGAATGCGCGCGATCTCGTTTGCCGCAGCAAATTCGGGGTTGACCACCAGGCTCAAGCCTAATTCTTCACGGAAAAAATGGAGCTGCTGCGCATACTCGGGATTGCGCACGCGCGCGATGGTGTGGCGTGCGCCGATCTTCTTTGCCACAAGGCAGCAAAGAATGTTCAGCTCGTCCGACGAGGTCGCGGCAATGAGCAGGCGCGCCTTTTCTACCCCGGCCTCTTTTTGAACGCTGTAGCTTGCGCCGTTGCCGCACAGCCCCATAACATCGTAGGTGTTTGCCATCGCTTCCACAACGCGCGGGTCTTTGTCGATCACGACTACATCGTGCCCCTCTTTGGATAGATGCTCGGTCAGCGCGGCGCCGACCTTGCCGTCACCCACGATCACGATATTCATGCTCTGCTTACCCCTTTCGAAAAAAACAAAATTATAGCACAAGGGTTTACATACTGCAACGGTTCCAACGGAAAATCTGCACGCATCCTGCCGAAAATATGCAAAAACAGCTTGTATGCTCCTGATTTTTTATGTATAATGTTAAATCAGAAATGGTATTACGCCTTAGGAGGTTATGACGATGACGGTTCGTGAGATTCAGGAGATCCTGTCTGCCGAAGTGATCTGCGGCGAGGACTTCCTCGACCGCGAGGTCTTTTCCGCCTGCGGCAGCGATATGATGAGCGACGTATTGGCATATGTAAAAGAGCAGGCGGTGCTGCTCTCGGGGCTTGTGAACCCACAGGTGGTGCGAACGGCGGAGATGATGGATATGCAGTGTATCGTGTTCGTGCGCGGCAAGCATCCGGATGAAAGCATCGTGGGGCTTGCACGTGACCGCGACATCGTGCTGCTGTCCACGCAGCTGCCCATGTTCGCCGCCTGCGGTATGCTGTACGAAAAGGGTTTGCGGGGAGGCGCTATCCAATGAGCCTTATTGAACTGCATTACGACGTGCCCGGCGACGATTTTTCCCGCGCGGGGGAGGCATCCGGCAATGTGAAAGCCCAGCTTAAAAAACTCGGCTTCGATCCCGCGCTGATCCGCAACGTCGTCATCGCGCTGTATGAGGGCGAAATCAATATGGTCATCCATGCAAACGGCGGAACGATCGATGTTTCCATCGACCCGGACTGTATCCGCATGGTGCTTGCAGACCACGGCCCCGGCATCGCGGATGTGGAGCTTGCCATGCAGGCGGGCTATTCCACCGCGCCCGACAATGTCCGCGCGCTGGGCTTCGGCGCGGGTATGGGGCTGCCCAACATCAAAAAATACACGGACGATATGCGCATTGATACGAAACTCGGCGAGGGTACGACCATGTACCTGCGCGTAGACGTAAAATAACGCATATCGTTCTTGATTCGGAGCGATCTATATGGCTTCCAAGGACTTTTTTCATTCGGTTCGGCTCGACGAGGAAAAGTGCAAGGGCTGCATCAACTGCATCAAGCGCTGCCCGACGGGCGCCATCCGCGTGCGCCGCGGCAAGGCGTATATCATCTCGGAGCGCTGCATCGACTGCGGCGAGTGTATCCGCATTTGCCCGAACCACGCGAAATATGCCGAACGGTATTCCTTCAACGAAATTCTGGATTACAAATACCGCGTGGCACTGCCCGCGCCGACACTGTACGGGCAGTTCAACAATCTCGATAACGTGAATTATGTGCTGACCGCGCTTTTGCGGCTCGGCTTTGACGATGTGTTTGAGGTCTCTGCGGGTGCGGAGCTCGTCTCGGACGCGACACGGCTTTATTTGGAACGGTCTGACATCGTGCGTCCCGTTATCTCTTCGGCGTGCCCCGCCATCGTGCGGCTCATTCGCGTGCGTTTTCCGAACCTTATCCCGAACGTGCTCGATTTAAACGCCCCCATGGAGGAGGCGGCGCGGCTCGCGCGGGCGCGCGCGCAAAAGAAAACGGGGCTTGCGCCCGAAAACATCGGCGTCTTTTTCCTCACGCCCTGTACGGCAAAGATCTCGGCGATCAAACAGCCGATCTGCAACGAAAAGTCTGCGGTCAGCGGCGTGTTCGGTATCAAGGACATCTACCCCGTGCTGCTTGCCCAAATGGAAAAGCTCACGCGCGACGAGGTCGAAAAGCTGGCGGATTCTGGCTTCGCAGGCGTGCGCTGGGCGTCGTCCGGCGGGGAGTCCGCAGCGCTTAAGGATGATCGATACTTGGCGGCGGACGGCATTGAAAACGTCATTCAGGTGCTCGAAGAGCTCGAAAATGAAAAGCTCAACGACCTCGATTTTATCGAACTCAACGCCTGCTCGGGCGGGTGCGTCGGCGGGCCGCTGACGGTAGAAAACCCCTATGTCGCAAAAGCGCGTCTCCAGCGGCTGCGCAAATATCTGCCGGAATCGTGCAACCGCCTTGCCGGCGCCGAGATCCCGCGTGAAATGCGTTGGGAGACACCGCTTGAACCCGTGGATATTTTAAAGCTCGACAAAGATATCCGTCGCGCCATGGAAAAAATGCAGCGTCTCAACGAGATCGAAAAACTGCTGCCGGGACTGGACTGCGGCACCTGCGGCGCGCCGTCGTGCCGCGATCTTGCGGAGGATATCGTGCGCGGCAAGGGCGCGATCGAGGACTGCGTGTTCTTTACGCGCGACACGGCCGACGGCAGCGGCTGTATCCCGATCCCCGCGCCGTTCCGCAAATCGGGCGAAGCGAAAGAAAAAGGAGACAGCCGTGACTAAAGTAAAAATCACCGTTTTAAAAACCACCTTGCAGGCGGACCTCGCCGCGCAGTACGGTGTGGCAGGGTTAGACAAATGCCCGATGCTCAAAGAAGGGCAAGTGTTTTACGCCGATTACGCGAAACCGGACGGCTTCTGCGACGAAGCGTGGAAGGCGATCTACCAGTATATGTTCGCGCTTGCGCACGGCGCGGCGGGCGGGACGTTCTATTTCGGCGATTGGATCCGCGAACCGGGCGTTGCGATCTGTTCCTGCAACGATGGCCTGCGCCCGGTCATATTCAAGCTGGAAGCCACAAACGAGGCGTCCAAGCTCGACTATACGCCGGTGCGCTGAAAAGGAGAGACTATGACGGTTCGGGAATTTGCGGAAAAAATCGGATTGCAGACGGCGGTGGAAGCAGACCTTGACCGTGAGATCACGGGCGGCTACTGCGGCGATCTTTTAAGCTGGGTCATGTCGCGCGCGCAAAGCGGCGACTGCTGGTTTACCGTGATGGGCAACATCAACGCCGTGGCGGTGAGCGTGTTGGCGGATTGCGCGTGCATCGTGCTTTGCGAGAGCGCGCCGCTGGACGACGCGGCGAAGCAGAAAGCACAGCAGCAGGGCGTGAATATCCTGCTGTCCGAGCAGAACGCCTACACGCTCTCTGCGGCGCTCTCGAAACTGCTATGAACATTTATGCCGACCTGCATCTGCATTCCTGTCTGTCGCCCTGCGGCGACACGGATATGACGCCCAACAATCTGGTGCGCCTGGCGAAGCTTTTGGGATACGATATGATCGCCCTGACCGACCACAATACCTGCCGCAACTGCGCCGCCGCCATGGAAGTGGGTGCGCGCGAGGGGATCACGGTCGTGCCGGGTATGGAGCTTTGCACCGCCGAGGAGATCCACTGCGTCTGTCTGCTGCCCGATCTTGCGGCAGCCGAGGCGTTTTCCGAGCATGTGCACGCAACGCTGCCGCCCGTGCGCAACCATCCCGAAATATTCGGCGAACAGCTGGTTCTGGATGCGCAGGATAACCGCTTGGACACGGAACCGCTTCTGCTGACCACGGCAAGCACCATCGGTATCGACGCACTGCCCGCGCTCGTGCGCACATTCGGCGGGGCGTGCTTTCCTGCGCACCTCGACCGCGCGTCCTACAGCGTTTTGTCGGTGCTCGGCGAATGGTACGCAGAGCTGGATTTTCGAACCGTAGAATTTACGCACAAGGCATTTTTGCCGCAGTATTTCGAACGGCATCCGCTTTTGCAGGGCAAGCGTATCGTGCGCAATTCCGACGCGCATTATCTGGAAAACATGGTTGAGCCCGCCGAACCGCTGCCGCTTTCCGCCTGCACGCCGGCGGCGCTTATCAACTTTATCAACGGAAATTGAACCGAAAACCGAAAGACCCGATGCAGCTGCATCGGGTCTTTTAAGATCTCGCTTTTACGTTTACGCTTCTTCCGTCACCACAAGCAGCGCCTGCCGCGGCTCAATTTGCAGTGTGAGAGCGCCGTTTCGGATCGGCAGCGTGTTTATAAAGGCATTCCCGTTTTCGGTGATCGCGTATACCTGCGCCGCGCTGCCGACCGCCTCAGGGATGTTCCAGGTGCGGTTGTCCCCGTTTTTGCTGTACGCGATATACTGCCCCTTTTTTTGCACCAGCGGCAGCAGCAGGGGGTCTCCTTCTTTACGCACAACGCCGTTTTGCGCAATGGTTTGGGTCTTGCCGAACGACTCGATCCCATCGGAAAGCGTGCAGTGTAAATTGCCTCCGAAACCGTCTATCGCGAGCCGCTTGTGCGCGCACAGAAAATGGTAGGGGACTTGGAGCGTGGCGAACTGATGCAGAAAATCCTCGGCCCAATGTGCGTTATCCGTGGTGAGGATGTCCTCCCCGTGCATGTTGCCGTACAGGATCTTTTCATAGCGCTTTTCGCGGAACATGCCGCCGCAATATACCTGCGGCGGGACTTCGACTAACTCTTTTTTCGTCTGGCGGTTGCACCACCAGGTCATCGGGATGAAGCCGACCGTGTCCATCGGCGCGCTGCGGTGGTGCTCGCGCGGGAGCCCGAAGATCGGACGGTTATGCAGGTCCTCGGTTTCCTTATACGTGAATTCCGAGGTGATGTCCATGCCCTTTTCGTGCACATAGGCGATCATTTTGCGCCGTGCATCCTGCATTTCGCGAATGCTGACGGCGGGGCTGAAGTTTTTATAGCACTGAAAATTGTCCACGTGAATGGTGCCTGTTTCGGCAATAAAGGGAAACAGTTCAACAAAACGGTCGATCTGCCGTTTGAACAGTCCCGATTCCCGATAGGCTTTCAAGCAGGTCTTATAGCAGGCGCGCCCGTTGTACTTTTCAATCGCGTGCGGCTGCCCGTTTTTCTTCCGAATCAGCGCGCGGGCGCGAACAAAGTCGTCAAACGAAGGCGCGTTGTCGTATGCATCATTGAAATTGATGTGCACGCTGACAACGGAATGGTACTGCTTCGCCGTCTCGCACAGCCACCGAAAGCTGTCGTAAGCGGTCGCGTCCTGTTCGCGCTTGAGTGCTTCATTCACCTCGAAAAAATCGGGATACTTATCGTCATGCCCGAGGTACTGCCAGCCGACCAGGTAATATATTTTCGGGATGCCCTGCGTGATGGCGTCCACTTTTTTGATAAAGTCCAGCGCCTGTTCAAACGTCATTAAAACCTTGCTTTTGCCTAAGCGTGCTTTATCCGGATCTGCCATTTTCAGTTTCATAACCATACACTGCGCATAATCGTAGTTGTACTTCCACTGCGGTTTCATGTGCCACTGCCCCTTTTCGATTGCTGCTTACAGAATAACAAAAGCGGAAGGCTTTTTCCATTCGAAATATAATCGAAAAGTTCAGAAATACAATCAAATCCAAGCGGCGGCAGATTTTCTAAAGTTTTTGCGCGTTTTTTGATAGACCGCGTACCGATGCTTCTGTATAATGAGACATATACATATCCCTATGTATTCGGAAAGGCAGATGCAAATGGATCCGTACAAACTGACGATTCCGCGTGAGATCGACCGCTGGGACGAGGGGATCCCACTCGGCAACGGAGAAATGGGCGCGCTTGTGTTCGGCTCTGCAAAAAAGCTGACGGTTTCGCTTGACCGCGGTGATATTTGGGACAAAAGCGGTTCGCCGGAAAACACGCCGGGCTTTTGCTATGCGAATTTGGTGAAATGGGCAAAAAGCGGCAACCGGAAAGCCATATACAAGACCTTTGACCTGCCTTATCAGCGTCCCACGCCCACAAAGCTGCCCTGCGGCAGATTGGAGCTTTTTGTGCAGGGCGATAGAGTTCCACAGGATTGCTGTTTTTCACTCGATCTGAAAACCGCCGTATGCACCTTTACAAACGGGGATTTCCGGCTTGCTGCCTTTGTGCACGCAGCACAGGGTGTCGGTATGCTCAAAACCGAAGGTGCTCCCGTCAAAATTCATCTTGTGCGCCCGAAATTCGGGAAAAGAACAAAATACAGTGCTTTCTTTGAAAGGTTTTCGCGGCGGGCAGCCGTCTCCAACAAGCTGAAGAACGTAAAATATCCCGCGCCTGTTTTAAAGCAGCAGCTTGTGCGGGACGTGCGCGTGCAGTTCTTTGTCCAACCTTTAAACGATGGCAGCGCGTTCGGCGTCGCCGTCGGCGAACGGCAGACCGCATACGGGCAGGAATTCGCGTTTTACGCTTACAGCGGGCGAGGGGAGGCGCTCGAAAATATACTGACCGAAAAGGTCACCGATGCGCTTCGAAAAGGCTATGACGCGCTGTTCCCGTCGCACCGGGCGTGGTGGCGCGCGTACAACGCGAGATCCGAGATCTGCGTACCGGATGATTACATCCAAAGCCGCTACAATATGGGGAACTATCTGCTCGGCAGCGCCTCGCGCAAAGGGAACTTCCCGATGCCTCTGCAGGGGCTTTGGACCGCCTGCGACGACCAATATCTGCCGCCGTGGAAGGGCGATTATCACCACGACCTGAACACGGAACTGACCTATTTGAGCTTTCTGAAAGCGAACCGTCTCGAACAGGGCGAGTGTTTTTTAGACTATCTCGCTTCGCTGACGGAGAGGGGGCGGGATTTTGCCCGCGATTTCTATGACGCTGACGGCATCTGCCTGCCCGCAGTTATGGACATTGACGGTTACGCCTTAGGCGGCTGGCCGATGTATTCGCTTTCCCCGACCAACCAGCTTTGGCTGTGCCAATCGTTTGAGCGCTGCTATGCTTATACGGGCGATGTCGAGTTCCTGCGGAAAACGGCATACCCGTTTATTGAGCAGTCGGCAAGGTGTATCCTTTCGCTTTTGCAAGAGGATGCGGAAGGCTTCTATGTGCTGCCCGTCTCCAGCTCTCCGGAGATCCACGACAACACGCAAAAGTCTTTCCTGACCCCCAATTCCAATTACGATCAGGCGCTGCTTTTGTACACGTTCTCCTGCCTTGCGCGGCTCGCAGATGTTTTAGGAAAAGCGGACGACCGCAGGCTTTGGGAAGCGACGCTTCAAAAGCTGCGCCCGCTTGCGGTCAATGCGGCGCATGTGCTGCGCCTGTCGCGTGATGAGGACCTGCGGGAGTCGCACCGCCACCAGTCGCACGCCATGGCGATCTACCCGCTTCGGCTTTTGGACTATGCGAAACCAAAAGACGCCGAGATCATAGACGCAACGCTCCAATATACCGCGTCGCTGGGCTCAAAAGCCTACACGGGCTATTCCTTTGCATGGCTCGCCGCGCTGTATGCTGCGGCGAAAAACGGCGAAAAGGCGCTCGAATATCTGGAAATTTTCTGGCGGTATTTTTGCTCGGTCAACACCTTCCACCTCAACGGGGACTACACAAAGCAGGGCTACTCGGATCTGACCTATCGCCCATTCACCTTAGAAGGCAACTTCTGCGCGCTGGACGCCTTGCAGGAAATGCTCTTGTATGCCGAAAACGGCGTTTTGGAGCTGTTCCCCGCCGTCCCGAGCGCCTGGCGGGACGTTTCGTTCCGAACGCTGCGGGCATGGGGCGGCGTTTTGGTTTCGGCGGAAAGGCGCGGCGGCAAGCTTCTTCGTGCGGCATTCACGGCAGAAAACGACGTTTCCTTTTTGCTGCGCGGGGTGTCACAGACGCTTCACTTCGTTGGCGGCAAAAGCGAACCGACGGAAAACGGCATGCTTATCACCCTGAAAAAAGGCGAAACGCTTTCCGTACAGACCGAAAACGATGCATAAGTCTTTTCAAAACTGACAGCGGAGGCGCATATGACGATTCAGGAATATTTGCAGGAGATCGACCGAACCATCGAAAACGGCAAATACAAGGCGGATTGGGATTCACTGGCACAATACCCCGTGCCGCAGTGGTACCGTGAAGCCAAGTTCGGCGTCTTTCTACACTGGGGCGTGTTCACCGTTCCCGAGTATTTCAGCGAGTGGTATCCGCGGCTGATGTACTATAAGGGCAACCCGGTGTATTGGCACCACAGGCGGAAATACGGCAGGGATTTTGACTACCGCCGCTTCATCCCGATGTTCCGCGCCGAACGCTTTGATGCAGACGAGTGGGTGCGGCGCGTCAAGACCTGCGGCGCAAAATTCATGATGCCCGTCGGCGAGCATCACGACGGCTTTAAGCTGTATGCAAGTGACCTGTCTGAATGGAACAGCGTGCAGATGGGGCCGCACCGCGACATCCTCGGAGAGCTGAAAGCCGCCTGCGAAAAACAGGACATGATTTTTTCAACCTCAAGCCACCGTGCCGAGCATTTCTGGTTTTTAAACGGCGGGCAGACCGTAGGCCGCCCGAACGAAACGCAGGAGGAAGCCTACCGCGACTTTTACGGCCCTTGCAAAAATATACATAAATACAACAACCTGCATACGTTGCTGCGCCAGGAGCACGGCATTGAACCCACAAAGGCATGGCTGGAGGACTGGCTTGCGTCCTCGTGCGAGCTTGTGGACCGCTACCGCCCCGCGTCCCTCTTTTTTGACTGGTGGGTGTCCTACAAGGCGTTTCGGCCGTATATGAAAAAATTCCTTGCCTACTATTACAACCGTTCACTGGAATGGGGCAAGACGGTCTGCGTCTATTACAAGTCCGACGCGGTAATGTACAACTGTGCGATCTTTGACCGCGAACGCGGACAGCTGGAGGGCGTTTCCCCCTACATCTGGCAGGGCGAGACCTCCACCGCCTACAATGCGTGGAGCTACTGTACCACGAACCGCTTCAAAACGCCGCACACGATCATCTGCAATCTGCTGGATGTCATTTCCAAAAACGGCTGCTTTGTGTTGAATCTCGGTCCGCGCGCGGACGGCTCTTTTTGTGAAGAGGAACTGCGGATCTTAGATGCGCTCGGGGCGTGGACAAAACGAAACGGCGAAGGAATTTGGGGTACACAGCCTTACAAAGTGTTTGGCGAGGGAAAACGCCAGCGCGGCGGCTCTTTCCATGAAAACCTGCGGTATACGCCGCGGGATTACCGCTTCACCTGCAAGCCGGGCACGGTCTATGCCTTTGCGCTCAAACCGAAAGGCAGATCGGAATTTGCGATCCGCACACTTGCGGACAGCATGGATCTGTTCCATTGCGTCATCAAGCGTGTGACCCTGCTCGGCGAAAATGTCCCGCTGGATTTCAAACAAAACAAGCACGCGCTTACCGTATATACCAAAGACGCGGTATCTGAAGAACTGCCGATATGCTTTAAGATTGAGGTGGATTGACATGAAAAACGGAAACATCAAGCTGACCTTCAACCCGGTAACGGGGGATTACGAGATCAAGCACAACGGATTTTCGTGGGTGAGCGACGGCAGACGGCCGTATATCATCCTGCGCAAAAAAGCCGGCAAGCGGTATATTAGCACCTTCCGCCCGCTGCAAAGCGCATTGAAAAAGCAGGTGGAAACCACGGAAAACCGCGTTACCTGCCGGTACAGCCATTTTGTTGCGTTCGGCAAGCTGCTTGATTTCACGCTTGTCTGCACCGCCGAGATCACAGGCGACGACACCGTGGAATTTTCACTTTGCGCAGAGAATGAAACGGGTTTTGACGTGCAGGCTGTCTATTTTCCCGCACCGTTCAATTCCAAAGAGAAAGGCAAGATCTCTTATCATGTGGACGCCATGCGGCAGGGCTTTTTGCTGCCGGACGGCTACAAAAAGAACTTCCTTTCCACCTTTGGCTTCGCGCATTACCTGCGCAAGATCAACACGGGCGACTGCTACATGCCGTTTTGGGGCAGGGTCTGCGACGGCCACGGCTTCTGCGCCATTGTCGAAACGCCCTATGACGCATGCATGTTCTCCTCGTTCGGAAAACACGGCGCGTTTGTCAATTCCGTGCATTGGTCGTCCTCGCTCGGGAAGCTTTCTTACGAGCGCAAGCTACGTTTTGTGTTCCATACCGAATGCGACTACAATACGCTTGCAAAAGATTACCGCGCTTATTTAAAGGAGACCGGGCAGTTTGTTTCGATCGATGAGAAGATCGAGAAAAATCCGAACATCCGCCGCCTGCTCGGCTGCCCGGTGCTGCACCATAAAATCTACTCGCAGATCCGGCCGGCATCCAAATTTTATGATCCAAACGGCACCAATACATTTTTGTACGCAACCTTCGAAGCGCGCGCCGAACAGATGCGGAAGATCAAGGCGGCGGGGCTTGAAAAGCTCTATATTCACACCGACGGCTGGGGCGAGCAGGGGTATGATAACAACCACCCCTATATTCTCCCGCCCTGTCCGCAGGCGGGCGGCTGGGACGGCTTAAAGACGCTTGCCGACACCTGCCGCGAGCTCGGCTATATCTTCGCATTGCACGACCAGTACCGCGATTTCTATTATTCATCCCCCGCGTTCGATAAAGAAAAAGCGGTCACCAACATAGACGGCTCCCATCCGTATTGCTCCATCTGGGACGGCGGCGAGCATTCTTTCCTGTGCGCATCGCAGGCGCCTGCCTTTGTGAAAAAAACCTACGGTGAGTTAGAGGCGCACGGCGTGGACGTGCAGGGCGCATATTTGGATGTGTTCTCCGTCGTGCCGGGCGACGAGTGCTTCCACCCCGACCACCCTGCAACGCGGGAAGAGAGCATTCGGTATCGTGGTGAATGCTTTGACTATCTCAACGACAAGGGGTTGATCCTGTCCTCCGAAGAACCCGCCATGCAGCTTTTAGACAAGATCGCGCTGGTGCATCACGGTCCCTATACCCTGCGCCCGCAGGAGGACGGCGCGCCGGTGGGCATTCCCGTACCGCTTGGGAGCCTTGTGTTCCATGACTGCGTGATGATCCCATGGAACTGGTGGCACAATTGGGGCATCCCGAAAGGTGAGGACGGCATTTTACACTGCGCTTTAAACGCGGGCATGCCGTATTTCCATCCCTTTGCCCAAACGGATATGAAAATCGGGAACGACAACCGTTCTGCCGATATGGAGCTTCTTTCCGACGCGGCGCTGCAAGCTGAGATAAAACGCGTCTTGCCGCTTGCGGCACTTCAGGAAAAGCTTTATAACCAGGAAATGGTCAGGCACGAATTCCTCGGCAGCACGCGCCGCCAGAGAACGACTTATGCGGACGGCACGACAATCACGGTGGACTTTGAAAAGGACACGTACACCGTGCGGGAATAAGCTTATAAGCAAGGATATCGAAACACGGTTCAAGCACAGGCTTTGAACCGTGTTTTTTGCACGGGGATTCCTTTGCTTTTTGCAGTCGAATTTCTAAATTATACGGCAGGAAATAGAAGTTCTTTTTCAGCTTTGTCCTGTATAATTTTTATAAAATACAAGCGCAAAAGAAGGGGAAATTATGAAAGATGTAAAAGCGCGCATCCGCAACGGCGCCGAAAATCTGCGGCTGTATTGGACGCAGCCGCCGCATGGCAGGTATATGCCTTTTAAAGAGATCGCCTCCCTTGCCGTCGGCGGCATGGGCGTAAAATTCATCTGCTATGCCGTCCAGCTGATGATCTTAAGCGTCGGCAATACCCTCATCGGGAACACCATCGGCATCCCGCCGCGCGAATTGTATATCATTTATATCCTGAGCGTGCTTTCCGGCTTCCCGCTTACGGCGCTTCGAGCCAAGATCATTGACAATTCCGGTAACCGCAAGGGGAAATTCCGTCCCTATATTTTTACCATGGCGATCCCGACTGTCATCCTTGCCATCGGCTTTACCTATATGCCGTATGACAGCATGACCATGCTGTGGAAATGCGTGACCGTTCTGCTTTACAACATCGGGTTCCAGTTCTTCTACATGTTCATGTTCGATTCCTACACGAACATCATAAACGTCTTGTCGCCCAATACATACGAGCGTTCGGACGTAAACTCCGTTACTGCGGTGGTCGATTCCTTCGCCCCCACGATCGCCGGCTTTTTGCTGCCGCTGCTCGCGCAGCTCATCACCGGGCAGAACACCATTTACGATATGCGGATCTACCGTGCGGTATTTCCGCCGCTTTTGCTGTTCGGCCTGCTGCTGACCGTTTTTATCCATGTCAATACGGAAGAAAAGATCGTACAGGCAAAAACGCACGTCGTACAGATCAAATTCTGGGACGCGCTGCGCGCCGTAGCGAAAAACAAGTATTTCTGGATCATCTCGCTTGCGGGCTGGATCGGCTTTCTGGAATCCTCCTTCGCCACGATCCTTGCCTGGCTTTATAACTACCAAAACGCCTGCTCACCGCTCGAATATTCCATCGTGACCGCCGTGTACGGCAATTCCTCACTTTGGTCTATGCTGTTCGCCCCGCTCCTCATTCGCAGGATCGGCAAACGCAATTTGCTGATCACCTCCAACGTCTTAAGTATTTTCTTCATCCTCATGATGTACCCCGTCGTGACCGACGCGCCGAAAGGCATGGTCATTTGGCTGATGCTCGGCTGTATGTTCATCAATGGGCTTGGCACCTCGCTCGGCAATCTGCTGAGCTACAGCTTGAACGGCGATATCCGCGACTATCAGCAGTATATCACGGGCGAGCGGATCGACGGCATGTTCCTCGCTATCGGGCTGATCGGCAGCGTCGTCAATATGGTCACAGGCTTTGTTCTGCCTGCGATCTATGAGTATGCGGGCTTGAATGAGACTGTTGCCGCCTCTTTGGGCTATGACCCGAGCAATGTCTACTATGTGCTTTACAATGAGCAGTACTTTGAGCATATCTGCGGCATTTTGATCATAGCGTCGGCGGTCGGCGCGGCGCTCAATGCCATCCCTTATTTCTTCTATGATTTAACGGAGACCAAGCAAAAGGCGATGGTGACCGTTTTGAAGATCCGCGCGCTGTTCGAGGACTACGGCAACAACGCTCTGTCGGATGAAAACCTGATCGAAGCCATCGACATGATCGAAGAAGCCAAGCAGTTCGTCCACGAAACGCCCGTAAAGCCCGATAAAAACTACATTCGCGCCGCGAAAAAGACAAAGGACAAATCGGCAGTCAAGGCCGCAAAGGCGGCATACAGAGCACAAAAAGAGCACAATGAGAAAATTGTCATTGCACAGTATGTTGTCGCTGAGGTCAATAAATTTGACGACCCGAAAACTAGGCAGGAACTTGCGGAAGCGCAGAAGATCTTTGCCGCCGGGCTCGACGGGCTGCACACCCTGAAATTCCCTTCTGTTGCCGAAGCAAAGGCTATGCCGCATAAAACGCCTGAGGAAAAGGCGGCGCGCAAGGCTGCGATCCAAAAAGCCAGACAATTCGCAGAATCCGAAGCCCTCGCGAAAAAGCACTATCCAAACGGTATTGTGCCGTTTGATGCGTCCGTATTTCAAACGCTTTTCGCGCGCGAGGATGCGGCGGACGCGCAGCACAGGGAGGCGCTTGCCGCGCTGCACGATGCGAAAAAAACGAAGGATACGGAAGCCGTTCGTGCCTGCCGTGAAAAAGTCCGTGCAGTAAAGCGGGAAAAAGCGGCTGTCAAAGCGGAAATCAAACGGGTGGTCGATCAAAATTCCCTGTACAACCGCGCCGCAAGACCGTATCTGGACGCGAAAAAGCTGCTGACCCAAAAAGAGAACTACAGCCGCTATGAGGAGATCAAGGCGCAGTACGAAACGTCGCGCCGCCGCGCCGAGGAGGAACGCCTTGCGCGCGAGGAAGCGCGCCGCAGGGAGCTTGCGGAAAAAGAACAGTACGCCGCAAAAATGCGGGAAGAGCGCAAGGCGGCAAAGCTTGCAAAGCACCGAAAGGATTGACGGGTTATGAAAAAATTTAAAATCAGCGTGCTGTGTGTCCTGCTGGCGGCCGCTATGACCATTACCGTTTTCGCACTGGAACACCGGGGGAGCACGGACGGCACCTTCCAAACCGACAGCGGCTATATGACCGCCGAAAACCTCGCGCTGCAAAAGGGCGGGGAAGCGGTCGAAAAGCTGACCGACGGCGACGCTTCGACCGCTCTCACAAGCAGCCGTAAGCGGGACGTATACTTTGACATCGATCTCGGAAGCGTGCAGCCTATAAACTGCATCATTCTCAAGGAGAAGGGCCTGAACATCCGATCCTTTTCCCTGCTCGTTTCCGAGGACGGCACGCAGTACCAAACGGTTTACAAGGGCGATAAGATCGAATACCATCGGCTTTGCACCTTTGACACCGTGTCTGCGCGCTATGTCCGCGTATTCGTGCACGAGGCCGACCGGTTCTTCCAACTGAAAGAGGTCGAGGTGTATTTCCAGCCGCAGGTGGAAAACAACACATTCCGAAACACCGCATATGTCCTGAGCAGCGATTTTTCCACGATTTTACAGGACGCATACCTTTCCGACGCCGAAAGGAATGCGGCTGTCCGGGAAATGCTTGAAGGCTACAATTTCGCCGCGCTGACACATGTCAATTTCTATTGCGGAGTTTCATTCGACTCGAACGGCACGGTTTTTGTCGGCTCGCCCGACGGCGACGGGCAGCAGGCTGTCCGCGAGCTTGCCTATATGGTAGACTGCATGCGCACGTTCGGCAATCCGAACCTGAAAATCACCTATGTGATCGGCATCGGTTCAGGGAACCCGGCGACAAACCCGGCAATGGACGCCAACCGGGAAGCGTTCATCGGCAATCTGATCGCGCTTGCCAACCAGGCCGGCTTTGACGGCATCGACATCGACTATGAGTTCCCGCAAAGCGATTACGATTATCAGGTGTTCGGCGATTTCCTCATTGCGCTGAAAGCGCGCATGACGGCGGAAATGAACGTTGGGGAAGCCTGCATCCTGTCGTGTGCGTTCGGTACGCGGGATATCAACTACCCTGCGGAAGTGGTAGAAGCCATTGACATTGTCAACATGATGACCTATGACATTTTTGACACGGACGGGCAGCACGCGAGCTTTTGGAGCGTGGTGCAGGGCGCCAAGTATCTGGAATCCATAGGCTTTTCGAAAGCGCAGATCAACATCGGCACTCCCTTCTACGGTACACAGACCGACGCACTCATGGAGCAGTATATTTATAAAGACATAGCCGCGCCTGATTACTATGAAAACACCTATACCGTTGCCTCCTATTTGGATAATTCCCCGACGCAGGTATATTTTAATTCTCCTGCCATGGTGCGGGATAAAACGGCGTATGCTCTGCTTGCGGGCTACGGCGGCGTTATGATTTGGCATTTTTCCTGCGATACGGCATACAGCTCGGAAAATTCGCTTTGGCGCGCGGTCAACACCGCTGTCGAACAGTTTGGGGGTGCGCAATAAATGAAAAAACGGTTGCAAGCATATTCGGCGCGATTCGCGGCGTTTTCAGCCGTATTCTTTTCGGTTTCGCTGTTTTTGACGCTGGATATTTACTGCAAAAATCAGGTGACACCGGAAACACCGCTTTTGAACATTGCGGGGCTTCCCTTCCTGCGCATGGATTTTGTTTTGGTGGTTTTTGCCGCCGCTTTTGCGGTCGGTACGCTCGCCGCAATGCTGTTGAAAAAGTTCGCGCGCGGGATTCGGGTCTTGGCGCTCGGCGGGCTCGGCTGTATTGCGGTGTTTCTTGCTTTGTTTGATGCGGATGCCTTACAGCTGCTCGCACCGACCATGCGCATCAGCCATGTAATCATGACCGTTTCCAGAGTGCTTGCCATCACGGCGGGGGCAGGCGGTATTTTTGCCGGCGTATATTTTTCGCGGCTTTCCGATTTCGGCGCTTTGAAAAAACCGATGTGTATCGGCGCGGCGGCTGCCGTCGTATGCAGTGTATTTGCCAACGCCGAGAATTTACAAACCGTGTTGTATGCGGTCTGCGGCGTTTTGCTTCTGCTCTGCAGCCTGCTTTCGGATTTTGCCGATCCTGCGCCGGTGCATACCACGCTGTCCCGTTCCAAGACGGTGTGCGGTTCGATTTCGGATTTCCTCGGGACATGTGCTTTTACGGTGCTTTTCGGTATATCTTACAGCGTTTGGTGTGAAAACGCGGGCTTTGGCGAAACGGGCATAACGATCATTATGGGGTGTATTTGTATTCTGCTGGTCGCTTCCGCACGGAAGCAACCGAATCTCCTGCACGCCGCAGCCCTGCTTTTGGGCAGTGCCGTCAGCTATTGCCTGGTGCATTTTGCTTCGGAGGTCATTACCTATTCGGCGAACCGCGTAATATACGTTTTACCGTATTGGATCTTTGCGATCTGTTTCGCAGTGTATCTCGGCAGCCTGCTGCTGTGTCTGTCGGCACGCAAAAACAAACCACAAAACGGGAACGGTTAAAACAGGGGAAACAGCATGCCTTCGCTCGAATGAACCTCGCATTTGGGCGAAGGCGAGCGGAAAAGCCGTATAAAAAGATATTTTCCGGCTCCTGTAAAAATTGCTTGACAGGGGCAGGGTTTGTCGATATAATAAATAGGCAGTTTGGCTTTGGGCCATTAGCTCAGTTGGTTAGAGCAACCGGCTCATAACCGGTCGGTCCGGGGTTCAAGTCCCTGATGGCCCACCATTTTTTGCCAGGTTCCCGTTCGGATCAAATAGAATACAGGGGTATAGCTCAGTTGGTAGAGCAGCGGTCTCCAAAACCGCGTGCCGAGGGTTCAAGTCCTTCTGCCCCTGCCACACGAAAAGCCTAGCGTATTGCGTTAGGCTTTTTTTACAGGGAGTGCTTTTTTATGTCAGATGATTTTACTAAACAGTTACAAGAAAATGCGGTTGACAAAGCTATCTATGAATCAAAAAAACAGGAAACAGAGAAAAATGAACGCGAAAATGCAAGATTGAGTTTATATAGAAATGTTATTGAAAGAACTAAAGACGCTTGCGTTGAAGCTGTTAAAACTGGCGCCTTTTCGACAGATGGCAACAGAAGAAAAGTATGTGGAACTTTAGATTTTTTTTGTGATCGTGATACTGATGACTATTATTATTGTTACGAAAAATCACTATGTGTTAATATTGAAATACAGGGTGCAATTATGGCTCACTTTTACCCATTAAAAGATAGATGGTTGTGTAGACACATTTTTGATGAACTTATAGTGTTTATTATTCATGAAAGACAAGAAGTAGATGTTGCAACGGTGTACAAAGGGAACATAATAAAAAACTTAATAATGGACTGCCAATCTTACACAAAGTACCGCCCAAACGAGACTACGGGCGGTATTTTTGTATCTTGGCGGAGAAAGGAGGAACTTCCCACGGGGGCTTGACTGAAAAGTTGAGCCCCTTTTTTTACGCCCAAAAACAGGAGGTAAATGCTTATGGCAGTTGATAAAACCACGAAAATGCCGGAGCAGCCGGTAACGGATACCGGGCCGGGCAAGGAAACTCCGCCCGAGCCGCCGGAGAAAACGCCTACTCCTCCCCCGGAGGCCGCCGAAAAAAAGACGGAACAGCAGGCAAAGAGCCCGCAGGTGTCCGTCTATGACTTCGCTGAAATTATGAAAGGAAAGAAAGCCGAGGAACGGGCGGCAGCTTCCGGCGGGGAAAAGCCTGCCCCGGCAAAAACGGAGAAACCGGAAAAGCAGCCGGAGGCTCCGAAAAAGTCCGAAGGAAAACAGGAAAAGCCCAAAGAGCCCGAGCAGCCGAAGCGCCGGGGCCGTCCTCCGAAAGAGGATAAAGACAAGACCGCCGCTCCGAAGCCCAAAGCCCCCGCACAGAAAAAGCAGGAAAAGGCCCCCAAAGAGAAACCGGAGAAAAAAGCGGCTCCCACGGTGCAGGCCGCTCCCGCTCCGAAGGAACCCGAGGGGCCGAAGGAGGCTCCCCGCCGTGGCGAGGAACAGATCGTATATATCAAGCTGAACGAGCTCCACGCCTTCAAGAACCATCCCTTTGAGGTCCGGGACGATGAAGAAATGCGGGCTATGGTGTCCAGCGTCAAGGACAAGGGTGTTACCCAGCCTGCTATCGTCCGTCCCCGTGAGGATGGCGGCTATGAGATCGTGTCCGGCCACCGCCGCCAGAAGGCCAGCGAACTTGCCGGATATGCGGATATGCCCTGTATCGTCCGCAACCTGACGGACGATGAAGCCATCACGCAGATGGTGGAGGACAATCTGAACCAGCGTGAAGAAATCCTCCCCAGCGAGCGGGCCAAAGCTCTGAAAATGCAGCTTGAGGCCATCAAGCACCAGGGCTCCCGCACTTCGGGCCAGATTGACCCGAAGGACGCAGGCAAACGCTCCAACGAGATCGTGGCCGAGCGGAACAAGATGGCCGTCAA